>Ga0075425_100009047_pt1 | contig 10588 bp, 8 predicted proteins | sample SoiMethybrSBSTD4_FD_75300 | JGI IMG/M metagenome (GOLD analysis project Ga0075425, IMG submission 75300) | Bulk soil microbial communities from a Populus tree surrounding site in Tennessee, USA - Soil MetaG P. TD hybrid SBSTD4 | ecosystem: Environmental > Terrestrial > Soil > Tree plantation...
GCCCAGTCTCAACGGGCGGACGAACAGGCGGATTTGGAGTTGTTGGTGGAGTGGTCGGCGGCGTGCCCGGCGGCCCCGCCACAGCACCGCCGCCCCCGCCGCCACCTCCGCCGCCGAACTGGGCCGCAGGTGCTATTCGCGTTGGAGGCCAGATGCCTCCGCCGACCAAGGTGAAGGACGTGCCGCCGGTCTACCCGCCGATTGCGCAGTCGGCGCGCGTGCAGGGAGTCGTGATCATCGAAACGGTGATCGGTGCCGACGGACGCGTCCAGGGAGCGCGCATCCTGCGATCGGTCCCGCTCTTGGATCAGGCGGCGCTCGACGCGGTGAAGCAGTGGGAGTTCACGCCGACGCTTCTGAACGGTGCGCCAGTGCCGGTGATCATGACGACGACGGTGCAGTTCACTTTGAGTCAGTAACGGTAACGCGTCGAAACCTTGGAACTCGAGTCGTATACTGGTGTCGAAACGGTCGAGGGACACCTTATGCGATCGCTCCGACTGTCCTCGCTACGCATCGCGGCGGTGCTGTGGATTGCCTCTGCCTCAGCCATCGCCGCGCAAAGCCCTCGCGACATCTCCCTGCAGGGACCGCTGACGCTCACCGGCTCGTTCGGAAGTGACAAACCCGGACCGATCGAGCAGCGCGCCAAGCCGGTGACCGACGAGAATCCGATTCCTCGACGGACGGTCTTCGTCGCGCCGAGCTATCCGGACGCGGCTGCCGTGGTCGAGACACGCCTGGTTGTTCCTCTGCGGGTGACGGTAGACGAGTCGGGCTACGTCGCCGAAGTGCGCCGCATCGGCGCGCCGATGCTCGCGGCGTGGCGGCATCCGCTGCTCACGGACGACTCGATGTCGTCGGTCTTCGACGCGCTCGTCGCGGTGTCGACCGATGCCGTCCGGCAGTGGCGCTACGATGCCCCGAAAGACGGACCGATTGCCTTTGACGTGACGATCGCTTTCGCTCCAGAGACCGAGCCACGTGTCGTGTCGCAGCCGTTTGCGCCGCTCGCCTTCGCGCCACCACCGCTGGCAGCGGATATCGATCCGATCGTTCCGGTCGATCCGATCGACCCACCGCCCGTGGACTGGGCCGAGGGCGTGAAGCCGCTCAGCGCCCTGATAGCCAAGATCCTCGTGCCGCCGAGAAAGACGACGCACGTCGCTCCCGTGTTTCCGCAAGACCTGAAGAACGTCGACGTTCAAGGCGCTGTGGTGATTCAGGCTCGCGTCGACGCGGATGGACGCATCTCACACGCGCGCGTCCTGCGATCGATTTCGGGGTTCGAACAGTTCGATCAGGCTGCGCTCGATGCGGTGATGAAATGGCAGTTCGAGCCGGCCGTCATCGATGGCCAGGGCGTGGCGTATCTGTTGACGACCACGGTGATGTTTACGCGGAATTGAGCGACAGGCGAGTCTGACCAGCCTACGCTCGCTACGCGAGCTACGGCGGTCCGCCGTAGCCTTGGCGAAGGCGGAAGACCCGCCTCTAGGTTTCGCGGTGAGCTACATCTTGTAGACGATCGCCATCAGCAGCGCGACGTCGTTCTTCTGCACCGTCGGCAGCGGCGGCAGGTTCTTGTAGGTGTCGAGCAGCTCGATCTTGAGCTGAGTCTTTGTCGACATCGCTGCCGCTACTCCCACACCGAACGTATAGAGCGCATCGTCGAAGTTCTTCGTCTTCCACAGCGCCGCGATCGACTGTGTCACCGTGGTCGTTTTGGTAAGGGTCTGATTGAGCTTCTCACCGAGCGCGATCGCGCCTGACGAGGAGACGTCGAAACCGGGATTCTTCTCCCACACGACGCCGGCGCTGCCATCGACCGAGAGCTTGGTGGCCATCGTGTCGAACAGCTTGTAGCCGACACCGCCGGTCGGCGCCAACAGGTAGTCGATCTGTTTGAATTCGTCCTTGAGGAAGGCGTTCTGGCCGAAGACGAACGTACGCGGCGTGAGACTGTACTCGTCGCGCACGTTGAAGCCGATGCGATTGGCGATCAGCTCGCCTTCGGTCTTGCCCCGAAGAAGGAGCGCGTCGGACTTCACGACGTTCTTGGTCTGAGGGTTGTAGACCAGATCGTAGGCGGCGTTCACCGTCGACGTATCGGTGTTGCCGCTGGTGAGCGCCAGGCCGGCACTCAGCTGCACCGTCCAGATCTTCGGTTCCGCCGGCGCTTGCGCGAAGGATGGCGTTACGCTCGCGATTGACACGAGAAGTGCGACAACAAGACAGCGAATAGACACTCAGAACTCCTTCGATGGCAGTTCCCAAGTTCCGAAGTTCCAGAGTTCCAGAGTTCGCGAACTCACTCGTTCCGGGTTCCGAGTTCGGAACTGCGGAACTTGGGAACGCCGCCTCTGGCGAACTTGGGAACTCCAGAACTCGGGAACTTCGGAACTCGGGAACTTCGGAACTCTGGAAGTTCCTGACTCGGGAAACTTCGGAGCTTAGCGCTGCGCCGCGGCGCTCAGCTGATCGTGCTGCACGCCGACCTCGGCGCCGAGAATGATTCGGAGCATTCGGCGCAGCGGCTCGGCCGCGCCCCACAGCAGCTGATCGCCAACCGTGAACGCCTGCAGATACTCGCCGCCCATCGACAGTTTCTTCAGCCGGCCCACGGGCACCGACAACGTGCCGCTGACGGCAGTCGGCGTCAGGTCGCGCAGCGACGCGGTCTTCTCGTTGGGCACGACCTTCACCCACTGGTTCGCCGAGGTGAGCAGCCCTTCGACTTCGCTCATTGGCACGTCACGCCGCAGCTTCACCGTGAGCGCCTGGCTGTGGCAGCGCATCGATCCGATGCGCACACAGATGCCGTCGATCGGGATCCGGTTCGACGATCGACCGAGGATCTTGTTGCCTTCGGCTTCTGCCTTCCACTCTTCGCGACTCTGGCCATTGCCAAGATCGGCGTCGATCCAGGGCAGCAAACTGCCGGCCAGCGGGAAGGTGGTGTTGTCGACCGGGAACGAGCCGCGCTGAGTGGCGATGACCTCGCGATCGATGTCGAGGATCGACGAGTTGGGGTCGGCGAGCAGATCGGCCACCGACGCGTGTGCCAGTCCCATCTGCACGAGGAGCTCGCGCATGTGTTTGGCGCCGCCGCCCGAGGCCGCCTGATAGGTCATCGACGTCATCCACTCGATGAGATCGGCGCGGAACAGGCCGTCCATTGCCATCAGCATCAGGCTGACCGTGCAGTTGCCGCCGATGAAGTCTTTCACCCCGCGGTCGAGCGCGCGATCGATGACGTCGCGGTTGACGGGATCGAGAATGATCACCGCTTCGTCCGCCATGCGCAGGTGGCGCGCGGCGTCGATCCAGTAGCCCTTCCAGCCGGCCTTGCGAAGCGCGGGATGGATCTCGGCGGTGTACTCGCCGCCCTGACAGGAGATCAGTACGTCCATCGCGGAGAGCTCCGCGATGCTCTTGGCGTCCTTGACGGTCGTGGTGCGGGTGCCCACGGTCGGCGCCGTGCCGCCGGCTTGCGACGTGGAGAAGAAAGACGGGTCAATGAGCTCGAAGTCGCGCTCCTCGCGCATGCGCTGCACGAGGACCGAACCGACCATTCCGCGCCAACCGATGATACCGACGAGCATGTACATATTCTACAAGTGGAAGAAGTGGAAAAGTGGAAGAAGTGGAAAAAGTCTAGGTGCTCAAGTCGTCAAGTCGAGAAGTGAGTTGGGGTGAATCGGGACGACGCAGCGCGACGACGCGGCCGAATCGCGACGACGCGGCCGGTTCTACTTCCGTCAACTTCGCAACTTGAGCACTTTCACTTTTCCACTTTTTCCACTTCTTCCACTTTTTCCACTTACGTGAGGATTTGCCTCGCGATCGTCTGCAGCTGCAGGTTCGACGTCCCCTCGTAGATCTGTCCGATCTTCGCGTCGCGATACAGTTTTTCGACGGGGTAGTCCTTCACGAAGCCGTAGCCGCCGAACAGGTTCACCGCCAGCGACGCCACGTGCTCGGCGACTTCCGACGCGTGCAGCTTGCACATCGCGGCCTCGCGCAAAAACGGCTGGCCGTTGTCGCGCAGCCGCGCCGCGTTGTAGACCAGCAGCCGCGCCGATTCGATCTCGGTGGCCGCGCGTGCGAGCTGGAACTGCACGCCCTGAAAGTCGGCGATGGCCGACCCGAACTGCTTGCGCTCCTTCGTGTACTTGATGGTGTGATCCAGGGCGCCCTGGGCCAGGCCAAGCATCTGGGCGCCGATGCCGATGCGTCCTTCGTTGAGCGTTTCGATGGCCACCTTGTAGCCCTTGCCAACCTCGCCCAGCACGTTCGCGCGCGGCACCGAGCAGTCCTCGAAGATCAACTCGCACGTACTGCTGGCGCGAATCCCGAGCTTGTCTTCTTTCTTGCCGACGGTGAATCCGGGCGTGTCGCGTTCGACGACAAAGGCCGTGATGCCGCGATAGCCGTCTTCGGGCTTCACGTTCGCGAACACGATGAACACGCCGGCTTCGTTGCCGTTGGTAATCCAGAGTTTGCGTCCGTTCAGCGCGAAGCCGTCGCCGCGCTCGGTCGCACGTGCGGCGAGCGCAAACGCATCGCTTCCCGATCCCGCTTCCGACAGCGCGTACGCGCCCACGGTGTCTTTGGCCAGACGCGGCAGGTAGGTGTTCTTGAGGGTCGCCGAGCCCCATTTCAAGAACGCGTTGACGACGAGCGTGTTCTGCACGTCGACGAGGACGCCCACCGACGGATCGACCCGTGACAGCGCCTCGACAGCAAGCACGGAGTGAAAGAACGTCCCACCGCCGCCGCCGTGCGCATCGGGGATTTCGATCGCCATCACCCCGAGATCGAACAGCTGCTCGATGAGGTGTCGCGGCATCTTCGCGTGCTCGTCCATCTCGCGGACGAGTGGCCTGATCTCGCGATCGGCGAACTGGTACACGCTGTCGCGCAAGAGCTGTTCGTCTTCGGTCAGCGTCGTAAGAGCTGTAGGCACGGGACTATTGTTAACTCCCAACTCCCAACTCCCAAATCCCAAAAGAATTGGCCGAAGTCAGCGCCTTACGGGTGTGCGCGATTGGGAGTTGGGAGTTGGAGGTTGGGAGTTCGGGAAGTATCATCGTTTTGAGGCGGCACGACATGGGTAGATGGCGAGCTCCGGCCGCGTTTCTCTCGGGTGCGGCATGCGTGTGCATGGTCGCATCGATCACCGCGCAGAACACCCAGCAAGGGACTTCCTCGCAAGAGCCGGCGCGCCAATCACAGGGCGGCGCGCAAGGGCAGCAGGGTACGCCGCCCCAGGGGGGAGCGCAGGGCGGGAACGCGCAGGCCAACCAGCAGCCGGTGTTTCGCGGCGGCATCGACTTCGTCCGTGTCGATGTGATCGTCAGCGACAAGAAGCAACAGCCGGTCACCAACTTGACGCAGAACGATTTCGAGGTCATCGAGGACGGCAAGCCGCAGAAAATCGAGCAGTTCAGGCTGGTGCTGGTCGACGGCAATCCCAAGCCGGGCGAGCCGCCGCCGCGCGAGATCCGCGATCAGGACGATGTGGAGCGCGAGGCGGCCCGGGAAGACGTGCGATTGTTCGTGTTCTTCCTCGACGACTATCACACGCGACAGACGAACTCGATGACCGTGCGCTCGCCGCTCACGCGCTTTGTCGAAACGCTGCGCCCCAACGACCTCGTCGCGGTGATGTATCCGCTGTCACCGGTCACCGATCTGAGCTTCACGCGAAATCACAAACTGGTGCTGAGCGCGATCCAGAACTTCGAGGGACGCAAGTTTGACTACCGCCCGAGGAACCAGCTCGAAGAGAACTACGTGCGCTATTCGACCGATCAGGTCGAGCGCATCCGCAACGACGTGGTCATGAGCGCATTGCGCGGCCTGGCCACGCATCTCGGCGCGTTGAGCGAGCGGCGGAAGTCGGTGATCTTCGTCAGCGAAGGCTTCACGGCGCTGCTGCCGCCGCAGATGCGTCGCCAGGACGCGTCGCGGCCGGCGGATCCGATTCAGTCGGGCATCGGTGCGCTGCAGCAGGACTCGCCCTTCGAACAGACCCAGGAATGGTTCGGGCAGACCGACGTGATGTCGCGCATGCGCGATGTCTTCGATGCCGCCAATCGCAACAACACGGCGTTCTATTCGCTCGACCCGCGCGGCCTGGCGCCGTTCGAATACGGTTTTGACGATCTTCCGGGTGGCCCGCCGCCGAGTTTCGCCACCGACCGCCGTGCGCTCCAGCTGACGCAGGACACGCTGCGCTCGCTTTCAGAAGAGACCGACGGCCGCGCGATCGTCAACCGCAACACGCTGGAGCAGGGGTTGGCCGCTGTCGTTCGTGATTCCAGCGCGTACTACCTGCTCGGCTACACGACGACGCAGGCGGCGAGCGATGGCAAGTTTCATCAGATTCAGGTGCGTGTGAAGCGGCGCGATGTCGAAGTTCGGGCACGCAAGGGCTTCTGGGCGCTCACGCCTGCCGACGTCGAGCGTGTAAAGAACCCGACGCCCGATGTCGCAAAGCCCGTGCAGACGGCGCTGGCGTCGATTGCTCCCTCCGTGCAAGCCGGGAAGTACGTGCGCACGTGGATCGGTACGGAGAAGGGCAGCAACGGCAAGACCCGCGTGACGCTGGTGTGGGAGCCGTTGCCGCAGACGCCGGGCAACGCCCGACGTGAACAAGCGGGTCGGGTGTCGCTGCTTGCGGCGACCCAGAGCGGCGACCTCGTGTTCCGGGGCCGCGCGCCAGATGCTGCGCTCGCGGCTGCCGCCCCACCCACCGCGCCGAACGATACGGGGCCGGCGACCGCGCGTGCGCCCGTTGCCGCCGCGGCCAGCACGCCGCAGCGTCTTGTCTTCGATGCCCCGCCCGGCAAGCTCGAGCTGCGCCTCACCGTCGAAGCCGCCGGCACCGGCGGCACGCTCGATCAGGAGATTCGCGATCTCGCCGTTCCCGATTTCACCGCACCGCAGTCGTCGCTCAGCACGCCGCGCGTGTTCCGCGCGCGCACGGCCCGCGAGTTCTCGACGATTGCCGCCGACGCGACAGCGGTGCCGATCGCCGCACGCGAGTTCGCCCGCACCGAGCGCCTGTTGATTCGCTTCGACGCGTACGGCCCTGGCACCGAGAAGCTGGAACCCACGGCAGTGTTGCTCAATCGCGCCGGTGGAAAGATGGCTGATGTTCCCATTGCGGTCGGTGCCAGTGGCTCGACGCACCAGATTGATCTGTCGCTCGCATCGGTGCCGACCGGCGAGTATCTCGTTGAGATCACGCTGAAGGGGAGCGGCGGGGAAGTGAAAGAGCTTGTGCCGCTTCGCGTCACTTCGTAGGTCAAAGGGCAAACGTCAAAGGTCAAAGGTGAGGTCATAGGTATAGGTATAGGTATCCGTATAGGTATAGGTCGAAGTGTGCGCAAAAGGACGCAAGGGCCGCCGCAAGTTCAGAAGCTGAAATCTGAAATCTCGACATTGAAGCGGGACCTTCGACGCGGATCATCGATCGCCTCCAATAACATTGCTGCTGCCTATCGAGCACTGGGAAATTTCCGACGAGCCTTTCTCTGGTGGACGCGCACTGCTCGCTCGAACGATGGCGATGCCTGGCTAGAGGTCGGCTATTGTCTCCAGTACGGTATCGGCACACGGCGCGATCCGCTTGCGGCGATTCGGGCGTACCGGCAGGCGATAAGCCGGAAACACACGACAACACAATACTGTGAGGAGGAAGCGCGGTATCACCTCGCTGTTGCGTTGCTCGACCGTGGTCATGGTCGGCCGCGCGAGGCCCAGCGACTGCTCACGCGAGCTGCTGCGGACGGCGACTACTCTCGAGCGAACAGCCTCCTTGGCCAAGTCCGCGAGAAGAAGAAGCTTTTGAGTGTCTGCCGCTGTCGGAGAGCATTGCGTCCTCGGCTTGGCGGAAGAGCGCAGTGCCAGCTTCACAGATGACAAGAGTTCTCGCTCCAACACGATCTGGCGCGAGGGATCGAGGATGAGAGTGGCGATGGTGATCGGGGCGATGGCGCTGCTCGCGATCGCGGTGGTGATGTTGATCGCGTGGCTGTCGAATCGTGCGTCTGTAGCACTCCGCGCGGCCGGGGCGCTGGGGGGTGTCCGGAATTTCGTGTGTGAGGCGGTTACCGTAAGGACTCTTCTTCCTTCTCCTACCAATCGATGATGCGTGTGGGCGCTGTGGGAAACCGCGGTCTGTGCGGTTTTCCAAGGAGCGGTGGACGCGGTCTGTGCGTCCACGGCTCCGGCGGCGTCCATGCACGCTGGCATTTTATGCGGGTGAGGGTGGAAAGCGATCTTCGTACAGAATCGCGAATTGATTCATCGCGGCGCGCCAATGATGCGAGGTTCGCTCCCACTTGGCGGTGATATTGCGGAGCGCCAGCCAGATCAATTTGGTGGCGGCGTCGTCGTTCGGGAAACGCCCGCGCGTCTTAATGATCTTCCGCAGCTGCGCATGGACGCTCTCGAGCGCGTTCGTCGTGTAAATCAGCCGACGGATTTCCGGCGGAAACGCAAAGAACGGAATGATGTGCGTCCAGGCGCGCCGCCACGACGCGACGACCGTGGGGAATTTCTTGCCCCAGGGACCGCGTTCGAATTCGTCGAGCGCGGCACTGGCGGCGTCGGCACTGGCCGCCGCGTAAATAGGCCGCAGCGCAATGGCGAGGGGCTTGCGCTCTTTCCAATTCGCGAAATCGAGGCTGTGCCGAATCAGATGCACGATGCACGTCTGCAGCGTCGTCTGCGGATAGATCGCGGCGAGCGCTTCGCTCATGCCCTTCAGGCCATCGGTGACCGCGATGAGGATGTCCTGGCAGCCGCGGCTCTTCAGGTCACTAAACACCTTCATCCAGAATTTCGCGCCCTCGGTCTGCTCGATCCAGAGGCCAAGGATCTCGCGATGACCGTCAGCCAGGACCGCAAGCGCCAGATAGATTGCCTTGCTCCGGACGGTCGCTTCGTCGCGAATCTTCACGCGCAACGCGTCGAAGAACACGACGGGATACATCCGCTCGAGCGGCCGGCTTTGCCAGGCGGTCACTTCCGCGACGATCCCGTCAGTCACCGTGCTAATGAGATCGGGCGAGACCTCCACCGCGTACATCTCCGCCAGGAAGCCCTGAATCTCGCGCACGGTCATCCCGCGCGCATAGAGCGCGAGGATCTTGTCGTCGAAGCCAGTAAACCGCCGCTCGTGTTTGGGAATGAAGCGCGGCTCAAAGGTGCCCTCGCGGTCGCGCGGCACCTCGATCGCCAGCGGGCCATCGTCGGTCAGGACCGTCTTGCTGCCGGTCCCATTGCGATGATTGGTCGTCTCGTCCGGCTTGCTGCCACCCGGCGGGTAGCCCAGATGGTGCGTGAGCTCGCCCCCGAGCGCGCGCTCGATGATCGCCTTCTTGAACCGCCGGACCGCGGCCTCGAGCTCCTCGTGCGAGATCGGGCCCTGGCGGACGAACTGATCGAGAATCTCAGACGGGACCGGCGCCAGGGGCGTGTCCGGTGTCAGGCTCTTTCGCTTGCGGCGCATAGTCACTCCTCATGCTATGCCCCACACACGAAATTTCGGACACCCTCACGGGCGCTGTTAGCGGGTATCGTCTCGATCTATTGCCTCATCTACGTCGTCGCGCTAGGCGTCGAGAGCGCAAAAGAATTCAAGCTCACGACGATCGGCTTGATCGGGATCTTCGCGCTCACCGCGGTCAGCGCCGTCTATGCCGCCTTTCGCAACCTGCGCCCGCAATCGCGCAGGCCTACACTTGGTACATAGACCTGGACCTACACCTACACCTAGACCTAGACCTAGACCTAGACCTAGACCTTTGACCTTACCTTTGCCCTTTGACGTTTGCCCTTTGACCTACGCATACATGCCTCTGAGCTTCGTGACATTTCCGACGCGTGATATGGCGACGATGTAGGCCGCGGTCCGCAGATCGGTTTTGTACTTGATCGACGTCTGCAGCACGTCGTCGAACGCCTCGACCATCTTCTTCTCGAGGCGCGTGTTCACTTCTTCTTCTTCCCAGAAGTAGCCGTAGCGGTCCTGGACCCACTCGAAATACGAGGTCGTCACGCCGCCGGAGTTGGCGAGGATGTCGGGGATCACGAAGATGCCGCGCCGATGGAGGTGCGTGTGGGCGTCGGGTGTCGTCGGGCCGTTGGCTCCTTCGGTCACGATCTTCGCGCGGATGGTCGGTGCGTTCTCCATCGTGATCTGGTTCTCGAGCGCGGCGGGAATGAGCACGTCGACGTCGAGCGCCCAGAACGCCTCGGTCTCGAGCGGATCGGCGTCGGCAAATCCGGCGACGGTCTTGTGCTGCGCGGTGTACGCGAGCAGTGCCTTGACGTCGAGGCCGTTCGGGTTGTAGACCCCGCCCTTCCAGTCGGTCACCGCGACGATCTTCGCGCCGATGCCGGCGAGCAGATCGGCCGAGACGGATCCCACATTTCCAAATCCCTGCACGGCGACGGTCGCGCCCTTGATGTCGAAGCCGAGATGCTTCGCCGCTTCGCGCGTCACGATCATCACGCCGCGCCCGGTCGCCTCTCGTCGTCCCAGCGAGCCGCCCATCTCGATCGGCTTGCC
>Ga0075425_100009050_pt1 | contig 10588 bp, 8 predicted proteins | sample SoiMethybrSBSTD4_FD_75300 | JGI IMG/M metagenome (GOLD analysis project Ga0075425, IMG submission 75300) | Bulk soil microbial communities from a Populus tree surrounding site in Tennessee, USA - Soil MetaG P. TD hybrid SBSTD4 | ecosystem: Environmental > Terrestrial > Soil > Tree plantation...
GTCCGTTCCAACAGGGTGGACCCTCTTGCGGAAACAGTGTTTCCCGCACTTTTGAATGGATGCCGTCAGCACCGATCAGAATGTCGCCACGCGCCGTATGCGCGTGCGCTCCAGTGCGGTCGAAGAAATAGGCGGTGATTCCTCCCTCGTCCTGACTGAACGAGCCTAGTCGGCAGCCTGTCCGCACGGCATCGCTACCCAGCCGCTCGATTACAGCCTGATGGATAACGCTCTGCAGGCGGCCTCGGTGCACCGAGAATTGCGGCACGTCGTGACCGGCGTCGAGCCCGCGCTTTTCATGCCACACCTGCTGACCGTGTCGAGTCAGATAGAACAGTTCAAAGGTGCGGATCGCGACCTCTTCGAGCCGATCAAGCAAGCCGATCGCGGCGAGCTCGCGAATCGCATGGGGCAACGTGTTGATGCCGACGCCGAGTTCACGAATGACATCGGCCTGTTCGTAGAGCTCGCAATCGATGCCGCGGGCCCGCAGCATCAAGGCGGTGGTAAGTCCGCCTATCCCGCCGCCGACGATGATCGCTTTCATGGCCTGACCCTCCGTGACCAACGCCAACGGGGTCAGGGTCGCACGGCCGCTTACTCCGCCGCAAGCGGCTTCGTCGCCTCTCCTTTGAGCTCAGCCCGGGTTTTCGGCTTAGCCTTAATTTTGAGATCCTCAAGATCCTGCCGGTCGCGCACGCTGTTGCGGAAGATCTGCTCCTTGCCGGGCAGATATTGCGATGGACAAAACACCTCCCCGGCACCGTACCAAGCGGCAGCCTTCAGCGTGAAGGCGGGATCGATCAGATGCGGGCGGCCAAGCGCCACGAGGTCGGCGCGGCCGGCGGCCAAGATCGTGTTGATCTGGTCGGCGGTGGTGATGTTTCCGACACACATTGTCGCGACGCGCGCTTCATTGCGAACCTGATCGGAAAACGGCGTCTGGAACATGCGGCCATAGACCGGCTGTGAGTCCGGCACCGTCTGTCCCGTCGAGACATCGATCAAATCGACGCCTGATTCCGCAAACGCTCGGGCGATTGCCACGGCGTCGTCGCCCGTAATACCTCCTTCCGCCCAGTCCGTTGCGGAAATGCGCACCGACATCGGCTTGTGTGCCGGCCAGGCCGCCCGCATCGCTTCAAACACTTCCAGCGGGAACCGCAACCTGTTCTCGAGCGGACCGCCATATTGGTCCGTTCTGCGGTTGGTGAGCGGCGAGACAAAGCTAGCAAGAAGATAGCCGTGCGCACAGTGAAGTTCCAGCATATCGAATCCGCAACGTTCACCGCGTTTGGTGGCGGCAACGAATGCCGCCTTTACCTTGTCCATCGCCGTGCGATCCATCTCGCGCGGCACCTGGCTATCCGGGAAGTACGGGATCGGCGAGGCCGAGATGACCTCCCAGCCGCCCTCTTCCAGCGGGCGGTCGATCCCTTCCCACATCAGCTTTGTCGCGCCCTTGCGACCGGCATGCCCTAATTGCAGAGCAAACTTTGCGGCCGAGTTGCCATGGACAAAGTCGACAATGCCCTTCCAGGCGACCTCCTGCTCGTCGCTCCACAATCCGGCGCAGCCCGGCGTGATGCGAGCATCGCGGCTGACGCAGATCATTTCAGTGAAGATCAGGCCGGCGCCACCGACGGCGCGCGACCCGTAATGGACCAGATGAAAATCAATCGGCAAGCCCTCCCTTGCCGAATACATGCACATCGGCGACACCACCACGCGATTTGCGAGGGTCATTTCGCGAAGCCGAAGAGGTTGGAATATCGGCGCGACCGGATTGACGACGTCAACATCAAATCCCTTGGCACGGACTTGCTTCGCAAACGCCCTGTCGACCTCAGCGACGAAGTCCGGTGCGCGAAGCGTCAGATTGTCATAGGTGATCGCTTTCGAACGCGTCATCACGCCGAACGCGAACTGCACGGGGTCGAACTGCCAGAAGCGGTCGACATGCTCGAACCAGACCAGGGAAACGTCAGCGGCATGCTGGGTCTTTTCCACCTCCTCACGGCGCCCTTGCTCGTACCGCTCCAATGCGGCACTGATTGTCGGCTCGCGATCCATTGCTTCCGCAAGAGCAATGGCATCCTCCATCGCGAGTTTGGTTCCCGAGCCGATCGAGAAATGCGCGGTTGCTTTGGCGTCTCCGAGCAGCACCATTTTGTCCTTGATCCAACGCTTGCTGCGTACCATCGGGAAGTTGCGCCACATCGAGCGATTGACCAACAATGGGTGGCTCCCGAGGAACCAACCGAAAATTTCCGACATCCGATCAGCAGACTGTCTTTCGCTCAAGCTCTTGAGCCCAGCGCGCTCAAAAGTCTTCGGATCAGTCTCGAAGATCCACGTCGAGCGGCCTGCTTCGTATTGATAGGCGTGCGCGATAAAGGGGCCCCACTCCGTCTCCTGAAAGATGAAGATGAACGCGTCGAGCGGCCGGGTCGAGCCCATCCAGGCAAAGTAGTTGGAGCGGACGTCGACTTCAGGCTGAAAATGATCGATGTATTTTTCACGAAACCGGCTATTGATTCCATCAGCCAGGATGAGGAGATCGGCGTCGGCAAAGCGGGCTTCCTCGTCAATTTCAGTTTCGAAGCGCAGGTCAACGCCGAGTTCACGAGCCCGATCCTGGAGGATCAGCAATAATTTCCGCCGCGAACATCCGCAAAACCCATTGCCGCCGACTCTGTGCACGGTCCCGCGAAAGTGCACGGCGATATCGTCCCAATACGCAAATTCCTGAGTAATGCGGCGATAGCTCGGGGAGTCGTATTTCTCGAAATTGTCGAGCGTCGCGTCGGAAAAAACCACGCCGAATCCGAAGGTATCATCCGCGCGGTTGCGCTCGTAGACCGTTATTTCAGATTCAGGCCGCTGTTTGGCGAGAAGAATCGCAGCGTAGAGACCCGCGGGTCCGCCACCGATAATCGCGACCTTCATGAGCGCCTCCGGCGATCGAGCTATCAATTATTTTAAACATAAAGTATTTTTGCGCAAGTCTCCGCTTCAGCCGTCACAAGTTACTAATTTCCCTGAAACGCCGGCTTCACCTTTTTTGAGAAGGCGATAAAGGCCCGCTCGAAATCGGCGGTCGTCATGCACAGAGCCTGCGCCACGGCTTCTGCTTCGATGGCCTCCTCTACCGACATGGCCCATTCCATCGCCAGCATGCGTTTGGTCATGGTATTGGCAAAGGTCGGGCCTTCAGCGATCTGCCGTGCCACAATTTGCGCTTGCGACAGAATTTGTTCAGGAGTGAGGACGCGGCTGAAAAATCCCCAGCGCTCCCCCTCCTCAGCACTCATGAAGCGGCCGGTATATAGCAACTCGGAAGCGCGCGATTGCCCGATGATGCGTGGCAATATCGCGCAGGCTCCCATATCGCATCCGGCGAGCCCAACCTTGTTGAACAGGAAGGCGACCTTCGCACCGACCGCCGCAAAACGCATGTCCGAGGCCATTGCGATGATGGCGCCCGCGCCCGCGCAGATGCCTTCCACCGCTGCCACGATCGGTTGCGGACAGGCCCGCATCACCTTAACAAGGTCACCGGTCATGCGCGTGAAGGCGATTAGCCCCTTGGTATCCATCTTGACCAGGGGTCCGATTATTTCGAAGACATCACCGCCCGACGAAAAGTTGCCGCCGGCGCCGGTCACCACCACAGCCTTGACGTTGTCATCGAGGGCGCAGGCGCGAAAGAAATCCGCAAGCTCGCGATAGCTCTCGAAGGTCAGCGGGTTTTTTCGCTCCGGCCGGTTTAGCGTCACCGTCGCTACACCATCTACGACCACCAACAGGAAGTGTTTTGGCGAATAGTCGGACAAGGGTACTGTAACGGGATTGACGGGTGTGTTCATAGGCTTTTCCTTGCCGATCTTCTGCTTCAAATCTCTCCGCCGGCGACCGCAATAGCCTGCCCCGTGATTGCGCTTGCTCCCTCACCGCACAACCACAATACGGTATCGGCCACCTCCCGTGGCGTTACCAGCCGACCTTGGGGATTGTTCCTTGATAGCTCGGCTGCTGCCTGCACGCGACTGCGTCCGGTCGTTTTCATGATGTTCTCGATGCTGGCGGTGACGAGATCGGTATCGGTAAAGCCGGGGCACACCGCATTGACCGTCACTTGCGTGCTGGCGAGTTCCAGAGCAAGGGAGCGAACCAGGCCTATGACCGCATGTTTGGCGGCGCTATAGGCGGTGACATAGGCGTAGCCCTTGAGTCCCGCAGTTGACGCGATCGCGACAATGCGTCCGTACGGACGTTCTTTTATCGAGGGCAACGCGGCCTGGGTTGCATAAACCACGCCCATAAGATTGACGTCGATCATGCGCTTAAACAGCGCGGCATCGGACTTCGAAAAAGGCGCGGATTCGGCGACACCCGCATTCGCGACCAAAATGTCGATCGGCTGCCGCGCCGCCGCAGACGCGATTGCGGCAGAGACGGCCTGCTCATCCGCAACGTTGGCGACCTCGGCAAAATGTGCATCGCCAGCCGCAAGTGCATCGTCCAGGCTTGCGCGATTGCGACCAAGCACCGTAACGGTCGCGCCCGCGCGAGACAGCACGGATGCAATCTCGCGGCCGATGCCGCGGCCACCGCCGGTCACCAACGCATGGGGGGAATGCGGCAATCCAGACAAGCGCAAGCCTCCCCACATGGATCCATGCAACCCGCTGCATATATTTTAGACTTCAAGCTATTGCAAGAAAAGCGCCTAGCAGCGCTCAGACGGCTTTCCGCAATTGCTTTAAACATAAAATTTTTGACTTCCCATCTGCCGCAGGCCTGTTTAGCATCGCGCCCGACAATATCGGAGTTCGGCGTGGCCATATCTGCGAGCCTCAGAACCAGAGATGGCCGTTTCAGCTACGAGGCCGCCGGCGTTCCTGGCAAGACACCACTGGTGTTCCTTCACGGAATCGGCGGCGCGGCACGGGCTTGGCGCGGCCAGATTTCATCCTTCGGTGATCGTTATCATGCGATCGCCTGGGATATGCCGGGCTATGGCAGCTCGGCACCCCTTGTGAACGTCACCATTTCAACGCTCGCCGACGCATTGCAGGATTTTTTGCAACAGATCAGTGTGAGCAGACCCGTTTTGGTTGGTCATTCGATCGGCGGCATGATCCTCCAACAGTGGTTGGTAAGATTTCCGCACAATGCCACAGCTGTCGTGCTCGCGCAGACCAGTCCGGCCTTCGGCAAGGCCGACGGAGACTGGCAGAAGTCCTTCATCGAAGCGCGGCTCGGCCCGCTCGATCGCGGCGAGACAATGAAATCGTTGGCGCCGATCCTCGTGAAGGAGCTGGCCGGCGACGATCCCGATGCCCGGGGAATGGAAACCGCTCGTGAGTGCATGGCGAGCGTGCCCGAGCAAAGCTACCGCGATAGCATTCGAGCGCTGCTTGGCTTTGAGCAGCGCAAGGCGCTTGGGGACATCCAGGTGCCGACGCTGGTGCTCTCGGGTTCGAACGACAAGAACGCCCCGGCACCCATGATGGCAAAGATGGCAACTTATATCCGTGCGGCGACTTACGTCGAACTCATGGGTGCGGGCCATCTCGCCAACCTGGAGCAGCCCCGAAGTTTCAACGCCGCACTCGATAGCTTTCTGGAATCTGCGGTGACTTCAAGGGAAGCGATAGCCGAATGACGGTACAGGTCGACAAGTCTGCGGCCGCGGTCGGCGGGGTCCCGCTGGACGCGCCAATTTTCCATCCGCACGCTTTCCGGCTCGACGCCGAACAGGCCGCGATCATTGGACGGGCGCGCGAGCTGGGGCAGACGGTGTTCGCAGAACGCGCAGCGGCCTATGACCGTGACGCGACGTTTCCGACAGAGAACTACAACGATCTCCATCGCGCCGGCCTGCTTCGCATCTGTATTCCAAAAAAGCATGGAGGCCTTGGCGCGAACTACCAGACTTATGCCTTGGCGGCTGCCGAGATCGGCCGTTACTGCGGCGCAACTGCGCTGACCTGGAACATGCATGTCTGCTCGACATTGTGGTCCGGCGCGCTTGCCGACGATCTTGACATGGATGCCGCCACCCGCGCCGAGCACGATCGTCGGCGCGCCATTCATTACACGCGCATCGTTGAGAACGGCGCAATCTATTCGCAGCCCTTCTCGGAAGGGGGAGCGGCGGCCGCTGGCGGTGTTGCATTTGGAACGGAGGCGACTCCCGTCAAGGGCGGTTGGCTGGTCAATGGCAAGAAGATATTCGCTTCGCTATCCGGCCACGCCGACTATTATGGCGTGCTTTGCACCGAGATCCCCGAGAATCAAGCGGCGTCGCGCCGCAATACTCTCTACCTTGCGATTCCCGCCAAGACCGAAGGCGTGTCGGTGGTTGGCGATTGGGACCCGCTAGGCATGCGCGGCACGGTTTCTCGGACCCTCCTGTTCAAGGACGCGTTCGCGGAGGAAGATGCGGCGCTGATGCCTCGAGGTGTGTATTTCCAGGCAGCCCTCCGCTGGCCGCACATGTTCTTGACGCTGTCGCCAACCTATATGGGGTTAGCGCAGGCAGCGTACGATTTCACCTTGCGCTATCTGCGTGGCGAGATGCCTGGCACTCCGCTAGTGAAGCGGCGAATGTATCCGACCAAGCAAATCGCGGTAGCGCTGATGCAGATCAAGCTGGAGCAAATCAAGGCGGTTTGGTTCCAAGCAGTCACTGAAGCGCGCGCAAATCCCAGCAAGGAGCAGGTACTACGCGCTTATTCAGCGCAATATTCGGTCATGGAAGGCGCCAATGAACTTGCAGCGCTTGCAATCCGCACGTGTGGTGGGCAAGCCATGTTGAAGTCTCTATCCCTGGAGCGCATCTATCGCGACAGCCGATGCGGTTCGCTAATGCTGCCTTGGACGGCCGAGCTGTGTCTCGACCGGATCGGCCGCGAAGCGCTTTACGAGACCGGTGAGACGGACGACTGAAGGTGGACCTCAGCTCGCTGATCGAACGTAACGCTGCTTTCCTGCCCGACAAGCCCGCGCTCCGCTTCGAGGGTGAAACGCTGAGCTATGCGGCGTTCGCCGCGCGTATCGAACAGACTGCGCGCGCTTTGAGTTGCGAGCTTGGTGTCGGTCCAGGCGATCGCGTTGCAATCCTCAGTCTGAACAGGCCGGATTATCTAACACTGCTCTACGCCTGCGCGCGGCTCGGCGCGATGCTGGTGCCACTTAACTGGCGTCTTGCAACAGCCGAGCTGCTATTCATCTTGTCGGACGCAGCTGTGAAGGTTCTTGTCTTGGAGCAGGCCTTTGCAGAAATACTGCCCTCGCTTGAGAAACACCTTCCCGAAACGGCGATTGTTGGTCTTGACTCCGTGCCCTTGCCCGAGCGCGGCACGTCGTTTGACGTCTTGCTGAGCCGGGCAACGGGAGAAGCCCGCGATCCCCAAGTTGACCTCATTTGTCCCCTCTTGCTCGTCTACACCTCTGGTACGACCGGACGACCAAAAGGCGCCGTTCTTCGGCAGGAAGCATTGTTCTGGAACGGTGTGATGAGCCAGCATATGCATGATCTTACGTCCGACGATCACGTTCTCACCGTGCTGCCCTTCTTTCACGTTGGCGGCCTGAACATCCAGACTACGCCTGCGCTGCATCTTGGCGCTACTGTCACGATCCATTCGCGCTTCACGCCGGCTAACACTTTGGCCGCATTCGAGCGCGAGCGTCCTACTCTGACCGTGCTCGTGCCAACCACGATACAAGCGGTCACCGAACACCCCGCTTGGGCGACCACCGATCTATCCTCGCTCAAGGCCATTTCGACCGGATCGACTATCGTGCCGCCACAACTGATCGAGCGCTTTGTCGCGCGTGGGGTGCCAGTGCTTCAGGTCTATGGCGCCACGGAAACCTGCCCCATTGCGGTCTATACCCGACTCAGCGGCGATCTCTCCCGCGAAGGGTCGACCGGCCTTCCAGGCCTTTGTTGCGAAACGGCAATCATCGACGATGCCGGCAACGAACTCCCGGCGGGAACACCGGGAGAGATCGCAGTACGCGGCCCCAATCTGTTCTGCGAATATTGGAGAAATGAGCCAGCAACCCGCGCTGCGCTACGCAACGGATGGTATCGCACCGGCGATATTGGCCGCCGAGATGCCGATGGCTACTACTGGGTGCACGATCGCAAGAACAACGTGATCATTTCCGGCGGCGAGAACATATATCCCGGCGAAGTGGAACGCGTGTTGCTCGAACATCCGGATGTCAACGAATGCGGCGTGATCGGGCGGCCCGATAAGCGCTGGGATGAGGTGCCGATCGCCTATGTGATCAGGAAAAAGGGCGGTCAAATCGGCGCCGACGATTTGAAGGCATACGTCCAGTCTCACCTGGCGCGCTTCAAGGTGCCTCGCGAAATCATCTTTGTCGAAGATTTGCCGCGTACCGCACTCGGCAAGGTCCAGCACTTTATGCTCAAACAGCTTGATGCAGGATTGCTCGTGCAGGGAGACGCGATTTGAAGGTCGCAGTGCTGGGTGGGGGAAACGGCTCGTTTGCGGCGGCCGGGGATTTGGCACTTCAGGGCCATAGCGTCGGGTTATGGCGCCGCGACGCCGCGCAGGTTGCAGCGCAGCGGGCGGAAGGCTCGCGCATCATCGTGAAGGATATTAACGGGCGACGCGAGGTCAAACTGGCTTTTGTCACAATTGATGTCGCCGAAGCCGTCCGTGATGCCGAGTTGATCCTCTGCCCTGTTCCCGCCTTCGCACAAGCCGATATTGCCAAACGGCTCGCTCCGCATCTGCACCACGGCCAAGTGGTATTCTTGCCGCCAGCAACCTTTGGCTCGATGATCTTCGCAAATGCGCTGCGGGATGCGGGGAATCGCGCCAACGTCTGCGTTGCGGAGACGGGCACATTACCATGGTTGACGCGCAAGCATGGCCCGTTTGAGGTGACGATCACCGTTCGCGCCAAGCGGTTGCCAGTTGGCGTGTTTCCGCTCAACCAAGCTGCTTGTGCACTTGATGTAATCGGACGGGCATTTCCCGGCATCATCGAGCCGTGCGGCGATGCATTGTCGGGAGCACTGATGAACGCGGGGCCGATTATTCATCCACCCCTGATTGTGATGAACGCCGGCCCGATCGAGCATTTCGATCGCTGGGACATTCACAAGGAAGGTACCCAAGGCGCAATCCGCCGCGTGACGGACGCCCTCGATGCCGAACGCATCAAAGTGCGCGAAGCGCTCGGCTATTCAGCGCCACACTTCCCGCTGGCGCATCACTATGCGCGCGAAGGTGAGCTTTGGATGTATGGCCGTGGCTCGCATGACCGCCTAACCGATTCCGGAGACTGGCGTGAGCAACTGTTGCTGACCGAGCACCGCTACATGCGGGAGGATCTGCGGCTCGGCCTGTCGTTTCTGATTTCCGTTGCCGATCTCGTCGACGTGGCAACGCCGCTCGCAAGAGCCTTTCTTGCGATTGGCGGAAGTATCTGCGGTGAGGATTTCATGAAAACTGGCCGGACGCTCGCAAATCTCGGCCTCGGTGGACTGGATCGCGCCGAACTGCAGACATTGTTGCGCGAGGGCTTTGCCCAGTGACTGCTTCCCGGCCCGCGATCGTCTGTCTTGGCGCCGGCAGGATGGGCCGCGGCATCGCAGTGGCGTTCGCCTATGCCGGCCATGCCGTCACCTTGGTCGACGTCAAGATGGCGCGCACCGACGAGCAATTCGCGGGGCTGGAAGCGGCGGCAGTCGGGGAAATCAGGAAGACGCTGGCCACTTTGACGCGGTCTTGCCTGATAACGGACGCGGACGCGGAAAAAATCATCGCGCGAGTCGCGGTCGTGCCTCAAAGCTGCGGACCAGAGCCGCTGGCAAACGCCGACGTGGTCTTCGAAGGTGTGCCCGAGATCGTCGAGTTGAAGCGGGACGTGCTTGCCGGGACTTCACAATTCGTTCGACCGGACGTCATCATCGCCTCCACCACATCGACGATCCTGGTGGATGACCTCTCTAGTGCTGTGAAACGTCCCGAGCGCTTTCTCAATGTCCATTGGCTCAATCCTGCATATCTGATCCCGCTGGTCGAGATTTCACCGGGGAAGGCAACGGATCCGGCCACATTGGCGCGTATCAAGGCGTTGCTCGAGGGCATCGGCAAGGTTCCGGTGGTGTGCGCGGCTACGCCCGGCTTTATCGTGCCACGGATTCAGGCACTCGCAATGAATGAAGCGGCGCGGATGGTGGAGGAAGGCGTCGCCAGTGCCGAGGAGATCGACAAGGCAATCCGCTACGGGTTTGGCTTCCGCTATGCGGTCTTGGGGCTATTGGAATTTGTTGATTGGGGCGGCGGCGACATTCTCTACTATGCGAGCCGCTATCTCGAGAGTGCGCTTGGCAGCGAGCGCTATCGCGCTCCCGACGTCATCTCAAAAAACATGCAGGAGGGCCGGATCGGTCTGCGCACCGGTGCCGGCTTTCTCGATTATTCCAGACTGGATGTCGACGCGTATCGTGAGCAGCGATTGGCCGAGTTGGTCGACATGCTCAGACATTTCGGACTCGCGCGGCCGCCGGTGATCTAGTGAAGCAATC
>Ga0075425_100009054_pt1 | contig 10587 bp, 11 predicted proteins | sample SoiMethybrSBSTD4_FD_75300 | JGI IMG/M metagenome (GOLD analysis project Ga0075425, IMG submission 75300) | Bulk soil microbial communities from a Populus tree surrounding site in Tennessee, USA - Soil MetaG P. TD hybrid SBSTD4 | ecosystem: Environmental > Terrestrial > Soil > Tree plantation...
GGCGGGGGCGAGCGTGCTCTGCGTCGCGACCGTGGCCGAGGGGCTCGACCTTCGCGAAGCCTTCCAGGAAGCGAGGATCCTCGTGATGGGGCCGACCTCGGCCGCGCGCGAGGTCGCGTTGGCACGGGAGGCGGGACTCGAGCTCGTCGTCCCGGACGGCGAGATCCCCGAGGGCGTCCGCGCTCACCTCAAGCTCGACACGGGTATGGGCCGGTGGGGCCTTTCGGAGCTGCCGGTGCCGTCCAACGGGGTCGTTGGACTGATGAGTCACCTCGCGAGCGCCGACTGCGATCGCGAGTTCACAGAGACCCAGATCAAGCGCTTCCGCGAGGCGACCGAGCCGTACCGCGACCTGACCCGGCATCTCGCGAACAGCGCCGGCGCGCTCCGGTTTCCGGACGCCCGCTTCGACGCCGCCCGCTGCGGGGTCGCGATCTACGGCCTCTCGCCCTTCGGCGCCGATCCGCGGGACGACAGGCTCGAGCCTGCGCTGCGCTGGTCAAGCGTACTGGCTCAGGTTCGGCGGCTTGCGCCGGGCGAAAGCACCGGGTACGGCCGCCGTTTCGTGGCCGAGCAGCCCACCTGGATCGGGATCGTCCCGGTCGGGTATGCGGACGGCTTCCGCCGCGACATGACAGGAACCGAAGTCCGGATCGAAGGCGAGCGGCGCCGCGTCGTCGGCACGATCTCGATGGACGCGCTGGCCGTCGAGCTCGACCGCGAGCTTCCCGTCGGCACGCCTGTGACGTTGCTCGGCGAGGGGGTGATGGCGGAAGATCATGCCCGGGTGGCCGGCACGATCAACTATGAGCTCGTCTGCGGGATCAACAGCAATCCCGCCCGCTCCAGGCGGGTGGTCGTCGATTCGTGAGCTCGTCGAAGAGCTCTTCGCCGGCGAGGAGGCGTGGATCGTCGGCGGCGCGGTTCGCGACGAGGCGCTCGAGCGGCCAATCGTTGACGTCGACGTTGCAGTGGCCGACCCGAAGCAGGCTGCTCGACGCTACGCCCGAGCGTCCGGGGGCTCGCCTTTCCCCCTCTCCGAGCGTCACGGCGCCTGGCGGGTCGCGCTCGCCGACGGGCGCACGGTTGACTTCACGCCCCTTACCGGGCCGATCGAGGACGACCTGGCGACCCGCGACTTCAGCATCAATGCGATCGCGGAACGTGCGGGCACCGGTGAGAGCGTGGATCCGTTCGGCGGCTACGACGATCTTGCGGCGAGGCGCCTCCGGGCTGTCAAGGAGTCCGTCTTCCGCGACGACCCGCTCCGGCTGTTGAGGGCTCTGCGCCTCGAGGATGAGCTTCCTTTCGACTTCCGGATCGTTCCGGAGACGGAAGAGCTGATTCGGCGCGACTCCGGGCTCGTCACCAGACCTTCGAAGGAGAGGACTCTGGCCGAGCTCCGGAGGCTGTCCGTCGACGGCTTCAGGAGGCTCGATGAGCTCGGCCTGCTCGAGCCCTTGGGCGGCTCGCTGGCAAGCGTCGATCGGGCCGGCGTTGCTGGTGATCCCGACTACGACCTCGTTGTCGTCTTCCGCGAGAACCTGCTGAAGCTGCCGATCTCGAATGAGACCCGGCGGTTCGCGCGCACGCTCCTGCGCGCCGAGCCGCCGGCAAACGACTCGCCACGGGCCATCCACCGCTTCCGCCGCGCAACGGAGCCTTGGGCGCTCGAGGCGCTTGCATTCCTCGGTGCGCGAGGATTCGACGCAGCGGTACTCCGTGCAAGGGAGGAGGAGCCGAAGAAGCCGCTCGTGCGTGGCGGGGACCTCGGGCTCGCGCCTGGCCCCGAGGTAGGCAGGCTGCTAGAGGAAATCGCAGAGGAGCGCGCGGCTGGCACGATCACGACCAAGGAGGAGGCACTTGAGTACGCACGACGCAGCACGGGCTCGTTTCGCAGCGACGGCTGATCGGCTCGCCGAGCTGCAGGAACGCCGCGCCGACGAGCTCGAGTCCCAAGTCGACGACTTCGTGTCTCCGACCGGCGACGAGCGGGCGCTGGACGCCGGCGCCGGTACCGGGGCTCTTGCTTTCGCACTGGCGTCGATGGTTCGGGAGGTCGTGGCAGTCGAGCTTGTCCCAGAGATGATCGAGCGCGGTCGAAGGAACGCCCCGGCGAACGTCACCTTCGTCGAAGGCGATATCGAGAAGCTCGATTTCCCGCGCGCGTCCTTCGACCTGGCTGGAACGCTGCGGACCCTCCACCACATCGCGCGTCCCGAGCTCGTGATCGCTGAAATGACTCGGGTGACCCGGCCGGGCGGGACACTTCTCGTCGTCGATCAGATCGCGCCGAACGACCCCCTCGTGGCGTTCGACCTGAACGCCTTCGAGCAGGCCCGCGATCCCTCGCACACACGGACGCTTGCCGACGTCGACCTCCGCCAGCTGTTCGAGTCGAACAACCTCGTGCTGCTCAGGGCCGAGTTCGTTCGCGAGCAGCGGGAGCTCGACCCGTATCTCGATCTCGCCTGCTGCGAGGGCGAGGAGCGGGAGCAGGCGAAAGCCCTGGCCCCCGCGGACTACACGGCCGAGCTCGGTTGGTATCTGCTGCGGCGTCCCTAGTGGCCCCGAGCCGTTGATCTAGATCACAAGGCCGTCTGGTTAGGATGCGCCCCATGCGCGTCGAGATCTTCTATTGCCCCGTCTGAAGCGGCTATGACGAACGAGCCGCGAGTCTCGCGGCTGAGCTGAAGGACCGGGGCTACGACGCGGAGGCGGTCGAGGGCGCGAAGAGCCAGTACGACGTGGTCGCGGACGGCCGGCTCGTCTTTTCGAAGCAGGCCGAGGGTCGATTCCCAGAGCGCGAAGAAGTGCTCAGTACTCTGAGTAGCTCTTAGTCCTCGATGTGAGAGATGGCCGCGCGGAGCTCCTGGCGCTCCTGCTCGTTGGTCGTAAAGGCCTGAAGCAGGCGACGAGTTCCTTCCGGCGTGAGGCGAATGTACGCGACGCGGCCGTCCGAGGCGGACTGCTCGCGCTCCAGCAGGCCGCTCTCCTCCGCACGGCGGACGAGCTCCGTGACGGTGCTCTGAGCAAGCTGCAGCCGGTCGGCGAGCTCGGTAACCGTCGACTGTCCGGTGCCGTCGGGGGCTCCTTCGATCATCAGCAGCAGCAGGTAGCGCTGAGGCGTCAGGCCTGATTTCCGGGCGTTTTGTTCGCTCTTCCGCAGAAACGCACGCAGGGCTGCGCGGAAGTCGGCGACGCGTGCGATCTCGTTCGGGGAAGGCGCGGGGTCCATCTGTTGGCTTCGATTTTACGCCGGTCTGCCCCGCGCGCCTACCCGCCGGGCGGCGCGAGCCAGCAATCCGGGCGCGACGGCCTGGATGATCGCGGCCGGCCGGTACCAGCGAGGCACGAACTGCTCGAGACGCTTCCGCTCGATGCCGCGGACGACCTGCTGAGCGACGACAGCGGGCTCGGCGACGAGTCCCTGCAAGAGGCGGCTGCGGAAACGCGAGCGGTTGGGGAAGCCCGGAGTGTCGATGAGGCCGGGAATGACCGTGTGAACCGTGATGCCGCTGCCGGCGAGCTCGACTCCGACCGAGCGCGAGAAGGCGAGTTGCGCGTGCTTCGACGCGCTGTAGGGCCCCGAGTGCCCGGCGGCGATCGTGCCGGCGACCGAGGCGATGTTGACGACGTCGGCGGGAGCGCCGGCTTCGAGTGCCGGTAGAAATGCCCGCAGGCACCAGACGGAGCCGAGATAGTTCGTCTGCACGAGCTGTTCGACCTGCTCCGGCTCGAGCTCGAGGAAGCCCGCCCGCCCGGGAATGCCGGCGTTGTTGACGAGCAGGCGGATCGCCGGATGCCGTTCGCTCACGGTCGCGGCAACCCGTTCGACATCGGTGCGATCGGCCACGTCGCACACCTCTTGCTCGGCTCCGATCTCGCCGGCGACCTCGGCCAGTCGCTCCTCGCCGCGGGCAAGCAGCACCAGCTGCCAATTGCGCCGCGCGAGCACACGCGCAATCGCGGCGCCGATCCCGCTCGAGCCGCCGGTCACGACCGCAACCTTTGGAGCTAGCGGCAAACCCTGACGTTACGCCGCGCCTGCACCGTGCGCCCGCGGGAACGCACCACGACGCGGAGCTTGTGCGGCCCGCGCTTCGCGGCCCTGGTGCGCCAGGTAGTGGTGTACAGGCCGATGGTTCCCTTGCGGGCTGTCTTGAGCAGCCGCTTGCCGTCGAAGAAGCGAATCGTCCGGATCTTTCCCGGGGCGGAGGCGGCGACGGCCAATGGCGTTCTGCCCTTGACACAGGAGGTTCCGAGCGGCAGCAGCCACGTCGCCGTCGGCGCTGTCGTGCCTCGAATGTTCACGCGTTTGATCGTCGTGTTCGGCAGAACGTTGGCGCCGATCTGGTCGACGTTCTTCGACTCCTGATTGTCCGCCGCCCGTGCGGCGCCCTTGAACAGACCGTGGCGGACAGGCGGGGCCGAGCGGGGGATACCGAAGAGAGCGAGCCCGCTCGTCGGGTCGTAGAACGACGCTCCGAGCAGCACGTTGTTCCGGTACTCGATCACGAGCGAGAGCGGATCGACGCCCGAGCCGAGGTCGGTCACCCGCGCCGCGAGCAGAGGCCGGCCGGCGGTGACTCGTTTTGTCAGCAGCCTGAACCTGGGAGGTGTCAGGTCGTTCATCCAGGAGCGGAGCACGTACGCTCCTGCGAGCGAGCGACCGCTGAAGATGTCGCGACCCGAGTCGACGGCGACGTAGTAGCGCTTCTCGCGTGGGAAGACGGCCCCGGCGACGCCGATATCGAGCCGGTACTCGGAGTTCAGTACGTTCGCGGCGACCGGGGTTCCGGCATATCCCTGGACGTCGTTCTCGTCTCGAGACCCGAGCAGCCACGGCTCCACCACCGCGCCTGGAGAGGCGGCGACGATCGCCGCCCCCACATTCGCGACCGGTTGGCTGATGTGGAGGGAGTAGAGCTTCTCGCCGCCACTCTCGTCCATCGGTGCACCGGTGTAGGTGGGCGGGGGCCCGAACGCGCTGGCCGGGAAGCGGTAATGGTTGATGTTCGACTTGCCCGTACGCGTGTCGCCGGTCTGCAGCTTCTTCAGCGGCACCACCGGCGTGAGCTCGGCTCCGGGTCGCTCGACCGCAAAGTAGTAGGGAACGCGCCGCACGCTGGATCCCTGCGTCAGCGTGACGAAGCCCTCGTTGTCGCCGGTCGCGGCGTTGGCGTCGGCCCGGACGACGACCGGGATTTCGGCGGTCCCTCCCGGCGGTACGGCAACCGTCGCCGGGAGGTCGACGAACGCGCCGGCGGTCGCAGCCTGGCTCTGGAGCCCGACCGTCCAGGTCCCGCCGCCGCCACCCGCGTCCTGAGCCTCGACCAGGAGCGAGCGCCGCGCGCTTCCCCCGGTGACGTCCAGGTCCTGGAAGGAGAGCGAGACCGGCGTGGTGAAGAGTTTCGGATCGTCCGCGCGCGGGACGTTGACGAGGCCTGCACCTTCGAGCAGCACAGAAGCCTCCTGGGTTCGCGCCGTGTCACCCCAAGCCGGCCCTGCTGTCGACATCAACGCCGACTTGATCTCTGCCGGCGTCCAATTCTGATGGCGCGCCACGAGCAGCGCCGCGGCGCCGGCGACGTGAGGGGTCGCCATGCTCGTCCCGTCGAAGACGGCGAACGGCTCGCCGAGCGCCTCGGGCAGCGTCGCAGAGAGAATCTGGCCGCCCGGCGCCGCGAGATCAGGCTTGAGCTGGTGGTCGAAGTCGGTCGGCCCCGCAGACGAGAAGCTGGTGATCACACCGCTGCGTCCGGTGTTCAGCTCGTTGAAAGCCTTCGCGAAACGGACGGTCGCGCGGCCGCCCTTCGAGTCGAGATAGGCCCGCAGCCGGGCGCCGTCGAGGTCGGAGACCATGCCGGCGTCGAGGGGCAGTTGCAAGGGGATGAAGTTCGCCTCGCCAGGCCGGTTGTCGACGAGGACGATGCCCGCGGCGCCGCCGATCTCGGCATTCGCGGCCTTTGTGACGAACGCGCAGATCCCGCGCGAGACGAGCACGATCGACCCACGAACCGAGTCCGGCGGCAGCGTGCCGCGGGCGTTGGGATCTGAGCCTGGCCCGCACAGATGCCGCTCGACGGGACTCCCGTCGGTGCCGACGATCGTGCCGACGTCGACGAGTGTGTGGTCGACGGTCGTCCAGGCATCGGGGATCGGGAGGATGTCCTGGAACGGAACGTTCTTCAGCGTTGCCGGCGCATCGCTCGTGCTCACGTTGAGCGAGGGTGCGAACACGTGGCTGTTCGAGACGGCCGCGACCGAGATTGCATCGGGTGCTGTCCCGGGAGAGCCGACAGAGCCGAGACCCCAGTCGTCCCGGTCGTTGCCGGCTGCGATCACGGGCACGACGCCGGCATTCGAGACGTTGCGGACGGCCTCGACCAACGCGTCGCTGATCGGATCGACCTGGGGCCCGCCGCCCGAGAAGTTGATCACATCCATGCCGTCGTTCACGGCCGATTCGAACGCGGCGACGATCTGCGGTGTGAAGGCGTCGTAGCCCGTCGGCGTCGGCGTGTTGAAGACGCGGTAGTTCCCGAGCCAGGCTCGCGGTGCCACACCACTCAGCCCGGTGATCGTCGGATGGTCCGGGCCCGCTGGAGCCGTCGTGCCCGCATCGCCGGCGGCGATCCCTGCGACGTGCGTCCCGTGGAAGGACGCCTGTCGGTAGAGCGGCAACTTCCCCTGGGCGCCGGAGCCCGGGCCCGGGAACGAGCGCGCAACGATCACCTTCGGCGTCGTGAACTTCGTCTGGCCCCGGGGGAACCCGGCCGGATAGCTGAAACCCGTCGGGCTGAAGAACGGGTTCGACTGGTCGATGCCGTCGTCGACGATGCCGATCTTGACCCCGTCGCCGCGGTCACCGGTCGTCGCCCACATCTGGTCGGCGCCGATGATCGCCGGGCTCTGGTTGGTATCGAGCGCGTAGCGGACGCTCGGATAGATCCTGGTCACCGTGTGGAGCCGCGCCAGCGCAGGCAGTTTGCGCGCCGGCAACGAGACCGCGAAGCCGTCGAGAACGACCCGGTAGCGATACGAGATACGGGCCGAGGGGATCGCACGCTCGAGCTCGGCCGCGGCAGCGCGCTGTGCGCGGGCGAGGCGCGCGAGATACACGCGCGAGCTCGAGTTGTGGACGTTCAGCCGCGAGGACCCGGTCGCGCTGAAGAGGTTCCGGTTGTAGGCGGCGAGCGGCGGCAGGCGCAGATCGACGAGCACCGTCAGGCGCCCGTCGGAATGGACAGCGGGGATCTTGAGCGTCCCAGCGCGCACGCGCGGCAGGCTGAACTCGCCGTAACTGCGGCGGATCGGCTGGAAGTTCGCGGAGGCGGCAGACGTGAGAATCAGCGCCGCAGCGAGCAGAAGAAGAACGGCGCGGCGCAAGTCTCGCAGCGTAGCCAAGAAACCGTAAACTCGCCCGCCATGGCCGATTTCACCGGCAAGCGCGGCCTCGTTCTCGGGGTCGCGAACAAGCGCTCGATCGCCTGGGCGATCGCGAAGCGCCTCTCCGACGGCGGCGCCCAGCTCGCGTTCACGTACCAGGGGGAGCGGATCGAGGCCGGTGTCCGCGAGCTCGCCGGGAGTGTCGACGCGCCGCACGTGACGGCCTGCGACGTCCGCTCCGACGAGGACGTCGAGCGCGTCGTCGCCGAGGCGGGGGAGGTCTTCGGCGGGAAGCTCGATCTGCTCGTCCATTCGGTCGCGTACGCGGCCGCGGAAGATCTCGAGGGCCGCTTTACCGATACGCCGCGCGAGCGCTTTTGGATGGCGCTTGACGTCAGCGCGTACTCACTGGTGGCGGCCGCGCGGGCCGCCGAGCCACTGATGGAGGCCGCCGGCGGCGGCTCGATCCTGACCATGACCTACCTCGGCGGAGAGCGGGCGGTACCCCACTACAACGTCATGGGAGTCGCCAAGGCCGCGCTCGACTCGTCGGTGCAGTACCTCGCCTGGGACCTCGGCGCCAAGAACATCCGCGTCAACGCCGTCTCAGCCGGGCCGGTACGCACGCTGGCCGCGCGCTCGATCGCGGGCTTCCCAACGATGGAGGCGATCGTCGAGGAGCGCGCCCCTCTTCGCCGTCATATCTCGGCCGACGACGTCGGCGCCGCGGCCGCTTACCTGCTCTCAGACGACGCCCGCAACGTGACCGGGACGACGCTCTACGTCGACTCGGGGTACCACGCGATGGGCATGTGAACTAGATCGCGTTCGCGGCCGCGAGCAACTCGTCGAGGTCCGGTACCTCGGCGTCCTCGTACGCCCACACGCCGCGGATCGTCGCGCTCTGGTCGACCAGGAAGGCCGAACGGCGGGCGACGCCCTTGAAGCCGCGGAACTCATGGGCGATTTCGAGCCCATGGACGGCCTCGCCGTTCCAGTCCGAAAGCAGCGGGAAGTTCAGGTCGAGCGCCTGCGTCCAGGCGATGTGCGTCCATGGCGAGTCGCGCGAGACACCGAACGTCCGGACGCCCGCCTCTTCGAACTTCGCGCTCCTGTCACGCAGGAGCTCCACCTCGCTCGTTCAAGTCGAGGACCAGTCGAAGAGATAGAACAGAAACAGCGCGGGCCGGTCCTCGACGACGTCGCGCAGCGAGATCGTCTCCCGCGGCGCGAACCAGACGGTTGCGTCCGGAAGCGGGTCGCCGACGCCGAGCATGGCCTCGAGCTTAAGGCAATGTCGCCACTGCGACATCTCGTGCGGCGGGTGCGACGTGTCTCGCGAGGCGGCGGTGGCCTTCGCCGTCGAACGCCATCAATGTGCCGCGGTAGAGCGAGGACGTCGTGACGAAGCTTCCGTACGTCCCCAGGTTGAATGAGCCGTAGGAGGTGCGGACGACCCGGAGCAGCCGGCCGGTCCTGGCCGCGAAGATCCGAAGCGTCCCGTTGTCACCGCTGGTGACGTAAGCGTGGCCTCCGCCGCCGGCCGGGCCGAACGAGACGTGTTGAGGCGGTGGGCCGGCCGGGAGCAAGCGGACGAGCTTGCCGGTGACCGTCGAGAAGACTCCGACGTCCGGGCGATCGTCGTACGTCACCCAGACCCGCGCGCCGCCGGGAGAGAAGGCGAGATCGTGGGCCTCGCGCGTCGTCACATGACCGATCAAGCGCGGCTTCGCCGGGTTCGAAACGTCGACGACCGCGATGGAATCTGCCCGCTCGCCGAGTGCGATCCACAGCCGATTCCCAGACCCGTCTTCGGCCATGTGATGCGCGCCGAGACCGACGTACACGCGGCGCGTGACGCGGCGGTGGACGAGGTCGATGACGACCAGTTCTCCGCGCCCATCGTCGGTCACGTACCCAAAGCGGTCGTCCGCCCCGATCAGGGGGATGTGAGGCGAGCCGAAGCCTCTGAGTACCTTCTCGACACGCAAGCGGCGGACACTGACGAGCGTCACGGCGGCGCCACGGGTGCTTACGACGACCGCCGTCGACCCGCTCGTCTCGACGTTCTCGGGATCGGCCGGCATGGGCAGTCGATTCAGGATTCTGCCCTCGGGGAGCGAGACGGCGACGAGCTCGTTGGTCGTCTCCGCCGTGACCAACGCGACGGACGTGTCGCCCGAGGCAATCCGAGCCTGCGAAGCGGGGGCGAACCCGACGGCGGCAACAATCATCAACAGAGCACGTTTCACACAAATTGGTACGTCAGTGGGACTGATCGCCGTCCCCCCAGCGATAATCCCGCCCGTGGACGAACGGCAACAGCAAGCAGTCGAAGCGCTGCGAAGCGAAACGACGCTGCCGGGTCTCCTGCACGCATCGACGCGCGAGTTCGTGGCGGTCGTGGACGGGCTCGCCTGCGCGATCTCACGTGTAGTGGGCGATGTTCTGATCCAGGTCGCCGAATACGCTCGCGACGGACGCACGCTCGTGCTCGGTCACGGCTATCTGATCTCAGACTTCCCCCTGACCGATGAGGCGCTTCGGTCGGGCGAGCCGCAGTGTCTGTCGTTGCTCGACCCCGATCCGGATCCAAGGGAGGCGACCTTGTTGAGCGAGCTCGAGCTTGATTCCCTGCTGATGATTCCGCTCCCGTCGCCGACCGGGCCGTGGGGGCTTGCCGAGATCTACGTCAACGGCCGACGCTTCGACACGGACGACCTCACACGCGTTGGGCCGGTCGCCGAGGCCTTCGGCGAGCGCCTCGCAGCTCTACCTGCGCCTGCTTCCGCCCGCTAGGCCGAGCACCGTGTCGAGCAGCCGGGGCCGAGCCGGTCGCGGAGGGCCGCTTGCCACGATGAAGCTGGCCAGGCGCTGCGCCTCGGCTTCGTCCAGCGAGACCGCAGCCTCGGCGCTGCCGCTCTCGTTCCACACGCTGAAGCGAACGTGCCGCTCGGGCTCCGTGCTGCCGAAGTAACGGGAGACGCGGAGGGCTTTGCCCTGGTCGCTCTCGAGCTCCAGATGCGGGCGAAAGAACTCGACGAGCTTCCGTCGCTGCGGCGCCGCGCACCAGGGGCAGTAGTGGAACCTCGCCTCGACCGGGCTGCCGCACTCCTGGCAGTCGCGCATTCGCGCCTCCTCTCGGGCAGAGGCTACAACGCCGCACCGGCTGCGGGAAGAGCCGTGTCCCGGTGC
>Ga0075425_100009055_pt1 | contig 10585 bp, 2 predicted proteins | sample SoiMethybrSBSTD4_FD_75300 | JGI IMG/M metagenome (GOLD analysis project Ga0075425, IMG submission 75300) | Bulk soil microbial communities from a Populus tree surrounding site in Tennessee, USA - Soil MetaG P. TD hybrid SBSTD4 | ecosystem: Environmental > Terrestrial > Soil > Tree plantation...
CTCTGGCTCACCACGGGCCAGAACCGCCGCGAATGGGTGGCCGTTCACCGCAAACATCACACCTTCACCGACCGAGAAGGCGATCCCCACAGCCCGCGCCTGTTCGGTGTCTGGCGGGTGCAGTTGTGGAACGTCTACTACTATGTGCGGGAAGCGCGGAGGCCCGAGACGCTCCGGACATTCGCGCCTGACATTATCGAGGATTGGTGGGATCGGGCGGTTTTCTCCTGGGGCCTGAGCGGCCTCGGGGTGGGTATCGCGCTGCTCTGCTTGATCTTTGGCATCTGGATCGGCCTGGCGGTGGCCCTGATGCATGCGGTTCTGTACGTCTTCGTGCTGACGCCGGTGATCAACGGCCTGGGTCACTGGCGGGGAGCCCAGAACTTTGCGAATACGGCCTACAACTCGCGGGCCCTGGCCTGGGTGACGGGCGGCGAGAGTCTGCACAACAACCACCATGCGCATCCACGGGCCCCCAAGTTCAGCATGGGCCGCTTCGAGTTCGACCCCTCGTGGGTGGTCATCCGGTGCCTGGCCGCCGTCGGGCTGGTGAAGATCGCCGGGGCGCCCGTGCAGATCCCTCGGAGCTGATTGCGCGGTCCGAGGGCGGGAGAGCGTGATCACGTCGCATCTCGTGCCTGAAAGCGGCACCGAGCCTGGGAGCGCGGTCTCGCGCACGTAGTCATCCACGTGTGCTAGCGTCGCAGATGCCCAGCCCTCTTTCTCCTCTGGAGTTCGCGTCCAAGCCCGTCGAAGCGCCAATCCGGGCAGAGCTCTTCGGCATCGAGCGCCTCGAGCAGCACGCCGAGAGTCTGGCCGCGGCCCAGCCCGTTCTCAACAAGTCGAGCAAGGGTCGCTCATTGTTGCCGCGCGTTCAGGACAATGGGCGCGTCCTCCGCGAGGGATATCGTGAGATCGCCCAAGCGATCAGAGAAGAGCGCGCTATCACGCCGGCGGCGGAGTGGCTGGTTGACAACTTCCACATCGTCGACGAGCAGTTGCGCGAGATCCACGACGACCTCCCCCCGGGCTTCTATCGCGAGCTCCCCAAGCTGGCCGATGGCGCTCTCCTCGGGTACCCGCGCGTCTACGGCATCGCCTGGGCGTTTGTCGCGCATACGGACAGCCGGTTCGATCCAGAGGCTCTGCGTCGGTTCGTGCAGGCGTACCAGCGCGTCCAGCCGCTGACCATCGGCGAGCTCTGGGCGGTCGCCATCACCCTGCGGGTGGTGCTCGTCGAGAATCTTCGCCGACTGACCGAGAGCATCGTGCGGGGGCGAGCCGCGCGTCAGGCGGCCGACGCGCTCGCCGACGAATTGCTGGGGCTCAGCGGACGGCCGCTCGAGGCGGCGGCGTGGGCCCTCGAGGAGTTCGAAGGCGGGCCGCTCGTGACCGCCTTTGCCGTGCAGCTCGTCCAGCGGCTGCGCGATCAGGATCCAGCCGTGACGCCCGCCCTCCTGTGGCTCGACGGGCGGCTGGCCCTGCAGGGGACGACGTCCGACGACATCGTGCGGGTTGAGCATCAGCGGCAGGCCGCGATGAACGTGACGGTGCGGAACGTGATCATGAGCATGGGCTTGATGTCCGCGTTGGATTGGACGAAGTTCTTCGAGAGCGTCAGCCTCGTTGACGCGGTCCTGCGAGCGGACGCCGGCTATGCGGCGATGGACTTCCACACGCGCGACGGCTACCGTCATGCGATCGAGGAGCTCGCGAGGGGATCGAGTCGCTCGGAGCTCGAGGTTGCCCGCGAAGCAATTGTCCGGGCAGCTGCGAGCAATCTTCACGATGGCCGCCTGAACGACCCCGGTTTCTATCTCGTCGGGGATGGGCGCAGGACCTTCGAGCTGATGCTCGGCTTCCGAGCTCCGCTCGCCCGCCGGCTGATCCGTGCCTACGTCGCGGGAGCCACCCCCGGCTATCTGGGAACGATCGCCGTCCTCACCCTGGCGATTCTGGTCGGACCCCTTCTCGCGGCCTGGGAATCCGGGGCGGGCGCCGCGGCGCTGCTCGCGCTCGGGCTGGTGGCGGCGTTCCCGGCTTCGGATCTGGCCATCGCGCTTCTGAATCGGGGCGTCACCGCATTGCTCACGCCGGGGGCCCTTCCGCGCCTCGAGCTTCGCGCCGGGGTGCCGCCGTCGTTGCGAACCATGATCGTCGTGCCGACCTTGCTGACCCGTCCGGCCGAGGTCGAGGAGCAGATCGAGCGACTGGAGGTGCACTATCTCGCGAACGCGGACGGTGACGTCCGGTTCGCACTGCTCTCCGATTGGACAGACGCGTCCATGGAGCGGGTGCCGGGTGACGAAGAAGTCCTGGTCACGGCCCGCGAAGGGATCGCACGCCTGAATCGCCGACATGGAACGCCCGTGGATGAAGGTGAGCGGTTTTTCCTCTTCCACCGCCGACGGCTCTGGAACGAGGGCGAGCGGACATGGATGGGGTGGGAACGCAAGCGTGGGAAGCTCCATGAGCTGAACCGTCTCCTTCGAGGGGCGACGGACACGTCGTTTCTGCCGGCGGGAGGACTCGCACCGACCGTCCCCGCCGGCATCCGCTACGTCATCACCCTGGACGCCGATACCCGCTTGCCGAGAGGAGCCGTCAAGCGCCTCGTGGGCACGATGGCGCATCCACTCAATCGCCCGCTGCTCGATCCCAAGACCGGCCGCGTCGTCCAGGGGTACGGGGTGCTGCAGCCACGCATCACCTCACCCTTGCCCGGTCGCGAAGGCTCCCTCTTTCAGCGCCTGTCGTCGGGCCCATCAGGCATCGACCCCTACGCGGCGGCTGTGTCCGATGTTTACCAGGACCTTTTCGGAGAGGGGTCGTACACGGGCAAGGGAATCTATGACGTGGACGCGTTCGAGGCGGCCCTCGCGGGTCGCGTGCCCGAGAATGCCCTCCTGAGCCATGATCTCTTCGAGGGCCTCTTCGCGCGAGCGGGCCTGGTCACTGACGTGGAGCTGTTCGAGAGCGCCCCGTCGCACTACGGCGTAGCCGCGGCCCGCCAACACCGATGGGCGCGCGGCGACTGGCAGCTGCTACCGTGGATCCTTGGAAGCCGCGTGCCCGTGATCGGGCGCTGGAAGATGGTCGACAACCTGCGGCGCACACTGTCGGCGCCCGCCGCCTTCCTGACCCTGTTCCTTGGATGGACGATGGTCGCCGCATCGCCTCTGGCGTGGACCGCCTTTGTCTTCGGGACAATCGCCGTCCCCGCGCTCTTGCCGGTTCTCACCGGACTGATTCCCCGAGGACACGGCTTTTCGAAACGCAGCCACGTCCGTGCGGTGGGTCGCGACCTCGTGCTCGCCGGATCGCAGACGGTGCTCACCATCACGATGCTGGCGCATCAGGCCTGGCTGATGGCTGATGCGATGCTGCGATCACTCATTCGTGTGTACATGACGCATCGCAACCTGCTCGAGTGGGTGACGGCGGCCCAGGCTAAGGCGGGGCTCCGCCTCGATCTCCGCGGGTTTTACCGGCGCATGGCCGGTGGAGTCGCTCTCGCGGTTGCCTCCACCGCCGCCATTGCGTGGGGACGTCCGGCGGCCTGGCCCGTCGCCTTGCCCTTCCTGCTGCTCTGGGCGACCTCGCCCGTGCTGGCGCGATCGATCAGCGTGCCATCACCTACCGCGAGGACGAGGCCGCTTTCACCGGCGGATGCGCAGGTGCTGCGCTTGGTCGCTCGCCGGACCTGGCGTTTCTTCTCCACGTTCGTCGGCCGCGAAGACCACGCTCTGCCTCCCGACAATTTCCAGGAAGACCCGAGCCCGGTGGTGGCGCACCGGACGTCCCCCACGAACCTCGGTCTCTATCTGCTGTCCACAGCGGCGGCGCATGATTTCGGCTGGATCGGGGCGCTCGACGCCATGGACCGGCTCGAGGCCACCCTCGAGACGATGGGCCGTCTCGAGCGGTTTCGCGGCCACTTCTTCAACTGGTACGACACCGCAGATTGTCGACCGCTCAACCCCCGCTATGTGTCATCGGTCGACAGCGGAAATCTCGCCGGCCATCTCATCGCCCTCGAGCACGCCTGCCTGGAAGCGGTCGATCATGGGCTGCTTGCCGAGCGGGCGCTCCGGGGCATCGAGGATGCAGCGGCGCTCGTTCGCGAATCGTCACGCGCCGTCGTCGGGGTCAAGCGCCCCAGCACGCGTACCCGGCACGTCCTGGACCAGACGCTCGATGCCGTCACGGCGGCAGCCGCGGGAGGAGCCGGGACTCCAGTGGAGTGGGCCCGGCGACTCACGGAGCTGGCGGTCCACGCCTCTGCCGTGACCGCCCTGGCGCGAAGCGTGGCAGAGGAAGACGGCGCGGGCCCCCGGGCCGAGGTTGTCCTGTGGGCGGAGGCCTTGAGCGCGACCATCGAAAGTCACCGTCGCGATCTCGCCGCGCCGATGCCCCTCTCCGAGTCCCTGATCCAGCGCCGCGCGGCCCTCGCCCAGAGGGCCCAGTCGATGGTGACGGAGATGGATTTCACCTTTCTCTTCGATCCCGTCCGGCACCTGTTCGCCATAGGCTACCGCGTCGAGGATGCAAGCCTCGATCAGAGCCACTACGATCTGCTGGCCTCGGAGGCTCGTCTCACGAGCTTTGTCGCCATCGCGAAAGGCGACGTGCCGGTCGCGCACTGGTTTCGACTGGGCCGGGCGCTCACCCCAGTGGAACAGGACTCCGCCCTCGTGTCCTGGTCGGGATCGATGTTCGAGTACCTGATGCCCGGGCTCGTGATGCGCGCTCCGCGAGGAAGCCTGCTGGAACAGAGTGGACGGCTCGTGGTCCGCCGGCAGATCACATATGGCGCCGAGCGTGGCGTGCCCTGGGGTGTCTCGGAATCGGCGTATAACGTGCGGGACCTCGAGCAGACCTACCAGTACTCGAACTTCGGCGTGCCGGGTCTCGGACTCCGGCGCGGGCTCAGCGAGGACGTGGTCGTCGCTCCATATGCGACCGCATTGGCGGCCATGATCGATCCCACCGCCGCCGTGCAGAACTTTCAGCGGCTCCGTGAAGCCGGGGCCGGCGGTGCGTATGGCCTCTACGAGGCCCTCGACTACACCGGCTCCCGGCTGCCGGAGGGGAGCCGGGTCGCGGTGGTGCGCACGTACATGGCGCATCACCAGGGCATGCTGCTCGTCGCCCTCGCCAACGTCCTCCACGGAGGCGCGATGCGTGCGCGCTTCCATGCCGAGCCGATCGTCCAGGCGACCGAGCTGCTGCTTCAGGAAAGGACGCCGCGCGATGTTGCGGTCGCCCGGCCGCGCGCGGAAGAGGTGACGGCGGCGGCTGATGTGCGCGAATTCGTTCCTCCGATCGTCCGGCGCTTCACCTCGCCGCATGGCCCCGTCCGCACGCACCTTCTCTCCAACGGGCGATACGCCGTCATGCTCACGGCGGCGGGCTCTGGATACAGCCGCTGGCGCGACATGGCGCTGACCCGCTGGCAAGAGGATGTCACGCGGGACGAGGCCGGGATGCACGTATACCTCCGCGACGTGCACGGTGGCCGGACCTGGTCGGCCGGCTACCAGCCCAGTGGCTCCGAGCCGGAGAGCTACGAGGTGGTGTTCTTGGAGGACCGAGCGAGGATTTCCCGGCGGGACGGGGCGATCGCGACCACTCTCGACGTGATCGTGTCCCCGGAAGACAATGCCGAGATCCGACGGGTGTCGCTGACGAACCTCGGGCCACGGGCCCGTACGATCGAGCTGACGTCCTACGCCGAGGTGGTGCTGACCCCGCCGGCCGCCGATGCTGCCCACCCAGCATTTTCTAACCTCTTCGTCGACACGGAGTTCGCACCCGAGTTCGATGCCCTGCTCGCGACGCGCCGACCCCGAGCGCCGGACGAGGGCCAGGTCTGGCTTGCTCACACGGTAGCCGCGGAGGGCGACAGGGTCGGGGACCTCCAATGGGAAACTGACCGGGCTCGGTTCCTGGGCCGCGGCCGCGGGATCCGGGCCCCGCTGGCCATGGTCGGCAGCCAGCCCCTCTCCAGCTCCGTGGGCTCGGTGCTCGATCCCATCGTGAGCCTTCGACTCCAGGTCCGGGTTCGACCGGGCGCCACCGTGCGGATCGCCTTCTCGACGATGGTGGCGCAGTCGCGGGAGGAGGCCCTGAGTCTCGCCGAGAAGTATCACGATGCGGCGATCTTCGACCGTGCCGCCACCCTGGCGTGGACGCAAGCTCAGGTGCAGCTGCACCACATCGGCATTGGCGCCGACGAGGCCCACCTCTTCCAGAGTCTCGCCCGGCGCATTCTCTACTCGGAGCGGTCCCTCCGGCCCTCGGCGGACGTGCTCGCGCACGACTCGGGAGGGCCAGCGGCCCTCTGGGCCCACGGGATTTCGGGAGATATCCCGATCGTCGTCGTTCAGATCGACGAACCGGAGGATGCGGGCATCGTACGGCAGTTACTCCGCGCGCACGAGTACTGGCGCATGAAGCAGCTTGCTGTCGATCTCGTGATCCTCAATGACCGCGCGCCCTCGTATGTCCAGGATCTGCAGCTCCTGCTGGAGACGTTGGTCCGAACAAGCCAGTCGAGCGGGTCCTCCGAAGGGCACGAGACGCGGGGGAGTGTGTTCATTCTGCGCGCCGATCGTCTGACGGTGCCCCAGCGCGACGTGCTCCAGGCGGTGGCCCGCGCCGTGCTGTCGAGCCGCCGCGGAACCTTGGCCGAACAGATCGCGCGCTCGCACGGTTTCGAGATGGCCAAGCCCGCTCCCTTCCGGCGACCGAGATCGAGGAAGCCGTCCGCCACCGTGGAGCCGCCGCCGGCCGGGCTCGAGTTCTTCAATGGCCTCGGAGGTTTTGCCGCGGACGGGCGGGAATATGTAACCATCCTCGACGGCGAACGGCAGACGCCGGCCCCCTGGATCAACGTGATCGCCAACCCCCTCTTCGGCTTCCAGGTCTCGGAGTCGGGCTCGGGGTACACGTGGTCCGTCAACAGCCGCGAGAACAAGCTCACGCCCTGGTCGAACGACCCGGTGAGTGATCCGCCGGGCGAAGTGATCTACGTGCGGGACGAGGAGACGGGCGACCTCTGGGGCCCGACCGCTCTCCCGATTCGCGAAGAGAGTCATCGATACCTTGCCCGCCATGGACAGGGCTATAGCCGATTCGAGCATGTCTCTCACGGTATCTCGCTCGAGCTGCTGCAATTTGTTCCGCTGGAAGACCCGGTCAAGGTGAGCCGGCTGACGGTGACGAATACGTCAGGACGCACTCGGCGGCTGTCCGTGACCGCCTACGTCGAATGGGTGCTCGGCGTGTCTCGCAGCAGCTCCGCTCCGTTCATCGTCACCGGGATCGACCCGACGACCGGGGCGATGCTCGCCCGCAATACCTGGAACAGTGATTTTGGAGGCCGCGTGGCGTTTGCCGATCTCGGCGGGGTACAAACGGCCTGGACCGGCGACCGGACAGAGTTTCTCGGGCGCAACGGCGCATTCGAGCGGCCAGCAGGCCTCGAGCGGGGAGTCCGCCTGTCGGGGCGGGTCGGTGCCGGTCTCGATCCCTGCGCCGCCCTCCAGTCCACAATCCAGCTCCGCGCTGGAGAGCGCACGGAGATCGTGTGTCTCCTCGGCGAAGCGGCGAGCCACGCGGAGGTGGGGGAATTAATCGCCCGTTACCGGACGGCGAATCTCGATGCGGCCTTGCGATCCGTCGCGGAACGATGGAACGACGTGCTGGGTGCGGTGCAGGTGAGGACCCCCGACCGATCGATGGACCTCCTGCTCAACCGGTGGCTGCTCTACCAGACGCTCGCCTGCCGGGTGTGGGCACGATCCGCATGCTATCAGGCGGGCGGCGCCTACGGATTTCGCGACCAACTCCAGGACGTGATGGCGCTCACCGTGGCTAGCCCGCAGATCACGCGCGAGCACCTTCTCCGGGCCGCGGCCCGCCAATTTGCGGAAGGTGACGTTCAGCATTGGTGGCACCCGCCCTCCGGGCGGGGCGTCCGAACGCGGATTTCCGACGATGTCGTGTGGCTGCCGTACGCCGTCGCCCACTATCTGGACGCGACGGACGACGACTCCGTCCTGGACGAGGTCGTGCCCTTCCTTGACGGTCCGACCCTCGCGGCGGGACAGAATGAATCGTACTTCCAGCCGAGTGTCTCCTCGGAGCGAGCCACGCTCTTCGAGCACTGCGCGCGAGCCCTCGACCGGAGCCTTGCTGTGGGCGCTCACGGCCTTCCTGTGATCGGCACGGGCGACTGGAATGACGGCATGAACGGGATCGGCCCGGCGGGGCGTGGGGAAAGCGTCTGGCTCGGGTGGTTCCTCCACACTGTGCTCGACCGGTTCGTGCCGGTTGCCGAGGAGCGCGGCGAAGGGACGCGGGCCGCGCCATGGCGAGAGCACGCGCGAGCACTCAAGACCTCCCTCGAGCAGCATGGATGGGACGGGCAGTGGTACCGGCGCGCCTTCTTCGACGACGGGACTCCGCTCGGATCCATCGTGAACTCGGAATGCCGGATCGATTCGATTGCCCAATCTTGGGGGGTGATCTCGGGTGCTGCGGAACCGTCACGCGCAACCCAGGCCATGGCCGCGGTCGAGGAGCATCTCGTCAAGCGTGACCAGGGGCTGATCCTTCTCTTCACGCCGCCCTTCGTGCGCGCGCCCCTCGATCCCGGCTACATCAAGGCGTACCCTCCGGGTATTCGTGAGAATGGAGGGCAGTACACTCATGCGGCAATCTGGTCCGTGATCGCCTTTGCCAGTCTCGGCGAGGGCGATACGGCGCACGAACTCTTCTCGATCCTGAACCCGATCCACCACGCGAGTACCGGCGACGACGTTGACCGGTACAAGGTCGAGCCCTATATCATGCCTGCCGATGTCTATGCCGAACGGGCACACGTCGGCCGGGGTGGATGGACCTGGTATACAGGCTCAGCAGGGTGGATGTACCGCGCCGGAATAGAATGGCTCCTTGGATTCCGCGTCCGTGGATCGTTTCTCCATGTCGATCCGTGCATCCCGCGGGGATGGCCATCGTTCGAGGTCACGTTTCGGTACCGCGCGTCGCGCTACGAAGTGAAAGTGGAGAATCCACGCGGTATGACGCGCGGCATCTCAACGATCGAGGTTGACGGCGATCCTTTGCCTTCAGGCATCGGAAAGCTCCGGCTCAGCGATGACGGTGCGACTCATCGCGTTCGGATTGTGCTCGGGCGCCACACCTTGCTGTTCGGCTTGACGCACACGTAGCGGGAAGGCCGGTCCCTCTCGGTCGAGAGAGGTCAAACCGCCATTGGCGGGTAACGGCGACGACTGGTCTCGCCACGGCTTCTACCGCACGATGCTTTGATCGTGGACGGGGCAGACTCGAGGGCGCCGCGGACGCCGTCGTGCCGGTACTGCGGGGTGGCATTCGTGTTGATTCGGCTCGGTCCGCCGGCCGATTGACGGCGGTGGTGCGTCTGGCCTAGCCTGCCGCTCACCCGAGTCGGCTCGCTCGATCCGGGAGGAGGCCGCTGATGTGACTGTGGCAGCGGCTCCTGGGGCGGCCGGTGTCCGAGTCTGGCAGGTTATACCGCGGGGACGGGCACCAGGCGCGGGGCAACCGCCGCTCGAGGGTGCTGGTGTTGGCTATCCTCTTCCCCCAATGGTGTCTCTGCGGCTACAGTTTTGGGGACGGTCGACTCTTCCATGAAGCGGGGGCACCCATGCACGCAACCTGGATCCGCCTGCGCAGCCACATCGTCACCGGCTTCATCTTCATCATGCCGGTGCTGATCACCCTGGCGGTGCTGATGAAGTTTTGGAACCATCTGCTCAAGGTCGGGAGTCGGCTGGCCAAGCTGCTCTACGTGAACACCGTCTTCGGCCCTCCCGGCGACGCGGTGATGGCGGTCCTCTTCTTCCTGTTCATCTGTATCGTGGCCGGCTTTCTCATCCGCTTCTCGTTCCTGAAGACGATGAGCGAGCGGATCGATCGCCAGCTCAATGCGCTGATCCCCGGCTACGGCCAGCTCCGATCCGAGGCCAGGAAAAAGATCGGCGGCGAGGAGGAGAAGAAGAGGCCGTCGTTCGATGCCTGTCTCGTGAACGTGCAGGACCTCTGGCAACCGGGGTACCTGATCGAGCGGAACGGCGACGGCACGTGGACCGTGTTCGTGCCCGAGGTCCCTGCCCTGACCGCCGGACACGTCTACGTCGCCGACTCGGCCCGTATCCGGAAGCTGGAGATCGACTCGGCCGTGCTCGACGGGTACCTCAAGATCCTGGGCAAGGGCCTTCTGAGCCGACCCCTTCAATCGTTGTAGAAGTACACGACCATCTTGCCGTTCTTGATCCCGACGGCCCTGTAGGAGTCGGACTGTCCCGGAGTAGCTCTCGCCGGCGCTGCGCGCCGCCGCTGGTACTGGGCGTCATGCGGTATTGGACGCCACGTGGTATTCATCCCGTAATGGCCGCTACAAAATCGGGCTGTTGACGGACTGTCTATTTCGAAGGGACAGCGTATCTTCATCAAGTAGCCCTGGCAAGGCCGTGTGCTGGATGTGAAAGGAAGCCTATGAACAGACCACTCCTCCTAGCACTCTCCCTGATGG
>Ga0075425_100009056_pt1 | contig 10585 bp, 5 predicted proteins | sample SoiMethybrSBSTD4_FD_75300 | JGI IMG/M metagenome (GOLD analysis project Ga0075425, IMG submission 75300) | Bulk soil microbial communities from a Populus tree surrounding site in Tennessee, USA - Soil MetaG P. TD hybrid SBSTD4 | ecosystem: Environmental > Terrestrial > Soil > Tree plantation...
CGAAGCCAGCGGTTTCCAAGGCGCGATGGTTTGCATTTGGGCCTGCAATAATTTTTCCGGAACGCCGGGGTTGCCTTCAAAGCGAACCTGTCGAACAGGGAGAGGCGGACCATCAGCAATTTCAAAGCGAACGCCTACAGTGCCGTTTTCGTGGGATTGGCGAAGCACTTGAACAGATGCATCGGGGTGCGCCAACTCGTTGAGAGCGGAACGAATTGTCAGGGCAATGCGTTGCAGCGCCACGGAATCGGCCGGCTTGCCGAGCCCGGGGGCCAGCTTCTTGCCTTCGAGAAGCTTCTCAATTTGATTTGTGGAGAGCAGGCTAGATCCTGGATATTCGACGCGGGAGAGAATGGGCTCTTCTTCGAAATAAAAGGTGAGATTGATGCGCGGTTTCGAAGTGGATGCTTGAGAGACAGATCTTGATCGTGGAATCTCTTCCACGCGTACGGAAGCGAACCAGCCAAGCCTGCCAAGCGTGTGAAGATCGTGTTGAAGTCTCTCCAAGTCAAGCGGATCGCCTGAGCGCAAAGAAAGCTGGGCTGCAACCGCCTCAGGAGAGATGTGTCGCAAGCCCACGAACTCGAAGGAATCGAGGACAGGAGAATTTGCTACGCCATTTGTTCTAAAGAAGGTTTCGGGAAACGGAGCCGCGGTCTGAGCCGAAACCGGAACCGCAGCCGCAGACACACATAGCCATCCAGTCGATACGACAAGCCAACGCACCGAATCGCTCCTTGCACCGAGGAGGATGTCTTAACGGATGTCGCGCGGCGCGGATTTGGTTGTCCGCGCACAAAAAGAAAAGCCCGCCACAGGATACGGCGCAGCGGGCTTTGTTTTACTACTCGCGGCAAAGAATGCCGGAGCTTTATTTATCGAGCAGGTGCTATTGCTGGCTGTGGTTCTGAGAAACGGGCTTGCCTGTATTCGGATCGAGGATCAACGGATTGCCCTGATTCCCCTGATTCCCCTGATTCCCCTGATTATTGTCGTCTTGGCTGAAATCGAACATACCGTTGATCGGTCCGGCAATGGCGTCAAACGAGCCCTGAATACGCTGTCCGCCAAGCCAGTTGTCTTCTATGAACCGAAGGACCGAGCTTTGGTCCGTGATGGAATGATCGACGAAGTTCCTACGCGCCCATGGGGAGACGACCAAGAGCGGCTGACGAGGACCATACCCGCAGCGTCCAAGCGCGTGTGGGTTCGAAGGATCCACGCCCGGCAACGCTGTAGTAGAGGCAGAGTTCCCGCAGAGGCCAGCACCCGTAAGCGCATCCTGTGCTCCCTGGGACTGGTTGACAACGGGACTCATCTGATGGTCGTACCAGCCGTCGGAATCGTCATACATGATTACAACCGCCGTGCTGCCCCAGTCCGCTCTCGACTGGAGGAAATTGATCACGTTAACCACGAAAGTTTGTTCATCCAAAGGATCCGAATAACCGGCATGGCCATCCTGGAATGCAGGGGCTTTCAGCAAGCTGACCGCAGGGAAGTTGCCGGCGCTAACCGCTGCAAAGAAATCTGTAACGTCATAGTTGTGATTGGCAGGGCCATCGTGGCCAATTTCGGCAATGGACGCTGGACGAGTGTGGTTCGGATTGGAAGTCGACGCATGATACTGGAAAAAGGCGTGATGCGGGATGTAATCCTTGGTTGTACCCGCAAGCCCCGTCGAACTCCGGTTGCACCCGGTAGTGCCGTTGGGATTCACGATCGAGAGATTGAAGCCGCCCATGAACGAGCCCCAGGACACGCCTGCGGCGCTAAGCAGATTCCCGATGTTTTGTCCTGACATTCCGAATGTTGCGGAGCCGGAGCACACATCGCCTGTGGGGTCGGCATCGCTAATATCCGTGAGCGATCCATTTCCCCCATCGACGACTGCGAAGCTGGCCGTTGTGGCATTGATCACGCCGTTGGTTTGGCCAGAAACAAGATTCAGAAGGCCGGGAGTTGAGGGGCCAAACGCTGTGGAATAGGAATTGTCATTCATAGCGAAGTGCTGGGCATAGTTCCAAAAGGCCGTCACGGTGTTGCCATCGAAATAGCCCAGATTTAGACCAGTGGTGCTGGTGATGCCGCCCGTGTTAGGCGGCGGTCCGGCCTTGCCCACAAAAAGAGGGAACAAATCCATGAGACCGTTATCGAACGCCTGCTGCTCGGCCTTGTACCCATGGCCCTGATCGCGAGTGACAGCTTGCGAACGGTCCAGACGGAAAGGATTTGTCGCGCCCGCTAGGTTCGCCGGATTTAGGTTCGGGTTTTTGCTGAGAAGCGCGGGGCTGAGTCCGTTCACGACAGGTGTATTTGGCCGCGCGTTGAAGGTCGGTTCCCCCGTTGGGTTCGTGGCGTTGGGATAGGTTCCAAAGTAATGGTCGAAGGAAACGTTCTCCTGGAAAATCACGACGAGGTGCTTGATAGGGGTTGCCGTCGAGGAACTATCTTGAGCGAAGGTGGGACTGGCCGGCAGCAGGGTGATGCCTGCGGCTGCCCCGAGCGCCACCGCTTTGGTCCAGCTAGAATGCATAAGTGTCTCTCCTTGAGATTTTGAGTCTCTACAGCAAGAGGGAAAATCCGCGCAAAAGACTCCGAGACGCCCCTCGTCGGACAGGGATTCAGGGGCGTACCGGGCGGCCACACGCAGGGGGAGAGTATTCACCGGCTTTTGTTAGCGGCAGATGAACGCAGCGTCAAAACTGTTGCCAAACCGTCTAAAGCCGCGTCGAATCAGGACTCGCCGCGAGACTTGACTTTAGCCACGCCGGGAAAATAGGATGCGCAGCCGTGCCGCAATCCCGCCGGAAATTTCGCCTGCCTCATCCCGAGCCCACGGACGCGCTGACTCGCGCGCGGTTTACGGGCGTACCGACATTCATGCGCTTGCCTCATATCACGGAGCCCGAAGAACTGGAAGTGGCGCTTGTGGGTGTGCCGTTCGACGGAGGAACAACATACAGGCCAGGGCCGCGGTTTGGCCCTCGGCACATTCGGGAACAATCGGCGATTATCCGCCCGTGGAATCCTGTGCTGAAGGTGAATCCTTTTGCCAAACGCCGCACGGCCGACTACGGCGATTTGAGCGTCAATCCGCTTTCGATTGAAGATACGTTTCGCCGCATCGAAACAGGCCTTGCGCCGCTGCTTGCCGCAGAAGCGCGCTGCGTTTGTGTGGGAGGGGACCACTCCATCAGCCTGCCGATTTTGCGTGCGGTGGCGAAGAAGCACGGACCCGTTTCGCTGATCCAGTTCGATGCGCATAACGATCTGTGGGACGAGTACTTTGGCAGCAAATATTCGCACGGCACGCCATTCCGCAGGGCGTTCGAAGAAGGTCTGCTGAAGGATGGCGGCGTATTGCAGGTTGGGCTGCGCGGGCAAGTGTATGGAGAAGATGATTTTGACTTTGCGCACAAACACAAAGTCAGAATGGTGACCGCCGAAGAATTCCACGAAAAAGGCATGAGTGTCGTTCAGAGCCACTTGCGCGCGTTCCGCGGGAAGCCGGTGTACGTCACGCTCGACATTGACGCCGTGGATCCGGCGTTTGCTCCCGGAACGGGTACGCCGCAAGTGGGCGGATTGACGAGCATCCAAATCCTCACGCTCGTTCGCGCGCTGCGCGGGCTGGATATTGTTGGCTGCGATCTGGTCGAAGTTTCACCGCCTTATGACACGGGAGAAATTACTTCGCTGCTCGCCGCGAATCTCCTTTTCGAATTGCTCTGCGTCCTCTAGATGACCAAACTCGCGCGCAAACTTCGGCTGCACGACTACTTCGCGCTGGCGTTCGGTACGATGATTGGCACGGGCTGGCTCGTGCTGATGGACGATTGGCTGGGGCGTGGCGGGCCGCTCGGCGCAATTTTGGGGTACACCATCGGCGGAATCATTTTGCTTCCCATTGGGTACGTCTATGGCCAGTGGGTCCAACGATTGCCAGATGCGGCTGGGGAAGCGGCTTACACGGCGCAAGTGTTTCCCCCCATTGTGAGCTATTTCACTGGCTGGATGATGCTGCTCGCGTACTTCATCGTATGCCCGTGGGAAGCAGTGGCGCTGGGAAAGCTGGCGGCGTACATTTTTCCATCCTTGAATAGGCTCGAACTCTACCGCGTCGGAGATCAGCCGGTTTTTCTGCCGCGAGTCGTGCTGGGAGTTGGGCTTACGATTTTTCTTGGAGTGTTGAACTATCGCGGAATCCGCCTGAGCGCGAATTTTCAAAAATTAATGACCAGCGCAGTGCTGCTGTGCTTTCTGGTGATCGTTTCGGTCAGCGCAACGCACGGCGCGCCCGCGAATTTTCATCCCTTGTTTAACACGAAGCCGCTGGTTTCGATCCTGCTCACGCTGCAAATCGTGCCGTACTTCATGACCGGATTCGAATCCGTTCCCAAATATGCGGAGGAGTCCAACCCGGAATTTCGCCAAGGGAATTACATGTGGGCTATCACCCTGGCACTGGGCATGGGGGCATTTTTTTACTCCATGTGCATCGCTGCGGTGACCTACGCGGCGCCCTGGCGCAGCTTGCTGGGGAAGCGCTTTGCGACCGCGATTGCCTTTGAGAGCGCGCTGAAGGCCCACTGGCCCGTCACGTTGATTTTCACAATGGCCCTGCTCGGCCTTTTCCAGTGCTTCAACGGAAATTTCGCGGCGTCCACGCGCCTGCTGTTTGCGTTTGGGAGGCGCGGAACCATCCCCACAAGCTTTGGGTCCGTGCACGAGCGATTCCAGACGCCGCACATAGCGGTCCTGGGCGTCACGGCCGGATCCATCGCGGGCCTTTTCCTTGGAGATGCCTTGCTCGTCCCCGTCACGGAAGTCGGATCCATGGCTTCGGCGGTGGGCTGGTTTGCAGCATGCGCTTCCTTCTGGATGGTGGACAGCCGCGCACGAGTGAGAATTGCGACGGGGCTGGGAGTTCTGGTCTCGCTGACACTAGTGCTCATGAAGGTGCTGCCGGTTTTCCCGGGGCACTTTTCTCCTGCGGAGTGGATTGCCTTCGGGATATGGGTCGCGTTGGGAGCGGCGCTGCACTGGGGGCGGAGCTAAAGTGCCGCTCGTGTATACTGCCGAAGGCGAAAACCTTCGCCAACGATGATTCCATTCCTCCATCTTGGGCCTTTGACGATTCCGACATTTGGGCTGATGGTCGCGACCGGATTGCTGGTCGCAGCTTACGTGCTGCAAGCGGACTTTGACCGCCGGCGCGAAGGTTTTCTGGAACGCGGCTACTTGCAGGAAACGAAGGAGCCGAGCCATCACGACGAGGGTTTCCTCATCATCGGTATCGCAGGCATCAGCGGGTTAGTCGGTGCGAGGCTGTATCACGTCCTTGAGAGCCCGCGGGAGCTGATGGCCGATCTTTCGCTGCTGTACAGCAGGTTCGGATTTGCCTGGTTCGGAGGTTTCATCGGAGGCTTTGTCGCGCTGTTTTTCCTTGCAAGGCATTATCGGATCCCGGAACTCGAGTTTATGGATTTATGCGCGCCCGCGGCAGCGGTGGGCTACGCTATTGGGCGGATTGGCTGCCTGCTTTCCGGCGACGGCGACTACGGTATTCCCACGAAGCTGCCCTGGGGCATGAGTTTTCCAAACGGCGTCGTTCCAACAACCGAGAGAGTTCATCCAACTCCGATCTACGAGTTCCTGATCTGGGTGTTGATCGCCGTGATTTTGTGGCGAGTAGGAAAGAGAGGCCTGAACGGAGAAACGGCAGGAAAAGTCTTCTCTTACTATTTGATTTTGACCGGCGTCGCTCGGTTCCTGATCGAGTTCATCCGTATTAACCCGCCGTCGTTCTTCGGCATGTCCAACGCGCAAACGGCTAGCTTGGTTTCAATTGTTGCCGGTGTTCTGTTGTTTCTGCAGATCCGTACGCGGTCGCGGACGAAATAGCAGACTATTTGCTTCGCTGGCTTTTATCTGCCGCTCCAAGGCGTACCTTCCACAAATGGAATCTGTCCTTCGACTGTTTCCCGCGGATTTCTCTATGTCGTTGCTAACTCTGCTTGACCAGCGCCGTCAGTCAAGGTAGAACGTTACTATGCGAGGGCCCAAGGCGTAGAGCCACGGCCACGGTCTATTTAGGGCACAGTCCTTGTGCCTGCGGGGACGGGGGAGTCCATGAAATCTATTCGAATACTGTGTTGCTTTCTATTTGTGTTCATCGCTGCGAGTGCGGTGTGCGCGCAGACGCACGAGGGCCGAATCTTGGGCACGGTGGCCGACCAAAGCGGTGGGTTCGTCAAGGGTGCGCACTTGACCATCACCAACGTGGACACCGGCGTAGCGCGCGCGATCGAAACCAATGAGGCAGGCGACTACGTGGCGCCGAGCTTGCCGCCAGGCTTGTACAAACTTGTCGTGGAAGCCACTGGATTCAAGAAGGTCGAGCGCAGCGAAATCCGGCTGGAAGTCGCGAAAGACCTTCGAGTCGACGTGACGCTCCAGCCTGGCAGCTTGACGGAAACCGTTCAGGTGACCGAGCAACTCCCGCTCGTGGAAACCACGAACGACACGCTGGGCGGTACGTTTGCCAACCAGGCCATCAACGAGCTGCCGCTAAATGGCCGCGACTTTCAAAACCTCGTTGTTCTTCGGCCCGGCGTGCAGCGAACAACGGGCGGTGGCTTCCTTTCGATCAGTTCGAACGGGAATCGTCCTGAAGACAACAATTTCATTGTGGACGGTACGGACAACAACGACCCTTATTACGCGACCACGGTAATCAATGCGGAAGGCGTGCAGGGTACGCCGGGATCCATTCTGCCGATAGATGCCATTCAGGAGTTCAACGCCGAAGAAAACCCGCCCGCGGAATATGGATGGAAGCCGGGAGCGATCGTGAATCTTGGTATCAAGTCCGGCACCAACGATGTTCATGGTAGCGCGTACGACTTCGAACGCAATAGTGCCTTCGATGCGCGAAACTTTTTCAATCCCAAGATTGACCCGGGAACTGGCAGCCCATCCCCACAGCGCGCTCTGCGCCTGCATCAATTCGGAGGAAGCATCGGCGGTCCAATCGTCAGAAACAAGACGTTTATTTTCGGCGCATACGAGGCCATCCGAGCTGAAGTTGGAAACTCCTTCGGGGCAACAAGTCCGACTACCGTACCGAGCAATCTCACTGGCGGCGATCCGCTCAACAGCATTCCGGATGCGATTGCCAGCGTTACCGCGGCTTGCGCGACCGTTTCCGCAGGGACCTGCGGTGTAAACGCATTGAGCCTTAAGCTGGCGCCCCTGTATCCGACGAATGCTAATCCCAATACGGATGGCTCTAACAACGCCGTGCTCAACATCGGGTTGCCAAACAAGAATCGAAACGACAATTTCATAATCAAGGCCGACCATCATTTTAATGAGAAGAACAGCATCACGGCCCGCTACTTCTTCGGAGACAGCCTGCAAACCGAACTCGACATTCCCGTCCTGCGGGCGGAATGGGAGTCGCAATCGCAGTTGCGCGCCCAGGTATTTGGACTCAACTACACCTGGGTGCCCAACGCAAGGTGGGTCAATGAGGCGCGTTTCGGCTTTAACCGTTTTTGGCAGTCCATCTTGACCGCGGATCATGCCGCGAATCCCGCGACGGTCTACGGGATTAACACCGGCGTGACCAGTCCGTCCGACTTTGGCATGCCGGAGATTGACGTGGATGGATTCAATCAACTTGGCGGCAATCACGGCTGGCCGCTGCTCACCACTCCCAATCAAACCTTCCAGGGCGTGGACAACGTGTCATACACAAGAGGGAAGCACACCTTCCGGTTCGGCGGGGAGTACCGCCACGGGACCACCGACAATCAGCGCGACCGTTACGGCAAGAGCCGCACACGTTTTGCGGGAGGGGAGCTTTCCACGCTTTGCGATTGCTTGCCCGGGGGACGTGACAGCACGCCGCTGGAAGATTTTATTGCTGGCTTGCCCCGCGGAAACCAGACTGGCAAGACCGGCGGGCGAATTTTTGTTGGCAATTCCCACCGCGATGTTCTCATTCAGAGCTTCGGTGCGTTCCTTCAGGACGATTGGCGTGTCTCCCCCCGGCTCACAATCAATGCGGGCGTCCGTTATGACCTGAGCACGGTCATCAAGGAGAAGAACAATCAGCTTGCTAATTTTGATCCCGCCAATGGGATCCAGCAGGTTGGACACGGAATTGGTGCGCCATACAACGGAGACCACAATAACTTCGCGCCGCGTCTGGGCGTTTCCTGGGATCCCTGGGGCAGGGGGAAGACCGTTTTCCGGGCAGGGGGCGGAATCGTCTATGAAATCCCGCACCTTTCGATTTTCTTGGGGCAGAACGGCGTCAACAACGCCTCAACCGCAGGAATCAGCGTCATTCCCACGGCGCCTTCCACGGGAATTCCGGGCACCAACGGAACCATCGCTGCGTCAGCAATCAATGTGAGCGGTTCGAGCTTGAATTGGTCTTTAGCGGGCCCCGTGTTCCAGACATCTATCGATTGCACAGCCACACCTTGCGATATTCTTGCCGTGGATCGCAACCTTCGTACCCCGTACGTCATCAATTGGAATTTCAATGTGCAGCAGGCACTGACCAGCACGACATCGCTGCAAGTCGGCTACGTTGCCAATCACGGAGTTAAGCTCTACGGCGTCCGCGATATCAACCAAGTTAATCCGGCTCTTGACGATGGCGGCGAACAACTCGGCCGGCCTTTCACCGCGAGTTGTCCTGTGGCGCAGGGCGGGCTGGGGCTGGGCGGGCCCTGTTTCCCGTATCTCGAATTCGTGAATTTCCTGGGGAATGGTTACACTTCGAGCTACAACAGCTTGCAGGCAACGCTGACGCAGCGCACCTGGAAGCGCCTCAACTTTATTCTGGGTTACACCTACGCCCATGCGATTGATGATGTTTCCCTAAACCGTGGCCAACAACCTCAGGACAGCACCAGACCGGGGCTCGAGCGTTCCAACTCAGACAGCGACCTGCGGCATCGCCTGACACTGGCGGTCACCTATGAGCTGCCATCCAGGGCGGGCTACGGCCATCTCTTGGATGGCTGGGTTTTGAACTCCATCGTGACAATTCAGGGTGGCCTGCCTTGGAATCTAGATGACGGGTTCATTAACGGCAGCGACTTCAGCGGCACCGGCGAATTTAGCGATCGCTGGAATATCATCGGCAATCCAAATAACATCAAGGCATCACTGACAGGCGTGCCGTTTTTTGATTTCTCTGACTATAACGGAAGCGCCCAACCAAAAAGCCCGCAGGCCTGCATCGACCACGCCGACATACTGCAACTGGCGCCCAACAGTGTGGTTCCTGGAGGTGCGGGCCTCGGCTGCTACATCGAGAACGCCACGATTTTGGTCCCTCCCTCCTTCGGCACGTTTGGCAACGGTAGCCGGAACCCGTTCCGCGGCCCGAGGCTGGACAATTGGGACTTCTCCATCGTGAAAACCACCAAGTTGAGCGAGCGCGTTAATATCCAGTTGCGCGCGGAGTTCTTCAACGTGCTCAATCATCCGCATTTTGCCAACCCGAATACACAGGGATTTGTCGATCCGTCGGATCCGTCCACGTTTGGTTTCATTTTCAGCACGCCCGACGTGGCGGCGGCGAATCCGGTGATTGGCACTGGCGGGCCGCGGAATATCCAGCTTGGACTGAAATTTCGCTTCTAGCTCGAAAGTCCAATGTATTAAATTGAAGATGCCGAATTCACAAAATTCGGCCTCTTTTTTCCTAGCGCGATCTTGAGTTCTCCTCACTCAAGTTTCGCAAATGCTACAGCATTTGGCGCAAAACGTATTGCAAGATGCCGCCGTGGCGATAGTACGAAACTTCTTCGGGCGTATCCACGCGCGCGATGGCGGTGAACGCCTTTACCTTACCGTCATCGGATTTGACCTGGACGGTGACGGACCTTTTGGGCGAGAGTGAAGCGATGCCTTCGACCGAGTAAATCTCGTGCCCGGTTAATCCGAGCGATTCGCGATTCTCTCCCGGTTTAAATTCCAGCGGAAGAACCCCCATGCCAACGAGATTGCTGCGGTGGATACGCTCGTAACTTTCGGCAAGCACCGCGCGCACGCCAAGCAGTCGCACGCCCTTTGCCGCCCAGTCGCGCGAAGAACCCGAGCCATATTCCTTTCCAGCAATGACGACCAGGGGCACGCCGGCTTCGCGGTATTTCACCGCAGCGTCGTAGATGGACATCTTTTCAACGCCAGGCTGGAAAAGCGTCCACCCGCCCTCGGTCCCAGGAGCAAGTTGGTTACGTAGGCGAATGTTCGCAAACGTGCCGCGCATCATCACTTCATGATTACCGCGGCGCGCGCCATAGGAGTTGAACTCGTGCGGCTTGACGCCGTTGGCAATCAGATATTTGCCCGCCGGAGAATCGACGGGAATCGAGCCTGCGGGAGAAATGTGATCCGTGGTCACGCTGTCGCCAAGAACCGCCATCACGCGAGCGCCGCGAATATCGGTGAGCGGCGGAGGCGTCTTCGGCATGTTTTCGAAGTACGGCGGCATTTTGATGTACGTGGACTTGGGGTCCCACTGATAAATGTCGCCCTTCGGAATGGGCATGGA
>Ga0075425_100009057_pt1 | contig 10585 bp, 8 predicted proteins | sample SoiMethybrSBSTD4_FD_75300 | JGI IMG/M metagenome (GOLD analysis project Ga0075425, IMG submission 75300) | Bulk soil microbial communities from a Populus tree surrounding site in Tennessee, USA - Soil MetaG P. TD hybrid SBSTD4 | ecosystem: Environmental > Terrestrial > Soil > Tree plantation...
TGATCGGCACGCCGGCGAAGCGCCTCGATGCGCCCGCAAAGGTCAACGGGACCGCGGTGTATGGCATCGATGTTCGTCCGCCCGGTGTGAAGGTCACGACCTTGGCGCAGTCGCCCGTATTTGGCGGACGCGTGAAGAACGTAGACGACACGGCCGCGAAGAATGTGAAGGGCGTCCGTCAGATTGTTCGTCTCGAAGACACGGTCGCGGTTGTGGCTGATCATATGGGAGCCGCGAAAAAGGGTCTGGCCGCGCTCAAGATCGAATGGGACGATGGCCCGCATGCGGGCCTCGCGACCGAGGCGATCGCGCACGAACTCGAACAGGCTACGCTAGGTTCGGGTGCTGTGGCGCAGAACATCGGCGACGCTGACAACGCGATGGCCGGAGCGGCCACCAAAGTCGAAGCGATCTATCAGGTTCCATTCCTGGCGCACGCGACCATGGAACCGATGAACTGCACAGTGCATTTTCGCGATGGGGAATGTGAAATCTGGATCGGCAGTCAGGCAATAGCGAGGGTTCAGGCGATGGCCGCGAAAGCTGCCGGCTTGCCGCTGGAGAAGGTCATCGTCCACAATCATCTTATCGGTGGCGGTTTTGGCCGTCGACTTGAGGCTGATGGTGCGGTCCGCGCCGTTGAAATTGCAAGGCACGTCGATGGCCCCGTCAAGGTCGTGTGGACCCGTGAGGAAGACATCCAGCACGATATGTATCGTCCCTATTGGCTGGATCGGATTTCCGCGGGCCTTGATGAGAAAGGCATGCCCGTATCATGGAAGAATCGTTTCGCCGGTTCGTCGGTGATCGCGAGGTGGATACCGCCCTACTTCAAGAATGGTCTCGACCCGGACTCTACGGAGGGCGCTATTGGCCTGGTCTACGACCTGCCGAACTTTCATGTCGAGTATGTGCGCGTCGAACCGCCGGGCGTTCCGACGGCCTTCTGGCGTAGCGTTGGTCCCTCGCACAATGTCTTTGTCACCGAAAGCTTCATCGACGAGATGGCTGCCGCGGCGAAACAGGATTCTGTTGCCTATCGTCGCGCGCTGCTCGACAAGGCGCCGCGCGCGAAGGCAGTGCTCGACCTTGCTGCGGAAAAGGCCGGTTGGGGAAAGGCCACGCCCAAGGGAAGTGGCCGCGGTGTCTCGCTGCAATTCGTTTTCGGCAGCTACCTGGCGCAGGTAGCCGAGGTCGAGGTCTCGAAGCAGGGCTCCGTCGCTGTACGGCGCGTGGTCTGTGCAATCGATTGCGGCACTGTCGTCAATCCCGACACGGTGCAGGCGCAGCTTCAGAGCGGAATCATCTTTGGAGTGACCGCCGCACTCTATGGCGAGATCACGCTGAAGAACGGCCGAGTCGAGCAAAGCAATTTCGATACTTACCAGATGCTACGAATGAACGAGGCGCCGGCCATTGAGGTTCACGTCGTGAACAGCTCGGAGCCGCCGGGGGGCATGGGCGAAACCGGGACTTCCGCGGTGGCACCTGCGATCGCGAACGCGATCTTTGCCGCGACCGGGAAGCGGCTGCGCAAGATGCCGGTCGATCCCAGCTTGCTGAAGCAGCCGGCGTGAATCGGTCGCGCCGCTGTAGATCCGCAGATGAAGAAGAGGAGAGGCTGACATGACCGGGACGCACCAGCCTGGCCAGTCGCAATTCAGATCGATCTTGCCGGAAGACATCGACTGGCAACCCTTTCCGGCATTTCCGCCTTCGGTTCGTCTCGCCGTCGTGGTCGGCCATCCCTCCGAGCCCGGGCCCTACGTGATCCGGGTCAAGGTGCCTGCCGGTGTCAAACTGATGCCGCACAAGCATCCAGAGGATCGCATCTACACCGTCATGTCGGGCGTTTTCTACATCGGACTTGGCGAGCAGTTTGACGGTGACAGGGTCAAGGCCTATCCGCCGGGGAGCGTCATCGTCCTTCCCGGCGAAACTTGGCACTTCCATTGGGCGAAATCCGGCGAATACGTCACGCAGGTCAGCGCGATCGGACCGCTCGGCCTTGAGTATCTGGACCCGCATGATGATCCGCGCGAGCAGAAACACCCTTCGTAGGCCGCATGATCGATTCGCGATAGGAAGATGCAGCCGGCTATGCGGCCCGGTCGTCGGGAAGTTGACGTTCAATCTTCTGAACGGCTGTGATCGATGACGACGCAGATAACGAGGTCGCAAGCCCACCCAGGGTCGTCCAGTCTACCGCGTCGCCGTAACGTTCTTCGATGTCGTTGAAGAGACGATCGAGGTAGTTCATGAAGAGATCATCAACTCCATCCAGGTGCGTATGTCCGGGAACGTGCTTTGTGATATGCGCCTTGATCGACAGCACACCTCCCGCGTCCAGGATTTCGAACGCGCGCTCCGGCGTCGATGTCGCCTGAAAATTAGTGGTGACGTGCAGCAGGTTCGGCGCAATTCGTTCCGGAAACAACATGCTTACACCGTTCAATCCTGACATTGCCGTCTTCGCGTCCTTTGACACGGGTGTCCGGATATCGCGTGCGGATGTGACCCATTCGATTCCGACGTCCCGGCAAGCTTGTTGCAAGGCAAGATCGCATGTCCATCCCGGAGGCTGGAGTCCTCGCACATAACGCAAGCCGGCTTCCTCGAAAATCTGCATCGCGTCCGTCAGCATGGCAGCGCAGGCTGCACGATCCTGCCGCTCAAATTCGACAGAAATCGAAGGACCTAGGTTGACATGGTGCAGGCCATGCAGCGCGACTTCAGTGCGCGGCATCATATTGAGAAAGGCGACGAACTCCGGATGCTTGCGGATGTCCATCGTTCCCTTCGTCAATACATTTGCAAGATAGACGCGATCGCGAATCCAAGGCACATGTCGCCAAATGCGATGAGCAACAGGTGAGATCCGACGCCAATCGGGCGTGACGAAAAGCGTTAGCCGCAGTTGCGGGTGCCGCTCCAGCAGCCACAGCAAGCGACCCAGTGCGCCTTTCTCGAGATCGCCGCCGGCTTCGTAGGCGCTTTGCGAGGTTCCGGGAAAGATGTCGTCAACCGACAGGGCGACCGCGGCGGATTTGCCGGGACGGTACCAGTAGATCGGCCCCAGATTGGCGTCATCAAGGATGAACGTCCGGCGCAGCTCTTGGGCCGGGCCGAAACCCCAATCGTGCATTTTCGTTCCATTTCCCTTTGCGGAGGCGATTCCGCAAACCAAAGATGACCCTCAATAGCTGTCTTTGGTCACCAACCGGCTTAACGCAAGGACTCAACGACGGGCGATCTTCGTGTTGATGAATGGAAAATGAAGCTTTTGATGTTTCGAGGGCGATAGCGGCCTTCCGTGGGGTGTCGCTCAGGTTTTCTTAACCAATCGCGAACCCGCCAGGTCAACTGTACGCTGCGTAAACCCAAAGAAAATTCCTTCTCTGTAGTTGCTAGCATTGCTGTACCGCAAACGGGGCCGCGGAAGAGGGTAGGGACTCGTATGGTTGCCGGGCAAAAGAAGGCTCCCAACTCCGAAACAGAGCCATTCAGATCTTCCGGATTTGACGTTTCCGCCTTTGCCGAATCCGTCGAACGAGAGGCCTTGGATCGGCCGGGAGATCTCGACGTACGCGCTCAATCGGCGCTTCTAAGGGAAGCTTTTGAAGAGCCTGACCAGTCGGAGCTCGATGCCCCGGCCGCCGCTCCGCCCTCCCAAAGCGTCAACGTTAGGGCACGGCTGGGATGGCGCGCATTCAAATCGGCGCTGGGCCTCGGCATCGTCATCATAGCTGGCGTAGGTCCGGTTCAGCGTCTGCTTGAACTTTCCAGTGTCGAAGCTGTCGTCAATGCGCGTCTCGTTACGCTCCGCGCGCCCGTCGACGGCAGGATTGAGGACTCCGACTTTGCGCCGACAGTCGGCGCGACGGCGCAAAAGGGTCGCTTGATGTTGCGCATCTCGAATAGCCGGGCTGATCGAGCTCGGCTGGACGAGCTGCAAAGGCAGGTTGACCAAGTTGAGGGAGAACGCCCGGGCGTCGTCAGGCGTCTTGCGCGGCTAATGCAGATTCATGAACAGCTTTCCCGGCAGGCAGACGCATTTCAAGCCGGACGCGTCAGGGAGCTTGAGGAACGGGTGATGGACCTGAAGGCGCAGGCCTCCGCGACCGAAGCCTCCGAACTGGAAGCTTCGTCAGCGCTCGCGCGCACCAAAATTCTCGCCGCTTCCGGGCATCAAACAACGGTGGCAGTGGAAAAGGCCGAACGAGATGCAACAGTTGCAGCCCAGACCCAGAAATCTCTCAATCACCGGCTGTTCGCCAGTGTGGTCGAACTCGAGGCTGCGCGGCGAGGAGAATACGTCGGCGATTCCTACAATGATCGGCCGAGTTCTCTCCAGCACGCCGATGAGCTTTCGGTCCGCGTTGCAGAGACCGAAGCAGAGCTCGATTCGAGAGATCAGCGGCTCGCGACGCTCCGCGCTGCGCTGGACGCGGAAGCTTCACGATACAAGGAGCTTTCCAGCGCCGTTCTGTCATCACCGACCAACGCATTTGTTTGGGAAGTCCTGGTCGCCCCGGGAGAAGAGGTAAGAAAGGGTCAGGACCTCATGCGCCTCCTCGACTGCTCCGGGGCGATCGTGACGGTCACGGTGCGGGAATCTGTGTTCAATCAATTGCGCCTCGGCGACAAGGCCGAGTTTCGCTTTGCCGGACAATCGGGCAGCCACAACGGGACGGTCGTCCGCATGTCGGGCATCGCGTCGCCCTCGGATAATCTTGCGATTCAACCAACGGGTCTCTCAAATGGAGGCTATCGAATAGCTGTCTCTGTGCCTGATGTCGCTTCGACGCAATGCGGCGTCGGTCGTACCGGATCGGTAACGTTCAAGCCGTCGGTTAGCGCCGGCGGAACCTTGCAATCGTTTCGAGACGCGGTTTCGTTTCTTCTTCCCAACCTGTAATCGAGATGTCCGGGTCAGAATCGATCGCACCGGCTCTGTTGGCGATTGGCCTGCTTTGTCTTGTTCTCCCCTGGGCTGATCGCGAAAACCCCTGGGTCCGCACCACGCTCGTCGCAGCCTCCCTGATCACGACCTGGCATTATCTGCTTTGGCGGATCACCCAGACGCTTCCGGAATTTGGATTTTCCGCGGACTGGCTGTTCGGGATCGGCTTCCTGGCCACGGAAGTTCTGACAGGAATTGGTGGAACCATTACATGGATCATGCTCTCGCGGGGCTCCTCGCGATCGGCTGCGGTGGACTCCAACATGCCGTGGCTTATGCGAACGCGGCCGCTGGTGGACGTATTGATCTGCACCTACAACGAAGACCAGGCCATCCTGGAGCGCACCATTATCGGCGCGATGGGCATGAGTTATCCGCATTTCAGGGTCTGGGTACTCGACGATGGTCGGCGTAGTTGGCTGCGCGATCTCTGCGCGCAGAAAGGCTGCCAATATCTCACGCGGCCGGACAATTCCCACGCCAAAGCCGGAAACATAAATCATGCGCTTCGGCACCTGTCGGCACTGCCATCGCCGCCGGAATTCATTGCCGTGCTCGACGCTGACTTCGTGCCCTTTTCAGGCTTCGTCTCTCGCGCGCTCGCGCTGTTCAAGGACCCGGCCGCGGGAATTGTGCAAACACCGCAGCACTTTTTCAATCCAGACCCGATCCAGAGCAATCTGGCGATTTCCGAGGTCTTTCCCGACGAGCAGCGCTTCTTCTTTGACATCATCATGCCTTCCAAGGACGCCTGGGATTTGGCGTTTTGTTGCGGCACTTCATCCATCATTCGGTTCTCCGCGCTGTCAGAAATTGGCGGCTTTCCGACGGACTCGGTCACCGAAGATTTCCTGCTCAGCGTTCGCCTGCGCGAGCGCGGCTACAAGACCTTATACCTGAACGAAAAGCTGTCCGTCGGTCTTGCTCCCGAGGGGATCAATGAATATGCCACGCAGCGCACACGCTGGTGCCTGGGTCTCGTGCAGATCTGCCGAGGCCGGTCCGGTCCACTTCGTCTGAGCAACGGACTTCCGCTTTCGTTCCGTATCAGTCTGATCGAAACGTTTCTTTACTGGAGCGCCAGCTTCCTGTTTCGCATTTTCTGCATGTTGGCGCCGGCGCTGTTCTTTTTGTTCAATATCCGCATGGTGCAGGCCAATATTTCCGATGCCGTCGCGCACTTTGCTCCGATGGTTGTTGCTCAGGTTGCGATTACGATCTGGCTTGGCGGCGGTCGAATGCTGCCGTTTATTGCCGATGTTTACCAGATGCTGATCGCCCCGGAGATTGTCACCGTCGTAACGCTTACGCTGCTGCGACCACGTGGTCACAAGTTCAAGGTCACCGCCAAGGGAATTCACTACGCCGGCCTGAACGTTCATTGGCGGCTGCTCTTCCGGTTTCTCGTGCTGGCCGGCATTACGGTTCTGGGGCTCGTGAAGGTCTTTGCGTTCGACAACTCGGATTTGATCGAGGGTGGCGGCGCGCTCAACCTTTTCTGGGCCTGGTACAATCTCCTTGTCCTGACGATTTGCTGCGTCGTCTGCATTGAGCAGCCGCGGCGTCGCCAGGATGAACGATTTTCCACGAAGGAAAAGGTTGTCATCAAGGTTGGAACTCAGGCGCGCGCCTACGACGTAAAAGATATCTCCGCCAGCGGAATGCGCCTGACAGGTGACATGCCGAATCCGGTGGGATCGACAGCAATGCTCATCATGGAGGGAGCTGAAACTCCCGCCATCATTGCCCGAAAGGGTGTAAACGAGTTCGCGATCAGTCTGGTAGGCGATCAAGCGCGGGAAGCAATGACCCGGCGAGTTTACTCGGATCGATATGGTCAGCCGATCGAGAGTGTTGATTTAAGCCGCGTTCTCGCGGGCGTTCTTCAACGGCTGGCCAGGTGAAGGATCGGCATCGATGGGAATCATGAGCTGGCTTGGTTAGCGATCCGCTATCCCATTAGTTCGATTTAGAACTACATCGCGACCGGCTCCTTAGAATTTTAACTTATTATGGACGAACTTAATCAGCAGCCAGCGCTACGGTTCAGACGCGGGTAACCTCATGACTACGTCAAAATCATTCTTGCATGACTTGGACGACGCCGTTCTGCGCGGCTCTGCTGAAAGCCGCGAAAAAGCGCTCTCATATGCCACCGATATGCTGATCGTCGGTCGCTATACTGAAGACGAGATTTGGGTGTTCGGCGAGGTCATCGGGCGTCTGGCAGACGCTATCGAGGTGGCTGCGCGCGCCCAGCTTGCAAAGCGGCTCGCAAATGCGGCCAACGCGCCTATCAACGTCATCGAGAAGCTTGCTTTCGACGATTCGATCGATGTCGCCGCGCCAATCCTCCAACATTGCGAAAGGCTGGACTCGAAGACTCTGGTTCGCAATATCAGAACGAAGAGCCAGCGCCACCTCCTGGCGATTTCGAGACGGAAATCCATTCCTTCGATCGTAACGGACGAATTGGTGACGCGCGGCGATTTGGAGGTAGTGACTTCTGTTGCCGCGAATGGCGGCGCTAAGTTTTCTGACTTCGGCTTTCTTCACATGATTCATCGCTCCAAGGGCGATTCCATCCTTGTCATGCAGATCGGGCTGCGAAAGGACATTCCGAGGCCGATGTTTCAGCAGCTCATCGCAAAGGCTTCCTCCGACGTAAAGCGGAAGCTCGAACAGGAGCGCCCCGATCTCGCGGACCAAATCCAGAATTCAGTTACCGAGGTGGCGGGAGTGCTGCAGTCCAAATTCGGGCCGGCAACGGAAAGCTATTTTGCCGCGAAGAAGATGGTCACTCGACTGCATCAGCGTGGCAATCTGAATGAGGACACCATTCTCGACTATGCACGCAACCATAAGGTCGAGGAGGTGACGGTTGGGCTTTCGCTGTTGTGCGCGTTGCCGGTAGGCGCGGTCGAGCGGGCGCTGACCGATCCTGAAATGACGCTCATTCTGGCTAAAGCCCGCAATTTTGAGTGGGAGACGGCCATGTCGCTCTTGTTTCTTGGCGCGAGGGACCATCGCATCAAGGCGGCCCACCTGGAGAACCTGAAGAACGAGTTTGCACGTCTCAACACAAAGACATCTCAGGAAGTGCTGAGTTTCTATCAATTGCGCAAACATTCAATGGCAACCCATTCAGAGCAAGGTCGCTTGGCGCAACTGCACGTCAAGTGAGCAACTAAGGTTGGTCAATTCGCCTGTATGCCGCTCGTATCTCTCCTGCACCGCCGGGCGCACCAGCACCGGCGATGGCAACGCGTTGGTGTTGCCCGGCCATTCTGCAGGTACGATGTACCGATGATACCGCCCAGGGAGCGGATGTGTTGATCGCCTGTCGTTCGCCGACTCTATGAGAGCCGAACAACGCCTCGCAATCCGGTGCTACGGCGGCTGAAAAGAAAACAATCGTGCCGAGGTCGGGCAGGAGAAGGAGCTTCTATTAGGAGAGCCGAAAAAGCCAGTTGCTGTCATTGCGTGGTGCGAGCGGAATCGCCACAATATCACGGCTAACAGCTCGCGGCTTAACCATGGAACGTCTCAATTTCGAGCCATTTGGAGAGCGCATGGCGCAACAAGACGGCTTGCCGCAAGCGAGCCGCGCGTCAAAGCTGCTGTTGTGGGCAGGCTCGGCGGCCTTCTGGTCGCTCGTCGCCGTGATCGTTCTGGCGCGTGCGGCCTATTTCAGTCCGGACGTATTTTCGAGCTTTGACCGCCTGGCCGCGCTGACGGCGCGCGCTTCAGGCCTCTTCTGAACTCCGGTGCGAACGCGACAGCGGGCCGGCGCCCTCGGCATCTGCCCGAACGGAAATGCGTGTCAATTGAATTTCGGAGGAATAACTTTTCCTGATCAGGCGTTTTGAAAAAAACGCTACCTTTCGGATGCTCCATCGCATAAAATCTTCCCCTTCTGAGGAATTTTGTGCTGGACGACAAATCTTTCCCTTCGCTGAAGCAATCGGCGGTATTCCGCCATCTTGTGGCGGTTATGCCCGGTATTGCCCTGTGCGGTCTCCTCGCCTTGGTCTCTCTGGGTCTCGAGCGACTGGAGGAGCGTGAACTTACGCATCCATACGTGGAGGCGCTCGTCCTTGCGATTTTGCTCGGAATGGCTATCCGCAGCTTCTGGAAACCACCCGAGCGCTGGCAGGCGGGAATTGCGTTCAGCGCAAAACAATTGCTCGAAGCGGCGGTGATGCTGCTTGGGGCTTCCATCAGCTTCGCCGCCATTGCCGCTTCCGGCGTCCTGCTGCTTGCAGCGATCGTCTTCACGGTCATCGCAATGCTGGGCATCAGTTTTGGGTTGAGCCGCATGCACGGCCTGCCGACAAAGCTTTCGATTCTGATCGCATGCGGAAACTCCATTTGCGGCAATTCCGCGATTGCGGCGGTGGCGCCCGTCATCGGTGCGCATCCCGACGACATCGCTTCCTCCATTTCCTTCACGGCGATCCTCGGCGTGATCATGGTCCTCGGACTTCCGCTTCTGATTCCGCTTTTGCAGCTGTCGGCAACGCAATACGGAATTCTCGCCGGTCTCACCGTCTACGCGGTTCCTCAAGTGCTCGCGGCGACAGTGCCTGCCGGGCTGATAAGCGCCCAGATCGGCACGTTGGTGAAGCTGATCCGCGTGCTGATGCTGGGACCAATTGTCGTCGGCCTGTCGGTGCTTGCTACGCGCTTGCAGTGGGCCACCACGATCGCGACCGGCAAGAAGGCCGGCTCATTTTTCCGGTTTGTCCCCTGGTTCATCCTCGGGTTTCTGGTCCTCGCGGCGCTGCGGTCGTTCTCCATTATTCCGCGAGAGGTTGCGGGCCCGATCGCCAACGTGACGGGCTTTTTGACGGTCGTATCGATGGGTGCGCTGGGGCTTGGCGTTGATGTCAGGATTCTTGCCAGGGTTGGGGGCAGGGTGACGTCCGCCGTCACGCTCTCGCTTCTCATTCTCCTCGCGATAAGCATCGGCCTCGTTCATCTCTTCAAGTGACGAGCAGCTCCGTCGGGGCATGTGGCGCCGGCGGTGAGAACCGAACTTCGTCCTTCACGTTGATCTCACGACCAGCGGAGGTGCCACCATGATCGAAGGGATCAGCGCAATCACACTCGGTACCCACGACATGGTGCGCGCAGTCCGATTTTACCGCGCGCTGGGGTTCGCCATCCTGCACGGCGGTGAAGAATCATCGTTCACCAGCTTTCAGGCCGGGCCGGGATATCTCAACCTGATAGCTCAGCCTGATCAAAAAAGCTGGTCGTGGTGGGGAGGAGTGATTTTCTACGTCGCCGATGTCGATGCATTTTACGATCGTGCGCTTGCGGCGGGGCTGAAGCCCTCGACCGCGCCCCGCGATGCCGAGTGGGGGGAGCGCTATTTTCATCTCGCCGATCTCGATGGCCACGAGCTCAGCTTCGCTCGCCCCTTGCGATGATCGGCAGATCACGGCGCGCCACTGCTTCGCCCGCGCAGCACGAAAGCACAACTTTTCCGGCAAGGATCTCCTCGCGATGTTGTCATGATTTTGTCACGATCGATTCAGGTCTCGACAATCGTCGAATGCATTTCGGTAGTGCCAATTTACCTTTTGTTGACGATCAATTTGCCGAGCAGCGGAATGT
>Ga0075425_100009058_pt1 | contig 10584 bp, 6 predicted proteins | sample SoiMethybrSBSTD4_FD_75300 | JGI IMG/M metagenome (GOLD analysis project Ga0075425, IMG submission 75300) | Bulk soil microbial communities from a Populus tree surrounding site in Tennessee, USA - Soil MetaG P. TD hybrid SBSTD4 | ecosystem: Environmental > Terrestrial > Soil > Tree plantation...
AGCATGGACGACCCGTTCGACACCGGCACGCGCTGGTCGGTGATGCGCTCGGTGCTCACCGATCCGGCGACCGGGCTCATCTACACGCTCGAGTCGGTGGTGCGCTTCGGACTGGCGCTGTACACCGGCGACGTGGGGATGTGCCCGGAGCTGATCCAGGTGCCGCCGGCGCTGAACAACGCCATGGCGATCGACACCGTCTACCAGGGCGAGAACCCGCTGAGCGAGACGCCCACCGGGGAGTCGATCGACGCGGTCGTGCCGGGGCTGGTCGCGTTCGCCGAGCCGGGGCCGAAGATCATCATCCTGGCGACCGACGGCGAGCCCGACACCTGCGCGGTGCCGAATCCGCAGATGGGCCAGCCGGAGGCGGTGGCGGCGGCGATGAACGCGCACGCCATGGGCATCGACCTCTACATGATCGGCGTCGGGCTCGGGTCGGTGTCGATGGCGCACATGCAGGACATGGCGAACGCGGGCGTCGGCCTGCCGGTCGGCGGCGCGGTGAACGCCGCCTACTACGAGGTGGGCACGCAGGCGGCGCTGGTGGCGGCGCTGTCGGCGATCGTCGGCGGCGTCATCTCCTGCACGCTCGACCTCAACGGGATGATCGACCCCAGCATGGCCGGCACGGGCAGCGTGACCATCGACGGCATGACGATCCAGTTCGGCGACCCGGACGGCTGGGACGTGGTCGACTCCGACACCATCATCCTGCAGGGCGCAGCGTGCACGACGCTCGGCGACGGCAGTCCGCACACCGTGGAGGCGACGTTCCCCTGCGGCGTGATCCTCTAGGCCGGCTCGGCGCCGCCCGTCACTCCTCCTCGCCGGTGAAACGGCCCCAGCGGTCCGGCAGCGGGCCGTCGAGGATCTTCTCGGCCGTGCGCCGGTCGGGAAGGGCGTAGACGATGCGCGCCGTGTAGGCGGCGCGGCCGTTCTGCTCGAGCACGGTCTTCACGGTCAGCAGCCGGCCGACCTCGTCCACGATCCGCCCGCGCCCGACGACCTCCACGCCGACGCGCACCGGACGCACGAAGCGCACCGACATCGAGGAGGTGAACCCCATCCGGCCGCGGAGGCCGATGATCGTCCAGGCGGCGAGATCGTCGGCGAGCGCGGTCTGCAGTCCGCCGTGGAAGATGCCGGGCGGGCCCTGGTGGATGGGCGCGGGCGTGAAGCGGGTCACCACGGCGTCGCCTTCGCGCGTGAACGCGAGGCGCAGGCCGATCGGGTTGCGCGGGCCACAGCCGAAGCAGGCGTTGTCGGGCCCGAACGTCTCCTGATCGAGGGGCAGGACGGGTGCATCCATCCGGGCGTTGTCGCGCCGTCGCGCGCGGGCGTCAAGCCACATCGGGGATCTGGTACGGTCCGGGGATGGCTCTGGACGCCGTGGTTCTCCGGGACGTCGTGCTGGAGGCGGGCGGGAAGCGAATCCTCGACGGGCTCTCGTTCGCGGTGGCGCGCGGCGAGACCCTGGCGCTCCTGGGGCGGAGCGGCTGCGGGAAGACCACCACGCTGCGCCTGGTGAACCGGCTGGCCGAGCCGACCGGCGGCACGCTCGAGGTCCTGGGGCGCGCCGCCGCCGCGTGGGACCCGGTGCAGTTGCGGCGGCGCATCGGCTACGTCATCCAGGAGGCCGGGCTCTTCCCGCACTTCACCGTCGCGCGGAACGTCGGGCTGGTGCCGGGGCTCGAAGGCTGGGAGCCGGCGCGCACGGCCGCGCGGGTGGAAGAGCTCCTGCGGCTGGTGGGGCTCGAGCCGGCGACGTACGCGCAGCGCTTTCCGGCGGAGCTGAGCGGCGGGCAGCGGCAGCGGGTCGGGATCGCGCGGGCGCTCGCCGCCGATCCGGAGGTCCTGCTGATGGACGAGCCGTTCGGCGCGCTCGACCCCATCACGCGCCGCGCGCTGCAGCGCGAGTTCGCCGCGCTGCGCGACCGGCTGGGCAAGACGGTGCTCTTCGTCACGCACGACGTGCGCGAGGCGCTCCTGCTGGGGACGCGCATTCTCCTCCTGCAGGAAGGGCGGCTGGCGTTCCTCGGCCCGCCGGGCGAGTTCCTGCGCGCGGAGCATCCGGAGGCGCGCGCCTTCAGCGCCGAGCTGCGCGACGACGGCGCGGGCGCGGGCGCCGCCGCGGCGGGCGCACCCTGATGGAGCTCCTCGCCTTCGCCGTCCGCAACCGCGGCGAGCTCTTCGCGCTGACCCTCCAGCACCTCGTGCTGGCCGGCGCGGCGACGCTCATCGCCTGCGCCGTGGGGATCCCCGCCGGCGTGCTGCTGACGCGCCGCCCGGCGCTGCGCAAGCCGGTCCTCGGCTTCGCGAACGTCGTGCAGACGGTCCCGAGCCTGGCGCTCTTCGGGTTCCTCATCCCGCTGCCGTTCATCGGCGGGATCGGCGCGCGCACGGCGATCGTGGCGCTGTCGCTCTACGCGCTCCTGCCGATCCTGCGCGCGACGTTCACCGGCATCGAGGGCGTGGACCGCGCCGTGCGCGACGCCGGCCGCGGCATGGGGATGACCGACCGGCAGCTCCTCTTCATGGTGGAGCTTCCGCTGGCGGCGCCGGTGATCCTCTCCGGCGTGCGGGTCGCGACCGTGCTGTCGGTGGGCGTGGCGACGATCGCCGCGGCCGTGGGCGGCGGCGGGCTCGGCACCTACATCTTCCGCGGCGTCGCGATGGTGAGCGACACGGTGATTCTCGCGGGCGCGATCCCCGCCGCGCTCCTGGCGATCGGCGCGGACTTCCTGCTCGGCGTGCTGGAGCGCCGGGTGGCGCCGCGCGCCGCCGCCCTCGCGCCGGCGCGCGCCCGGCGTTTCCGGCGAGCGGTGCTGGCGGCGGCCGGCGTGGCGGCGGCGCTCGCGCTCCTGGGACTCGCCGTCGCGCGGGTCGTCCGCACGCCGGAGCGCCGCGTCGTCGTCGGCTCCAAGAGCTTCAGCGAGCAAGTCGTCCTCGCCGAGCTGGTGGCCCTGGCGATCGAGCGGCACACCGACCTCGCCGTCGAGCGGAAGCTCAACCTCGGCGGCTCGCTCGTGTGCCACGAGGCGCTCGTCGCGGGCGACATCGATCTCTACGTGGAGTACACCGGCACGGCGCTGACCGCGGTGCTCGGCGAGGCGCCCGCGGGCGGCGCGGCCGCGGTGCGCGCGCGGGTCGCCGCCGAGTACCTCCGGCGCTGGAACCTGGCCTGGACGGCGCCGTTCGGCTTCGAGAACACGTTCGCGATGATCGTCCGCGGCGCCGACGCGCGCGCGCTCGGCCTGGCGCGCCTGTCGGACGTCGCGCCGCACGCCGCCACCTGGCGGGGCGGCTTCGGCTACGAGTTCGCCGACCGCCCCGACGGCCTCCCCGGGCTGGAGAAGGCGTACGGCTTCCATCTGGCCGAGACCGTCACGATGGACCTGTCGCTCACCTACCGCGCGCTCGCCGAGAAGCGCGTGGACCTCATCGCCGGCAACTCGACCGACGGGGTGCTCGCCGGGCTCGACCTGGTGGCGCTCGACGACGACCGGCACTACTTCCCGCCGTACGAGGCCGCGCCGATCGTGCGCGCCGACACGCTCGCCCGCTACCCGGCGCTCGGGCCTGCGCTCGCTGCGCTCGGCGGCACCATCTCGGCCGCGGAGATGCGCGCGATGAACCACCGCGTGGACGTCGCCCACGCCGACGCGCGGGTCGTCGCGCTGGAGCATCTGCTGGCGAAGGGGCTGTGAGCCGGCGTCAGGCGGGCTGCTTGCGCGACAGCAGCCGTCCCAGGCGCGTCTTGATCGCGTCCGCCGCCACGTAGAACGAAGGCACCACGACGAGGCTGAGCGCGGTGGACACCGCCACGCCGCCCAGGATCGACAGCGCCATCGGCTGCCGGATCTCCGAGCCCGGCCCGATCCCCAGCGCCGGCGGCACCGCGGCCATCAGGGTCGCGATGGACGTCATCAGGATCGGCCGGAGCCGCATCGGCCCGGCCTCCAGCATCGCCGCGCGCGCGTCGAGCCCGCGCTCGCGCGCCTGCCCCGCGTAGTCCACCAGGATGATCGAGTTCTTCTTCGCGATCCCCATCAGGAGCAGGAGCCCGATCATGCTGAAGACGTTGAGGCTCGCGCCCGCCGCCCAGAGCGCCGCCACCGCCCCGGCGACCGAGAGCGGAAGCACGGTCAGCACGGTGATCGGTTGCAGCAGCGAGTTGAACTGCGACGCCAGCACCATGTAGGCGAAGACGATCCCCAGCGCGAGCGCGAAGAGCAGGCTCCCCATCGACTCGCGGAACGCCACGCTCGCGCCGCCGAGCACCGCGCGATAGCCGAGCGGCAGGTCCTTGGAGAGCTTCTCCACCAGCGCCAGCGCCTCGTCCTGCGCGTGGCCGGGCGCGACGTTCGCGAAGATGGAGATCGCCCGCTCGCGGTCCTTGCGGTAGATCGCCTGCAGCGCGGGCGTCTCGACCGTGGTCACCACCGACGTCAGCGGCACCAGCTCGCCCGACGACGCGCGCACGTACAGGCGCCCGAGGTCGTCGGGGGTCTTGCGCTCCTCGGCCAGCAGGCGCATCCGCACGTCGAGGCGCCGCCCCGCCGCGCTGTACTTTCCCACCCGCATGCCGCCGACCAGCGCGTTCACCGTCGTGGCGACGTCCTCGATCGACACGCCGAGGTCGGCGGCGCGCGCGCGGTCGGGCGTCACGCGCAGCTCCGGCATCCCCACCTGGTAGTCGGTGTCCACGTCCACCACCACTCCGCTCTCGGCGAGCTTCTTCTTGAAATCCAGCGCCGACGCGACGAGCTGGTCGAAGTCCGGCCCGCGGATCGAGAACTCCACCGGGAAGCCGCGCGAGCCGGTGAATCCCGACTGCGACAGGTCCTGCACCACGGCGCGTACTCCGGGGATCGCGTTGAGCTCCTTGCGCAGGAAGCCGGCGAAGTCCGCCTGGGTCATCGCGCGCTCGTCGGGCGGCACCATCGTGATGAACATGATCCCGGCGTTCACGCCCGAGCCGCCGAAGCCGCCGCCGACCACCGCCAGCGCGCGCTTCACTTCCGGCCGCCCGTTCACGACCGCCTCCGCCTTGCGGAAGAGCGCGTCCGTCTCCGGCAGCGACGACCCGACCGCGGTGGTGATGCGCACCAGCAGCCGGCCCTGGTCCTGCGAAGGCACGAACTCCGCCGGCAGCCTCGTCATCACGAAGATGGAGCCCGCGAAGAGCGCGACCGCGGGGAGCAGCACCGCCCAGGGGCGCCTCAGCGTCACGGCCAGCACGCGCGCATACACCCGCTCGGTGCGGGAGAACGCGCGATCCACCAGCCGGCCGAGCGCGTTGCGCTTCTGGCTCGCCACCGCCAGGAGCTGCGCGCAGCGCGCCGGCGCGAGCGTCACCGCCTCCACGTACGAGAGCAGCACCGCCACGCACAGCGCCACGCCGAACTGCACGAAGAAGCGCCCGACCGCGCCCTTCATGAACACGACGGGCACGAAGATCGCGACCACCGCCACCGTCGCCGCCAGCGCGGCGAACGTGATCTGGCGGGTGCCCTCGCTGGCCGCGCGGATCGGATCCGCGCCGCGTTCGTGGTGGCGGAAGATGTTCTCCATCACCATGATGGCGTCGTCCACCACGATGCCGACGGCGAGCCCCAGCCCGAGTAACGTGAACGTGTTGAGCGTGTAGCCGAGAAAGTACACGACCGCGATCGTCCCGAAGAGGGACATGGGGATGGCCAGGATCACGTTGAACGTGCTCGAGAGCGACCCCAGGAACATCCAGCAGACGAGCGCCGTCAGGAACACCGCCAGCAGGATCTCCAGCTCGATCTCGTGTACCGAGTCGGAGATGAACGCCGTCGAGTCGAAGATCACGCCGATCTCCAGCCCGGGGGGCAGGGTGGCGCGGAGCTCGTCCAGCGCCTTGCGCACCTCGACGGCGACCGCGACGGCGTTCGCGCCGCGCTGCTTCTTGACGCCGAGCCCCATGGCGCGCTCGCCGTCGGCGCGGGCGACGCGCCGCACGTCCTCGAAGCCGTCCTCCACCAGCGAGACGTCCTCCAGGTAGACCGGCGAGCCGCTCACCTCGCGCACGACGATCTTGCGGAGCGTGGCGAGGTCCACTGCCTCGCCGAGCACGCGGACGTTCAGCTCGCGCCCTTCGCCCTCGAGCCGTCCGGCCGGCATCTCGACGTGCTCGCGCGCGAGCGCGCCCACCACGTCGGCGACGGTGAGCCCGCGGGCGGCCAGGCGGCTCGCGTCCAGCCAGATGCGGACGTTCCGCTCCAGGTAGCCGCCCATCATGATCTCGCCGATGCCCGGGACGGTCTGCAGCTTCTCCTTGAGGCGGTAGCGGGCGAAGTCGGAGAGGAAGTGCTCGGCGAACGGCCCGGAGAGGCTGATCCACATGATCGGCTGGTCTTCCGGGTTCGTCTTGGAGACCACCGCGGGGTCCATGTCGCGCGGCAGCTTCGTTCCGACCGAAGCGATCTTCGTCTGCACGTCCTGGAGCGCGAGGTCCACGTCGCGCGCGAGATCGAGCTCGACCGTGATGTTCGCCGAGCCCGAGCGCGACGAGGAGCTGATGGAGCGCACGCCCTCGACCTGGACCAGTGCTTCTTCGATCAGCTCGACGACGTCGTGCTCCATCACCTCGGGCGCCGCGCCCTCCCAGGTGAGCGACACGTTGATGTTCGGGAAGTCCACGTCCGGGAACTGGCTCACGCCGATGCGCGTGACGGCGACGACGCCGAACGTGATGGTCGCCGCCATGATCATCCAGGCGAGCACGGGGCGCCGGATGCAGATGTCGGTGATGTTCACCGCGCGCCTCCGGGGCGGCCGGCGGGACGGCTCTCGGCGGGGTCGGACCGCCCGGCCGGTGGGCTCTCGGGATGCGGGGCGGAGGAGGAGGAGGTGGTGGTAGAGGAGGAGGCGGCGGGGGCCGGGGCCGGCTCGCCCGTGCCCCCGCTGGCGCCGGCGCCTGCGCCGCCGGCGTTGACTGCGGCGCCGTCGAAGAGCGCTTCTGCGCCGCGGATGACGACCGTCTCCCCCGGTTTGAGCCCGCCGCGCACCTCGACGAAGCCGTCGGACGTGCGCAAGCCCAGCGAGAGCGTCCGCTCGTGCGCCTTGCCGTCCTCGACGACGTAGGCGAGGAACCCGCGCTCGCTCGGCCGGACCGCCGTCTCCGGCACGACCGGCGCCTCGGTCGACCCGCCGACCCGGATGGTGACCTCGGCGAACGAGCCCGGCCGCGGGGGCTCGAGCGGCGCGGCGGACGAGGGCGCGCTGGCGGGGGCCTTCCCGAGCTTCACGCGCGCCGTGATGGGCACCATGCGCGAGGCCGGATCGGCCGCCGCGGAGACGAAGGAGACGGTCGCCTCCATCACGCCCGGGCGCCCGCGGATGGTGAACTCCACGGTCATCCCGATCGAGAGGCGAGGGGCGTCCTTCTCCGGCACCGAGAACTTCAGGAGCAGCGGATCGGTGCGGATGAGGGTGGCGAGCGCGGTGCCCGGCACGAGGTACTGTCCGGTGGACACGTCGCGCGTCTCGATGACGCCGGCGAGCGGCGCGCGCACGAACGCGTCGCGCAGGTTCAGCTCGGCGAGCGCGAGCGCCGCCTTCGCGTCGGCGGTCTCGGCCGCGGCGGTCGCGACCTTCGTGCGGTCGACGTCGAGCTCCTCGTCGCTGATCCCGTCGGGGAGCTTCTTCTTGAGCGCCTCGTGGCGCTCCAGCACCCGCCGGGCGTCGGCCTCGGCGGCGGCGCTCCTGTCCACCTTGGCGCGCGCCGAGTCGGCGGCGAGCTTGAAGCGCGCCGGCTCCACCTCGGCCAGCACCTGACCCGCCTTGACCGAGTCGCCCTCGGCGAAGACGACGCGCTCGACGACTCCGGCGACCCGGGACGTCACGCGCACGTGCTCGAACGCCTCGACCGCGCCGACCGCGCTGAGCGTGTAGTCCACCGACCGCGCCGCCACGAGCGCGGTCTCCACCGGGAATCGCTTGTCCTTGGGGCTGCCGCCCCCGGCCCCTTTTCCGCCGGGCGCCCCTGCGCCGCCGGCGCCGGCGCTCCCCTGACAGGCGGCGAGCAGCGCGAGCGCCAGGGCAGGCGCGGCGAAAGAAAGCGTCCCCCGGACCACAGCGGGTCCGTTCATGCGCTGCGATTCAACTCGCCCGGCGGGAAGGTGTCAATGCGCCGGCCGGAACGGCAGGCGCTGCTGCGGGGGCGCGCTCATCACGGCACGGACAGGCGCGCGCCGTCCGCCAGGACGCTGAGGTAGTCCGTTCCAGTCCACCCACCCCAGACGATCATCTCCGAGCCGCTCCAAACGGCTGTGTGACCAGCACGGGGCTCGAGCGCACAGGTCGGGGCCGGCGTCGGGGTCCAGGTATCCAGAGCCGGGTCATAGACGCCGCCGGTTCCGACCCGCGGCGCAGCGGCCGTATCCCCGCCCCACACGATCATGGCCGACCCGGTCCAGACGGCCGTGTGGTGATTGCGCGGTTCGGGAGCTCCGGCGGTGGACGTCGGCGTCCAGGTGTCACCAACCGGATCATATCGCCCCCCCGTGCCGTGAAGAGTGCCGGTGCTGTTCGTCCTCCCACCCCATGCGATCATTTCCGTTCCCGTCCAGATGACCGTATGGCCGCTGCGGGGTGCCGGCGCGCCCGCCGTTTCCATTGGGACCCAGGCGTCACCCACCGGGTCGTACCGGCCGCCGCTATCGAGCGCGGGGCCAGCAGAGTCTCCTGTCCCCGAATCGCCTCCCCACACGATCATCTCCGTGCCCGTCCAGACCGCCTGGGCCGACTGGCGCGCGTCGGGGGCGCCCGTGCCATTCATCGGGCTCCAGGTGTCCGTGGCCGGATCGTAGCGCGCGCCGTCCGCCAGCACCGGCGAGTCCGGGAACGGAAATCCCGCGCCGCCCCACACGAGCATCTCCGCGCCGGTCCAGACTGCCACGTGCCGGGCGCGCCCGGACGGCCCCAGCGGAAGCGGCGTCCACGCGTCCACCGCGGGGTCGTAGCGTGCCCCCGTGTCTGTCGGGTAAAGGCCGCCCTTCGACGACAAGGTGTCGCCACCCCACACGATCATCTCCGCGCCGCTCCAGACGACGGACTCCTCGGCCAGCCCGCCGCATGTGGCGATGGGCGTGCAGGCGCTCCCCGGCGATCCCGTCGCCGACAACGCCCACGCGTTGGTGCTCGGGTCGTACAGGCCGATGCCCGAGGCGCCCAGACCGGGAAGCATCGAGGTGCCTCCCCACACGATCATCTGCGTTCCGGTCCAGACGGCGGCGTGCATGCTGCGCGGCGGCGGAACGCCGACCGCGCTCATTGATGCCCAGGCGGGGTCGGGCATGCCGCAGTCCGTCCCCTCTGAAGCGTCCGTTGTCGCTCCGCCGTCGCTGCCGCCTGCGTCGAGAGCTCCCGCGTCCGAGGCGGCGACGCCGCAGCCGCAAGGACTCGCGAGCACCAGCCACGCAAGGCCCGCCAGAGCGCCTCGAGTTCTTTCACGCCGCGAGGACATGGCTCAACTCCCGTTGATGAACGAGTAGATCAAGCTCGTCGGCGTGCCATTCACGCGGTAGACGATGATCGGTCGGCTCTGCCAGAGAGAAATGCCTGCCACCGACGGCGTGGTGCGAAATGTCGTCGCGACACGCGACCATGACGGAGGATTGCTGCTGCCGAACACTTCGTCCCCGGATACCCGATAGAGCGTCCCGTCGGTCGTTCGACCAACGAACCAGAGGCGCTTGTGATAGATCGTCGCGGCGACGGGACCATAGCTTTTCCCGGGAAGACTGTATGTCCCTCCCGAGACCGTCCAGGTTGCCGGTCCCCAAGTCGACGTCGCTGGATCGAACCACCGGTACTTGAGATCGTTCGAACCCGTCGTCCAGTCAGGCATGCCGATCCAGATCCGGCCCGCGAGATTGTAGAAGCCACCCGTGGTGCAGTCGGCGAGCGGCGCGGTGCAAGACGTGGCCGCCGGCGACTGGTTGCTGGTGAAGTCGGTCCGCTCCCAGTGCGTACCGGGGGTCCCGTGCAGGAAGTACTGAAGGTACCCTGTCGTACACTTCACGGAGAACACGTACAGGTTGGATGTGCTCCCCAGGCTGCTCGCAATCGCCGGAGCGTGGTTGGTGCAGATCGTGGAACGCGAGATCGTCGTCGTACCAGACCAGAAGTCCGTCGCAGCGTTGTAGGTGCGCCACTTCAACTCGAGCGTGGAGTCATCAAGGATGTACAGGTAGAGGAGCGACCCTACGACCGTGACGGCCACGTGCTCCCGCGCGGTGAGTCCTACGGTGAAGGATGCCGACCAGCCGTTACCAGAGTTGCGCGTGTAGCGCACGGCGTTGTTGACGTCCTTGTAGAAGATGTAGAGCGCGCCGCTGTACGAGATCGCGGTCACGCCGCCGGACGAGGAGTGGCCGGTGGTCCCGTCCAGGTACGGAAGGCCAAGCGCGTACACCGCGTTTGCAACCTGTGTGGCCTGCGTCGAAGACGCGCCATAGAGGTTGATCGCCTCCGACGTCAGGAAGCTCGCGAGCTGGCCGGGGGTCCAGTTGGCGTCCTGGAAGTAGAGCATGAGGTCGAGCCAGAGCT
>Ga0075425_100009059_pt1 | contig 10584 bp, 11 predicted proteins | sample SoiMethybrSBSTD4_FD_75300 | JGI IMG/M metagenome (GOLD analysis project Ga0075425, IMG submission 75300) | Bulk soil microbial communities from a Populus tree surrounding site in Tennessee, USA - Soil MetaG P. TD hybrid SBSTD4 | ecosystem: Environmental > Terrestrial > Soil > Tree plantation...
GATGAACGTCGATGTACGAGAGCACGGACCGCGGCACGAGCGCTTGGACGTCGGCCACACGACCCCCCCGGATCGCGTCCCGGATGGCCGAGCTCGATACGTCGGGCAGGATCGGCGGAGGACTGCCCGCCGTGTCGAATCCAATCCTACCGAGGACGAGGAGCGGCGCGAGCTCGACGACGCGGTCCAAGCCGTGCCAGCGCCTCCCCTCGAGCAAGATGTCGGCGCCCACGACGAGCCTCATCCGCCAGTCGGGATTTCGTTCCCGCAGGTGCTCGATCGTGCGCAGGGTCCGGCTCTCGCCGCCGAGCCCTTCCTCGACCCGGGAAACGACCGTCCGCGGCAGCCATGCCATCGCATGCTCGCACATGGCAAACCGATGCTCGAACGAGCTTAGCTCCTTGCCCAGCGGATGGCGATAACAGGGGACGACGAGCACCTCGTCGGCGTCAAGGGTCGCGATCACGTACGTGATCGCGAGGACGTGAGCCACGTGAGGAGGATCGAAGCTGCCCCCGAAGATGAAGACGTTCAAGGTCGCTCGCCGGTGACGGGCGCTCGATCGAGCACCGTGAGCTTGCCCGCCCAGTTGTTGGGCATGACCTGCGACTCTAGAAGGCCGCCGCTCGGTTCGTAGATTGAAACGGTCAGATCTCCGCTCGGATCCCCCGTCGGAGCCGCTGCGAGCCGCTGCGAGCCGCTGCGGAACACCCGAAGGGGTGGAACATCCGAAGGGGTGGAACACCCGGAGGGGTGGGACTTCCACCCCTTCGGGTGTTCCCCAGGGGCTCCGGGGGCGTCGTCGGACAGAAGAGCGATGCCCCCCACCCCGCCCCCGAGCTCGCCAGGCGAGATGAACATGCGCGAGCCGACCTGCCGGACGACCGGCTCCTTGCTCTTGCCGAAGATGAGGATCGAGGCCGGCAAAATGTCCTCCTCGTCGAGAAGCGCCTTGTCGTAAAGCAGCACCGCCACTCGCCCCTCGACGATCTCGATGGTGCGCGAGGTCGCGACGGGCAAGCATCGGAGGGCCTTGAGGCGCTCGCGCCGGCGCTCGGCGGAGATGAACCCATCGATCTGTTCGGGGGATGCCGCGCAGCATCGCTCCGCCGCTCGGCGCCAGAGTCCGTCTTCGGACGGATCGGGACCGACCAGGCGGCGGGCCCAATCGAGCACGAGCCGATCGAGCGCGTCATCCGGCCCGAGGTAAATGACCGGGTCGGCTTCGAGCTCGAACAACGCGAGGCTCGCCCCCTTTTCGAGCGCCACGATGTCGTCGTTGGCCGGACCCAGCACCGCGAACCGCATGGTCGCTGGGCAGGTTAGCATGCAGCTGGTGCTCCGGTCCGGGAGGGGTTCCGCCGCTCCGACGGAGAGCTGCTATCGTCGTCCCGATGGCAAGCCGCGTCTCGCTGCCTCGGCACCCGGTCGAGCTCGATTTCGACGGCGAGGCAATCGTGGCCGAGGAGGGGGAGCCCATCGCCTTCGCTCTCATTGCCTCGGGCAAGGTCGCACTATCGCGAAGCCCCAAACTTCACCGGCCCCACGGCCCGTATTGCCTGCGCGGCGGCTGCGACGGGTGCCTCTTGCGAGTGAACGGCGAACCGAACGTCATGAGCTGTCTCGTCCCCTGCCGGGGGGGCGAGCGGGTCGAAACGCAAAACGTCCTCGGGTCGCGCAAGATGGACTTGATGCAGGCGACCGACTGGTTTTTCCCACGAGGGATCGACCACCACCATTTTTTGGCCGGCGTGCCGGCCGCCTCGTACGTCGTCCAGAAGATCGCGCGTCACGTCGCTGGCCTCGGGCGGCTTCCGGACGATGCCCGCCCCGTCGACAGCGCGCGCCGCGAGGACGTCGACGTGCTGGTCGTCGGGGGGGGCGCCGCTGGGCTCACGGTCGCGCTTCGACTGCGTGCGGGGCGAACAACGGCGAGTCTCAAGGTTCTGGTCGCCGATGACGGAGTGTCGCCGGGAGGCTCGCTCTTGGCGAGAGGTGCTTCGCTTCCGGATCTTTCGAGCTTGGATCTTTACGATCGTACGACTGCCGCCGGGATCTACGAACGGGAGGTGCTTCTCGTCCGCGAGAAAGAAGCGATCGTCGTCCGCTCGCGTGCGCTGGTGCTGGCTACGGGGACGCACGACGGCGTCGTTGCGTTCGCCGGCAACGATTTGCCCGGCGTCTTCTCGGCCCGGGCGGCGGCTCTTCTCGCTCAGCGCGACATCGCCGTCGGCAAGAAGGTCGGACTGTTCGGTACCGGCCCCTACTCGGACGCCTTCCGACGGAAGATGGGTCGACGCGTGCAAGCGGTCACCGTGCCTCCAGGAGCCTCGCTGGTCGCCGAGGGGCGGGGGCGGCTCACCTCGATCGCGATCGGCGCGGAGCCGACCAGCGGGCCACGTCGAACGAGCGGCAAGCAAAGCACCGCGCACCACGAGGTCGACGCGCTGCTCGTGGAAGCGCCCGGCGCTCCCTCTTTCGAGCTTGCCGAGCAGGCTGGGGCTGGTGTGATCTTCGACGCGGCGCGAGGGGGTTACCTTCCTGTCACGGATTCGAATGGGCGCGCTTTGGCTCGGCCCGGTGCGAGCGATGAGCCGATGTTTCTCTGGTGCGCCGGCGAAATGAGCGGCACGGGTCCGTCGCTCGGAGCCATCGAAGCGAACGCCGAGGCGGTGGCACTCGACGTGACCAGGGCGCTGGCCTCGCCTCGATGACGACGCTGCGAAGTCCCACCCGTCCGGATGTTCCACCCCTTCGGGTGTTCCGCAGCGGCTCGCAGCGGCTCGAAGCGGCTGCGACGGGGCGATCGTCACCCCCCGAGAAGCCGCCAAGCCGTCACGGACGGCAAAGGGGAAACCACGACCCTTGACGCCCTTGGCGGCGTGGCGGTTTCTCGTCTCGTTGGTTGATCGAGAGACGCTTTCGGTTCCCTAGTAACTACTCTGCCAGTCTTTGGCAGCAGCAGATCACGATCAGCAATTGCAGCTGTTTTGGCCAGGTAACGACCCGGCGACGACGCTGCGAAGTCCCCGGCGGGGGAGGCCGGCGGCGTCAGGCCACCTACCTGAGGTGCCGCGAGGCAGTGCCAGTCCGCTTTCCCAAGCAAAGTAGTGCCTGGCACTTCGCTTCGCTCCGTAGGTCTCCGTGGACTCCGTCCAGCAGGGGCTGGACTCCGTCCACTCCGTCACCGGTCAGTTTGAGTGGCCGTAACGATACGTCGATGATCGATCTGGCAGAGAGGAACTGGCAGAGTGGAGCTAGTTTGGTTCGCCCGGCACTACCCCTCGATCAAAAGACCAAATAGACCGAGACCGGCCGCGCTGAAGACGACGTCGAAGATGAGCATGAGCTCGAGGTAGTCGCCCAACTCGCCGAGCGCAACGCCCGAGAAGAGGTCACGGGTGGCGACGACTGCGGTGATCAACGTCGGTGCGAGGAGCGGGAGCAGAACGCTCGCGAGGACGAGATCGCGGGCGCGCGTGCGTACGGTCATGGCGCCGAACAGCGTGCCGGTGGCTGCGATACCCACATTCGCCAAAAGCGCGATGGTGGCCAGAGCCCCCACGTACTTGCCAAGGTCGAAGCCGAGCAGCAAGGCAGCGGCCGGCACGACCAAGATCTCGATGGCGGTGATGAACGCGAGCACGCCGATCGCCTTGCCCGCGAAAATGGCGCTTCTCGAGAGCGGAGCAACGACCAGACCTCGGAGCGCTCCCTCTTCTCGCTCGCGCGTCCAGCTTCTGCTGAGCCCGAGAACCGAAGCGAACGTGACCGACAGCCAGATGACGCCAGGGGCGAGGAGCGCGTCGAACTCCGTCGTGTAGGTCCAGAAAGCGCGCGACGAGAGCACCGTCAAAAGAAGCGCGAAGAAGCCAGTCGTGGTGACGATCTCACCGGTCGCTCGCTCGATGGCGAGGTCTTTTTTGGCGACGAGGATCGTCTCATGGATGAATTTTTTGATCACGAGCTTCTTGACCTTAGTTTCGTCGCGCGATATCTGCGAAATGGGGGCGACGTATAGCCGATGGTGCCTAGCAAGGACTGATTCATGGACGACGCGCAAGCCGCGAAACGATCCCCGAGAAAAAGACAGCAGGTCATCGATGTTGCGATCATCTACAACGTCGATTTCGAAGAAGCCAGACTCGATGTCGATCCGAGCTTCGAGTCGCGGGCCACTGTCGAGGCCGTTGCCGAGGAAGTCGCAGCAGCGATTGCAAGCGATGGGCTTCATACCGCGACGCTTCTGCCGACGGAGGGAGACTTCGCGGAGCTCCGATCCCGGCTCGAAGGGCTCTCGCCCTCCTGCGTATTCAACATGTGCGAGTCGCTCGGGGGTGATGCACGGCTCGAGACCGCCGTGCCGACCATGCTCGAGCTGATGGGCATTCCCTATACAGGTTCGCCGCCGGAAGCTCTCTCGGCGGCCCTGTACAAGGACCGGGTGAAGCAGCGCCTGGTGCAGGCAGGCGTGCCGACGCCGCACGGGGCCCTGCTCGAAAGCGCCGACGCGCCTTTCGATCTGTCCTTTCCGGTCATCGTCAAACCCGCCCGCGAGGACGGTTCGGCGGGCATCTGGGGCAAATCGGTCGTTTCTGACGAGCCCACACTGCGCGATCGAGTCGCGGAGCTCATCCGCCTCTTCAAAGCGCCCGTTCTGGCCGAGCAATACGTCGAGGGGCGCGAGTTCAACGTCGCCTTGCTCGGCTACCCGCAGGCGCGGGTCTTGCCGCTGCAAGAGATCGACTTTTCGAACCTACCCGCCGAGCAGCCTCGCATCGTCTCCTACGACGCCAAATGGAACACCGGCTCGGTCGAGGATCTCGGTACCCAGCCGGTCATGCACCCCGACGTGCCGTCGGCGATCGCGGCGCGCATGCGCCGGGCAGCCACCGAGGCTTGCCGGGCGGTCGGTGTGCGCGACTACGGTCGCGTCGACATCCGGCTCTCCGGTTCGGGCATCCCTTATGTCATCGACGTGAACCCGAACTGCGATCTTTCGCCCGACGCCGGCTACGCTCGGGCGGCACAATCGGTGGGCATCGATTACCCCGCTCTTCTCCGCCTGCTCGTGCGTTACGCGCTACGGCGCAGGAAGGGCGTCGGCAGTGCTGGCGAATCTCGCGCCGCATCATCGGTCGAAGCTCGCTAGTCTCCTCGCCGCGACGTCCGAGTTCACCCGGGGTGAGGTCGAGGTGGCCCTCGAGCTCGTCGATTGCGCGCTCGCCGACCCGCTCTCGGACGATTATCGCTTCATCGTCGCCGAGCAAGGAGACCGCTTGCTCGGCTACGTCTGCTTCGGTGCGACGCCCATGACCGAGGGGTGCTACGACCTCTACTGGCTGGTCGTCGACGCGGGAGCGCGGCGGGCGGGCGTGGGAGCGGAGCTGATGGCTGCCGTCGAAACGTTGCTGCGAGGCCTCCGAGCTCGTCTCGTTCGCGTCGAGACCGCAGGGCTCGATTCTTACCGCGCGGCCCGCGCGTTCTACGAGCGCGTCGGGTACCGCGAGGTCGCCCGCGTTCGAGATTTCTACTGGCCGGGCAATGATCTTTGCATCTATACGAAGTACCTCGAGTAGCGTAGGAGCCCATGGCGAGCACGAGAATCGAGCACGACTTCGACTGCAGCGAAGCGACTTTCTTTCAGGTCACGTTCTTCGATCCGGAGTTCAGCCGGCGCCTTTACCTCGAGACACTGAAGTTCCCCGGCTGGAAGGTGCTCGAGGAGAAAGTGACCGACGAGGCGCTCGAGCGACGGGTCGAGGTCCAGCCGCTCGTCGAAAACCTTCCGGGGCCCTTGAAGAAGTTGCTCGGCGACCGTTTCGGCTACGTCGAAGAGGGCAAGCTCGACCGAAAGCAGAATCGATACCGTTTTCGGGTCATCCCGAGCGCGATGCCCGACAAGACGCGCATTTCAGGCGAGCTTCGAACGGAGCGGCTCGGCGACAAAAGGGTGCGCCGGATCGTGGAATTTTCGATCGACGTCAAGGTGATGATGCTCGGGAAGCTGGTCGAGCAAAAGAGCATCGAGGACACGAGGGCGAGCTACGACAAGATGGCCGTGTTCTTGCGGCAATATTTGAAGGAGAAGGGGCTCACCAGCTAACGACGACGCTGCGAAGTCCCTGGCGAGGGACGACGCTGCGAAGTCCCTGGCGAGGGACGACGCTGCGAAGTCCCTGGCGAGGGACCCGATCCGCGACGGCGAACACTAAAAAATGAAGACGCCGAGCGCGACGACCGTCGTCCAGCGGCCGCTCTTGTGCCCTTCGGCCGACTGCACCACCGATCGCGTGCGCACGATCTGCCGCGACATCCGGTAGACCTCCTTGCGCTCGTCATAAGCTCGCTCGGGATCGAATTCGATGCCGAGCGTGGTCGCCAGCATCGTGGCGGCCAAATCCTCGGCGTAGTCACCGGCCCTCTTGCCCGTCTCTCCGTAGCTGTGGTGCTCGGAGAGGTAGCCGTACATCTCGGGGTTGCTCGGTCGAGCGAGACCGATCGAGGCGCAGATCAGCCGGTTCGGCTCGTTCGTATCCTGCCGAGCCAGCACGCAGTGGACGATTTGCCCGGGCCGAACGAGCTTCGCCCCTTCCTTGCGGCTGATCTCCTTGCAGTGGGGCGGAAAGATCGACGACACGGTGACGAGGTTCGCGACCTCCACGTCGGCGTCACGCAGCGACAGCTCGAACGACGAAAGTCGATCCTTGTGAACCCCCACCCCGTTCGTGAACCAAATCGCCTTGGGAACGAGCAGATCGTGCACCGCCGGAAAGCCGGACTCACCGACCGGGACCGGCGGCTTTTTCTTTTTTTCGCTCATGGGGCTCGGCTGCTCTCGCGTCGGCGTGGTAACATTCGCGGCCGCCCCGCGTCAATTCCGACGAGAAAGGGCGCTAGCCCTTCGCTTTCTTGGAGCTCGATGTTTGGCTCTTTGCAGCGGGCTTGCCCGCCGGCTTCTTGGCGGTCGACTTCGCGCTCCCCTTGCCGGCGGACGAAGCCTTGGAGTGGGCTCCGGCTTCAGCCTTGGGAGCCTTGGCTTTCGGTACGTCGACCGATGCATCGCCTGCTTTCGACGGAAACCGTGAACCGAGCGCCTTGGGCGCTTCGACGGCGATCCCGGCGCGGCGAGCGGTCGACCGGTAAAGATCGTAGAGACGCGGGACCGGAAATTCGAGAAGGCGCTTTTTGTAGCCTTCGTCCTTGGACCGTTTCTCGATTTCGCAGATCGCATCGACGAGCTTGAAGCGGCTGCCAAACTTATCCTTCACGGCGGAGAGCACGTCGAAAAGGCGAAGCAGTTTCGCGTTGGGCACCCGCCCGAGCCCCTTTTTGTCGTTCACGCGCGGGACCCAGAGATCGTCGTTGGTGAAGGGGCCGAGCGCGGCGACGAGCTTGGCTTTGTCGCCGAAATGTTCCTTCACGATGGCGGCAGGGGACTTGTTCATAGCGGCCGGAGCTTTAGCAGACGCAAGCCCGGAGGAGCAAGCCCGACCCCCTGAAAACAGGGGCCGAACCCTGTCCGGCCAGGCCGAGATCCTAGCCGCACGGGGGTCCCTCTGCTAAACGGCGAGCCCGACCCATGGCCTCCTCCTCTGCGGCCCCCGGCGCCCAGCGCGTGCGTTTCGCGCCCTCGCCGACCGGCTACCTTCACATCGGCGGCGTGCGCACCGCGCTTTTCAACTGGCTGTGGGCGAGAAAGCACAAAGGTGTCTTCATCCTACGGATCGAGGACACCGATCGCGAACGCAGCACCGAGGAGAGCCGCCGCGTGATCCTCGACGCGCTGAGATGGCTCGAGCTCGACTGGGACGAGGGGCCCGGCGTGGGGGGCCCGCACGCCCCTTACCTCCAGATGGAGCGGCTCCCGATTTACAGAGAGTTCGCCGAGCGACTCATCGGCACGGGGCGCGCCTATCGTTGCTATTGCACGAAAGAGGAGCTCGACGCCCAGCGGGCAGCCCTTCGCGCAAGAGACCCCAAGGCGATGTTCACCTACCCGGGGACCTGCCGCAACCGGACCGATCACCCGGACAAGCCGTTCGTCGTGCGCTTTCGCGCCCCCGATACCGGCTCGGTGACCTACGTCGACCTCGTGTTCGGCGCGGTCACGACGCCGAACTCCGCCCAGCAGGACTTCGTCTTGCTTCGCTCGGACGGCGTGCCTCTCTACAGCTTCGGCGCGGTGGTCGACGACGTCACGATGGGCATCACGCTCGTGTCGCGCGGCCGCGACCACATGGTCAATACGCCGCCGCAAATTTTGCTTTACGAGGCACTCGGGTACGCTCCACCCGAGTTCGCTCACCTTCCCATGATGCTGGCCCAGAGTGGAGAGAAGCTGTCGAAGAGGCACGGAGCCGTGAGCGTCGACGAGTACCGGACGATGGGGTATTCGCCGATGGGCGTGCTCAACTACCTCGTCCGATTCGGCTGGTCGTACGGCGACGAGGAGATCTTCTCGCGGGACGACCTCGTCTCGAAATTCGACTTTGCCAACGTGGGCAAAGCAGATGGAAAGTTCGACCCGAAGAAGTTTGCCGACGTCGCATTCGAACATCTGAAAAGATCGGATCTTACCCCCGTCGAACGCTACCAGGCGATGGTGCGACCGTTCCTCGCCGAGATCGGCATCACCGACCCCGACGATACGAAGCTCGCGCGGGCGATTGCAACCATTCGCGAGCGGGCTCGAAACCTCAAGGAAGCGGCCGATGCGATGTCCTATTACTTTCGCGACCCGGCATTCGACGAGAAAGCCAAAAAGAAGTTCTTGACCCCCGAGAACGCGCCAAAACTCGTCGAGATGAAGCAGATTCTCGCGCCCCTCGGTTCGTGGGACGAAAAGACGATCGAGGCGGCCATCACCGGGTGGCTCGCGTCCAGAAACCTCGCCATGAAAGACGTCGCTCAGCCCGCCCGCGTGGCGCTCACCGGCCGCACCGTCAGCCCCGGCATCTACGAAGTGCTCGCCGTTCTCGGCAAGGACGAGAGCATCACCAGAATCGACCGCGGCATCGAGCTGTCTCGGGCGTGACCGGCGTGCTGTTCTGGCTCGGCCCTCACCCCTCGACGTTTCCGATTCCGGCCGTCGCGCCGCCCGAAGCGACGGGGCTCAGCTCCTACTTGCAGACGCCCTACCTGCGGGCATTTTTGCCGGTGCCCATCCTCGTTGCGCTCGCGCCCCTCATCTGGTGGTTTTTCCGGTCGACGTGGCGAGAGCTCGACGTCGAAGCCCAGCGCCACCGCGGCGCGGTGCTCGCAGCGGGAGGCTACGACCTCAGGCCTCCCGTCTTGTTCGCGATGGCGGCGATCATCCTCACGCTTCAGGAGTACTACGGCGGTCGCACGACCTACGACGATTTGGTGCGGCCGTGGCTCTCGGAGATGGAGCTCCACAAAGGTCACACGCGGATCAACCTGGCTCGCTACGACGAGCTCTATGGCTACGCGTGGTGGGCCTTCACGCGCTTCACCGGCTACGTGCTGATTCCGTTTCCCAGCTACAAGTTCATTTTCCGCCAGGACAAGCTCCTCGACATGGGGCTGCGCATCCGCGGCTTTCGCCAACACGCTTGGATTTACGGCGTTTGTCTGCTGTTCGTCTTACCCGCGATATGGCTCGTGTCGCGGCAGCCCGACTTCGGCACTTACTACCCGTTCTACAAGAATGCCTCCCGAAGCTACTACGACTTGCTCGTCTGGGAAGGGATGTACTTCGTGCAGTTTCTCGGCCTCGAGCTCTTCTTTCGCGGGCTGTGGCTCGGCGCTCTCCGCAAGTCGCTCGGCTCCGGCGCCATCTTCTCGATGTGCGTCCCCTATTGCATGATCCACTTCGGCAAGCCCTACCTCGAGGCCAATGGCGCCATCGTCGCCGGCGTCGTCCTCGGGAGCCTCTCGATGCGCACGAAGAGCATCTACGCCGGCTTCTTCGTCCACATCACCGTCGCGCTCTTGATGGACCTGCTCGCCCTTTCCCATCGCCACGCGCTGCCGCACGTGTTTTGGCCGGGCGGGTAGCGCTCTCTTAAAATTTCGCCAAAAGCTTCTGAAGCGCGCGGGCGCGGTCGCGGTGGCGAAGCTCGCGGCGGTACAGGTGGGCGAGGGTTTCGATGGTGCATTTGGCGACGGGAGCCGTTTCGCCGGAAAATGGGAGGTGGGCGAGCCTTCGCCAGAGCACGGACTCGAGAAGCTCCGGGCGCTCTTTGCGCAAGAGTGCGGCAATGCCGAGGATGGGGTCGCACGACGTCGCGTCGGCGCGCATCGCGCGCAGGTAGAGTCCCATCGCGGAGGTGAGGCCACCCTCCGCCTCGGCCGCCGCCTCCGCGGCGAGAACGAGGGATTTTGCCCGATCACCCGGTGTCGTCGCGCGGCGCGCTTGTTCCCGTGCGCTTCGGATCTGCTCCTTTATCGCCTCCGGACTTCGTTTGGCCACGAGGCGGGACCTTCGCCGAAAACGAGGCAAGGGAAGCCTCGGCCTGCTCTTCCACAAGAGAAATCCGGCGAAAACGAGCGCGGCGACCGACACCAGGATTTTTTGCCAAGAGATGTCCATGGACAAAGTTGTCCGGGCAGACCGAGAAA
>Ga0075425_100009062_pt1 | contig 10583 bp, 7 predicted proteins | sample SoiMethybrSBSTD4_FD_75300 | JGI IMG/M metagenome (GOLD analysis project Ga0075425, IMG submission 75300) | Bulk soil microbial communities from a Populus tree surrounding site in Tennessee, USA - Soil MetaG P. TD hybrid SBSTD4 | ecosystem: Environmental > Terrestrial > Soil > Tree plantation...
GTGATCTTGAGATACAGAAAGCTCGCGCTCGTGTCGCCTGGCACGATCAAGATACGGTTCGATCGGGCGGCATCGCCGCCATCGGCTCCCGCATCGCCAAACCCGCACATCCCTTGTTGGCCGTCCGGCAAAGGAGTCGTGAGCCGCGTGTAAAGGCCTGTGACGGTCTGGTAGTCCACGAGCCCGGTTGTCGCGCCGTCGTTGGATCGGTGACAAGCGATGCATCTGGTGTTGAAGATTTCGGTGACCGCCGAGAACGGCACCAGACCACCGTCTGTTGCAGATGCGTCACCCGCATCGGGGCCCGCGTCGCCTTTGCCGCCGCCGGTTCCGCCCGTCGCCGTTCCGGCTGACCCTGCGGTGCCGCTACCGCCACCGCCGGTGGACGCGCCACCATTTCCCCCGCCGCCTCGACCACCGGCGGAAGTTACGCTGGTCCCGCCGGAACCCGCGGCCCCCGGGGTCGTGTCGTCGCCGCCGCAATCGACGGCCGCTACGGCCGCCGTCACCGAAAGGCCCGCAACACAAGATGCAAGAAGACGATAATTCATGGATGAACCCCTTCTTTCGTTCACCGCTCGTAATGCATCGCGCGTGCGGACGCGATCATTTTTTCCTCCGACGAACGCCCGCACACTGCTGAAAGTCAGCCAGCGGTCCGACCAACGCCCGACCTGCTCGGTTCACGGCGCGATGACAGCGCAAAATTGCCGTGATGTCAGTTTCGCAGAGGGGACGATCTCCGTTCGAAAACCGAACGAGACTGTCGCCTTCGTCGCCGCGCTGTCCCAACGGCGATGATGGCGAGCACGAGGATCGACTTTCCAGGCAGGTCCTTCACCGGACGAGCGGCGCGACACGCGCAGCCGCCGCCATCGTCTGCGCCAGCACCGTTGCTTCGGCCGCCCGGTGCGCCACCCCCCGAGCCTGCCGTGCTTCCCGTGGCGCCTGCTCCGGTGGCGGAACCGCCGGTACCAACGGTGGTGGCGGTGCTGCCGGTCGCGCCGGTCGCGCCGCTCGAACCGCCGGACGTTCCACCACCCCCCGCGCCGCTGCTGCCACCCGTTGCCCCCGCGCCACCCGCGCCGTCGCCGGACGCGTCGCGCGCGTCGGCGTTTGCGTCGGTCCTCGTGCCCGCGTCGACCGACGAAGCATCGCGCGCACCGGCATCGGCCACGCCAGCGTCCGACGGACAGGGGTGGGTTTGGCGCCAGGTGTCGAACATCGAGCGCAAGCGAATCAGCGGACTCACGTTCCCCGTTCCGGAGAGCGAGAGGAAGAGATAGGAACGGGCGGGTGCTCCACTCAGGTCGACTTCGATCGATGCCGAATCGGAGGGGACGCCCGCGTCAACGTTGCAGCGACGATCGCCTTGATTGTTCTGCGCTCCCCCTTCCAGCGCGAACATCAACCTGTCGGCGAGATCGCACCCTCTCGCTCGGAAAGCTGCTTCGGCCTGGTCGAGGACAATCTTGCCGGTGAGGATATTTCCCTGCACCGAATAGGTGTACGTACCGAACGTTCCGTGACGGTCTTCTTTGTAGTCCATCGCACTTGCGCCCGTGAAACCGGCGGCGCGTCCCGACAAGTCTGCGATGCCGTACTGTCGCGTGGCAGCATTCGGATCGAACGCAGCTGCCGTGATCTGGCGGATGATCTCGGCCGGGTCGACATCCATGTTGAGCAACGCCTGCCCCTGGTTACGGCCGGCAATGTTTTGTGCGGCTTGGGCGTTGATGCCGCCGTGCCCCGGGGCGGGGCCGAACACGGTGGCGACACTCTGGATTCCAACGCACGACGTCGTGGCTCCCCCCACTTGCGCTGTCGCTTGGTCGGTTGCCACGACGGAGTAAGTTGCGCCTGCCGGAACCGCCGTGAGCAAGATCGGCAGAACGACGAGTAACCTTGGTACGATGGGTGGGCAACGCATGTTGCGCCGCAAGTATGCACCCTCACGGGACCAGCGCGTGTTGTTTCGACGTGATTCCCAAATTCCGCTCCGGATACGGGGCCTTCTCGTCGACTCTGTCCGCAGAAGCGGGCAGTTCGTGTAGGCTGGGCCCGCGTGAACGTTTCCCTCGTCTACCGTAAGACTCGGAAGCTGCCGGACCTCTTTTGGAATCTTTACGTGTGCCGGCCCGTGGCGGCCGTCCTCGTCGACGTCTTGAAGGACACCCGGGTCACGCCCAACCAGATCACGCTGAGCGCGGTCGTCGTTGCGGTCGCGTCGGCGGCCATGTTGGTGGGTCTTCCTGGATACCGAGGGCTCGTCGCGGCGGTCGTCGTTTTCGAATTGTCCTACGTGCTCGACTGCGTCGACGGGATGCTGGCGCGCTGGCGGGGCATTCAATCGACGCCCGGGCACCTGCTCGACTTTCTGATGGACGAGATCAAGGCTTTCGTGATCCTCGGAGCCGTGTCGGTGCGCCTGTTCGAAGAGCGCCATGACCCCGCTTTCTTGCTGATGGGCATCACGGGTCTCGTCGCGCTCGCCTCGGGCATCGCCCTGACGACATTTCTTCGCCGCCCCGAGATCGCCGGCTCCCCATCGCCTGCCGCTGCGACGCAGGGGTCGCCGTCCGTCGTTGCGCGGGCCGTGAAGTTCGTCGAGAGCATCGCGAAGTTTTTGATCCACTATCCGTCTTACATTCTCTACGCAGCCGTCGCGGGGAGAATCGACTACTATTTCTATCCGTACATCGCCGTCAACATGGTCTACGCGCTCCGCGCTTTCGCCGGCGTCGCGCTTAGGTTCGGCCGCGCGTAACATGACGAGCGTCGCCCGTGCAGAGGTGCCAGGCGCGCCGGGGCCGAAGAGGGCGCTCTGGTTCGGACGCCTTCTCGAGGCGCAGCGCGATCCGCTCGCGTTTTTCGAGCGAATGATTGGCGAGCACGGCGACTACGTCGGCATTCGCTTCGGACCGATCCGCTATTTGGTGGTCAACGACGCGGACGGCGTTCGTCGGCTGCTGGTCGACAACCACCGAAACTACACGAAGAGCCGAAACTACGAGGCGCTCAAGCTCGTGCTCGGCGAGGGGCTTCTTACGAGCGAGGGGGATTTCTGGATGCGGCAGCGACGCCTGGCGCAGCCGGCTTTTCACAAAGAACGACTGGCCTCGTTCGTCCGCATGATGATCTCCGACACCCGGGGGATGCTGGGACGATGGCGCGACGCCGACGATGGTCGGCCTTTCGACGTCCACCACGAGATGATGCGGCTCACGCTGCGCATCGTGACCCGCACGTTGTTCAGCACCGACAGCGATGCCGACGCCGACGCGGTCGGCAAGGCAATGACCGTGGCGCTCGAGCACGTGAACGACTACGCCGATTCGCTCGTCCGCGTACCTCCGTGGGTGCCGACACCGAAGAACCTGCGTTTCGGCCGCGCGAGGCGCACGCTCGACGCGCTCGTGCTCCGCATCATCGACGCACGGCGCAAATCCAAAGATCCGCCGAACGATCTGCTCTCGATGCTGATGTCGGCCGAGGACGAGGAGACGCGCGAGCAGATGACCGATCGTCAGCTTCGCGACGAAGTGATGACGCTCGTGGCGGCGGGTCACGAGACGACGGCCAATACCCTCACCTGGACATTCTACCTGTTGTCGCAGCACCCGGCGGCGGCCGAGCGACTGCGCCGCGAGGTCGACTCGGTGCTCGGCGGTCGCCCCCCTTCGTTCGAAGATCTCTCGCGGCTGGTGTTCACGCGCTCGGTGCTCGAGGAGTCGCTGCGCCTCTATCCGCCCGCGTGGATCATCGAACGCCAAGCCATCGCCGAGGACTGCATCGGCGGCTACCGGGTGCCTCGTGCGACGGTCGTCGCGGTGAGCCCTTATTTCTTGCATCGACACCGGCGGTACTGGGAAAACCCCCGCGAGTTCGATCCAGATCGGTTCTCTGCCGGAGCCGCGCCGCGTCCCAAGTACGCCTATCTTCCATTCGGTGGAGGCCCCCGCCTGTGCATCGGCAACGCCTTCGCGCTGATGGAAGCTCAGATCATTCTCGCGATGGTGGCAGCCGATTGGGCGCTCGAGCTAGCTCCCGGCTTCTCGGTCGAGCTCGATCCGTCGGTCACGCTTCGACCTCGTCGTGGCCTGTTCATGACCCGCAAACCCACATCGGATCCGCGTCCGGCACGAGCCATCTGAGCGGAGCGTGCGGTTTCAGGCTTCAGGCTCCGACTTCGCCGGGCGAAAGTTTCAATTCGAGTGGCCTCCTGTCTTTCGTTCTGGTGTGTTCGCTTGCGTTCTCGTGGGTACGTGTGGTCATAAGAGGCAGGTAGCTGTCAATTTAATTGATAAGCGTCGTCGACGTAGCTATGCGAAGACGTTATGCTGTCTAAGATGGCAGGCTCGGAGCGACTCGGCCGAGAGACGCCGTCCGAAAGGCAGCGTTTGCTTCAGTCGAAGAGCGTCCCTAACGGGATGGTAAGCGAGATCCCCACGTCATCGGGGATGCGCCGACGAGACGCACGCTATCCTGGTCCTCTGCCCGCGATCACTGCGCCGCCCCGCCCGTCGAGCCCTCCCATTCAAGTGACGTCGCCCGAGCCGGACGACGACGATGCCGAGACGCGCCTCTTCCGCCCTCGAACCGATCCGACGGCGACGACGAGGTCGAGCTCTCGAGCTTCGGCGAGCGAACGACCATCGAACGCGCCGGTCGCCACCATCTCGCGGCCGGGAGCGCTCATTCTCATGCCCGCCCACGTGCCGAGCGTGAGGGTGCGCAGCGACTCGGACATCGACGTCATCGACACTCGGATGTCCCAGCCCGGGTTGGTCGAGGCCCACAATCGGCGCCCTTGGTTGTCGATGAACTTGCTCGTCGCGGGCGTCATTTTCGCCGTGCTGATGCTGGTTGCGCGCGAGGTCTCGATCGCCTTCCACCTGCCCTGGCTCGATCCGCGCGCGTTCCTCGACAAGGTCGCGTCGTCGTTTACGCGACCCTGAGCGGTTGGTCTTCACCGTCGTCGCCGAGCGGAGGCGAGCGATGCGAGCGCGACGAAGATCGCCATGAAGAGGGGCCGAGACGTCCCCTCTTTCTGCGCAATGCGACAACCGCACCCTCCGTCGTCCCCCGCCACGCCGGGTCCAGCTGGATTGCCGTTGCCGCCGACGCCCGAAGAGCCGCCACTCGCCCCTTGTGCCCCGCCCATTCCCGTGGCGCCGCCGCTGCCCGTCGCAGCGTCGGGGCCACTCGCGCTTCCTCCGCTGCCCCCGGTGCTGCCGTCGACGCCTGCGTCCGTAGCGCCTCCACTGCCGGCATCGGAAGGCGGAAGACCGGTTTCGCTGATGTGCAGCTGCACCGGCACCGTCACAGTCGGAGGATCGGAGCCGGGGGCGCTCAGCGAGAGGCTCCCCATGTAGTCGCCGAGCCCGAGTCCGGCGGTGCTGACCGAGACCGAGAGGGGAATGCCAGGGGCGGCGCCACCGACAGCCGCCCCCGACGTCGGCGTGACGGTGAGCCAAGTCGCGCCCGTCGGGGCTGCGTTGAACTGCAGCGTGCTCGCCGCGGTGTCAGCGTTCGAAACGGTGACGGTTTGCGCCGCCGGCGTTTGGCCGGGGCGTGCGTAAAATACGAGGGCCGCCGGCGACGCGACGAGCGATGGGCCGAGCGTGAGGCTCCACGCACTCCGTCCGTGCGTCGACGCGAAGAGCTTGCCAGCCTTGGCGTGGAACTGCAGCGAGAACACGGCGACATGAGGTAGCCCGGTCCCGATCGCGTTCCACGTCGCCCCTGCGTCGCGCGTGCCGACGACGCCGAGATCGGTGCCGGCGTAGAGGACGTTCGTTGCGGCGGGGTTGCGAGCGAGGGCGTTGATCGGTAAATCGATGTCGAGGTTCGTGTCGGCGCGCGTCCATGTGCCCCCCGCGTCGCTCGAGTGAAAAATGTGTCCCGGCGCAGCCGGCGTGACCGTCGAGAATCCCGAGAAAGCGACGTAGACATCCGAAGGATTGGCGGGGTCGACGGCGAAGGAGCTCACGTACCGCGGGGGGAGCGGAGCTTTCGTGACGTCGTTCCAGGTGGTTCCGCCGTCGGGTGACGTGAAGACCTTGCCGCTGAAGCTTCCGGTGTACACGCGTTGCGAGGCGGCGGCGATGGCGCCGAGCACGTCGGGGCGCATCTTGTTGTTCGCGCAAATGAGCATGGCGGCGCCGGTGGTGAGATCGGGGGACACCGACCTGAAGCTTCCCGAGGTGCCGCCGGTCGTCGATTTGTAGACGCGGTAGGTGCCCACGTAGACGTTGAGCGGCGCGTTCACGTCGTTCGCGAGCGGCGCGATGAAATTCACCCGATCCTGGCCCGGACCGAAGATGTTTTCCTGGTAAGCGCCGGCGGCAGTGGCCTTGCGCGCGAGCGCGGCATACTGGATCGAGGTGACGAGGTAGCGGTTGGCCACGACGGGATCGCCGAGGTTGTTCGCACACGACATGCCGTCCCCGCCGTGGATGTTCCTCCAGGTCATGCTGCCGACGGCATTCGGCTGCACGATGCCGTTGTCTTGCAGGCAGCCGAAGACCAAAGTCTCGTCGTTCGGATCGACGCAGAGGTTGTAGAACTGGAGCGTCGAGAGGCCGGCGTTCCTCTGCGTCCAGGTCGTGCCGCTGTTCGTCGAGAACGAGATGCCGCCATCGCTGCCCGTCCAGAGATGAGTCGGGTCGGCCGGATCGACGAGGATCACGTGTGTGTCGGAGTGAAGGCCCCTCGACAGCGTCGTCGTCACGGGCGCCGCCCCGGTGGCGCCCGTGACCCTGGCGACCGCCGTCACCATGCCGCCCAGGTACACCGTACCCGGTTCGGTTGGATCGACTTCGACGACATTGTCGTAGAAACACTGATCCGCGCAGTAGTTGGGAATGCCAGGGACCCTGGTCCACGCGTCGCCGCCGTTCATCGAGACGAAGAGGGCCGACGTCCCGGGCATCGTGTCGAACCCGACGCCCGCGTAGATCACGCTGGGGTTGCTCCTCGATCTTCCGAACTCCGTTCGTGTGACCGCGGGCACGTCGGTCGCCGTCGGCAAGCCGGCGATCGGTGTCACCGTTGCCATGCCACCGGCCGTCTCCTGGAAATGAAACGACCCTTCCTTGTAGGCGGCGACGATGCCCGTCACCGGATTCGAGCCCGCGTTGATCTCGAAGTCGCTGACGTTCCTGCCCGAGATGATCTGCGTAAAATGCGCTCCGGCGTCGGTCGACTTGTAAAGCCCCCTGCGTGCGACGACCGCGGACGCGGAGTTGCAGCCGAGACCGGAGCCGGCCGACCCCTGGGCGGCAGCGACGTAGATGGCACCCGACGCATCGATGAACATGTGCGGGATGGAAAGTGAGTCGAACGTGTCCGCCCCGAGCTGCGTCCAGGTCGTGCCGCCGTCGGTGGACTTGAGGATGCCTCGTCCGTAAAACGAGTCCGCGGCGAAGTTACCTTCGCCGGTGCCGACGAAGATCGTGGACGAGTTTTGCGGATCGAGAATGATCGCGCCGACGGCGAGTGACGGTTGCGAGTCGGTGAGCACCTTCCACGACGTCCCGCCGTCGGTCGACTTCCAGACGCCGGCGTCGGCGAACCCCGCGTAGACGACGTTGACGTTCGTCGGGTCGAGGACGATCGCGGTGGTGCGTCCGCTGCCGAGACCCCCGCCTCCTCCATTGTCGACGGGACCGGGGCCGATGAGCGTCCAGGTTCCTCCGATCGGGCCGCCGAGTTGGGCAATGGTTCCATCGGCGGTCGCAAAGGGCCAGATCGCGCGATCCAGGAGCGCTGTCCACGAGCGATGCGCCTTCAGGTATGCGCCGACCGGGATTTCTGGCGAAGGGGTCGCGCGCTGGGCGTAGCGCCAGTCCGCTGCCTCGAGCGGCGTATCGGCCACCTCGTTCTCGACCTCGATCGCTTCGGCTCGAGCCCGCGCTCCCCGCGAGCTCGGTCCGGCGGCGAGGGGCGTGCCGGTGGAAACCGTGGCGAGAAACGCTCCTCCCGCGACGGCCAATTGTTTCGAAAAGGAGAGGGATCGAAGCAAGACCATATCGTTATCGTTGCCTCTGGGTTGACTACCAATGAGTCGACGGCTCTTTGACCCTGACGGTCTAGTGAACGGCCGGTCGGGTTCCCCGCTGCCCGATCGCTGCGCGGGCCCGGGTACACGTTACCTCCAGAGAAGGGGCGGCTGCAGACCAAACCGGCTCACTCGAGCCAAGAGCGGAAATTTCGATCGTCACGGTCGCGTGCCCCGCCCATCGGCCGAGCCGCACCGGCTCGAGCGAATTTCTAATTTCCGGTGGCGAGACCGCTTTTGGCCTCGTAAACGAGCTTGCCTTGTTGGGGATCGCGAACGACGAGGCGATAGTCGGTCGGGACCTCGAACTTCAGCGTGGCAGGGGGCTTCTTCCACGGTTTCGACCCAAGATCCTTGCCTTCGGGCTTGATGACGATGCTCGTGCTCGTCTCTTCGCCGTAGGTGAAGAGGAGCCTGTGAACCGTGGTGAGGGCGTTGCCCTTGCGACGAACGACGAGCCACCACCAGTCCCCGCTCTTGTCCATTTCGAAGCGATAACCCTCGGAAACAATTTGTTCGCGCGCCTTCGCCATGCACGGCGTCATTTTCTTCGGATCCTTTGAGGCCGACTTCGCGCAAGCCGCCTCGGCTTTTTTCCTCGGGTCCGACTCGTCGAACACGATGAAAAACACGGTGTCTTTCAATTCCAAGACGTCGCGCGGGGATCGCTTGCTCGTCGCGGGACCAGCGGTGCTCGGAGGTTCCTGAGCCGCGGTTTTCTTCCCCTCGCCAGTGGCGGCCGGCGGAGGCGCCGCCGACGGAGCGGCCGCGCTCGCCGCCTGGGCGCTCGTAGAGGAGCTCGAAGCGGCGGCTGGTTCGGAAGTCGGCGACTCGGCCGGAGGTGACGTTCCGCCGCATGCAGCTAGCAAGAGCGACGAGGCGAGGAGCTGTGAGATGAAACATCGTGATTCGGTTTTCATAGACCCCGCCAACAGTAGCTCAGCAGAGGTCACTACGGTCTCGCACGCGGGACACATTGCGCTGACATCGAAAGAGTTTGATCGGGGCAGCCAAGCGCGACCGCCAAAGAAAGCATGATTGACACGAGGGGGGGATCATGACAGTTCGGTAGACGTCATGAGGCCGTGCGGTTGGACGCGGGGGGCCTCGTTCATCGGGGAAGCTGTCGCCGTCTGTTTGTGTGTGTCGGCGTCTGCCTGCAGCACCACGAAGGGCTTGGGAGGTTCATCGAAGTCCAAAAACGGCGCCGCCGTCGACAACGGGACATCGGCGGCAGGTCACTTCGTGCGCGTCGACGATCTTCCAAAGGCTGGTTTCGTGAAGGTGGACGACCTGGCGCCGGCGGCTCCCGTCGCGCTCCGACCCCTTCGCGGCACTGAGCTGACGCCGCGGCTCGTTCGGCGCGCCGAGGACGTGCTTCGCCACGAGGAGAAACCGCTCGGTACGCAAGTCGTCCTCGAGCTGGATGACAAGAAGTACATCGCTAAATTCGAATGGCATTACGACGATGAAAGCACCCCGAAGCGCCCCTTCGGTTGGCACAAAGGGGTCACGCTCTACTCGACCGAGTAACGCGGCTCGGCGTTCGAAGCTGCGTCGGCCGGCGAAGACCGGCCGCTAACAAGAAGCTGCGTCGCCGGCGAAGACCGGCCGCTAACAAGACCGTCGGCTTGGACGCGCGGTTCAGAGGTCCCCCGGCGAAAGTTAGGGCGACCGCGGATCCTCGGACGTTTTACGGGTGTCGTCCCGCTCGAGTGCGGTCGATTTTCTCGCACGTTCCTCTCAGCACTGGCCACAAAAAGGACAGGGTGTCTTCGGGCTCATACCGAAACAGCCTGGTTTTCAGCAGAGGGGATTACATGAGGATCATCGCGCTAAAGGCCCTTGCGTGCGCAGCAGTGGTAAGCTGCGGTACCACGCGCGCCGTCGATTCTAGGCGAGACGTCGTCTCTGGTGGAGACGTCGTTGCGCAACCCGCGGCTGGTCATCATGCCGGCAGTGGTCAGGGGGAGGCGCATTTGGCCGCGGCGTGGAGGTACACGCGGATCGGCGATCACTTCGTCGGCCGATGTGAGCTCGATGCGGCGCGGCAAGCGATCGAGCGTGCCCTCGAGATCTACGAGCGCTTTCTGCCTTCTTCCGAGGTCGGCTACGCCGAGGCGCTCGGAGCGCGAAGTCATCTGCGAAAGCAGTTGCAGGACGGTGCGGGGGCCGCTCGCGATCTATCGCATTCCATCGACATCCTGAGCAGGCACCAGCGAGAGGCGTTGCCGGCGTTGCTCGGCGCGTATGCCGAGCTCGTGTCGGTGTACGGAACGACCGGCCGCAACCAGGAGGCCAGAAATGCAGTCGATCGAAGCATCGGCCTCGCATTGCGCGGGACATTCCCGCGCGGGGGTAAGCCATCGGAGTTCGCCGCCGGCTACGACGGCGTCGTGGTTCTTGCCGACCGCTACGCCAAGGTCGGCGATCCGGTGAGCGTTGCGGCTTGGGATGCGAAGCTCAACGTGAGCCGTTGGTCGATGGGAGATCCGTGGGACGGAGAATCGCCACGGGACGG
>Ga0075425_100009063_pt1 | contig 10583 bp, 6 predicted proteins | sample SoiMethybrSBSTD4_FD_75300 | JGI IMG/M metagenome (GOLD analysis project Ga0075425, IMG submission 75300) | Bulk soil microbial communities from a Populus tree surrounding site in Tennessee, USA - Soil MetaG P. TD hybrid SBSTD4 | ecosystem: Environmental > Terrestrial > Soil > Tree plantation...
AAAGTGAAAAGGACTGAGGACTGAGGACTGAGCAAAGGCCGGCTCGTCCTCAACCTCCTTCTCAGTCCTTTCCCCTCAGTCCTCAGTCCTCGTAGTACCGGCCGGATCCCATCGTTCGGCCAACAGCGACACGACAATCCGCCCGAAGTGATGAGTGGCTTCGCGGCACACGAAAACGAAGGGAACAATGGCAACAAGAAAAGAACTACAGATCGGCGGGAAAACCCTGTCGCTGGAGACCGGTGCGATCGCCAAACAGGCGAACGGCGCTTGCGTCATCCGCTACGGCGATACGGTCGTCCTCGCCACCGCCTGCTACAAGGAAGGCAACGTGATCGGCGACTTCATGCCGCTCACCGTCGACTACAAGGAGTACACGTACGCAGGCGGACGCATCCCGGGCGGCTTCTTCAAACGCGAAGGACGTCCGACTGAAAAGGAAATCCTCACTTCACGACTGATCGATCGTCCGCTTCGCCCGTCGTTCGCGAAGGGCTATCGCAACGAGACGCAGATCATCGCGCTCGTCCTCTCCGCAGACGGCGAGAACGATCCTGACGTCCTGGCAATCAACGCTGCTTCCGCGGCGCTGGTCATCTCCGAGATCCCGTTCGTGCAGCCGATCAGCGCCGTGCGCGTCGGCTACCTCGACGGACAGATCGTCATCAATCCGACGAACGCGCAGCGCGATCTCTCCGACCTCGACCTCGTCGTGGCCGGCACTGCCGACGCCATCGTGATGGTCGAAGCGGGCGCGCGCGAAGTGGACGAGAGCGTCGTCCTCGACGCGTTCGATGCCGCGCATGCCGAGATCAAACGCATCTGCGCATTGCAGACCGAGCTGCGTGTCGCCGCCGGCGACGTGCCGAAGCTCGACGTGAAGTACGAAGCGAAGTACTCGCAGTCGATCTACGACGAGCTGATGTCCAAGCACGGCGCAACGCTGCGCGAGGCGCTTCTCACGACCGGCAAGCATGCCCGCAAGAACGCCATCAAGCTCGTCATCGACGACATCATGCGCAACGTTCCCGTCGAAGAGACGGAGCGGATCGAGCAGACCAAGCACGCCATCGAAGAGATGGAGCGCGCGATCTTCCGCAACGTCGTGCTCAACGACCGCCAGCGCGTCGACGGCCGCAAGTTCGACGAGATCCGTCCGATCTCGGTCGACCTCGGCGTCCTTCCGCGCACCCACGGCTCATCGATCTTCACGCGCGGCGAGACGCAGGCGCTCGTCACCGTGACCCTCGGCACGCCGCAGGAAGCGCAGAAAATTGAAGACTTCGAGGGGGAGACGTTCCAGCGTTTCCTGCTGCACTACAACTTCCCGCCTTTCTCGGTCGGCGAAGTGAAATTCCTTCGCGGCCCGGCCCGTCGCGAGATCGGACATGGCAATCTGGCGCGCCGCGCACTGCAGCCACTACTACCGAGCGAGAGCGAGTTCGCGTACACGATTCGCATCGTCAGCGACATCCTCGAGTCGAACGGCTCATCGTCGATGGCGACGGTGTGCGGCGGCTCGCTGGCGTTGATGGATGCGGGCGTGCCGCTGAAGGCGTCGGTCGCCGGCGTGGCCATGGGACTGGTCAGCGGCGATGATCCGAACAATGCCGCGATCCTCACGGACATCGCCGGCATGGAAGATCACGAAGGCGACATGGACTTCAAAGTCGCCGGCACGCGCAACGGCATCACCGCGCTGCAGATGGACATCAAGGTGAGCGGCCTGTCGCGCGAGATCATGGCGCGCGCGCTCGCGCAGGCGAAGGCGGGACGCTTCTTCATCCTCGACAAGATGGAAGCGGCGATCGCTCAGCCGCGCACCGAGCTCTCCGAGTTCGCGCCGCGCCTCTACACGATCATGATTCCGAAGGATCGCATTCGCGACGTCATCGGATCGGGCGGCAAGACCATTCGCTGGATCGTCGAAGAGACCGGAACGAAGATCGACGTCGAGGATGACGGCAAAGTGACCGTCGCATCGACCGACAGCAAGTCGGCCGAGCGCGCGCTCGACATCATCCGCGGACTGACGGCATCGCCCGAGATCGGGAAGACGTACAAAGGCACCGTGAAGCGCATCGAGCCGTACGGAGCATTCGTCGAGATCCTTCCGGGTCAGGACGGACTGCTGCACATCAGCGAGATGGCGCACACGCGCGTTGGGCAGGTCACCGATCTCTATCAGGTCGGCGACGAAGCGGAAGTGCAGGTCGTGGCCATCGAGCCGGAGACCGGCAAGATCCGCCTCTCGCGCAAGCCGCTTCTCCCGCCGCCGACCGAGGAGGAGCTCGCCGCCGCGCGTGAAGCGCGCGAGCATCGTCCTCCCCGCGAAGGCGGCGGTAGCGATCGCGGAGGCCGTGGCGGTGGACGCGGCGGCTTCGGCGGCGGCGGTGGACGCGACCGTGATCGCGGTCCGCGCCGCGACGACCGCGGCCCGAGACCTCCGCGCCGCGAAGGCGGTGGCGGCGAAGGCCACGGGAATCAGTAGCTCACAATGAAACCGCCGCCTCCGGGCGGCGTTTTTTTTGTCCGGGAAAAATCCCCCACGCGTCTCTCTCACTCTCCAAAACCGCCGCTTCGCAGGCCGGCCGGTTGGAAATGCTGAGGAGGAGAGATGACCGTGGCATTTCAGTTCCCGCCGTTTTTCGACGACGTTCGCAAGCGTCTCAACGACGAAGTCCAGCGATTCCTCGGACTCGACTCGAGCGACCTCTCGCCGACGAAGCGTTACCACGCCGTGCTCGCGTGCGTGCACGCCATCTGCGCGGCGATCGTCGATGCGGAAGAGGAGGGGATGGAGCGCGAAGAGATCGTCGAGATCCTCGCGCCGGTGCGCGCCATTCATGCGCGCTCTCCGTTCGTCGATCGTCTGCAACGATGGCCGCGCGGTTATCCCGGCGACTTCGAGACCGTCGAGTACATCTGCAGTGGCAGGAACCGCGCGCCGGAAGGAACGATCGAGTACTGCTGCGAGCAGTACGCGCTGACGCGCGGCATCGCCCAGCAGCATCGCAACAAAGTGCAGCTTCAGTCCGCGCGGCTCTATCAGACGATGATCGAGAAGCCGCGCGCGTCGAGGATTCTCTCGCTCGCGTGCGGAAGCTGCCCGGATCTGCGATCGATCGAAGGGCTCGAGCAGATCGCCGGCGAGATCTGGATCAACGACGCCGACAGCGCCGCGCTCAACTTCGCGCAGTCGATGCTGCAGCACGTCAGCGACCGCCTCCGCGTCGTGCCGGGAAACGCACTGACCGTCGCGCGCACGGCGAAGAGCCGCTTCGATCTGGTGATGGCCGGCGGACTCTTCGACTATCTCGACGACCGCGCCGCGTCACTGCTCATCCGCATGATCACCGATCGACTCCTCGCGCCCGGCGGCGTCTTCTTCTTCACCAACATCGCCGAAGGGAATCCGTATCGCCCGCTCATCGAGTACTTCGGCGACTGGTTCCTGATCGAGCGCAGCGAAGACGACATCCGGCGGCTCTGCAAAGGGGCGGGAGAGGTGACCATCAAACGCGAGGCGTCGGGACTCACTCACATCATCGAGGTGAAGCGATAGCGTAGTCGCTCATTCCTCCGGCGCTCCACATTCTCGCCTCGTTGTCGCCACATTCGATCCTTACGTTCATCAACGACACGGAGGAACGGTATGGGACGTCGCATCGCCGCGATCATCGTCATCTTTCTCGTCACCTCACTGGCGTGGTTCATCCTCGCTGCATCGATCACGTCGCGAACGAAGGAGAGCGGCTCCGAGCTTGGGCCGAAAGTGTCGGCCACATGGGGCGCGCCGCAGACGCAGACGCCGCCGAGTGCGACGATCGTCGCGCGCATGGTGGAGTCGACGGAGAGCGACTCGACCGGTACGAAGAAAACCGTCAGCACGCCGGAGCTCCGCGAGCTTCCCATCGACCGCAGCCGCATCAACGTCGCCCTCGATCTCGATCAGCGGCAGAAAGGCCTGCTCTGGTTCGCGACCTATCGCGTCGACTTTCATGGCGACTACGTCATCCGCAACGACTCCGACAAAGACGAGGTGACGGTGAGCCTCGCGTTCCCGGTGGCGAATGCGATCTACGACAACCTCATGCTCCGCGTCGACGGACAGCCGGTTCCGCTGACGACGGTGAGCAACGGTGTGTCGACGGTGATTCATCGCGCGCCCGGCACGCCGTTCCGCGTGGAGATCGGATATCGCTCGCAAGGTCTCTCGACCTGGAGCTACTCGTTCGATTCCGGTGTGGCGCAGGTGCGCGACTTCCAGCTCGACATGCGCACGAACTTCCGCGCCATCGACTTCCCGCAAGGAACGCTCTCGCCGACGGAGAAGAAGCAAACCGGCGACGGATGGCAGTTGTCGTGGAAGTACACGAACGTCGTGACCGGCTACGGCATCGGCATGGTGATGCCGGAGAAGCTGCAACCCGGTCCGCTGGCGGGCCGCATCAGCATGTTCGCGCCGGTGTCGCTGCTGTTCTTCTTCTTCGTGATGTTCCTCATCGCCACGCTGCGCAAGATCGATCTCCATCCGATGCACTACTTCTTCCTGGCCACGTCGTTCTTCGCCTTTCATCTGCTGCTCGCGTATCTCGCCGACCACATCTCGATCCACGCCGCGTTCGCGATCTGTTCGGCGGTCTCGATCTTTCTCGTGGTGAGCTATCTGCGCATTGTCGTCAATGCGAAGTTCGCATTGCGCGAAGCGGCGATCGCGCAGTTCGTCTATCTCGTGCTCTTCTCCTACGCATTCTTTTTCAAAGGATTCACAGGACTGGCGATCACGATCGGCGCGATCGCGAGCCTTTTCATCGCCATGCAGGCGACCGCGCGCGTGAACTGGAGAAGCGATGTGGTAAATAGCGCCGCATGACGCGAGCACGAAACGTCCTGCTGATTCTCACGTTCGCCGTTTTCGCTCAGGCTCAAGATCCATCGATTCTCAAGAACATGCAGTGGCGCGAGGTCGGTCCGTATCGCGGCGGCCGCGCCGACGCTGTCACCGGCATCGTCGGTGATCGGCTGACGTATTACTTCGGCTCGACCGGCGGCGGCGTTTGGAAGACGACCGACGGCGGCCAGACCTGGAAGCCGGTCTCCGACGGATTCTTCGGCGGCTCCATCGGCGCTGTGGCTGTTGCCCCATCCGATCCAAACGTTGTCTACGCCGGCACCGGCGAAGAGACGATTCGCGGCAACGTCTCGCACGGCGACGGCATCTGGAAGTCGACCGACGCGGGGAAGACGTGGACGCACATCGGCCTCGAGGACTCGCGTCACATCGGACGCATTCGCGTGCATCCGAACGATCCCGATCTCGTCTACGTCGCGGCGATGGGGCACGCCTTCGGTCCGAGCGACCAGCGCGGCGTCTATCGCTCGAAAGACGGCGGCAAGAATTGGGAGCGCGTCCTCTTCGTGAACAAAGACGCCGGCGCCGTCGACCTGGCGATGGATCCCGCGAATCCGCGCATCCTCTACGCCTCGACGTGGCGTTTCCGCCGCGGACCGTATTTCTTCGAGAGCGGCGGCGAAGGCTCGGCGCTCTGGAAATCGACCGACGGCGGCGACACCTGGAAAGAGCTCTCGCGCAACAAAGGCATGCCGAAAGGCACCCTCGGCATCATCGGCGTGAGCGTCTCGCCGACGAATCCGCAGAACGTCTACGCGATCGTCGAAGCAAAAGAGGGCGGCGTGTTCCGTTCGCGCGACGGCGGCGACACCTGGACGAAGACCAGCGATCACTCCGACCTCCGCCAGCGCGCCTGGTACTACACGCGCATCTACGCCGATCCGAAAGACGAAGACACGTCGTACATCGTCAACGTCGGCTTTCACAAATCGAAAGACGGCGGCAAGACCTGGTCGCGCATCAACACGCCGCACGGCGACAATCACGATCTCTGGATCGATCCGCTCGATCCGCTGCGCATGGCCGAGTCGAACGACGGCGGCACATGCATCTCCACCGACGGCGGCGCGACGTGGACGACACTCCTCAATCAACCGACCGCGCAGTTCTACCGCGTCTCCGTCGACAACGACTTCCCCTACCGCCTTCTCGGGCCGCAGCAGGACAACAGCGCGGTCCGCATTCGCCATCGCACGAACGGCGGCTCGATCGGCCTGCGCGATTGGGAGCCGACTGCGGGCGGCGAGAGCGGCTACATCCTCGCCGATCCGAAGAATCCCGACATCGTCTACGGCGGCTCGTACGGCGGATTGCTCACGGTCGTGAATCACCGCACCGGCGACGTGCGCGACGTCAATCCGTGGCCCGACAATCCGATGGGTTGGGGCGACGCGGAGCTGAAGCATCGCTTCCAATGGAACTTCCCGATCTTCTTCTCGCCGAATGATCCGAACAAGATCTACGCGGGATCGCAGTACCTGATGGAGTCGACCAACGGCGGCTCGAGCTGGAAAGTGATCAGCCCCGATCTCACGCGCAACGACAAGTCGAAGATGCAGCCGACCGGCGGCCCGATCACGAAGGACAACACCAGCGTCGAGTACTACTGCACGATCTTCTACGGCGCGGAGTCGCCGCTCGAGCCGGGCGTGCTGTGGGTCGGATCCGACGACGGTCTCGTACACGTGTCGCGCGACGGCGGCGCGAATTGGAAGGACGTGACGCCGCCGAAGTCGATGATGCCTGAATGGATCATGATCAACGAGATCGAGGCGTCGCCGGCCGAGAAAGGGGCGGCGTACGTCGCCGCGACGAACTACAAGTCCGACGACCTCAAGCCGTATCTCTACAAGACGAAAGACTACGGCGCGACGTGGACGAAGATCACCGACGGCATCCCCGCGCATGAGTTCACTCGCGTCGTGCGGGCCGATCCGAAGCGCAAGGGATTGCTCTATGCCGGCACCGAGCGCGGCGTGTACGTCTCGTACGATGACGGCGCGCACTGGCAATCGTTACAGTACAAACTGCCTCTTGTACCAGTACATGATCTGCTAGTTTACGAAGACGCGCTGATCGCGGCGACGCACGGACGCGGATTCTGGATGCTCGACGATCTCGAGCCGATCCGCCAGCTCGGAAACGACACTGCAACGAAATCTGTGCACCTCTTCGCCCCCGCGCCGGCGTGGCGGATGGAAGGCGGCGGCCGCGGTGGCGGGCAAGGAGCGCGTACCGAAGGAAGCAATCCTCCGAATGGTTTGATCGTCGACTTCTTCCTCAAGGATCAGAAGCCCGGCACGAAGGTCTCGCTCGCATTCCTCGGCGCCGACGGCAAAGTGCTTCGCGAGCTCAAAGGAACGGTCGAAGCAGAAGCGCCGAAAGCACTGGAGTTGAAAGGCGGTACGCCCCCGCCGCCCGCCACTCCCGGACCGGAGGGCGTGAAGAGCGAAGGAGCCGAAGCAGAAAAAGAACCGACGGCGGAAGCAGGGGAGGAAGAAGAAGGAGGCGGCCGACGCGGCGGTGATTCCGACAAGCTCACCGGCATTGCCAACGGACACAATCGCGTCGCGTGGAACTTGCGCATGCCCGAGGCGAAGCGTTTTCCGGGGATGGTGCTGTGGGCGGGGGGGACGCAAGGTCCGCGCGTTCTTCCCGGCACGTATACGGCGAAGCTCACGGTCGGCGATCAATCGCAGACCGCGCCGTTCGAAGTGAAACAGGATCCGCGCGCGACCGCATCCGCGGCCGATCTCAAAGCGCAGTTCGACTTCGTGATGTCGGTGCACGACAAGCTCACCGAAATGAATCAGCAGATCATCAAGATCCGCGACGTGCGCAAGCAGCTCACCGACATCAAGAAGCGCGCGGCCGACAACAAGGACATCGTCAAGGCGGCGAACGATCTCGACAAGAAGATGACGGCCGTCGAAGAAGCGCTGTATCAGACGAAGAACCACTCGCCCGAAGATCCGCTGAACTTCCCGATCCGCCTCAACGACAAGCTCGCCGGCGTCGGCGACTCCGCCGCGACCGGCGCGCACGCGCCGACCGCGCAGCAGATCGCCGTGCGCGACGCGCTCGTACCGCAGATCGACGCCGAGCTGGCGAAGCTGAAGGCGATCTGGGACACAGATCTGCCGGCATTCAACAAGATGGTGAAGGAGTCGACGATCGCGGCGGTGACGACGAAATAGAATGCGCCGCGCTACGCGCGGCCGGGCGGACGAGGGCGTCCGCCCCCACGAAGCGTCCGAGCCTCGTCGAGCACGCGTTGCTGCGCGAGCCCATCCTCGAACGTCGCTGCCGCTTCCAACTCGCCGCGCAGCCACGCCTGCGCGAGATGAAACGTTCCCGTTCCGAACGCGCCGCCCGGTGAGTTGCCCGGCCGCGGCGCGAGATCGCTTCCGGCGATGCGCGTGTATTTCTCTTTCGGCTTCGCGAAGAGCAGTTCTTCGCCCGTCAATCGCCACGCACCGATCTCGCCGTGAATCGTGATCGTCGCCGCCTCGTCCTGTCCCGCCGCAACTGCGCTCAACGACAACATCGCGATCGCGCCGCTCGCCAGCCGGAGATGAATGGCCGCGACATCATCCGATGTCACCGCGCGACCCGATCTCTCTTTGATGATCGTATCGAATGACGCCGCCTCGACTGACTCGATCTCGCCAACGAGATAACGAATCGCGTCGACAAAGTGCGATCCCACCGCGCCCCACACGCCGCCACCCTGCGACGCATCGTTGAACCATGACCACTCGCGCGAACGATCGCCGCGCGCGGGACTGCTGTAGCGCACTTCGCCATAGCGCACGTCGCGAATCTGCTCGCGCGCCGCGCGAAACGACGGAAGGAAGCGCAGCTCGTGATCGATGATGGCGATCTGATTCGGATGGGCGCGCGCCGCCTTCGCCAGCTCCTCCGCCTGCGCCACGTTGAGCGCCGTCGGCTTCTCGCAGATCACATGCTTCCCCGCGGCGAGCGCGGCTTGCGCGATCTCCAGATGATGCGCCGGCGGCACGACCACGCTGACGGCGTCAACGTTCTCGTCCGCGAACCGCTGCCACTCGCGGCCGCGAATCTCGACGACGTCGAAGCCCGCTTCGCGAAAGATCGGCGCCTGCACGCGCGATCCCCAGCCGCTGCCGATGATTCCGATGCGTGTCATTCGCGCATTCTCTTACAATCGCGCGCACATGCCCGGCGACATCACGTTCGGCACCGACGGCTGGCGCGATGTCATCGCCGGCAACTTCACCTTCGACAACGTCCGCCGCGTCGCCGCCGCCGTCGCCGCCGCCGCGCGAACGTTCCATCCGCCTGACGGAATCGATCGCAACACGCTCATCGCCGGCTACGACCGCCGCTTCCTCTCGCGCGAATTCGCGCAAGCAGCGGCGGAAGTGCTGCGCGACTGCGGGTACCGCGTGATCCTGAGCGATCGCCCCACGCCGTCGCAGACGATCTCCTTCACGGCTCGAAACCGCAAAGTACTTGGCGGAATCGTGATCACCGCCAGCCACAATCCCGCCAGGTACAACGGCGTGAAATTCAAAGCGTGGTACGGCGGCTCCGCGCTCTCCGAAATGTACAAAGCAATTTCGGATTCCGCTGGGGGACAGACGCCCCGTCTGTCCGGAGGACAAGTTCTCGAAGAAAACATCGTCGACGACTACCTCGCCGCGGTCCGCAGCCAACTCGACGTCGCTCTCATCAAGAACGCGAAGCTGGCCATCCTCCACGATCCGATCCACGGCGTCGCCGCCACGCTCCCATCGCAAATCCTCGGCGTCGACTACGTTGGTAGCGCGCGCATCATCCGCCGCAACCTCGAGCCGCCCGAGACGGTGATCGTCGACGGAATCCGAGGGGACGTGAATCCGTCGTTCGGCGGCGTGAATCCCGAGCCGATCCCCGAGAACCTCACCGCCGCGCGCAACGTGATGCTCACCGGCGAATACGACGTCGCCATCTGCAACGACGGCGACGCCGACCGCCTCGGCATCCTCGATGAGCGTGGCGACTTCGTCTCGCCGCACAAGATCATCTCGCTCCTCGCGCTCTATCTCGTGCGCGAGAAGAAGCTGCGCGGCGAGATCGTGAAGACGTTCTCGACGACGCGGCTCATCGAACGGATCGCCAAGGGTCTCGGCGCGCCGATTCACGAGACGCCGATCGGATTCAAGTACGTCGCCGATCTGATGTTGTCGCGCGACGTGCTGATCGGGGGAGAGGAGTCCGGCGGCATCGGCTTCGGTCACTTCATGCCCGAGCGCGACGGCATCCTGTCGGGACTCCTCGTCGCCGAATGCATCGCGCATTACGGCCGGCCGCTCTCCGACATCATCGCGCGGATGGAGACCGAGTTCGGCGCGCTGCATTACGACCGCCGCGACCTCGATCGACCGATGGACGTTTGCGCGCGTCTCATCGAGCGCGTCCGCGCCGGCGAGCTCGATCAGGAGTTCGGCCGCGACTTCACGAACCTCGAAGAGAAAGACGGCGTGAAGATGAACTTCGCCGACGGCTCGTGGATCCTGTTCCGCAAATCGGGAACGGAGCCGCTCATCCGCATCTACTGCGAGAGCCCGGCCGCGCCGCGCGTACAGGAGATGCTCTCGATTGCGATCGCGCAGCTCGATCGGGCGGCGAATTGATTTCCAGCGTC
>Ga0075425_100009066_pt1 | contig 10580 bp, 9 predicted proteins | sample SoiMethybrSBSTD4_FD_75300 | JGI IMG/M metagenome (GOLD analysis project Ga0075425, IMG submission 75300) | Bulk soil microbial communities from a Populus tree surrounding site in Tennessee, USA - Soil MetaG P. TD hybrid SBSTD4 | ecosystem: Environmental > Terrestrial > Soil > Tree plantation...
GCGACGCGAAAGGCAACCGCGGCTGGGAGTCGATGACGGCGATGGCGCCTGGACGCGTGCTGCGGATCTGGCTCGATCACCGCGGACTCGCGGACGAGAGCGGCGGGGCGGCGATGCCGCACAACGGACAGGCACACACCGGTCATGGCGACGCCGACGGTGTATCTCGCGCGCAGTTGTCGAAACTGTATTTCTCAGGCTCGGATGACACTGCCGCCGGCCCGCGCGCCATCGCGAGCGGCGTCTGTTACTGCTGCAAGACGGCGCTCGCGACTGCCCGGGACGGATCGATCTACGCCGCGTGGCGGCACGTGTATCCGGGAAACGTGCGCGACATCGCGTTCACGATGTCGAAGGACGGCGGACGCACGTTCGCGGCGCCCGTACGGGTCAGCAACGACGACTGGGTGCTGGACGGCTGTCCCGAGAACGGGCCGTCGATCGCCGCCGACGCGAAGGGCACGGTTCACATCGTCTGGCCGACGCTCGTGAAAGGAAGCGGCGCCGATCCCGCGCTGGCGCTGTTCTACGCGACGACGAGCGACGGAAAAACGTTCTCACCCCGGAAGCAGATCCCCACCGACGGCACGCCGCGGCACCCGCAGGTCGCGGTGAATCGAGAGGGACGTGTCCTCATCGCATGGGACGAGCAGTTGGCCGGTTCGAGGCGCGTCGTCGTTGACGAGGCGACGCCCGCGGACGGCGGCGCGCGTTTCAACAATCTGGCCATCGTCGACGGCGAGCGCGACGACTATCCGGCGGTCGCCGGCGTCGAGCACGGATTCGTGGCCGCCTATACGTCATCGACGAAGACAGATTCCACGATTCGCGTCCTCAATCTGGCGATCGAGTGAGCTGATTACCTCCGCCGCGTCACCTTCGTCACCCACTCGCCATACATCGAGTTCGGCAGCAGGAAGCAGGTGCGTCCGAACGCATCGTCGGTGCCGGCATCGGCGATGTGTTCGTCGGCGGCAGGGAAGTCGCCCATCTGATCCCCGACGAACGCGAGCACGTGTACCGGCGTGCCGCTCCACGCGCAGCTGCCGTTGCCCGAGACGATCTCGGCGCGTCGGACGGCTTTCGTGCGCTGCGGCTCCTGGAGACAGACGCGGTCGGCGTCGGCCAGCAGTCCCACGCTGCGAAGATTCGCGCGCGTCGCGTCGCCGACGATGGCGTCGCGGTTCGAGATCCAGGCGACGCGCCCGCCCAGGCGGCGGACGCCGGCGACGAAGTCGGCGACGCCGGGGACCAGTCCGGCTTCGCGGCGCAAGACCCAGGCGTTCCACGACGTGTTCTCGAATGCCAGACCGTACGCGACGCGGTCCAGCTGGTACGTGGAGTTGTCGAGCGCCGTCTCGTCGATGTCCAGCACGACGGCCCAGGATCCGGGCGCCAGAGTCGTGGCGCGTCGCGAGACCGCGTCGGCCGCCTGGCGGTACACCTGCCGGATGAGCGCCGCGTATTCCTCGCTGTCGCGCATGTACTTGATGCCGGTGGCTCCGGCGGGCGGCGCCTGCGCCCGCGCGGACGAAGCCGTCAGCCACGCCGCCGCTGCCACCACGGCGGCCGTTCGAAAAGACCTGCGCATGTCGCTACTCCCGGGTGTAGTATCACCCTGTTTTGCGACCTGTTTCCGTTCCGTTGCAAAGGAGCTACGCGCATGTCACAGCATGACGGCCTGAATCGCAGAGCGTTCCTGAGAACCACCGGGATGACCGCGCTCGCGGGCGCCGTAGGATCGGGCAGTGCGTTTGCGGGCGTCGGTAGAAAAACCGCCGACCCGACCGCGCCGATCGCCCCGCTGGCAGACTCGACGAAGTTCGACTTCGACACGCCGTACTCCCGCCTCGGAACGGAATCGACCAAGTGGGACGCCGCGCTCGCCAGCAACGAGATGGGCACCATCACGGCGGGCATGGGCATCGCCGACATGGACTTCAAGTGCGCGCCGGCGATCACCAAGGCGCTCCAGGACCGCATCGCGCATGAGAACTGGGGCTACCTCACGCTGCCGAAGACGTTCGCCGAGCAGATCGCCGGGTGGAACAAGCAGCGGTACGGGCTCAACGTCAGTCCCGAGTCGGTCGTGATTACGACCGGCGTCCATCCGGGCATCATCGCCACGCTTCGCGCGTTCTGTCCCGTCGGCAGCAAGGTGCTCCTCATCACGCCGACGTACAACGGCTTCTACGGCGACCTGACGTACACCGGCACCAAGCCGGAAGAGAGCCTGATGAAGTATGTCAACGGCCGCTACCAGATCGATTTCGACGACTTCGAGAAGCGCATCAGCTACGACACCAACGCGTTCATCCTGTGCAATCCGCAGAATCCGACCGGCAACATGTGGTCGGCGGACGACCTGATGCGCCTCGGCGAGATCTGCCTGAAGCACCGGGTGCTGGTCCTCGCAGACGAGATCCACTGCGACTTCGCGAACAAGGGTCAGAAGTACGTCCCGTTCGCGAGTCTTCCGAACAAGGCCGTCGTCAACAACAGCATCACGTTCAAAGCGGCCAGCAAGTCGTTCGGCCTCGCGGCGATGAAGTGCGCGTGGTTCTTCTCGGACAACATGGACTTGATCAACCGCGTGCGGCCGTACAACCGCGCCGATCTGACGACGCTCGGCTACATCGCGAGCAAATCCGCCTATCAGGGCGGCGGCGAGTGGCTGACCCAATGCGTCGATTACATCGACGGCAACCACGAATTCGCGCAGAAGTTCATCACGGCGAACATCCCGTTGATCAAGGTGGGGCAGAAGGCGCAGGGCACGTACCTGATGTGGCTCGACCTGACGGAAGTCGCCGACCGCATCGGCGCCAAGCAGATGGCCGCCGACGCCGCGAAGACGATGACCGGACGCAACGGCCGGGCGCCGTCGCCGGAGGCGATGGTCACGAAGTGGATCGCCCAGCACGCGAAGGTCGCGCTGAACGCCGGCGACACTTACGGGCTCGGCGGCGCAAACCACCAGCGCATGAACATCGCAACGTCGCGCAAGACGCTCGAGGCGGCGCTGACGAGCATGGCCAAGGCGCTGGACGGCCTGAAGAAGACGTCGACTGCGGCGCTCTGAAACGGCGCTCCGGACGCACATACGCTGTGAATGCCGCGGCGCGGGGACGCTCCTCGCCGCGGCATTCGTGTTTGTGGACCAGCTCGGCCATGGCGGCGCTCCGATCAGGAGGCGAGCACAACCTCGCGCGCCGATGGCTGAGCCGTGCGGTCGCTGCTCCATAGAGTGGCATCCTTATTGATGCTTGATGCCACGAATGAAGCGGCGGCTCGGCATCGTCCTCGGGATCCTGGCGGTGGTCATAGCGGCGCTCGCGATCGGTCTTGCCTCGGTTGTCCCGTTTTCCTCTGATACGGCGCGCCGGAAGGTGATCGCGGTCCTCGCCGAGAAGTTCGGCGCGGACGTCGAGCTGCGATCGCTGCATGTTCGCGTGCTGCCGACGCTGCACGCGGAGGGGGACGGTCTGGTCGTCCGGCACAAAGGACGCACGGACGTGCCGCCCCTCATCACGGTCGCGCATTTTGATGCCGATGCGAGCGTCATGAGCCTCTACCGGAAGCACCTGTCGAATGTCCGGCTCGAGGGGCTGGACATCGAAATTCCACCTGACCACAACAAAGACGACCGGGACAACCGTTCCCGCGGCGTCGCGACGTCAGGCGACGCGGGCCGGCACTCGAACGTGCGCGCCTTCGTGATCGATCAACTGCAGAGCGTCGATGGACGCCTCGTCATCATTCCGGACGAGCCCGACAAGGCGCCGCGCGTCTGGGCGATTCACCGGCTGCGGATGCAGTCGGTGTCGTTCGATCGGGCGATGCCGTTCGACGCGACGCTGACCAACGCGGTGCCGCCCGGTGAAATCGAGACGCACGGCTCGTTCGGACCCTGGCACGACGGCGAGCCCGGAGACACGCCGCTCGACGGCCGCTTCGCCTTCAACAACGCGGATCTCGGCGTGTTCAAGGGCATCACCGGCATCCTGTCGGCGCAGGGCAGTTTCGGCGGCTCGCTCGAACGTATCGACATTCACGGGAAGACCGAGACGCCCGAATTCACCGTCACCGAAGCGGGGCATCCCGTGGCGCTGCACGCCGACTATCACGCCGTCGTCGACGGGACCAACGGCAATACGTATCTCGAGAACGTCGACGCGACCTTCAATCGAACCGAAGTCATCGCGCGGGGCAGTGTCGTCCACCGCCACGGAATCCACGGACGCACGGTTTCGCTCGACGTGACGATGGAGAAGGCGCGGCTCGAGGACGTGCTGCTCCTGGCGGTCAAGGCGCAGGCGCCGATGACCGGCGCGCTGAAGCTGCACACGGCGTTCGTCATTCCGCCGGGCGACATCGACGTCGTTCGCAAGCTGCAGCTCGAAGGGCGATTCACGATCGCCGATACGCGGTTCACGAACCTGGACGTACAGCGGAAGATTGACGAGTTGAGCCGACGGAGTTCCGGCCGGCCAACCGACGTGAGCCGCACGCCCGTCGCGTCGAACTTCGCCGGCACGTTCAAGCTTTCGCGCGGCACGCTGTCGATTCCGTCGGTGGCGTTCGATACGCCTGGATCGATCGTCAGGCTGAGCGGCAATTACCGCCTCGAGCCGGAAACACTCGATTTCTCGGGCACGCTGTTCATGAACGCCAAAGTGTCGGAGACGACGACCGGCTTCAAGAGCCTCCTGCTCAAGATCGTCGACCCGTTCTTCAAGCGTCCGGGCGGCGGCAGCGCAATTCCCATCAAGATCACCGGTCGCCGCAGCGACCCGGACATCACCCTCGACCGCGGACGCATCTTCGGACGCTAGCGCCGAGCTGCGTCGCACACGTTTCACACTTCGTCAACACGCGTGTCACATCCTGGCGGTCGATACAGGAAAGCCAGGCCTGCATCGAATAGAGGTTGACGAATGTCACAGAACACACGACGCGCGATTCGATCGGCTGCCATCCTGCTCTTCGCCATCGTGACGGCGACGGCGATTGCCGCGTGCGGCTCGTCGACGTCCCCAAGCACGGTGTCGGCGATCGCCGTGACCGGCACCGTGCCGACGGTCGGGACGACGTCGCAGCTGACGGCGACCGCGACGCTCGCGAGCAACTCCACGGAGGACGTGACGAGCACCGCCACGTGGACATCGTCGAACGCGGGCATTGCGACGGTGTCGGCGAGCGGCCTTGTCACCGCCGTCGCGTCCGGCAGCGTCGTGATTCAGGCGAGCTATAGCAGCGTCAGCGGATCCGAAGTGCTGAACATTCCGTAGAGACGACGAACACCGTCGATCTACCGCGCGACCTGCCGAATCAGGTCGTTCGTGTCGAAGCTGAGCAATGACGATGTGATACGCGCGTCGCGGATCTGCACCAGATGGCGGAGCCGCATCCGGCCGCGCCGGAAGGTCGGTTTCGCGACGCCCAGGGCGCCCATGTCCATGTTGCCCTGGTGGGTGCCCTCGCCGATGAGGTAGACCTCGTGCCAGTCGTCGCGGACGCGATCGATGCGTTCGATCGTCAGCGTCAGGTCGGGGAAGGCCGCCAGCCAGCGCTCGGCGAACAGCCGGTAGCTGGCGCTGCCTTCCGCGGCGAGGTCGATATCGGGATGTTCGATGTGAGCGGCCTCCGCGAGGAGGGCGGCAGCGTCCTCCAGCCGCCTCGCGTTGAAGGCGTCGTAGTAGGCGCGAATCAGCTCTTCGTCTGTCATTCGCTCCGGACCGAATTATCGGCGCATCGTCCGCGGTCCGGGAGGGCCCCTCCGGTAAATTTGTGCCGTCTGAAATCGATACGGTGGCGCGATTCTCAGTTTTTCCGTCCGCGATACAGCGCCAGGGCATCCTTGATGATCGCGAGCGCGTCGGCGGTGCTCAGGAAATCTTCGACGACGACGGCCTTGTGCTCGAGGACCTTGTAGTCCTCGAAGAACCGTTTCACCTGCACGATGACGTGCGCCGGAAGCTGACTCTTGTCCGTGTAATCCGCGTACGCGGGATCGCGGACGCTGACGGCGACGATCTTGTCGTCGCCGCCTTTCTCGTCGCGCATGCGCATGACGCCGATCGCCCGGGCTTCGACGATCGTCAGCGGAAAGACCGGCTCGGAACCCAGCACGAGCACGTCGAGCGGATCCCCGTCGTCGCAAAATGTCCGCGGGATGAATCCGTAGTCGGCAGGATAGTGGACCGCGCTGTAAAGCGTCCGATCGAGGCGGAGCAGCCCCGTCTCCTTGTCGAGCTCGTATTTGTTCGTGCTGCCCTTCGGAATCTCGATCACCACGGGAAACGCCGTCGCTATCTGTCGTTCGTCGACGGCGATGTCGTGCCACGGATGCATCGGGGATCCTCCGTCCGGCCGTTCAGCGCAAGGCAATCAATGCTTCGCGATCGACCGTCAGCACCGCCGCCATGAACGGGCACGGCAGGCCGTTCCAGCCGTGCACGATCGCGCTCCATCGAGGCGTTTCCACAGCATACTCAACGGATGCAGATTCGGCCCACCACGAAATCGGACGCCGCCGAGTGGGCGCGGCTGCGCGGCGCGCTCTGGCCGTCGGGCGATCACGCGCTCGAAATCGCGCGGTATTTCGACGGCGCGGTGCTCGCGACGCTCGCGGCGGCCTTTCTCGCGATCGACGAAAGGGGCCGCGCGATCGGATTCGCGGAAGCGTCGATTCGGCCGTACGCCGAAGGATGCCATTCCGGCCGCGTGGCGTATCTGGAAGGCTGGTTCGTGGAAGCGCACGCGCGGCGCCGGGGCGTCGGGACGGCGCTCGTCGCCGCGGTCGAGGACTGGGGGCGCTCGCAGGGCTGCACGGAACTCGGCTCGGACACCGAAATCGACAATTGCCAGAGCGAAGCGGCGCATCGCGCGCTCGGTTTCGACGAGGTCGAGCGGCAGATCTGCTTCCGAAAGCCGATCATTCAGAGCCCGAGGCCTTAGCCGCTCGGAGCGCGAGGCGTCAGCCGGGCGGCGCCGCAGATAATCGCGACGTTCTCTTCGACGGATCGTCGAGCGGTGTCGACGATCAGCCGATCGCGGTCCCAGGGGCGGTAATCACGGCCGAGGATCTCGTCCCACGTCGGCGGCTTCAGCCCCGCGATGTCCGGCGTCCGCGTCTCCACGCGTCGTCTGTGCGCCTGCACGTCGGAGCAGATGACCTCCACTTCGAGTGCCTCGGCGCCGGCGCGCTTCGCCACGTTCAGCCACGCGTCGCGCGTGATCGGCCACGGGTTGACGGCGTCGGCGACGACGACTCGGCCGAGGCGCAGATTGTCTTCGGCGACCGCGTACGCGGCTCGATAGCCGGCGTCGTCGATCGACGCGCGCGCGACGCCGGAATCGCGGATTGCCTGCTCGATGGAGTCGATCCGCACATGGACGGCGCCAACCTTCCGCGCGAGCTCGCGTGCGATCGCGGTCTTGCCGGTTCCAGGCAATCCGCTGAAAACGATCACCATGAGCGGGACGTGCGATTCTAGGCGGCGCGGCAGGGGAGCGTGACGCGGAATGTCGCGCCGCCTTCGGCGTTGTTCCGCGCCTCGATCGCGCCGCCGTGCGTCGCGACGATGCCCTGGACGATCGCCAGGCCGATGCCCATGCCGGTGGCTTTGGTCGTGACGAACGGCTCGAAGAGGCGCGGCGCGACTTCGGGCGCGATGCCGTCGCCGGAGTCGCGAACGGCGATCTCGATCAGCTCGCGCGCCTTCGTCGTGCGGACCGTCAGGCGGCGGCGGGCGACGGGCACGCCGGCCATGGCGTCCATCGCGTTGAGCACCAGGTTCAGCACCACCTGCTGCAGCATGATCTGATCGCCGGTCACCGTGCACTGGGCCGTCGACAGGTCGGTCTCGATCCGCACGCGCCTGATCTCCGCGTCGTGCGCGACGATGGCGAGGCTTTCGCGGACGACGGCGTTCAGATCCAGCAGGCGCTGCTCGTGCTCGCGCTTCTGCAGCATCGCGCGCTGGCGGCGGATGATCTCGCTCGCCCGCTTGTCCTCGCTTTTGATGTCGCGCAGGATCTCTTCCAGATCGTCCAGCGCGCCGCGGTTCAGCAGCTTCTCCGCGACCTCGGCGTTGTGAAGGATCGAGCCCAGCGGCTGATTCAGTTCGTGCGCCATCGACGCGCTCAGCTCGCCCATCGCGAGCTGCCGGCCGACGTGCGTCGCGACTGCCATGTGCTCGCGGCTCTGGACCTCGGCGCGCCGCCGGGCGCGGCGCTCGTAGAGGAGTCCGAAAATCAGCGCGAACTGCAGCAGGACGGCGGCGATCGTCCACAGGACTACCGTCCGATAGTCGCGCCACAGCGACGGCCCCCGGAACTGCACGATGGTGTTCGCCGGCAGCAGGCGCTCCTCGATGCCCCAACGCTTCAGCTGACGCGAATCGACCGTGGGCACCAGGTCCGCGTCCTCGATCGGGATGTCCTGCGCGCGCTCTCCGTTGAGAATCCGCTGCGCCATCTCGCCCATGCGCACCGCCGTCTCGCTCGTGCTGCGGACGACGCCGCCGACGGCGCCCGAGCCGAGGTACGGTTCGGAAGCCGTATACACCGGCGCCAGCGACGCCTGGGCCAGCATGCCGACGATCTCGCGATTGCCCAGCGCCGTCGACTCGTCGGGCGAGAACGTGATGAAGTACAGCACGCTTCGCGGCGGCAGGGTGCGCGCCGTCGCCAGCAAATCGCCGACGGTCGCGGCGTTGATGTACGTGAGCCGCACGGTCTGGCCGAATTCGCTCAGCGCGAGGCGCATGGACTCGTTCACCGCCGCGTCCCTGGACTTGGCGACGATGAACGCGCGTTCGGTCCCCGGGTGCAGCCTCAGGCCCAGCCGCAGCGTCTCCGCGTAGGCGGCCGCCCGCATGACGGCCGTGATGCCGCCGTCGGCCGTCCGGTTCTTCTCGTCGGGACGACCGACGCCCGAGTACACGATTGGCGCGCCGGGGAAGAGCTCGCTCCGGCGCTCCACCGCGAACTGCAGCGCGGGATCGGCGATGGCGAACACGAGATCGATCCGGTGGTCGCGATGCTTGAGTCGGATGGTTTCGGCCAGCGCCGCCGAGACGTCCGCGTACGGAAATCGATCCGATTCCAGGTACTCCGTAAAGTACTGAATCGTGAACGCGCCGTCGGTCGACAGCGTCTCGACGATGGCGTCGTTGACCGGCTTGGCGGCAGGAAAATCCGGCGGGCCCCAGTGGATGGCGAGGACGTTCTTGACCTGTCGCGGCTGCGCCGACGCGCTCACGCCGGCCGCCAGCGCCGCGAAGACGAGCAGCGCGATCCGCCGTGTCACAGTGACACTTTCACCGCGAGCTGGATCTGGCGCGACGATCCCGCTTCGCCCGTCGGCAGGCGCGTGCTCATGATCTTCCCGAACGACGGCGTGCCGACGACCGCGCCGGGCGCTCCGAAGTTGGGGTGGTTGAACACGTCGAACGCGTCGACGCGGAATTGCCAGCCGGCGCGCCCGATGCGGAGGTTCTTCGCGACCGAGACGTCGGTGTTCACGAACGACGGCCCGACGACGGCGTTGCGGCCGAGATTGCCGAAATGATTCGCGGTCGTGAAGACCGACGTATCGAACCACTGATCCACCGACCCGATGACGGCGATCGGCCCGGTCACGTCGGGCCGGGTGGTATTCGCGACGCCGTTGAGGCTGCTGTTGCTGGTGACGATGTTGAACGGGTTGCCGCTCTGCGCCTGCACGACGGTCGAGAGCTGCCAATCGCGCGTCCATGCGGAACCGGTGAAGGGCAGCACATACACCGCGCTCAGGACGAACCGGTGCCGCGCGTCGAAGTCCGACGGTCCGTAGTTGTCCGCGATGTCGTAGCCGTTCTGCAGGGCGAAGCCGTTCGAGTTGAGCGAATTGGTGTCGAGCGACTTCGACAGCGTGTACGACGCGTCGAACTGCAGGCCGCCCGACAGCCGCTTGGTCATCGAGGCCCAGACCCCGTTGTAGTCCGAGAAGCCGGAGCTCTCGATCTGCGTGATGTTCCCGAGTGCCGTCGACGGCAGGATCGGGCTCGCGGCCGACGTGAACGGATACGGCGCGGCGCCGTCGATCGGCTGGTTGAGGTTCCGCGCGATCCGCAGGTGGCTGCCGCGCGATCCCAGATAGCCGACGGTGATCGCCGCGTCGCGAGCGATCTGCCGCTGCACGTTCACGTTCCACGACTGGAGCGACGCGTTGCGGAAATCAGGATCCGTCGTCGTCGGCGCGAGCGCGGCCGGCATGGTCGTCTTCAGGCTGTCAGCGACGGGAATCGCGCCCGTCGCGCTCACGGGGGTCGCGAACGGCGGATTGCCCGCGGTGTCGCGCACCGTCGTCGTGCTCGGCTGATCGGCGGCGAGCGCGTAGGCGGCGTGCAGCACCGTGCGGCCGTCGCCGGCAAAATCCCACGCGATCCCGGCGCGCGGCTCGACGTTCCGGTTGTTCTGCCGATAGACGCGCCCGACGTCGACGCCGACGCGCTCGAGCGACGCGGTCTGCGCGTCGAAGACGACGAAATGATTGTCGCGCTCCGTCGGCGTGACGTGCCACTCGTAGCGCA
>Ga0075425_100009068_pt1 | contig 10579 bp, 6 predicted proteins | sample SoiMethybrSBSTD4_FD_75300 | JGI IMG/M metagenome (GOLD analysis project Ga0075425, IMG submission 75300) | Bulk soil microbial communities from a Populus tree surrounding site in Tennessee, USA - Soil MetaG P. TD hybrid SBSTD4 | ecosystem: Environmental > Terrestrial > Soil > Tree plantation...
TGGTGGGTCACGGGCGCGCTGCTCGACGCATTGCGGGCCGGCGGGCTCGATGCGAGCGTCACGGTCAAGCGCCTCCTTGGACACGCCGATCGCGAGCTGAAGCGCCTCTACACGGACGGCGAGGAAGCCTATACCGGCGCGCCGCCGATCGAGCTCCTCAACAACCTCCTTTATTACGTGGCACGCGCGACAACGCGCGGCGAGCGGGTCGACGCGGTCCGCAGCTCCTTCCGGCTCGGAGAGCTGCTCCCGGTCGACGAGTCGGTCGAGCAGGAGCGCGAGTCGCTCTCCGCGCCGTCCGTGCGCCTCATGCGCACGGTCGCCGCGGCGATCAAGGAGGACCTCAGCCGTGTCAAGGACGCGCTCGACCTCTACACGCGCAAGGGCGGGCCGCCCGAGGAGCTCGCGCCGCAGGTCGACCTCCTCAAGAAGATTGGCGACACGCTCGCGGTGCTCGGCCTCGGCTCGGTGCGCGAGCAGGTCCAGGGCGAGCTGGCGCGACTGTCCGACATCATCACGCGTCGCGCGCCCGCCGAGCAGGACACGCTCATCGCGATCGCCGCCACGCTGATCGGTGTCGAGGACGGGCTCGACGATTCGCTCGTGCGCCTCATCATGCCGCCGGGCGCGCCGGCGCCGGGCGCGGAGACGGACCCGGATTTCCGGCAGGTCACGGAGACGGTGCTGCGCGAATGCATCGTGAACCTCGCGCGCATCAAAGAGCTCCTCGGCCAGTCGCTCGAGCCGACCGCGGAGCCGTCAGGACTCGACGCGGCGCCGGCGCTCGCGCGCGGGATCACCGCGGGCCTCCTGCTCCTCGGCCGCAACCGCGCGATGGAGGTGATGCGCCGCATCGGCGACCATATCGCGACGCTGCTCGGGCCGGGAAACCTCGCGCGCAACGACGAGTATGTGGACCGCCTGGCGGACGCGATCGTCGGCATCGAGTACTACATGGAGACGCTGCAGGCGGGCCGCGGCGACCCCTGGTACATGCTGGATAACGCCGAGCGCTGCCTCGTTGCCCTCGACGGCATTCGCGGCGGCGTGCCTGCGGCCCCACGCGTCGAGCCGAAACCGGCGCCCCCGCCGCCGGCCGCGAAGCCGGCCGCGGTTCCGCAGCCGGTGTCGCGCGAGGGCAGGGTGGCCGTGGACCCCGAGCTGCTCATGCTCTTCATCGAGGAGGCGGGCGAGGAGATCGCGACGATCGGGCGCCTGTTCCCGCTCTGGGCGGAAAACGCCGCGGACCGGGAGTCCCTGACGCGCGTCCGCCGCGCCTTCCACACGCTGAAGGGCAGCGGCCGCGTCGTCGGCGCTCGCCGGATCGGCGACTTTGCCTGGGCGGTCGAGAACCTCCTCAACCGCGTCATCGACGGCACGCTCGAGCGCTCCTCCCCGATGCTCGCGACGCTTCGCGAGTCGATCGCCGCGTTGCCAGCGCTCGTCGGCGAGCTGGGCGGAACGGAATCGGAAGTCGCGGGCCTCGATGATCTCGTCGCACGGCTTGAGGCGCATGCGGCCGGCCACGCCGCGCGCGTGAAGCCGGGGGTCGCGCCACCGCCCGAGAAGACGGTCGTCATCCAGGAAAACGTGGATGTGATCGCAGAGACGAAGCGCCTCGAAGTGCTGCCCGAGCTTTCGCCGCCGGTACCGCCGCCCGCTGCGGAGCCGCCCATCGACGACGCCTGGCGCGGCCGCCCGGTGGCCTATGCCGAGGGCGGCGACTCCTCGCTGCAGGAGATCTACCAGAAGGAAGTGCAGAGCCATCTCGAGACGATCCGCGCCTACCTGAGGCATGCCTGGCTTGCGGTCGGCACGCACACGGTGACCGAGGACCTCTACCGCGCCTGCCACACGCTGCGCGGAGCCTCGCGGACGGCCGGGATCCGCCACAGCGTCCGGCTCGCGGAGCCCCTGCACAAATGGCTGCGGCGCATGTTCGACCACGACGCGCCGTTCGACGAGACGGGCCTCGCCGTGCTCGCGGACAGCGTCGTCGGCTTCGAGGACATCATCGCCGCGGTGCACGAGGACACCGGGCACTTCACGAACCTCGCACGCCTCGTGCGCCGCATCGAGGAGCAGGACGCGGCGCTCGAGAAACGCCTCGCGGAAGCGCCTCCGCCGCTGACGGCGACGCAGGTGATCGAGCCCGCGCCGCAGGCACCGCCGCCGCCGGTCGAGCCGCCGGCGCCGGCCGCGCCACCGCCGCTTTCGCTCGGTTCGCTGCTGCCGGTGCGCGGCGCAGCCGTCACCTCCGAGCGCGACGTTCACGGTGTGCTGCCGAAAGCGCCGCCGACATCGGGCATCGAGGGCAAGCCGCCCTACCTCGGCACCGCCGAAGCGCCGGCCGAAGAAGCCGCGCGTCCCGCGGCGCCACCGGCTGCAGAAACGCCGGCGCGGAGCGATGACTACGACCCGGAGGTCGCCTCGATCTTCAGCGAAGAGGCGACGGAGCTCCTCGAGGCCGCGGATGCCGCGCTCGGCGCGCTGCGCTCCGAGCGGGGCGATCGCGACCGCATCACCGAGCTGAAGCGCGTGCTGCATACACTGAAAGGCGGCGCGCGCATGGCGGGCATCACCGCCATGGGCGACCTCAGTCATGAGCTCGAATCGCTCTTGATCCAGCTTGGCGACGATGCCACGCGGCTCGACGACCGCAGCCTCGAAGTTGCGCAGGCGAGCCTCGACGATCTCGCGCGCATGCGCGACTACGTCGGCGCCGGCCGGCCCGTGCCGGTCGCGCGCGACCTCATCACCCGTATCCGGCTGGTGGCCAAGGGAGGGCCGCGCGAGCCCGAGCCGGCCGCGCCGCAGCCGCGCGCGCCGGTTGACGCTGTCCCGCCGGTAGCCGTCGCTCCGCCGGTGCCCGCCGCGGTGCCCATGCCGGCGCCGGAACCGGAAGCCGCGCCCGAAGCCGAGGAGCGGCCCACGCCCGCGGGCCCGCCGACGCGCGATGCGAGCGCCGAGCGCGGCGAAGTCGCGCGCGTCGACGCCGACCTCCTCGACAACATGCTGAACGTCGCGGGCGAGGTCAGCATCTATCGCGCGCGGCTCGAGCAGCAGGTGTCGTCGATCGACTTCAACCTCGCCGAGCTTGGCCGCGTCGTGCAGCGGCTCAAGGACCAGCTGCGCAAGCTCGAGATCGAGACCGAGGCGCAGATACTGCACCGGCACGTCGATTCCGGCGCGCGCCGCGACGATTTCGACCCGCTCGAGCTCGACCGCTACTCCGCGATCCAGCAGTACTCGCGGGCGCTGACCGAGTCGTCGTCGGACGTCGGCAGCGTTCAGGGACTGCTCGCGACGCAGTTGCGCGACGTGCAGAACCTGCTGGCCCAGCAGGGGCGCATCGTCTCCGAGCTCCAGGGCGGGCTCATGCGCACGCGCATGGTCCCGTTCCAGCGCCAGGTCCAGCGCTTGACGCGAATCGCGCGCCAGGCCGCGGCGGAGACCGGGAAGAAGGTCGAGGTCCGCATCAACGGCGCCGCGGGCGAGCTCGACCGCCAGGTGCTCGAGCGAATGCTTGCGCCGTTCGAGCACATGCTGCGGAACGCGATCGTGCACGGCATCGAGGCGCCGGACGCGCGCGTCGCCGCCGGCAAGGACGGAACGGGCGTGATCGACGTCGCGCTGAAGCGCGAGGGCTCCGAGGTCGTCATCACCGTCGCCGATGACGGCGCGGGCGTGAACCTGAAGCTCGTGCGCGACCGCGCGGTCTCGCTCGGGCTCATCACGCCGAAGCAGGAGCTCTCCGACGAGCAGGCGCTGCAGCTCATCCTCGAGCCCGGTTTCTCGACGGCTGGCAAGGTCACGCAGTCCGCGGGCCGCGGCGTCGGCATGGACGTCGTGGCAACCGAGATCAAGAAGCTCGGCGGCTCGCTCTACACCGAGACCTGGGCGGGCAAGGGCACGCGCTTCACGGTGCGGCTGCCGTTCACGCTCGCGATCAGCCAGGCGCTCGTGACGCGCGTCGGCGAGGAGCTGTTCGCGCTGCCGCTGCCGACGGTGGAGGGCGTCGTGCGCGTGCCGCGCTCGGAAGTGCACAAGCACCTTGCCGAGGAGGCCGCGAGCTTCGATTACGGCGGCCACAAGTATCGCTTCCAGCACCTCGCGGGTTTCGTCGGCGGCACGCCGGCCGCGGTGCCCGAGCAGGACGCCGCGGTGCCGGTGATCCTCGTGCGCGCCGGCGAGCATTCGACCGCGATCGTGACGGACGAGCTGATCGGCAGCCGCGAGATCGTCGTTAAGACGGTCGGGCCGCAGATCTCCGGCATCCGCGGCATCTCGGGCGCGACCATCCTCGGCGACGGGCGCATCTGCATCATCCTCGATGTCGGCGCGCTGGTACGCTCGGAATGGCGGCACAAGCCCGCCGCCGAGGTGCGCGCACCGATCCCGGTGGCGCCGCCGGTGGACCGTCGCATCTTCGCCCTGGTGGTCGACGATTCCATCACCGTGCGTCGCGTGACGCAGCGCCTGCTCGAGCGCAATGGCATGCGCGTGGTGACGGCGAAGGACGGCCTCGAGGCGGTGTCGGTCCTCCAGGACGCAGTGCCCGACGTGATCCTGCTCGACATCGAGATGCCGCGCATGGACGGCTACGAAGTCGCCTCGCACGTGCGCAATGACGTGCGGCTCAAGGACGTCCCGATCGTGATGATCACCTCGCGCGTCGGTGAGAAGCACCGCGCGCGCGCGATCGAGCTCGGCGTCAACGAATACCTCGGCAAGCCCTACCAGGAAGGCCAGCTCCTGCAGGCCATCGAGCCGCTCGTGCGGCGGGCGGCGACGTGAGCGCGGAGCAGGAGCTTTACGGGCTCCTCGTGCCGCTCCTCGACGAGCGGCTGCTCGTGCCGCGCGCCTGCGTCGCGGAGGTGACGAGCTTTCAGCCGTTGCAGGAGATGCCCGGGGCGCCGCCCTGGTACCTGGGCATCCAGGCCTGGAATGGCCGCGGCGTGCCGGTCGTCTCCTTCGAGGGCACCTGCGGCAAGCGCATCCCCGTGATCGGCGGGCGCACGCGCATCGTGATCTTCTCCTGCCTCGGCCAGAAGCTGCCGGCCGGGCACTTCGGCGTCGCGACGCAGGGATTTCCGCAGCTCGTGCGCGTGAACCCGCACGTGATCGCGGCGGATAACTCGCGCGCGTTTCCCGAGCGCTCGCCGGTCCTCTGCCAGGTGCGGATGGTCAACGAGCTGCCGCTGATCCCGGACCTCGAGCGCCTCGAGGAAATGATCTCGGACGAGACGACGGTTACAGCAGCTTAGGTACGCGCAAAGGGGACGGTCACTTTTCCCCAAAGGACCGAAGGGAAAAGTGACCGTCCCCTTTGCTCGCTCCCGGATCCACTAACCGAAGTCACCCGCAATCGCCTGCAAGACAGCGAGCGCCGCGATCGCGGCGGTTTCGCTGCGGAGCACGCGCGGCCCGAGGCGGCAGGCGCGATAGCCGGCGGCCAGCGCTGAATCCCTCTCCGACTCTTCGAGCCCGCCTTCGGGACCCACCAGGAGCTCGACCGCCGTCGCGCCGCGCACTGCCGCGACGAGTGCGACATCGGCGTCGGGTGACAGCAGAAGGCGCACGCCGTCCGGCCGCGGCTTTGCGAGCCGGGCTGCGAGCGTCACCGGCTCGGCGACCTCCGGGACGCGTGCACGGCCGCACTGCTCGCAGGCGGCGACGGCGATGCCGCGCCAGTGCGCCGCCTTGCGCCCGCTGTTTTCCGCGTCGAGCTTGACGACGCTACGCGCGGTCGCAACCGGCGCGATCGCCGCGACGCCGAGCTCGGTCGCCTTCTGGATCACGAGGTCCATGCGCTCGGCGCGCGCAATGCCCTGCGCGAGCGTCACCGCGAGCGGCGACTCGGCGCGTGCGGCGGTGAGCCCGGTGACTGACGCTTCGACCGTGCCGCGTCCCAGCGCGCCGATGCGAGCCGGATAGTCATTCCCGTCGCCATTGAAGAGCGTCACGGCATCGCCGATGCCGAGGCGCAGCACGCGCGTGACGTGCGCCGCCGCTGTGCCGCGGAGCGTGACGCGAGCGCCCTCGGCGAGGGCCGCGTCAGTGTGCACGCGGATCACGCGCACGCCGCGTCCAGGGCGCCGCGCGCGACGCCCGCGAGCCAGTCGATCTCCTCGGGTGTGATGACGTAGGGTGGCATCAAGTAGATGACATTGCCGACGGGCCGGAGCAGCGCGCCCTGCGAAAGCGCGTACTGGTAAGCGGCCAGCCCGCGCCGCTCGCGCCAGTCGTAGCGCGCGCCGGTCGCGCGATCCTTCACGAACTCGACCGCCGCGATCATGCCGGTCTGCCGAACTTCCGCGACGTGGGGATGGTCCGCGAGCGGCGCCAGCGCCTCGCCGATGCGGCGCGCAAGGCTGCGGTTGCGGCCGATCACGTCCTCGTCGCGGAAGATGCCGAGCGTCGCGAGCCCGGCGGCACAGGCGACGGGGTTGCCCGTGTAGCTGTGCGAATGCAGGAAGGCCGTCAGCTTCAGGTAGTCGTCGTAGAACGCCTGGTAGACGGGCTCGGTCGTGACGACGACCGACAGCGGCAGGTAGCCGCCCGTGAGCCCCTTCGAGAGGCACAGGAAGTCCGGCCGGATGCCGGCCTGCTCGCACGCAAAGAGCGTGCCCGTGCGCCCGAAACCGACGGCGATCTCATCCGCGATCAGGAGGACGCCGTGGCGGTCGCAGGCTTCGCGCAGGAGCTTCAGGTAGACAGGGTGGTACATGCGCATGTTGCCCGCGCACTGCACCAGCGGCTCGACAATCACCGCCGCGATCTCGTCCGCGCTCGCGGCGAGCGTTGCCTCCATCTCCGCGAACATGCGCCGGCTGTGCGACTCCCAGCTCTCGCCGGCCTCCCGCAGGTGGCAGTCGGGGGAGGGCACGGTGGTCACGTCCATCAGGAGCGGCTGGTACACCTTCTTGTAGAGCTCGACATCGCCGACCGCGAGTGCGCCGAGCGTCTCGCCGTGGTAGCTGTTCCCGAGCGTGACGAAACGGCGCTTGCCCGGCCTACCGAGGTTTTGCCAGTAGTGGAAGCTCATCTTGACCGCGACCTCGACCGCCGCCGAGCCGTTGTCGGCCCAGAAGCAGCGCGTGAGTCCCGCGGGCACGATGCCGACGAGCGCCTCGGACAGCTCGAGGACGGGCGCGTGGGTGAAGCCGGCGAGCAGCACGTGCTCGAGGCGCTCGACCTGCGCGCAGATCGCGGCGTTGATCCGCGGGTTCGCGTGCCCGAAGAGGTTGACCCACCACGAGCTGATGCCGTCGAGGTAGCGCCGCCCGTCGAAGTCGTGGAGCCACACGCCCTCGCCGCGCTCGATCGGCACCAGCGGCAGGCGCTCGTGATCCTGCATCTGCGTGCAGGGATGCCACACGACGGCGAGGTCGCGGGCGGCGATCGCCGCGTTCTTCGAGGGACCCTTCATCACGGCGAGTGTATGCGATTGGAAGCGACGGATGCCGCGGGCTAAGCTCTCGCGATGACGATTCCCCTGATCGCAATGGGCCTGGTTGCCGGCGCGCGCGCAGCCCTCTCGCCGAACTGCGACGCCCGGCCGGGTGATGTCGAGCCGGAGCTCGTCGTCGTGCACGGCATCAGCCTCCCGCCCGGGGAATTCGGCGGGCCCTGGATCGAGCGGTTGTTCATGAATACGCTGCCGCCGGGCGAGCATCCGTACTTCGACGCCATCCAGCAGCTGCGCGTCTCGACGCACGTGCTGATCCGCCGTGACGGAAGCCTGGTGCAGTACGTCCCGTTCGGGCTTCGCGCCTGGCACGCGGGAACGTCGGAATGGCGCGGGCGCAGCGGCTGCAACGACTTCTCGGTCGGCGTCGAGCTCGAGGGCACGGACGAGTCGCCGTACGACGAGCGGCAGTATGAGGCGCTCGCGGACCTCGTCGCCGGGCTGCAGCGCGCCTACCCATCGCTCGCCGCCGGCTGGATTGCGGGCCACAACGACATCGCGCCCGGACGGAAGACGGACCCGGGGCCGGCGTTCGACTGGAGCCGCGTCGAGCGCGCCGTCCGCGACCGCGGCGCCGAGTTCCGCCGCGAGGTGCTCGCCTGAAAAAGGCGATCCTCGCGCTCGCGCTCCTGCTCGCTGCCTGTGCGCGCGATTCCACGCCGCCCGCGCGCGAGCGCATCGTGAGCGTCGCTCCAAACCTCACGGAGATGCTGTATGCCGCCGGCGCCGCGAACCAGGTCGTCGCCGTCAGCGCGTACAGCGACTATCCCGAGGCCGCGAAGGAGCTGCCGCAGATCGGCGACGCGTTCCGCCTCGACTTCGAGCGCATCGTCGCGCTCGCGCCGACCGTCGCGGTCGTCTGGGAGACGGGGACGCCGGCGGGCGTTGCCGAGCGCCTCGAGGCGCTCGGCATCCGCGTCATGAACATCCCGACGCGCACGCTCGACGACATCGCCAAGGGCGTCATCGAGCTCGGCGAGCTCGCGGGCACCCGGGATACCGCCGAGCGGGCGGCGCGGGACTTCCGCGAGCAGATCGCGGCGCTGCGCGAGCGGTATCGCGGCCGGCCCGCGGTGCGCGTCTTCGTGCAGATCGACGACGTGCCGCTTTACACCGTGGGCGGGCCGCATCTCATCACTGAGATCCTCGGGCTCTGCGGCGGCGAGAATGTCTTTTCGGACGCCGATGCGCAGGCGCTACCGGTCGACCTCGAGTCGGTGCTGGCGCGCGCGCCCGAGGTGATCCTTTCGACCGACACGGGCGACCCAGCGCCCTACTGGGCACGCTTCCCGCAGCTTACGGCCGTTACGCGCGGAAACATCTACCAGTCGCGAGCGGACTTGCTCGCGCGGCCGAGCCCGCGCATCGCGGACGGCGCCGCCGACGTCTGCGCCCGTCTCGACGAGGCGCGCGCGAAGCGGCCCAAGGCCTAGCCCGCGGGCGCTGCCCCGCGGCGCGCGTGCTTCCAGAGCACTTCGCTGCCGCTTTCGTGGCGCGCGAGCACGCGCGCGACGACGAACAGGAGATCGGAAAGTCGATTCAGGTACTGGAGCGGCTCCGGCGCGACGTGCCCGACGCGCGCGAGCGACCAGGCGCGCCGCTCGGCGCGGCGGCAGATCGCGCGCGCGAGGTGGCAAGCCGCGGCAGCCGGGCCGCCGCCCGGCAGGATGAACTCCTTGAGCGGCGGGAGGCCCTCGTTGAACGCGTCGAGGGATTCTTCGAGCGCGATCACGTGCGAGGGCTCGATGGCGCGGTGCCCGGGGATGCACAGCTCGCCGCCGAGGTCGAAGAGCTCATGCTGCACGCGCGTCAGCACCTCCGTGACCGCGGCCGGCAGGCCCGGCACGGCGAGGATCACGCCGAGCGCGCTGTTCGCCTCGTCGACGCAGCCGTAGGCCTCGACGCGCGGGTCGTCCTTCGGCACGCGGCTGCCGTCGCCGAGACCGGTCGTTCCGTCGTCCCCGGTGCGCGTGTAGATCTTCGACAGCCGGTTGCCCAAGGGGCTCCTTCAGCGGAATTGGTAGCGGATCGCGCCGAAATAGCTGCGCCCCATCGTGTTGTACGTGTGGGCCAATTCGTAGTCCTCGTCCGACAGATTCTCTATTCGCGCGACCAAAGTAAAGTGCTCGCCCAAAGCGACCGTTGCTGCCAGGTTGGCGAGCCAGTAAGCGTCCAGCTGAACGAGTCCGTCGAAGGTTACCGCATTGAAGTCGCGCCGCTCGCCGGCGTAGAGGACGTCGAGGGCGACTTCGTGAGCGCCGAATCGGCGTGCGAGCTCGGCCGTGAAATTTTCACGGGCGCGCCGCAACAGGCGCTCGTTCGTGGTCTCGTTGCGGGGATCTTGCAGCGTTGCAGCCGCCCGGGCGAACCAGGCATCCCCGTCGTACTGCCAGGAAGCCTCGACGCCGTCGATCCGCGCTCTATCGACGTTCTGGTTGATGCCGGTGAATGGACCCGTGGGGACGAAAGCAATCAGGCTGTCGATGTCGTTGCGGAAGGCGGCGATCGAAACCAGTTGCCGTTCGCCGATCGGCTGGCGAAAGCCGATCTCGTAGCTCTTCGATTCCTCCGGCTCGAGATCCGGGTTGCCGCCGAAGATGCTGTAGAGATCCGTCGCGTCCGGCGCGCGGAATCCCGTTCCGGCGGAGAAAGTCAGTTGCCCGCCGCCGCCGAATGCGTAACCGTACTCCGCATTCCACGTTTCATGCCCGCCGAAGGTATCGTGGTCCGTATAGGCGGCGCCGAGCAGGACGTGATGGGGACCCGAGTTCGCCTGCCCCTGGAGGTAGAGCTGGCTCGTCGTGATGTCGGAGTCATACGCGTCGACGAAGCCGAACCCAAAGTCGGAAAATGCATCGGCTTCCTCGTCCTGCCACAGGAGACCCGCGGTCAAGGTTGCGGTATCCGAGACCTCGATGTCGTTCTGCCAGTCGATCGTGTCGCGTTTCGTGTCGATGAAGTCGTCTGACTGGTTTTGCTCGATGTTGTCCTCCGCGTGCCCGAGCATCAGGCGAGACGACCAGGACTCGGTTGGCTCGAGTTCCGCCGTGACGGCGAGCGCCAAGTTCTCGAAATCCTGATCGACTGGAGCGAGCGTAAATTCCGAGT
>Ga0075425_100009070_pt1 | contig 10577 bp, 9 predicted proteins | sample SoiMethybrSBSTD4_FD_75300 | JGI IMG/M metagenome (GOLD analysis project Ga0075425, IMG submission 75300) | Bulk soil microbial communities from a Populus tree surrounding site in Tennessee, USA - Soil MetaG P. TD hybrid SBSTD4 | ecosystem: Environmental > Terrestrial > Soil > Tree plantation...
CCGCCCGTAAACTCATTAGAATCAGCACGTAGCGAAAAACACCGATTGGGGGCACCGTATGCCAACAAATCGGTGTGCGTTCCTCTCGCCCAGTCGCCATGTCGAGCACGGATGCAGAAACCGATGTCGACCAATCATCTGCCATTTCCTCTTCTATCGTACCCGATTGGTGACAAACCACCATTTCCGTCACTCACCAGTGACGAACGCGAGCGTCCCCTTTTGGTGCGTCGGCCGATCCTATGGATTTCGGGAAAGAATTTTCCGTTTGGTAGATTTCTTTCCTCGCAGTCTTCAGGAGAACTCATGACAATTCACCGAAATGTCCCGGATGCGCCTCGCATTTCGCTCTTTTTGACGCGGAAGACTCTTGCTCGGCCCTCTCTGCAAGCTCTTCCGTTCGGCATTACAATTGCCTTTTAGCCTCTCGAGGTTTTCAAACTTGAACGCCCCGGCCCCGGTTACCCAGCCTTACCGGAACCGCTTTTGGTTCCGTGCTCCGCTCCTAGTACTCGTTCCAGCGGTACTATTGGTTACTCTCTTTACGGTCCGCCACTCGCATCGCGCGACGGCAGTTCCGAACGCCGCGATTTCTTCGCTGCAAACTAACTGGCAAACCGCTTTCGACCTTTCCGCCTCCGCCTCTCCCGAATCGCGCCGCGCCGTTTTCCCGTACTCCGTCATCCCCGGCGGGGTTCGCGACGCCAGTGAACTGCGCTCCGCTGCAGCCAAGGATGTCGTCGTCGCTGAGCACTATTCCGACTTCCGTATCGCCCGCGCGCGTACCATTCGTCTCGATCATCCCACTGCAATGTTCGTTTCCTATCGCATGAACAACCATGTCTACTGGACGCGAAATCGCATGACCATTCCCGCCGGCGAAACGCTGCTTTCCGATGGCGAAAGCTATGCCCGTGTTCGCTGCGGCAATCGCCTCTCGCCTATCGCGGCTTTGCCGGTCTCCATCGCCGAACCGCCCGCGGAAAAGCTGGAAACTCCCGACTTTATCCCACCGCTGCTCGCTAACCTCATGCCAAGTGAGGAATTCGGCGGCTTCCTGCTGCCCAACACTTTGTCGGGGCCGCCCGCGCCTTCGCCGGACGGGCCCATCGCATCCGGCGCTCCCCCAGTCGGGTTTCCGCCGATTCTCCCGCCCGGTGTGATTCCCCCGAGCGGCACCATCGTTACACCTCCGCCACCGGTAGCTACTCCCGAACCCGGAGCTTTCACTTTGCTCCTTTGCGGCGCATTTCTTTTCGGCGCCCTCTGGATTTTCGTCCGGAAATAAACTTTTGATCGCAAATAATTCTTCAATCCTCCTTTTTCCTGTCCGGAAAATCGGCGATGAGTTCAACTTCCTCGCGAACCTTTTCTGAATTTCCTGAAAATCACAGATTCCTAAGCAACAAGTTGCGGTTCGCTGCGTCTATTGAGGCAACGGAGAATCCATCACATGCACCGTTTCCTCGCTGCTTCCCTGCTGCTGTTGTGTCCTATCGCCCAAGCGCAGAATTCCGCAACATTTCGCGCCGATCCCGCGCACACCGGCGTTTACGCTGCGCCAGGCACAGCTGCATTGCACAAGGTGAAATGGCAGTTCCACACCAGGGCGCAAGTCTTGTCGTCGCCGGCCGTCGCTGGGAACACCGTTTATTTCGGCAGCAATGATCACCGTTTGTATGCTGTGGATTTGCAGACAGGCGCGAAGAAATGGGAGTTCAAAACAGATGGGCGAGTCGCATCCAGTCCAGCGGTCGCGAATGGCCTCGTCTATTTCCTGAGCTACGACAGCAACTTCTACGCGGTTGATGCGGCGACTGGAACGCTCAAGTGGAAATTCAAAACTGCAGGCGAACGGCGCTTTATCGCCAAACATCTACACGGCGTTGAACCTGCTTCCGAACCGGTTCCCGATCCGTTCGACTTTTATCTCTCCTCAGCAGTTGTCGCCAACGGTGCGGTTTATTTCGGTTCCGGTGATTCCAATATCTACGCGCTGGAGGCCGCGACTGGCTCGCTGAAATGGAAGTTCAAGACCGGAGACGTGGTTCACGCTTCACCGGCGTTCGCCGAGGGCACGATCTTCATCGGGAGTTGGGACACGTATTTGTACGCGCTGGACGGAGAGAGCGGCAAGGAAAAGTGGCGGTTCAAAACCGGCGAAGACCACGAGATCTACAATCAGACCGGACTGCAGGCATCGCCAGCGGTCGCGGACGGAGTAGTTTATTTTGGCTGCAGGGATTCCAAGTTTTACGCCGTCGACAAAAATTCCGGAAAGCAGCTTTGGGCTTACAGCAACAAAGGTTCGTGGGTGATCAACTCGGCTGCAATCAAGGATGGAAAAGTGTATTTCGCTACGTCGGACACGGGTCTGCTTCGCGCGCTCGATGCAAAAACCGGCGCCGAACTTTTCACGCTGGAATTCAACCACTGGCCGATGTTTTCTTCGCCCGCCATCGCGGGGAACATGATGTATCTGGGCTCGCATCAGGGCCGTTTGCTGGCCATCGATCTCACCACGCAAAAAGCGGCCTGGCATTACGAAACTGAAACGGCCAAGAAGAACGGCCCCGCGCTGACCACTGACAAGGGGGCTCCAAATTACGAAGCAGCTTTCGCCGACAATTTTTACGACGACATTGTCGTCGGCCTGCAGAAGATGCTTTCCGTCGGCGCAGTGCTTTCCTCGCCAGCGGTCGCCGGAGACACGGTTCTTTTCGGCTCGACCGACGGCAATCTCTACGCCATCCAGTAGTTCGATGCGGTGAGCGTTTCCGATTTTTCCCGATTGACTCGTATGCGGCTTCGCCTGCATACCTTCTTGCGACGGAAGGTTTTTCGTTTTCAGCATTGTTGGGCGACGCGCGCACGCTGATTTTTTCGCTGGGAGTGTTGGCGGGAAGCGCGCCGATCGGCATCATCGGCTACCTGGCGCTGTTCGCGTTCTTCACGCGCCTCCACGCTTCGGCTGATTAACCGCTCTGGCAGGCGCGTTGGTTCCAAACCGGCCAGGAAACCACTGCCTTCCGCGTAGCGGCTGAAAAACTGTCAGCTCGTTTGGCGCTGCTAGTAGCGGTCCTGCATGTCCCAACGCATAACTTCGTCTTCCACGGAAAATCGCGTCTCAGGATCTTCTGCATAGCGCGTGTCCAGCGCAAACGCGTGCGCCTTGAGTGGAACCAAAAAATAGGAGCGCGCCTGCAGGAATCCTGTAACAAACAGTTCCGCGAATCGTTCTTCGCCCATTAGATTCACCTGAGCTACGTGCACCAGACCGTGAAAAAGATCTCGCTGAGTGATTTTCTGGTTGAACACCACCACGTCCAGAAATGTGACTGCGACTTTGTGGGCAATGTCCGGCAGGTTATGGATGCCTTTGGCGCGCGCCTCCTCGTAGAACCAGGGATTGTCGACGCGCCGGTCTTTGAGCTCCACGATACGAACCCGATCGAGCAGCGATTCCGAGTAGAACCCTTGGAGCTTGCTCCTCCATTGCGAATTCAGTGGTACACCGATCGAATAGTAGTGGTCCCTTTGCACTTGCAGATAAAGAGAAACCTTGGCAATGGCGTCTAGGACTTGCGGATCACTACGGCGAGAGAACAACCGCGGCGAGCCTTTCACAAAATGGCCCCCCGGCGAGTCTACACCCGCCGGCCAAAAGGGATCCCCCTCGGTCGCGGCGGTATGCTGGCCTTTGTCGTATCGCGCGGTTTGGTTGGGGAACCGCTTTTTCGCTGCTTCTGAGGTTCCTGCCTCCGTAATGGCTCCCAACTGCTTCAAAATCTCCGAAAGACGAGTTTCACCCTTTTTGATCGACACGTGCTCCCTTTCCCGGTGGACAGCGCAATGGCTATCTTGCTTTGAGGTCGATGGAATACTTTGACATTGTTAAAACTACGTTGTCAAGCTATTAAAAGCAACCACATTTTTCTGGCCAGCATCTGCATAGCTGTAGTGCCTATTCTGTGTGAAGCAAGGCGAGGAATCGCTATGCTTGCCGCCCCTCCGCGGCTGTGCTATATCTCTTGTACAGTGTAGGTTTTACGCTGTCCTAACGAGGACCCTAATGCCGCCACATGCTGACCAACGGTTGGAAGAACGCATCTTAAAGGCCGCACAGCGCCTGTGGAAAGTGCACGGCCCAGCCAGTCTCACGCTGCGCGCCGTGGCTCGCGAAGCGGACACCACAACGCCAACGGTCTATAAGCGATTCCGAAATAAACAAGCGCTGCACAAAGCGCTAGCGGACCGAGTCCGCTCGCAACTCAACGAATATCTGTTTGCGTCGAAATCCCTGGAAGAGGTTTGTCGACGGTACCTGACATTTGTGGACCAGCACCCGCACGAATACCAACTGTTGCTGCACGCCTGGAGCGACGTTTTTCACCCGGAACAGCCAAGACCAGGAAGAGCATGGCTGATGACGCAGTTCGCAAACAGGTTTGGGGGCAGACCGGAGGACTATTCGCTCGTCGCATACGCACTGATCATGTTGTCGCACGGAGCAGCGACGGTGCTGAGCATTCCGGGCGACGAGATCGCGCGGAAGGAATTGGAGCAAAATTTTCTAGCGATTGCCGACCGGTTGATCCAGCACAACGAAATCCTTGGTGGCTAAATCCCCCGTCATCTATTTGGGGAAGGCAATCACCTGGTAGGCTTTGGCGACATTGGCGCCCACGTCGTTCGGGAAAGTCGCAGTGAACTGTTCGGAATACTTGGCCACGAGCGCGGCCGAAACGTCTTTCTTGGTTTCGTCGAGCGAAGCCCCGCCGGCGTAAGCCGCGGAAGTCAGATCCATCAAGTCCTGAAAATAATGCTTCCACAATTCGAATTTCTGCTTCCCTTTCATGACGGCACCGTGACCACCGATGGCGTAGTCGAAATCCAATTGTTCGGCGGCGTCCAGAGTCTTGATCCAGTCGTAGGGATAGCTGTCGCCCATGAAAGGCGTCCAGCCGTGCATGGCGTCTCCGCACACCAGCACTTTCTCTTTGGGCAGGAAAACCCAGACATCGCCGTCGGTGTGGCCGCGGCCAAGCCAAAGAATTTGCACGGTGCGATTGGCGCGGTGCAAAATGAGGCTGCGGTCGAAGGTAAGCGTGGGCAGCGTGACCTGCATGCTTTTGAGTTCCGCAAAATAGGCTTCCGCTTCCTTAAGCTTGTTGCCATTGGATTCCTTTTCCTGCTGCGTCGAGGCCTTGGCTAGGTCTGCTTTCAGCTGGTCAATTTCCGCGGGCATGGTGATGATTTCATGTCTAACACGGGGAATCCCCAGGCGCTGGATGTTGTTGCGAGTGGCATCCGACGAAATGATTTCGATGCCCGCGGGCCAGGAGCTGGGATAGGCCTCATTGCCCTGATAATGATCCCAGTGAAAGTGCGTGTTCACGACGTAGCGCACCGGCTTGTCGGTGAGCTTTTTGATTTGCGCGATGAGAGCGCGTGCCGCAGAAGGCTTGGAGTGCGTGTCCACCACCAGGACGCTGTCGCCGAGCAAAATGATGACGGCATTGCAGTTCACCTTGTAAGCGGGTTTGGAAATTGCGGCGTAGACGCCATCCGCCACAGGTTTTATGTCGAACAAATCCTGCGCGACCGCGCACCTTGCAGTCAGCAGCACAAGTACCAACGCCGTTACTCTCAGCGCTCGCTTCATCCTAGCCCTCCGTGATGTGGAAATTGTCGAGGAGCCTACCACATTCACCAGCATCGGGCTCATTGCCATTGTGATAGCCTGTTTTTTGCGTTCAGTTATCGGCTGCGGCTCATGGCACCGTCGCGCTGGGCCACATTCGTACCTGCGAACCAATGACTGCTTTTCGACCACTCGCTCTCATCGCCGAACTGACCCACCGCTGCCCCCTCCACTGCGTGTACTGCTCGAACCCGCACGAACTAACGGCTCGGCGCGAAGAGCTTCCCACAGACGTATGGTCGCGCGTTTTCGCCGAAGCCGCCGCAGCCGGCGTCATGCAGATCGACCTCACAGGTGGTGAGCCGCTGGCCCGTCCCGATCTCACTCAGCTGATTCAATCCGCGCGCACTGCCGGACTCTACGTCAACCTCATTACCTCCGGCCTTCCGCTCGACGAAAAACGCCTTGATGAACTGGTCGTTGCAGGACTGGATCACTTTCAGATCAGCTTTCAGGCCGCCCGCAAAGCCACTGCCGAGGAAATCTCCGACAGCAAATCCCACGCACAAAAACTCAAAGTGCTCGGCTGGCTCAAGTCACGCCGAGTCGCGGTCACCCTGAATTTCGTTTTGCATCGCAACAATCTCGATCAGCTGGCCGAAATGGTAGCCATCGCGGAAAACTCTTCGGCAACGCGTATCGAGTTCGCGCACGTGCAGTATTACGGCTGGGCCTTCGCCAATCGTGAGGCGCTGCTCCCCACTCGCCAACAGCTCACGCAATCACTCGACTTCTTCAAACAAGCCGAAGAACGCCTGCGCGGCAAAATCAAAGTGGAATATGTTGTTCCGGATTACTACGCGAAATTTCCCAAGCCCTGCATGGGCGGCTGGGGACGCAAAGCTATGCTCATTACGCCGCGCGGCGATGCACTGCCCTGCCATGCGGCAAGCACGATCCCCGGCTTGCACTTCGATAATGTGATGGAAAAATCGGTAAACGAAATCTGGAATTCCAGCGAGGCGTTGCAAAAGTTTCGCGGCGAAGACTGGATGCAGGAACCTTGCAAAACCTGCGACCGCCGCACGCAGGATTTTGGCGGCTGCCGCTGCCAGGCCATGCTCCTGGCCGGAGACGCCGCCGCTACCGATCCTGTTTGCTCATTGTCGCCGGAGCACTCCCGCGTCGACGCCGTCCTAGCCGCAGTTCCCGCCCGGCCGTCAAATCCCGCCATGGTGCAACCGCAGTGGCTCTACCGCCCTAACCCGCAATGAAGATTGAAGATAGAAAATTGCAGATGGAAAACTGCGCCACTATGTAGCTGCCTCGGCGCAATCGCTCGCGGCGCTTTCTATTTTTCCTTTTCCATTTTCTAATTCTTCTTTCCACTACTGCGCGCGCGCTGCCGCTTGTTCACCTGGCCGAACGCGAATCAGCACCCAAGCTGCGAAAATGAGGCTGCCCAACAGACAGATCGCGCCAAAAATGGCCAGCGTCACAGGCGCGCCAAGCCGTTTGGCGATTCCTCCCGCCAGCAACGCTCCGATCGGCTGCACGCCCATAAACATGGTCGCGTAAACGGCCATCAGCCGCCCGCGCAGCGCATCCGGCGAACGATTCTGCACCGTAGTATTTGTCGCGGCCATTTGCGACGTTGCCGCGAATCCCACAATGAACAACACCACGATGGAAAGCGAGAAACTTTTCGACTGCGAAAAAATCAGCAGACACACCGAACAAATCACCGACATCGCCGCAATCCATTTCGCCAGGCCCTTGTAAGCAGTTCGCGCCGCAAACTGCAGCGCGCCGAGCACCGCGCCAACTCCCGCCGCACTCATCAGAAACCCCAATCCGCGCGCGCCGGAATGCAAAACGTCTTCCGCGAAAATCGGCATGAACACGGAATACTGCAGGCCAAAAACGCTGAGCATGCTGATCAACAATAAAGTCGATCGTATCGGCCGGTCTTTCATGGCGAAGCGGAATCCTTGCAGCAGATTTTGCAAAGGCGATTCGCCGGAATCTTTGCGCTCCTGCGGCTCGATCTTCATGGCCATCAGCGCGAAGATTACCGCAAGAAAACTCAGGCCGTTCAGGAAGAAGCACCAACCTTCGCCTACCCATGCGATTGCGAATCCTGCAATGGCGGGACCGACCACTCGCGCGCCATTAAAAATCGAAGAGTTCAGCGCGATCGCATTCGGCAGATCTTCCTTGCCCACCATCTGCACAAAAAAAGCCTGACGGATCGGCACGTCGAACGCATTCACGATTCCCACGAGCAACGTGATGGCAATCAAATGCCACACGTGCACGACATTGGTCAGAGTCAACCCTGCAAGCAGGAACGCCAGCAGCATCGAAAAGGTTTGCGTGGCCATCACGCCCCGGTGCCGGCTATACCGGTCGCCGACATATCCACCGACCGAAGCCAGTACCAGCATCGGAATCTGGTTGGCAAAGCCGAATACACCGAGCAACGCCGCGGAACCCGTCAGCCGGTACACCAGCCACAACTGCGCAGTCGTCTGCATCCACGTTCCGATCAGCGAAACGAGCTGGCCTGCAATGAACAACTGAAAATTGCGATGTTTGAGTGCGCGAAAGCGCGTGGTCACGAGGAAACTCTTGCTCTCCAATGATTTGATGCCGCGAATTTCAGCAAGTCACGCTGCAGCGACTCTATTGTCCACGCTTAGGCGCACAACAAGAACAACCAATTTGTCCCCGTGCGACTTTTCAAATTTTCGATTTTCGAACTTACGGTTCGTTGGAAGGAGGATCGGGAGCGCCCCCGACATGCAGGTGGCTCAAGTCGTGCAGCATAACGCGATCTTCTTCGCTCATGCCTCGGGTAAAGTTCGGATCAGCGAGGCGTCGGTTGCGAGCTGATTCCGGCATATTCTGCAACACGCCGAGTTTCTGCTGAATGACTTGCTGACGCTGCCAGGGCACTTGCCGCCAGCGCGGCATCACGTCGCCCTTGATGTACTGACGTTGCTCCGGCGTCAGATTGCGCCAAGTGTTTTCTTTCTCGTGCAAGTCGGCACGCTGTTGCGGCGACATGCGGTCCCACTGATTGAACTGATTGCGAATGCGGGTCTGCTGTTCGGGAGCGAGGTTCTGAAAGGTCCGGCTGTTCTGCAGGACGCGCTCGCGCTGCTGCGGAGAAAAGTCTCGCATCTGGTCTACGAACGGTTTCGGCGCGCCAACACCCATCTGCTGTCGCGGTGTCAATCGCGCGGCATTGTTCCGGTCAAAGTTCGGACGATCGGAGTACGTGCTGTTCGGCCGGTCGAAGGAACTGTTCGGGCGATTGTTTGGAGCGTTAGGAGCAAAACTATTGGAGCGGTTCGGACCGATCGTTGCTGCTGGCGGGCGATTGTCGTTTCGCTGGGTATTGCGATCTTGCAAGCTGCGCTCGGCCTGCGGCGAACTCTGCCGCGATGGCGGACGATCCGCATTGCGCGACTGATTCTGCGGTGGATTCTGCCTCGGACCTTGACTTGGCGCGCGATTTGCGTTTGGTTTTTGCGCGGGCGGGCGACTGCTGTTCGCCTTTGGTGGCGGCGATTGCTGGTGCTGCGGCGGGCGATCCGGATGCGCGCTCTGCGCAAACGCAACTCCAGTAGCGAGCGGGAAGCTCATCGCCGCCAGGAGAAGCCCTTGTTGAAGCCGCTTGATCATCAACTTTTCACCTCAGGGTTTGTAAGTACAACTTCCTTTCCTCGGGGTTTGTAAGGCAAACCCGTAAACCGTGAAACCCGTGTCCTGTTTCCAGTTCCGTCCGCTACATCTGCTGCTGATCGTCGTCCGGGCCGTTGGCATCCACCGGAGGAGGCAGCTCCTTCAACGGCTCAAAGTTGGAGAGCGTGTCGTGATCCTCCATCACCGAAAGGTCTTGCATCATTTCCACATCGGCTTGATCCACTGGAATTGGTGGAGCGATGTTATCGGTGCGATAGCTGACAAACACCGTGGCTAGTAGCAGCATGGACGCGGCAAAAGCGATGCGCGGCGAAGGACGCAGCCATCCCCACGAGGCCCACCAGCTTTGTTGGACCGGTTCGGCGGCGATGCGCGCACGAACGCGCATATCAAAGGCCGGCGACGGCTCGATCACGGGAAGCTCATCGAGCAGATCGCTGACCGAGCTGAATTCGGTGGCGCGCACACGGCATGCAGGGCAGGCATCGAGGTGCTTCTGCACCTCCGCACACTCGCTTTCGTTCAGCCGTCCATCCACGTAGGCCAGTATCCGGCTTTCCATTCGTTCACAGCTCATGACTACCTCACTCTTCAAAACTCAGAGAACTCAGAGCAGCGGCATGAAGCTGCTGCTTGGCAACCACATTCATTTCGCGCCATGGCGCGCAACCAGCGGCGCCAGTTCGACTCGTAAACTTTCATAGGCCCGGAACAGCAGCGACTTCAACGCACTTTCCGAAACGCTCAAGATCTTGGCGATCTCCGCGTAGTCCAGCTCCTGATACTTGTGCAGGAGCACCGCCGCGCGCTGCTTTTCCGGCAATTTTTCAATGGCATGGCGGATCATCTTTTTTCGGTCCTCCTCGAGCAGTTCCTGCTCGATGGTCGGATGCTTGTCCGCAACTTCGAAAGGTTTCTCATCCCCATCTTCGGCATCGGCGGTTAACGGAGCATCCATGGAAATTTCCAGCTTCTGATGCCGGTGATCGCGCAGCGAGTTGAGCGCCAGATTGGTGGCAATTCGAAAGAGCCAGGTGGTGAACTTCGCGCTGGGTACATACTCCTCACGCGCGCGGTACACGCGAATGAAAACTTCCTGGGCCAGGTCTTCCGCCTGTTCCCGGCTCCGAACCATCCGGTACAGGAAATTGACCAGCGGAGTCCGATAGCGCTGCAAGAGAAGGCCGAATGACTGTTCGTCGCCCGCCTTCACGTCCAGCAT
>Ga0075425_100009074_pt1 | contig 10575 bp, 12 predicted proteins | sample SoiMethybrSBSTD4_FD_75300 | JGI IMG/M metagenome (GOLD analysis project Ga0075425, IMG submission 75300) | Bulk soil microbial communities from a Populus tree surrounding site in Tennessee, USA - Soil MetaG P. TD hybrid SBSTD4 | ecosystem: Environmental > Terrestrial > Soil > Tree plantation...
CCCCGGGGAGGCGAAGCCTTAGTCCTCGCTCCTTCAAACTCTTCCCTCTGAGCTGCATACAAGAGAAGGGATGCGGCTATCGGCTTTGCGCTTCAGGAAGCACAGCCCAACCATCTCGGTACTAGTATGAGCTCGCTATAGCGAAAAGATTTCGCTCACTTCGTCTCAGTCGCAAGAGGATCTGTAATGGAAGTTGATACCTTCTTCGTCTTGCTCTGCGCCTCGAACATTTGTCCCACGACCAGGCCAAGCCTGTCTTTGCACTTGCCGCTGAACTCGCAAACACGCTCCCGACGCTGCGCCTGAAGCTACAAAACGGCGGCCCCTAAACTACAAACTACAGGCCTTAGGCCTGCCTCACCCGCTTGACAACTTCACAGTTTGTGAAGTATGCTTTGGCGGTGCACATCGTGACGCTGAAGCATCTGCACCAAGCGATGAAGGATTACCCGGATGCAGCGAACGAGATCAAAGCTTGGGTGGCCATCGTGAAGAGGGCCCGCTGGCACAACATCGAGGAAGTGCGCAGCATGTTCAAGGATGCGGACCCCCTGTCAGAGTACGTGATCTTTAATATCCGGCATAACCGATACAGACTGGTGACCGTGATCCATTACGTGAAAACAACCCTTCAGAAGCGCGCCCAAGGTCACATTTACATTCGATCGTTCTTGACGCATAAGGAATACGATAATCCCGGCAATTGGGACGAGAAATTTGGTGCCAAATGACGACTCTTCTGAGAGAACCTGCAAAACTGATCGCGAAAGGCGCGCCTCGCGTCATTCACAATGACCGAGAACTCGCAGCCTATTCAAATGAGCTCTTCCGCTTGACCGCTCTCTCCCATCCCTTGCGCTCTGAGCAAGAGGCCATTGACCTTCTTACGCTCTTGATTGAGCGATACGAGGAGGAACATTACCCCATTCCTTCTGCAGACGCGGTTTCGGTAGTGCGTTTTCTTCTCGAACACCAAGACCTTACGCAACGCGATTTGATTCCCGAATTCGGCTCGGAGAGCGCCGTTTCCATGTTTCTTTCCGGTCAACGCAAGCTCACTCTGGACCAGGTGCGCAAATTGAGTTCGCGTTTCAAACTCTCTTCGGACGTCTTCCTACAACTCAGGCCGTAACTGCAGGCCATAACTACAGGCCTTCACGTCCTGCTCATCCATGAGCAGGACGTGAAGTAGTCGCCTCGAGGCAGATTGGAACGACGTTCCGATAGAGCACATCACGATTGATTCAGTGAACGAATGGATTTGGAAGAAGCGGAACCAGCATCTTTCGTGGATTACGATCAAGAACATCCTGCGTACTATGCAGCGCGTTCTCTCGTCGATCTCGACCTCGAAAGACAAGAAACCTCCCTTCTCCCAAATCGGACTGGCGATTCCGGAGCGTGACAAGTTGCAAATGAAAGTGAACAGCCGGAAGAAAGTGTCGTTCTCTTGCGCGCAAGCCGAAAAGATTGCCTACCATGTTGGCAAAATGGCAACGCTTGGCCAAGCGCGCGGGGAGCGATATTCCACGCTGTTTCTTCTTGCGGCTGCTTTGACCGCGAGATCACACTCCATGAACATAGCGCGGCTTTCGACGAGATCTGTCTTCGTCCTTCCTCGGCCGTTGGCTTTGAGCATGTCGATCTTGGCGTCCGCATTTTGGGGCACCAGCTGTCCCTCCCCTTCCTTCTCGGGCCTGTCGGCTACAGCCGACTCATACATCCCGAAGGAGAACATGCCGCGGCCCGCGCAGCCGGCGATTCAGGCACAGCCTACATTCTGTCGACCATCTCCGGCCACAAACTTGAGGACGTCAAGGCTGCCACGAGCCCGCATGGTATCAGCTCTACTTGCTCGGTGGGCGTGCGGCTGCGGAAGCCGCGATCGAAAGAGCGCACCATGCCGGCTACTCCGCTCTTGTGATTACGGTGGATACGGCCGTCGCCGGATTGCGCGAGCGAGATCTTCGCAACGGCATGAAGGAACTCCTGGGCTCCTCGCTGTTTGCCAAAATTCCGTTTCTTCCAGAGATTCTTGCGCACCCGCGTTGGCTCGCGGCTTTTCTTACCGACGGCGGCGTGCCTAAACTGCGCAACATCGTCATTCCCGGCAAAGGCCCCATGGAATTACTAGATGTATCCGCGGCCCTTGCGCGCGCCGCCATCACCTGGGAGGACCTCCACTGGATTCGAAAGGCTTGGGTGGGTCCAATCGTTGTGAAAGGGATTCTGACCGCGGAGGATGCTAAACGCGCCGTTGACATCGGAGCCGAAGCCGTAGTTGTTTCGAACCACGGAGGCCGTCAGCTGGATTCTGTATTTCCGACGATTTGCGCGCTCCCGGAAGTTGTCGCCGCAGTAGGACATCAAACCGAAGTGATGATGGATGGCGGCATCCGGCGCGGGAGCGACGTCATCAAAGCCCTCTGTCTCGGCGCACGCGCCGTGCTCATCGGCCGCGCTTATGCCTACGGCATGGCCGCGGCTGGATACCCCGGAATCGAGCGCGCCATCTCGATCTTGCGCGCTGATCTTGAAAGGACCTTGCGTTTGCTCGGTTGTCAAACGGTTTCAAGCTTGAATCCAGCTTACATCACCAGACCTGCGGATTGGCGCAGGTGATCCGCCCACGAGCAATGAAGAGGAGCCGCAGTTGTTTAGGCGTAGACTATTCCAGCTTTTTCTCCGACAGAAACTTCGACATCTGGTCAGCAACTTGAAGGTTGTTCAGGTCCGACATCGGGAAGTGCGTGTTGCCCCGAATCCCGATCTCAGGCAAATGTATGACGGTGACGTCACCGCCATGTCGGTTGACCGTGTCCCTCCACTTTCTCGCCATCTCCAGCCGGACACGCCAGCCGTCCTGACCTGGATTATCGCTTGGCTTGTCGGGAATGAAGTCGCCGTAATAGATGACGATAGGAATCTTGGTGAGCTTCATGAACTCGGCCATGGACACGCCGATGGCCGAGAGCGCACCACCGGAACTTTGCAGCGTCTCAGGAACTTCTCCTTCCGGAAACAGAAAACCACTGCCTGGCTCGAACGCTACGATTCCTCGCACATTGCCGGTCTTAAGCACCGTTGCCCATCCAAGTCCACCCCCTTGCGAGTGAGTCACAAAAACTGCGGCCCCGATCTTGTTGAACAGTGCCGCGCAAGCGTCGGAGATCACCTCGGGATCGTACATTCCCACGTTCGGTGTCATCTGACGGAAGTATTGGTTCAGAGCTTCAGGATCCTTCGAAAACTGGATGCCCTGAAAATAATCCGGCCAAATGCCGACTCTAAAAATATCGAACCACATCTGTTCGTCCGGCGTTGCGTTGATATTTGCCGAGACCGTGCCGCGGCCTGCGTTTCCACGACGCGGCTGATCGATTAGATATACCGGAAAGCGACGACGGAGAAAGATCGTCTGGAAGCCCTCTCGGCCATCGGGAGTAGTCTCCCAGGTCTTCGAGAACTGCCCCGTACCGTGCAGAAATACGAGCGGAAGTTTACGGCGATTCACAGGAATCTGGTAAAAGACGTATCCGTGGTCACCATGCAGTGTCTGGCCATCAGGCGTTGGTTGCTTGGGATTAAAGGTTCCGGAATTAGTGATGACCTTGCCACCGACGGCGAAGCTGCCTTGGTCCTCGATCATCAGCGGCTCGGTCTTGCTCTTCCTATTCTCTTGTGCGTTCGCGGAGGAGAATAGAAGGACGGCCATCAATGAGGCCGCGACGAAAGCGCGCCGACAGTTCCTGTTCATATTCATTCTCCAGCGATTCTGCAAAATACAGGCTCGGTTTTGTTGAACACTTTCCGCAGAAATGTGATCAACCACCCCCGCCAAGCAGCGGTCTGGGGACAGCCGGCTTCGGTTAACTAGAAGATCTTTCATTTGCGCTGTTGTAGTCCTTATCGCTGACGGGTTCCAACCAGATGGTCTTTCCCTTTTGAGTGGGTGTAACGGCAATGTAGGCAAAGCTGCTTCCCGGTGTTGCGCCGTGCCAATGCTCCACTCCCGGAGCGCATTTGATTACATCTCCCTTGTGAACGATGCGCGCCGGCTTTCCCCGTTCCTGGTAGTAGCCAGTCCCTTCGGGGATCAGTAGAACCTGACCGCCAGGATGAGCATGCCAATCCAACTTTGCACCGGCATCATGGGTTGCCATGGCAATACTGGGATCGAATGCGCTGTCTCCTACGTTCAGCTCGTTGAGCCAGATATTCCCAGTGTGATTTTTGGCGGCGGACAGTTCACCTTTCGTGAAAGCTGAACCCGCTGTTTGTGCTTGAGATTGAAGGATGAACAAAGAGCTCATCGCGAAAGCGATGACTAGAAGTTTTGTTCGCATGTCTTATCTTCTCCTTGACGGTTTCTATTCGATGGTCCTGCCAATTCGGGATCACAAGCAGGAACGGTTTCAGAAATCGGCGCGCTTCCCTGATTCGGTGGCCAACTGCATCACGTCCAGCCGCGCTTTCCAGGGATCCGGAACCGCGCTGGCGGAGCCATCGGGATGGAAATCGAAGATCAAATCCTTGCTCGGATCGTAACGCGGCCAAGCGGGCAGGCCCGCACCATTTGGATCGCCGGTCCTGGCGAAATTGACCCAGTAGCTTTGTGCCACATGAGAGACTGCCTGATCCTGGGCTGTCGGCGGCGGTGGCGTCCCGAAGAATCCGGTACCCAGGGTGGCGAACACGAACGCGATTTCGCCACCGTGCGGCGCCCCGGCACGAAACTGTTCCCGCATCGCAGTCTGAACATAGGAGAACCGGTAGAGATAGGCGGGCGAACCGTTGGCGGCGAAGGCGCTCGCTGCGAAGCGGGCCGGCTCGGCCTGGCCAAAGTCGTCGTTTGCCCTCGATACGAGCGCGGCCAAATCCGTAGACCCATCGGGATCGTAAGCCGCCCTCGCCTGTTCGCTCCACTGGCCGAACCGAGCGAATAGTTGTTCCTTGGCAGTCGCCCTTACCCGGTTCCCTGCTGTATCGGCGCTGTTGCTTCCGAGCATGATCGGAACACGCGGCTGGCGGTGGGCTTTGTAAGCGGTCTCCGCCGTCTCCGTGATCAGCTTGCCGTCAAGAATTGGCGTTGTTTCGTAGGACGGAGCGCTACCCCTAGGTTGGGCCGACGCGCCGCGGAGAACCTCCTCGGCACTGAGGGCGCGCAGTTTGGCCAGCGCGGCTTGATCCGTTCCCTCAATCCCAATCGAATGCGCGAACTGGAGTCCGATCGTCTCTGCCGACACCGGATAGTTCGGATCGACTCCGTCCTTGCTCAGCGGCCGCGCGGTCAGCACACTGTCACGCGAACCGCCAGACTCGACGATCGCCTTCTGGAACAGGCCGCGCGCCATCGGTGAAGTCAGAAGGCTGTGGACCGAGACACCGCCTGCGGAGAATCCAAAGATAGTGACGTTGTTTGGATCGCCTCCGAACGCAGCAATGTTCTGCTGCACCCACTTGAGTGCCGCAATCTGGTCCATGTAGGCGTAGTTGCCCTTGAGCTCATTAGGATGTTCATGGCTAAGCGCCGGGAAGGCGAAGAATCCGAAACGCCCCACGCGGTAATTGGCAGCGACTAGGACTACGCCCTGTCTAGCGAACCGTGTCCCCGAAGTGTTGGGCAAGGCGCTTGAGCCGCCTACGAATCCGCCCCCGTAGATCCAGAACATCACCGGCAGTTTCGCGCCCGAGGCGGCGCTCGCGGGGCGCCACAGATTGATAAACAGGCAATCTTCTGACGAAGTCGGCGACATCGAAATGGTGCCGGGACGGAATGCCGCCTGCGCGCAGTCCGCGCCAAACTTGCTCGCATCCCGCTCGCCCTGCCAAGCCGGAACTGGTTGTGGCGGACGCCAGCGGTTTTCACCGACCGGCGCGGCAGCGAAGGGAATTCCTTTGAAACTGGAGACATCTCCTTCAGTCACGCCGCGCACAATTCCGGAGGCGGTACGAACCGTCGGAGCGGCCAAGGCAGCATTGACAACCGTCTTCGGCGTTACGGGCGCTTGCTCTGGCTTACTGTTGTATGGCTCCTGTGCTCTGACGGCAGGCAAAAGAGAGACTGCGACCAGCCAAATCACTATGAAGAACCTCCGATGCTTCCTGCTCACGAGACCTGTGTCCGTGATTCTGAAAACCGGAAGTTCGACGTTGTTCTTTTCGGATTTCCTCGTCTGCATGCTTTCTCCTGCGTCACCCTTGGTAATTTATTTCCTCTCGAAAACTTCCTTTGCGACGTTGATGGCGTTCACGGCGTTCGGCCAGCCACAGTAGAACGCCAGATGAGTGATGGTCTCGATTAACTCCTCCTGCGTCACACCGTTTTCGCGCGCTCTCATGAGATGCGACCGAAGCTGCTCTGGACGGTTTAACGCAATTAGCGCGGCCACGGTCACCAGGCTTCGGTCACGCTTTGACAGTTGCGGGCGCTCCCACACATCTCCGTAGAGCACTTCATCCGTCAGCTCAGCCAGCTTGGGAGCAAAGTCGCCGATCGGCCCTTGAGATGGCCGAGGCTTCCCGCCGGCATCGGTGCTTGATCCTTGTACGGCGACCGGCGCGGCGTACTGTGCGTCGCTGACCTTCTCCATCCAATCCACGGACTTGCCATCGAGCTGTTCCACGATGGAGATGTGCGCCAGCGAACTTTTCGGGGCGGCGCCGTGCCAGTGCTTCTGACCGGGCGGAATCCAGACCACGTCCCCCTGATGTATTTCCTCTACGGGATCGCCCCAGCGCTGCACACGCCCCGTGCCCGCCGTAACGATCAGGATTTGGCCCAAGGGGTGAGAGTGCCATGCAGTGCGAGCACCGAGCTCGAAAGTGACGAGGGAGCCGGTCGCGCGCGCCGGAGCGTTCGCCTGAAATAGTGGATCGACGCGGACGGACCCAGTGAAGTTTTCTGCCGGTGCCTGCCGAGTGGGCTGCGAGCCACTCCGCATGATCCTTATCGCGCCCTGATCCTTGGAAGTTTGGCTGTGCGCACCTGACGCGAGCAGGCAAAAGGAAATCGCAATCGCTGCCAAGAATCTCATTGTTGTTCCTCCTGCTGTGGTGACTGGCACCTCAGCGGTAAGACATTCGCAGGATTGATTCAGGAAGGCGCTCGCCTTGAATCGGGATCTTGGAAGACGTCGTATTGATCTCCTTAAGATCCTCCGAGGTCAGCTCGACCGAAGCGGAGCCGATGTTCTCCTCCAGTCGATGCATCTTCGTCGTTCCCGGAATCGGAACGATCCAAGGCTTCTGCGCGAGCAGCCAAGCTAGTGCGATTTGTGCGGGAGTAGCATTCTTTCGCCGGGCAATCTGATTCAGAAGATCCACCACCGCCTGGTTTCCTTTGCGCGCCTCCTCGGTAAATCGAGGAAATGCGGCTCGGAAGTCCGTGCTTTCGAATTTTGTGGAGGCATCAATCTTCCCCGTCAAGAATCCTTGTCCAAGCGGGCTCCAGGGAACAAAACCGATCCCTAATTCCTCGCAAGTCGGAAGCACCTCTGGTTCAGGGTCTCTCGTCCATATCGAATACTCGCTCTGTACTGCGGTCACAGGCTGGACCGCGTGTGCGCGACGAATGGTGTTTGCGCCAGCTTCCGAAAGTCCGAAGTGTTTGACCTTGCCGGCCTGAATCAAATCCTTGACTGCCCCCGCGACATCCTCGATCGGCACGTTTGGATCGACGCGGTGCTGGTACAAGAGATCGATCACCTCGGTTTTGAGGCGTTTGAGTGACGCTTCAGCAACCTGCTTGATATGATCCGGCCGGCTCTTGAGTCCACCTGTCCGCTTCCCGTCGGGCGCGATGTCGAAACCGAACTTCGTGGCGATCATGACTCGTTCGCGGTGCAGGGAGAGTGCCTCGCCTACAAGCTCTTCGTTCGCGAATGGGCCATAAGCTTCCGCGGTATCGAAGAAGTTCACACCGCGTTCAACTGCTGTTCGGATCACCGCGATGGCTTGCTGCTTCTCAATAGCTGGACCGTAGCCGTAGCTCAGCCCCATGCAGCCGAGACCCAAAGCCGAGACTTCCAGCCCCCTCTTTCCCAGTGTCCGCGTCTTCATGTCGTTCTCCTTGCCGAGTTGCTTCATCCATTTCGACATTAGGAGCAAGTCACCAAGGAGCGGTAGCCCAATCCTGCTTACTTATTGCCTATTCCTCTTGTCAGGCGGAAAACCATTGGCGCAGCGGCAGTCGGGCGGCTATCTTTAAAAGCGGACGGTACAATCGTTAACATGAAAAACACCAAAGAAAACGCTGCTCTGAAAGCAAACCCGATCCGCGGGTTGCGCGCAAAACTGGCGCGCCAGATTGCCTCGTTTATGGGCCACGAAGAGAATCGGATAACCGAAATTCCCGGCGTGAGCTTACACCGGCGGACTGCCCCCACCCCTCCGTGCCGGACAACCTACCATCCGGGCGTCATCGTAGTCGCTCAGGGTAGCAAGCAGGTAAACCTTGGTCGGACAAGCTTCATTTACGACGAGTCGCGTTTCCTCCTGACTGCGGTCGATTTGCCGATCGTGAGCTGGGTGGCCGTGGCAAGCGAGGATGTTCCCTGTCTCGTACTGTCGCTCAGATTGGATATGTCCATGGTCCGGGAGCTGCTCGGCCGCGAGGAAATTCATGTCGCACAGGCGCCGACTCAAAGTCCCGCTATGTCAATCGGCGAGACCACGCCGGAATTCCTGAACGCATGTTGTCGCTTGCTGGATCTACTGGACCGCCCGGAAGATATTCCTTTTCTGGGCGACCTGATTCAGCGCGAAATCATCTACCGGATTCTGCGGGGACCGGCCGGAGCGCGCTTGTGCGCAGTAGCAACTCTCGGAGATCAAAGCCACCGGACGGCAAAAGCGATTGCTTGGGTCACGGCGAACTATGCCAAGCCTTTGCTCGTGGAAGAACTCGCACAGCTTGCCAGCATGGGCGTGTCCACGCTGCACCATCATTTCCGAATGCTGACTTCGATGAGTCCTCTTCAGTATCAAAAACAACTCCGTCTGCAGGCGGCTCGCAGCCTCATGCTCAACAGCGGTGTTGATGCGGCGAGCGCGGCGTTTGAAGTTGGCTACGAGAGTCCCACCCAGTTCAATCGCGAATACAGCCGCTTTTTCGGCCAGCCTCCGATGAGGGATATTCGCGCTCTCCGCTCTTCCGCCGTCCCGGCAACGGAATCAATCAGCAATCAAACCAGCGCCTGATTTTCTTACTGAGAAGTACGATCTTGCAACGAACCTGAAATGCTAGGACAAGCCGCTGCGAAGCAAGTCCCGCGCCTTCTGCCAAAATAGCTCTTCACACGGATAGCGTTCTTCTATCCAACCTCACCGAGAGGAATGTTCGGGACAATAGCGAAGCCGTCGGCCCGGCGCTGCTCCTCGTGCCTCGTGCAGCATCACTTTTTCCAAAGATCCGACCCGGTTAGCGGCAGAATCGCAAAACTCCTGCGCTCAGACTTCGAGCTAGTGTTGCGTCGACGCATGGAATCAAACCGACCTACCAGGAGTTAGCAACTCGGGCGATCAAGTGCTTCCCAGGCTCCTCGCCTTGGTCGATTCTCTAGGATTCGGAGGCACCCACGCACCGGCGTGGCCGCACAGTTCCTTGGAGCACTCTTTGTGTCCCACTATTACGTTGTGATTTTCCTTTTGCAGATTGTGCCGGCGGTCCTTCTGCTCGCGAATAGGATGTTTTCGCCGGCTCGGCTTTGCATCTTCGCTGCCTGGGTCGACACGATTTATTGTGCGCCACGCTTTTTGCTCTGTGTGATCGCGGCATCGATCTCGGTGATTGCGTCGCGTGCGCTGCCGATGCGTAGGAAATCGTTCGGGCCACAATGCCGACATCGATCCACAAGTTTGCACCTGCCCGGCCGCGGCTTTTCTCCCGGCGAATGAAGTTGACTGTAACTCCTGGATAGTCGCCATACTTTGTCAGGCCTCGGCGGAGACGGTATGAGGTGTTACGGTTGCGGCCGGAACTCCGGCAAAGGCCCTTGCTGAGTACAAAGCTACTGGCCAGACGAGATTCGCGCCGACCACGCTCAGCAGGAAAGCAACATTCATGATGCCTAGGAATGCAAAGACAACGAGAGCGTACGGGAAAAAACATCGGCGCACGATGAATTCCAAATGACGCGCCGCGTATAGCAACGGATTGGAGGATCGCTTCTCGACATGGCCTTGCCAAATGCCCAATAGCTGTTCAGGACGTCCCATTGCGAGCCGACGACGTTGCCATCCAACAGCGAGGAAGCTCGCCAAGGCACCGAAAAGCAGAACGCCGCCCCAAAGCAAGTAAGACTTCGATCCCGAAGTCCGCCACTGCCCGATGGTCATTCCGATCAGAAGAAAGAAATAGAACACATAGTCGCAAACCGTCTCCAGCCAGCATCCGAAATCTGATTCCAGCAATTTCAAACGCGCGACTTCTCCATCGCATCCATCCAGGATACTGGCGAAGAGACATAGCACTGCGCCAAGCACCGTGTTCCAGTAACCGCCGAGCGCGAAAAATGCGGCAGACACAATTCCGACGGCGAGTGTGAAGATGCTGACCATATTTGCCGTAATCGG
>Ga0075425_100009075_pt1 | contig 10575 bp, 8 predicted proteins | sample SoiMethybrSBSTD4_FD_75300 | JGI IMG/M metagenome (GOLD analysis project Ga0075425, IMG submission 75300) | Bulk soil microbial communities from a Populus tree surrounding site in Tennessee, USA - Soil MetaG P. TD hybrid SBSTD4 | ecosystem: Environmental > Terrestrial > Soil > Tree plantation...
CATCATCGGCGAGGAGCAGCCCGGCATGAGCCTTTTCCAGCGGGCCCACGCGATAGTGCAGGCCAAGGCCAACAAGGCGCTCGATGCCGCCGAGAAGCCTGACGAGATGCTTGATCTGTCCTATGAGCAGATGCTCGATCAGATCACCCAGGTCCGGCGGGGACTGGTGGACGTTGCTGCGTCGCGCAAGCAGATCGAGCTGCAGGAGCAGCAGCTGCAGCATTCGGTGGCCCATCTCCAGGATCAGGCCAAGGCGGCGTTGGCGCAGGGCGACGAGGAGCTGGCGCGGGAGGCCCTGTCCCGCAAGGCCGCCGCCCAGGCCCAGATCGACGCGATGGAGCCCCAGCACCAGCAGCTCACCGAGCAGGAGGAGAAACTCGGGCAGACCCTCGATGCGCTACAGAAGAGGGTGAACACCTTCCGGACGCAGAAGGAGGTGCTGAAGGCCCAGTACACCGCGGCGAAGGCCGAGAGCTCGGTGGGCGAGAGCGCCGCGGGCATCTCCCAGACCGTTGGCGACTCGGGAGCGGAGCTGCAGCGGGCCCAGGACAAGATCGCCAACATGCAGGCCCGCGCTGGCGCCGTCGACGAGCTGCTCGCGTCCGGGGTGCTCGAAGACGTCGGGGGAGACACCGACGACATCCAGCAAGAGCTCGACGAAGCCGGAACTGCCGCACAGGTGGATAAGGAGCTTGCCGCGCTCAAGGCCGAGATCGGCCCGGGCGGATCACCGGCACCGCCGGAGCTAACCGGGAGCGCCGGGAGCTGACACCGGCGGCGCCTCACGCAGCGCCCGGCACCCGCTGCCGGCCCTGGACCCGGGGACTACACACGGCCGGGTCCAGTGACACCTACCAGATCAGGCCCGATCTCCGTGGCGGCAGCCATCGCCCGGGCCCATCCCTTGAAGGGGACAGATCGGCAGCTCCGGTTTGCGCCTGACACCGATGCCCGATCACGGAGCGCGACGACGCCCAAGAGCTACCGGCGTAGGCCGGAAGCGCCGAGCGCCGAGTATGGCTCCTGCCGACGACTCGAGGACTGCCAGTCGCTGAACCCAGAACGCCCTGTTATGGGCGTCGCACTGGACCCTTCAACTCAAGCGTCGCCTTCACCTACGACGCTATGGGCATCTTTGCCCGAAGTCGACGTCGGCGCAGCGGCGAAGCTCGACAATCTCCGCACACAGCGCCCGGGCGGCGCTGCAATGTATAGACTAGACGTATACACACAGCGTATTCTCTGAGGTATGAGTGTTCCCATGGCCCTTCTCGGGCTCCTCGATCGTGAACCGAGCCACGGCTACGACCTGAAGCGTGACTACGACACCTACTTCGGCCGCGGCAGGCCCCTGCCGTTTGGCCAGGTGTACGCCACCCTCGCCCGGCTGGCGAGGGACGGAAAGGCGACCGCTGGAGCGGTTGAACCCGGAGCCGGTCCGGACCGCAAGCGCTACACCATCACCGAGACGGGGAAGGGCCAAGTGGAGGCATGGCTCGCGGAGCCGAGCCCGGCCGAGCCCCATCTCCAGAGCGACCTCTTTGTGAAGGTGGTGCTCTCCCTCATGCTCGGTCGGCCCGCGGAGGAGTACATCGACGTGCAGCGGGCCGCGCACCTCGCTCGGATGCGCGAACTCACCGAGCTCAAGCAACGCGGCAATCTCGTTGATGCCCTACTCGCCGACCACGGCCTGTTCCATCTCGAGGCCGACCTGCGCTGGATCGACCTCACCACGGCACGGCTCGCTGCGCTCGCGGAGGAGGTGGCGTCGTGAACGGTACGAACGGCTCCTCTGTGGTCGGGGGCGGAGGCGTGATCGTCGAGGCACGAGACCTCGTGCTCTCCTTCGGCGAGACCCCTGCCCTTCGCCGAGCGAGCGTGTCGGTGAAACGAAGCGAGATCCTCGCCGTGATGGGCCCCAGCGGCTCGGGCAAGTCCACGCTGCTCCACTGCCTGGCGGGCATCCTCGTCCCGGACTCCGGCGAGGTCACCTTCGACGGCCAGCGCCTCGACACGATGCGGGAGTCGGAGCGTTCCAGGCTGCGGCGCGAGCGCTTCGGCTTTGTCTTCCAGTCCGGCCAGCTCGTGCCGGAGCTGACGGCCGAGGAGAACGTCGCCCTGCCGCTATTGCTCGGTGGCACGCACCGTGACGAGGCCCTCCGTGCGGCGCGGAGCTGGTTCGAGCTCCTCGAGCTCAACGGCATGGAGCGCCACCGCACCGGAGAGATGTCCGGCGGCCAGTCGCAGCGCATCGCGCTGGCGCGCGGCCTCGTCGCCCATCCCGACGTGCTCTTCGCCGACGAACCCACCGGGTCACTCGACTCGCTGAACGGGGAGCTGGTCATGGGGCTGTTGACCCGCGCCGCACGTGAGCAGGGAGCGACGCTGATCCTCGTCACCCACGAGCCCCGCGTGGCCGCCTATGCCGACCGCGACGTGATCGTGCGCGACGGGCTCGTGACCTCGACGGAAGCGACCCTGCGATGATCCGCCTTGGTCTTCGCCTGACGCTGCAGAGCGGTCGCGAACCGATGCTGCGCGTCCTCGTCACCGCGGCAGCCGTCGCCCTCGGCGTCGGCCTGCTGCTGGCTGCTCTGGCCGGTGTCAACGGGCTGCACGCTCAAACCGACCGTGGTGCGTGGCTCGACACCTCGGCGCAGGCGTCACGACCGACCTCGACATCCGACCGGCTGTGGTGGCTGTCCAGCACCGACCAGTTCGGCAACCAGGCGATCGACCGGATCGACGTTGCCGCGACCGGGCCGAACGCTCCAGCCCCGCCAGGGCTTCCCCACCTGCCAGGACCGGGTGACTACTTCGCCTCGCCCGCCCTCACGACCCTTCTTCGGTCTGAACCGGCGAATGAGCTGCGCGACCGGTTTCCGGGTCGACAGATCGGGACCATCGGCGCGGCGGCGCTGCCGTCCCCGAACTCGCTGATCATCGTCATCGGCCACACCACGCGCCAGCTCTCGCAGGCACCTGGTGCGGTCGAAGTCGGAACCATTCAACGCACGCCGGCCAACTGCTACGCCTGCCAGAGCACCATCGGGAGCGGACCCGTTCTGCAGTTCATCCTGGCCGGCGGAGCCGTCGCGCTCTTGCTGCCTGTGCTGATCCTGATCGCGACCGCCAGCCGACTGTCGGCCGCGCGGCGCGAGGAGCGCTTCGCCGCGATGCGCCTCGTCGGCGCCACGCCGCGTCAGATTTCTGTGGTCTCCGCGGTGGAGGCAGTGGTCGCAGCCGTCGCGGGCGTCGCAGTCGGGTTCGCGCTCTTCTTCGTCTTCCGACCGCTGCTCTACCACGTGCCGTTCACCGGGGCGCCCCTCGCTGAAGGCGACCTCTCGCTGCACTGGATCGACATCGTGGTCGCCGTGATCGGCGTCCCGGTCGCCGCTGTCGTGTCCGCTCGCCTCGCGCTTCGCAGGGTCCAGATATCGCCGCTCGGCGTGACCCGGCGCGCCTCGTCTGTGCCGCCGCGGATCACACGGATCATCCCGCTACTCGCCGGCATCACGGTGCTCGCGTACTTCGACGCGGCCGGCAAGCCGGGCGCCATCGGCGGCCAGCTTCTCGAGCTGCTCGCGGGCTTCGTGCTCCTGGTCGTGGGCCTCGTGTTCGCCGGACCGTGGTTCACGACCGCGGGTGCGCGGCTCATGGCCAACCGGGCAAGCCGTCCTCCTACCCTTATCGCCGGCCGCCGGCTCCTCGACAATCCCAAGGCGGCCTTCCGGTTCATCAGCGGGCTCGTGATCGCCCTCTTCGTTGCCAGCGCCGTGATCGGGGCGCTCAGCTCGATCGCCGCCGCCAGCAGCTCCGGCGGAGGCAGCGCCGGGAAAGACACCCTCGCCGACCCGTTCTGCAGCTTCTCGACGTCGAACTGTCCCGCTTCCGCCCAAGTTCCTTCCGTCCCAGGCCACGCGCTGACCGAGCTCCGCACGACGCCCGGAGTGCGCAGTGTGACGCTGGTCCACCAGAGCCCATCCCAAGCTCCGCTGAGGAACTCGTTCGGGGTCGTCGCGTGCGACCAGCTGGCGCGGACGCCCGCGATCGGCAAGTGCGCGCCGGGAGCGTCGGTGGCGAACATCGGCTACTTCCTTTCGAACCTCCTTGGGCACAACTCGCACGCGTCGTCGACGGTCTGGCCGTCCGCGAACCTGTCGGTGGCGAGCGCCGCGCATCTTCCCGTTGACGCAATCGTCGTCGCCACGGACGGGTCGTCCGGCTCGCTCGAACGGGCACGGACCACCCTCGAACGGGTGTTTCCCTTCCAGGGAACACCGGTCGCAGTCGAGGCGTTCGATCCGTCGACCGCGCGCCTCCTCACAATGATCCAGGACATGACCGACATGGTCATCGTGGCGAGCCTCATCATCGCCGCCTGCAGTCTCGCCGTGAACATCGCCGCCGGGCTGGGCGAGCGGAAGCGCCCGTTCAGCTTGCTCAGGCTCACCGGTGTCCCCACCGCGCTCCTGCATCGTGTCGTCGCCCTGGAGAGCGCGCTGCCACTCCTGCTCGTCGCCGCAGTGTCGATCGTGGTCGGCCTCGTGTCGGCTGCCCTCTACCTCTACTCCCAGGTCGGCATCGCATTCAGCATCCCGGGAATCGCGTACTGGGCCGCTGTCAGCGGCGGACTCGCGGCTTCGCTCGTCATCATCGCCTCGACGTTCCCACTACTGAATCGGATCACGGGACCCGAGGTAGCGCGAAACGAGTGAAGCTCACACCCGTCCAACAGTCCGCACCCGGGCAACGGCGCTTCAGGGTGCACGACTCCCGCTCGCCGCGTCGGCCATGAACAGAACGCCCAATACAGCGCTCGGTGCATCGGCGCCACCCGACCAGAACGAATGCCTCTTTGTGTCAAGAGGTTGGGCCGGTCTTTTTCGCGGTGTGGGGGGTGGCTTCACCGATGGCCCGTGGCCGGTGGCTTTCCTCGTAGCCGAGTGTGGCCGTCGCCTCGCCGCATCTCCAGATCGTTCGTCCTCGCTTCGCTGTGGGCGCTCCACCTGGACCTGCCGCTTCGCCGACGGCAGTGTGGCAGCGGCCGGGGAATGCCTAGCACGGTGCCGGGCACCGAGCGCAGCCGTAGGGTTGTGGCCAGGCCTGGGAGTGGCTTGTCCAAAGAGCTGGTGTTCGGGGTGTGAGCCGGCCGCCCTGGAGGCAGAGTGGTTCCCCGGTTGCCCTCCCGGGCCCCTGGCGCGCCGGGCGTCGGCCTGGAGGCGGGCGAAGATGGCGTCGCTGACCTGCCGCTCAGCGCGCGCAGGGCCTCTTTGCGGTCTTGCCTTCGGCCAGCTTCTTGTCGTAGTAGGCGCGGCCGGCGCTGTGCCGGTTGCGGATCTGGGTGACCGCGGCCATGTGGATGGCGTGGTTGAGCCGCCGGTTCCCGCGCCGGGACAGCCAGTAGATCTTCCGCTGGCCGGACGACACCTCGATCGGGGCGGTGCCGTTATAGGCGGCGAAGTGATCCCGGCCGGGGAAGCCGGACACCTGGCGGACGTCGCCGATGACAGCCGCAGCGATGACCGGGCCGACCCCGAACAGCCCGGTCAGGCTGGTGCCAGCCGCCGCGACCGCGGTGGCAAGTCTCTTCCTGGTGTCGCGGATCTGGGTGTCGATGTGGCGCAGGTCCTCGGTGAACTCGGCAGCGAGCTCGCGGCGGGCCACCTCCATGGCACCCGATGGTGTGATCGATGTCAAAAGTTGCGTGGCCTGGCCTGCGGTGATTTGTTTGGAGACACCGCCGGGGATCAGCTCGCACAGCACGGCGTGCAGCCGGCAGGCCACCTGGGTGCGGGTGCGGCCCAGGTCGCGGTGACGCTTGGACCAGACCTTCAGCACCGCCGCGTGATCATCGCGGCTGACCTCACGGACGCCGCGCGAGCGCAGCGCCGCGACCGCAACCGAGCGGGCATCGTTGGGGTCGTTCTTGTTCGTGTCACCGGTCGCCAGCAGCCGCACCCGGGCGGCCAGCTTAGGCGGCACGTCCAACACCTGCTCACCGGCCGCCAGCAGTTGCTGGGCCAGCAGGTGCCCCAGCCCACCGGCGCCCTCCATCGCCCAGGTCCGGTCCGGCCAGGCCGCCGCCCACCCCAGCAGCCGTTCCGCCTGGACCGCACAGGCCCGCACCTGCACTTCACCCAGCGGCCCCTCCGCAGCGTTGATCGCCACCGCCGTATGCGAGGCCTTGTGCGGATCCACCCCGATCATCACCACAGCCATGAAATCGCCCCTCCTCCCGCTACCCGAGATGAAGACCGTGGCGGGCACGCCCAATTCCAGGGATCTTGCCGGCGTCCGCGCCTCTTTGGAGCCACGCCACGGCGAGGCCCCGGCAGGCCAGCACGTCGTTCGAAAGCCAAGCCCAGCAGGGCCGGCAGGTGGATCAAGAGCCAGCCGGCCGGGACCTCTCAACGCTACGACCCGGCTCACTTCCATCCCGGCCAGGCCGCACCGCCTACCGGAATCTCAATTGGGCGGGTCGGCGCGCGTTCTCCCTACCTTGCTCGTCACTCAGCGTGATGCCCCTCTCGACGCAGTCGGCTCGGGTGACTGGCTTGGAGGAGACAGATTGGCCACATGCCGCAAGGGCCTCCCAGCGGGCGGAGCGGACTGCTCGCTATCCAGCCGCCGCGCGGTGCCCAATCAGGCGAAACACTCCGCTGGGGAGCGTGGACGTCCGGTGCGGAGAATCGTGAACGGCCCGCGGAAGTGGAGTTACCGAGATTGCAAAAGCACAATTAACTTGCCTCACTGCCTGACCGGCTTTATGCCGGGAGCGTGGCCAGCCCCGCGCCGTGATCGGGCGCGCCTGACGAACGGTGACGGTGCTGGCTGCCGGGGCAGCGGGCCGGGCTTCGGCGACTGAGTGCTGGCACCCGGGCTGGCGGTGGATGGATCGAGGCCTGGCCTGGCATTGCGCCATGATGTGGCATGAATGCTTTGTGCCCGGGTTGAACCTGGCGGGCCAGCAGGACGTGTGAGCGGGAGACACAAGGACCAGCGGGGCGCGCTGTCGGCGTCCCCGGCAAGGGGGTGTGAGATGCGCAAGATCAGCCTGTTGCTTGCCGCCATTGGTGGTGCGGCCTTGGTGAGCGCGGCGGCGGTGCAAGGGGTCGCCGCCTCGGCAGGCCCGGGCCCGGCCACGGTGCTGAAGTTCGCCACCATGACACCGGTCACCGGCCCCTACGTGGGCACGGCCAACCCGGTCCGCGGAGTGGCCGGCGGTGGGCTGCCGTGGATTCTCACCGCCGGGAGTGGCTCCCTCAAGCGCGACGGCCACCTGCTGGTGCGGGTGCGCGGACTGGTCCTGGCCAACCAGGCTCCGGTGCCGCCAGCGTTGCAGGGCACCAACCCCTTCCCCGACTTCCGGGCCCTGGTCAGCTGCCAGAGCATCGGCGCCGGGAACACGGCCACCGTCACCAACATCAGCACCGGCGACTTCAAGGCGAACAACGCCGGGGACTCGACGATCAACGCCAGGGTGAGCCTGCCCCGGCCCTGCATCGGGCCGATCGTGTTCGTCACCGGCCCCACCGGGACGGACGTCTGGTTCGCGGCCACGGGCAGCTGAACCGGGCGCTGGTGCTCCAGGCCCGGGAGCAGCGACCGTCTTCACGGGCCGGGCGCATATTGGCCGGTTCTGATCATCAGCCAAAGGTGCTGTGGGGCGCCGGGCGTACCCGGGTGTGGGCAGGCGTGGTGGGAGGGGCTTCAGCTTGCCGTCTTGAGGAGCGTGGGCGTGAGCTGGGCGAGGATGGCCTGGACGTGCTCCAGGGCTTGTGGGGCGATCGAGTAGCAGATCTGCGTGCCTCGCCTGCGCGTCGTCACGAGGCCGGCCTCGCGCAGGGTCTTGAGGTGGGCGCTGACGGTCGGCTGGGTCACCGCAAAGACGTCGGTGAAGTCGCAAGCGCAGGTCTCGGGGTGCTTGGCGAGCTCCTGCATGATCCCGAGGCGCACGGGGTGAGCGAGCGCTCGCAGTGCGACGACCGCCTGCTCGCCGGCTGGGTGGCTCATGCCGCCAGCCTAGCACTCTATCGCCTCTTCTCTATATAGAGTCAAAACTATATAGTCGAAAAACGATGGATGCCCACACTGGAGACCGGGGGGCGCGCCTGCGCGTCAAGGGCCGGCGGCCCTTGCTGGCCGCGATGGTGATCGACAGCGTCGGCACCGGGATGTTCCTGCCGTTCACGGTCCTGTACTTCATCCACGCTGCCGGGCTGACCGCTCCTGCCGTCGGCGTGGCGCTGACCGTGGCCGGGTTCGTGGTCCTTCCCGCCCCGCTGGCCGTGGCGCCGGGCATCGACCGGTTCCCGGCCAGGATCGTGGTCGCGGCCGGCAACCTGATCAGCTGCGCCGCCTTCGCCGCCTACCTGTTCGTCCACAGCCAGCTCGCGGTGACGGCCGCCGCGGTCGCGGCCGGCGCCGGGCAGGCGGTGTTCTGGACCGGCACCCGGGCTCTCATCTCCGAGGTCGCGCGCCCGGGCGAGCGCCGGTCCTGGTTTGCGCTGCAGACCGCCATCCGCTACGCCGGCTACGGCCTGGGCGGGCTGGCCGGGGCCGCCGTGGTGAGCCTCCACAGCCCGGCCGGGTTCAAGGCCCTGGCCGCCATCGACGCCCTCTCCTACCTGGGCGCGGCGCTGCTGCTGATCTCCTGGCGCCAGCCACCGCCCGCCGCCAAACCGGCCAAGCCGCCGGCTCCTGGCGGCGCCCGCCGCTCGTACTGGCCGGCGCTCACCGACCGGCCGCTGGCCGGAATCAGCGCCATCAACACCGCGTTCGTGCTCTGCGCCCAGGTCCTCCCGGTCGTGCTCGCGGTCTACGTTGTGGGCACCCTGCACCTGGCCGCCTGGATCGCCGGCATGCTCTTCACCCTCAACACCCTCCTGATCGCCACCGGGCAGGCCCCGGTCACCCTGGCCACCCGCCGCATCCCGCACCGCCACCTGCTGCGCAGCGCAGCAGCAACCTGGGCAATCGCCTTCGCGCTCCTGTGGGCGGCCACCACACTCCCGCACGGCGCCCGGGCCGCCGTACTGGCCACCGCGATCACCATCTTCACCCTGGCCGAGATCCTGCAGGGCCCGGTAATCAACGCCCTCGTCGTCGAACTCGCCCCCGCAGGCAACCCCGGGGCGCACCTGTCGATCTTCCAGCTGTCCTGGAGCGTGGGCCAGACGATCGCCCCCGCCGTCCTCCTCGGGCTGCTCAGCGCCGGCCCCGGCTGGCTGTGGGCAACGACCATCTGCCTATGTCTGCTCATCTTCCTCGGCATCGATCACCTCACCCCGCACCAACGGGAACTATCACGACCACAACCCGAAACCGTGAACGATAGAAGCCGCCCACGCGACGCCCAGCGCGGCATCGGGAGCCCCTGGAGGCCGGGCAGCGGGTGGGCAGACGGCTCTTACGCGCCGCCCGCGGGCCAGCGAAACCAGGCAGACCTGGACATGCCCGCCGGACAGAATCGCCTGATCTGCGCGCTAACGCCGGACAGACACCAAGCAGCCGCCCGAGCGCATAACGGCGGCTAGGGTGCGCACCCGGAGCTGATGGCGGCCCAGCGGCGGGCGTGCTCAGACGCTGGCGGTGACCAGCAGGACGCCCCTGGAGGCTCGCACTTCGCCGTCTTCCACCCGGCCGCGCAGGGCTTGCTCGATGGCGGCGAGCGCTCGCTGCCGAGTGCGGTCGTCAGCATCGCGGAGCGCCTCGCGAACCCCGCCCGTACGGGCACTGGCCATGGCGACCTCGGGAATCCGGTCCTCACTGATCACGATGTGATCGGCATGCGGGGTAATCGTGACCGAACCGAATCCGGCGGCGTCCAGCACGGCGCGGACCCGGCCGGGATCGGCCAGCGAAAATGGGCCGGGCTCATCGGGGCCGGGCATGGGTGGCAGCGACCCGGTGACCTCGGCCACCGCCGCCCCCGGGATGAGCATCCACTCGTTGTCGAAGACGCCCTGCCAGCAGACGAACGACAGCACTCCACCAGGGCGGAGTGCCCTGCCGACGTTGGCGAAGGCGGTCACCGGGCCGGTGAAGAACATCACGCCAAAGCGCGAGTATGCGGCGTCAAACCGGGATTCGCCGAAATCATGGACCTGGATATCTGCGTGCACGAACTCGACGTTCCCGATGCCGAGCCGCGCTGCCCGTTCGCGCCCCCGCGCCAGCATCTCGGCTGAGATGTCAACCCCCACAGCCTGTCCGCCGGGCCCGGCCCGGGACGCCAGTTCCAGCGTCGTCCTGCCCGTCCCGCAGCCCAGATCTACCACCTTGCGCCCGGGCAGCAACTCCAGGCGATCCATGGCCAGCTCACCGGGCTGCCCGCCCACCGCCTCCAGCTGGTCCTCCAGCTCGAGCCATGTCGGCGCCAGCTGTGACCAGAACTCGGCCTGCTCAATGTTGGCGAAAGCCACCGCCAGATCCCTCCCCTTTCATCAGCACAGTATGCCGCCAGCGCACCCTGACGTGTACTAAAGATCTTGGACAGTGACTCTCGACTGAGAGGATCTGTTCATGCCCGAACATCGGCGGAGGTTCAGCCCGCAGTTCAAGGCTGAGGCC
>Ga0075425_100009076_pt1 | contig 10575 bp, 10 predicted proteins | sample SoiMethybrSBSTD4_FD_75300 | JGI IMG/M metagenome (GOLD analysis project Ga0075425, IMG submission 75300) | Bulk soil microbial communities from a Populus tree surrounding site in Tennessee, USA - Soil MetaG P. TD hybrid SBSTD4 | ecosystem: Environmental > Terrestrial > Soil > Tree plantation...
CCTTCGGCTGGCAGCTGACGGACGCACAGATCGCGGCCGTGGTCACCTACCTGCGCAACAGCTGGGGACATGCTGCGCCTGCACTGAGCGCGAGCGACGTCCACAAGCTGCGCGCGCCGAGCGCCGAAGGCGGCTGACCCCTCGACGTCCCCGGTCGCCGACAACCACGTGCGACCGTCACCGACAGACTCCCCGGGCTTCGGTCACCACAGTCGCTCCGCAAGGCAGTGAAGCGATGGAGATGGGCAAATGGCACCGGGCAGACTGAGTGGATTGAAGGTCGCCATCCTCGCGACCGATGGATTCGAGCAATCGGAGCTACTCGAGCCGCGCAAAGCGCTGCAGGAAGCCGGCGCCAGCACCGAGGTCGTCGCCCCCAAGCGCGGCAGCATCCGCGGCTGGAACCATACCGAGTGGGGACAGGAAGTCGCGGTCGATAAGGATCTGCAGAACGCTGATCCAGCGGAATATGATGCGCTCGTCCTGCCAGGCGGTGTAATGAATCCGGACAAGCTGCGCGCGATTCCTGCCGCAGTGAACTTCGCGAAGTCATTCTTCGAGGCCGACAAACCGGTAGCGGCGATCTGCCACGGGCCATGGACGGTGATCGAAAGTGGTGCTGCCAAGGGACACCGCATGACTTCGTGGCCCTCGCTCCGGACCGATCTCAAAAACGCCGGCGCGGAGTGGGTTGATGAGGAAGTAGTCGTCGATGGCAAGCTGGTAACCAGCCGTAAGCCGGACGACATTCCTGCCTTCAACCGCGCCACCATCGAGCTCATCGCCCAGAACCGTGACAGCAGTTGAGCACGGACGATCAGGCTGCGTGTGAACAGCGCGCCGCCACCCAACGAGGAAGGAGCCTCCTATGAAATTCCTGATTCTCGCCACTTTGACGGCGGCTGCGGCTGCACCGCTCGCCTTTGCAGCGGATACCTCATCCGACACCACGTTCTACCGGAGCATCGCCCAAGGCGGCATGGCCGAGGTCGACCTCGGTAGGCTCGCCGAGCAAAAAAGCACCGATCCCAAAGTGAAGGACTTCGCGCGGATGATGGTGAAGGATCACTCCGCGGCCAATGAGAAGCTCGAATCGCTGGCATCGGCGAAGCACATCGCTCTGCCGAGGACGCTCGACACCTCAAATGCGGCGACCAAGACCCGTCTCGAGGGCATGAGCGGCAACAACTTCGACAAATCGTACGTCGAGTCCCAGCTGAAGGCCCACGAGAAGACCGTCGATCTGCTCGAGAAGGAGATCTCCTCGGGACAGGACGCCGATGCCAAAGCCTTTGCCCAGTCGGTACTGCCGACCGTACAGCACCATCTCCAGGCGGTGCGCAGCCTGGCGAGCGAACAAGGCGTGAAGAGCGCGAGCCGCTAAGACTTGCGACCGAACAGCCTGCGCAGCTCTCCCTTGGCGCGCTCGAGGATGGCGCGCCGCCGCGCGGACATACTGCGGCCGGAGCGGTTGATGTGGAAGTTGAGCATCGACATGGCTGAGCGGAACGGCTCGGCCTTGCGGCGCCGACTGGCGAGCGCGGATCTCTTCAGGGAGGCAGCGATGGCGCGCGGCGAGCTCTGCGTGAATACTCCGGGCTCGAGATCGAGCGCATTGCTCCTCTTCATCACCTGGGCCGACCAGCGCTGCGGATTGGGGCGGGCGCGCGCGGGCGTGTTCCGTGCATGGAGCCTGCTGCGGGTTTGGCGCGGTGCGCGCCGCCTGCCTGCCCTGGCGGTCCTGCCTCGATTGCTCGTGTTGGAAGCCACGATCGGTCACGCTGTCATGCACTGCCGCTCGGGTCGATCGGTGAACTGAGGGGAGTATCGTAGGAGTGCTGTAGGCGATCTCCTACAGCCTGGCGGTGGTCGCTTGCAATTAAATAGGCTGGCGTCGGCAAAAGCTCGCTAGGTCTTCTGCCGCTAAAACATGTCAGGATCCGACGAAACCGAACACAACCCGTCCTTGATACGCGAGCTCGCGCACGAGCTGCGGGATGCTTTGAGTCCTCTCGCTTCTTCGGCCGATCTCGCGCGGCTGCGCAACTTCGACGCCGAGGCCAGCCGGCTGCTCGCCGAAAAGGTCGAGCGCGGTTTGCGGCGCACGCTGGCGATACTCGATAGCTTCGTGCTCGCCGAGCAATCGGAACACGCGACCTTGTCGCTGCAGCTGCAGCCAGTTCCGCTCGATGAGATCGTACAGGGCGCGCGAACTGCAGTCGGCGAAGGCGAGCGCTTCGCTTTCTTTCCCGCCGCTAAGACCATCACGGTCCGGGCCGATCGTGAACATTCCGCTCGCGTACTCGCGGCCGTATTGCAGCATGCAGCCGCGCTCTCCCCGGTAGACCGGCCGGTCGAGGTGCGACCGGAAGCGGACGCCATGCGACCGCTGGTCCGCGTCCACGTCCGCATCGATCCGGATGATGTGCCGCGCGGGGACTGGTTTGCCAGCTATCGGGGGGGCGATGGCCGCATGGCGTTGCGCACCGCACGGCAGATCATGAGGTTGCAAGGGGGGGCACTCGCGCTCGTAAATGACACTGCAGACGAGTTCGAGCTCGTACTGCGGTTCGCAGGCGCAACCGAGCTGCAGGCCGAGCGCCATTGCGCGTCGCCATCACTTCCATCTCAGCCGGCGGAGCGCTCCGCGGCTGCGGCCGGCGGCAGTAGCACCACTCAGACCGCCGGCCGTAACACGGCTCATTCCGCCGCCGGTGAACGTGTCCTGATCGTCGACGATAGCGCCGAAGTCCGCCGTGCCTATCGCGAGGCGCTCGTTGCACTCGGCTACACCGTGCTGGAAGCCGCCGATGCAGAGCAGGCGCTCCGCGCATTGGAGAGCGAGCGGCCGGACGTGGCGCTCATCGACATTCACCTGCCGCGCATGAATGGCTACCGTCTCGCACAGGCGATCCGTGCACGCGCCGGAGCTGAGATCTACCTGGTGATGCTGAGTGGCATGGCGCTCGATGCGGTAACACGCGGACTGGCGCGGGAAGCGGGCTTTGACGACTCCCTGGACAAAATGGCCGGTCCGATCGCGCTGCGGGAGCTACTCGAGGCGGGGCGCACGCGCGGCAAAGCGCAGTGATATGAAAGAGACAGTCTCGAAACGACGAAGCTGCATCCGCGGAGTCATCGCGAAGCCCGAGTCCTTGCGCTCGTCCCTGAGGCGCCACTGCTCCGAGTCCTGGGCCGTCCGTGGCCCGTCGTCCTCGTCCTTTAGGTCACCGCCCGTCCAGGGAAACCGGAATCCTGCCGAAGACAACGCTCGCCGCCCCGAGACTGTTAGGTGCGTCGATCCGAGAAGGGGCAGCTCCCGGCGACGCCTGACTGTGTTTCACGCCACAATGGGCAGTGGGGAAAATACGCACGAGACAGGAGTTGCCGCTGACGGTGCGCGACCCCAATGCGCGTCGGCTGAAGACCGAGGCGCACGTCGGCGAGCTCCTACAGTAGCTTTCGCCGCCGTATGGCGCCGACAGCAGAACGGGTGCTGTGCCGACGGTGCAGCTCACGGGTCGATCCCGATCATGGTGGCGGCTGCGGAGCCTGGATCCGCCTCTGCTGCATCGCGCTATCAACATGAAGAATGTGGAACCTGCCAATGCATCGGGGCGAGCAGCGCTGCGACCGTCGCTGAACGCCGTCCCGCAGTCTGGCTCGGGCGCGACAGCTCAAAGCTCGAGCCCGGGAGATATTGCATCCAAGGCGCGCACGCCTGCCGATGCTGACCGGCCCCACCCAGGGCGCGCTCTCGCACGGCCGCTGTGGATCATCGCCATATGCGTCGCGTTGGCCGCTTTGCGCCTCGGACGGCCCGTGCTGATTCCGGTGGTGCTCGCCGTGCTACTGGCATTGGTGCTCTCGGGTGTCGTCGAATCGCTGCGTCGTTACCGCGTTCCGCGCGGCCTCAGTGCACTCGTGCTGATGCTTCTCATCGGGGTGGCGGTAGGCGGCGTGCTGCATGCCGTGGAGACTCCGGCACGGCAGTGGATCGAGAGCGCACCACGAGTGCTGCGCATCATCGAGCACAAGACGCGAGCCGCTCAGTCGATCGTGCAGCGGCTTGATGCCCTGGCTAAGCGCGCGAGCGCAATTGGGAGTGCGGTCGACGCGGCGGGCGCCGCGGCGGTCTCTGCACCCCCGGCCAGCTCACTGTCCGCCATGGACGTGGTCGAAAGCACAAGTGGGGTCGCCGCCGCACTCACTATGGGAGCGGCGCTCACGCTGTTGCTGCTCGCCGCGGCGCCAGCGACGCTCGCGCGCATGGCCGCTCCGGTTGCCACGGACGGTCGCGCGCTGCAGGTGTTGCGCGTGATCGAGGCGATTCGTGTGGAGGTCGGCCGCTACTACGGCACGCTGGCCGTGATCAACCTGGCGTTCGGCACGGTCACGGCATTGCTGATGTGGTCACTGGGCATGCCCAACCCGATGCTGTGGGGGGCGCTCGCCGCGGTCTTGAACTTCATCCCTTACCTCGGGTGTGCCACGACCTTCGCGATCCTGACACTCGTGGCGTTCGTGTCATTCGAAGGCATCAGCCAGACGCTCCTGGTCGGGGCGGGTTTCCTGCTGCTGGCGGCGATCGAGGGTCATATCATCGAACCGGTGTTCTTGGGCCGCCGCCTCGACCTCAATCCCATCCTCGTGCTGGTGGCTCTGTGGGTCGGAGCCTGGTTGTGGGGCATCGCCGGTATGGTCGTCGCTCTGCCCTTGCTCGTAGCCACCAAAGTGGCAGCGTCGCGAACTCAGCACGGGGCCCCGGTCGTGCGCTTTCTCAGCCCGGCGCGCGGGCGCCCGCGGCGCACGTGGTCCTCGAGGTTCACCCGCGATCGCTGGCGATCACCGCTACGTCCCGCCCCGCCGGCTTGAGCGAATCCACGCGCCGGTCGTAGCGCAGTCCCTTGAGACTCGCTTGCCGCAGCAGGCCGTCATCGGTGTAACCGCGGAACTCGACTTCCACCACCAGCTCTGGGCGAACCCAGAGCGGTGTTGCGCCGCGCAGCTGTGCTCGCGTAGGGACATTCTCGAGCTGCGGCGGCCGTACCGACGGGCGGAGGCGGCGCAGAAGCTCGCGGATGGTGCGCTCATTGAGACCGGTGCCGACGCGTCCGCGGTACCGCCAGCGCGCCTCGTCGACCGGGCTTCCGAGCAGCAGCGATCCGAGCCGCTCGCGCGCGCCCTGCCCTGCGGTGTACGCAAGGATCGCGAATTCGTCCGAATCCACGCACTTGATCTTGAGCCATGCGTCACTGCGACCCTCGCGATAGGGGGCCGTAGTGAGCTTGGAGACGATGCCCTCGAGGTGCTGGCGACAGGCGGCGCGGGCGGCTGCAGGTCCGTTGCCGAGCGTGTAGGCGCTGAGCTCGAGCGGTGTATGCCTTGCGCGCATCAGACGCGCGAGGCGCTGCTTGCGCTCGATCTGCGGCAATTCGCGCAAATCCCGACCATCGAGGAACAGCAGATCGAAGACCATGATGCGCAGCTGCGAGCGGGAGGCCCCGGCTCCGAAAAACTGCTGCAGCCGCGCGAAGCTGCTGCGTCCGCTGTCATCGAGCGCTACGACTTCCCCATCCAGGATGCAACTGCGACACGGCAGCTGCCGTGCCGCTGCTGCCGCACCGGAGAGCTTCGCGGACCAATCCTGGTTGCCACGCGATGTAATCCGCACCTGCCGGCCGTTGCGCCAGATGAGGACACGGTAACCATCGAACTTGACTTCATGGAGCCAGCCCGCACCCTCCGGCGCCCGGTCGAGCAGGCGTGCCAGCTGCAGGCCAACCCGCCGAGGCCAGGGCATTGCAGAGCGCACCCGGCAGCGCTCAGCGGGCAACGCTGCCGGTTCCGCCACTCGCTGGCGACGGCGCTTACTCGGCCGCTTCCCAGTAGCGCGGCTCCTTGTAATAGGTGTACGTGCGCTCGCGGAACAGCCGCCCGTCATCGCGCGTGAGCTCATCGATGGAGGCCGCGGGCGCACCCTGCAGCTGCTCCTTCGTGTAGTTCACGACGTAGGCGTCCTCGTCCTCGGTATATTCGAGGGCGGACCACGGAATGGGATGGTACTTCTCCGACACGCCGAGAAATCCACCGAACCCCACCACGGCGAACATGATGTCATTGGACTCTTTGTCCAACACCACATCCTCGATCTCGCCAATCTTCTTCCCGGCGGGATCCTTCACATTGGTTCCGATAACTTTCTTCGCACGGATCGCTTTGGTATGTCCACTGGCGGTTGGCATGAGCTTTCCCTCGCTGCTGACTATGGCAATGCAGTCGCATACTGGCCCAATCCATGTGCTGCTCCAGTAGTCCGCGACCGCGTGGCCATGTAGGAGAGAGGGAGCTGGGACGCCGCCGCTACAGATGCACGTATACCGGCACGCCGCTACGCGTCCCGTGCGTCGGCGCGACAGTGACTTGCTGCTGCGCGCGCTCGAAGCTCAGATCGATGCGCGCCCCACTGCAACTGCAGCCGCGAGAGCGTGCGCGTGTCGTCCCGGAACAACCCGCTGTCGGGCGCCTCGATCTCTCCGAGCGCGTCTGCCAGCAGGAAAGCGTTGGCACCTTTGAGCGTGAAGCGTGCCAGTCCACGGTCAGTGCCCGGTTCGTATGCCATAGTGCGCCCCGGTACCGTGGCGACCTCGCCCCATCGTGCGCGGCGCTGCGAGCAGTGTCCGGTAGACCTGCACGTAAGCCTCGGCCATGTGGCGTGCGGTGAAACGCCGCTCGAAAGCGGCCCGCACCGCGCGGCGATCGAGCCGCCCGACCGCGCGGATGGCCTCGAGCGCCTCGCGCTCCGAGCGCACGATGAAGCCGGTAAGGCCGGGCTCGATGACCTCGGGCACCGAGCCACGGTCCCAGCCGATCACCGGAGTGCCGCAGGCCATGGCCTCGATCATGACCAGACCGAACGGTTCCGGCCAGCGTATCGGGAACAGCAGCGCCAGCGCGTTGGCGAGGAATTCGGTCTTGCGTTCCGCGCCGATCTCGCCGATGAACTCGATCAGCGGATCGTCGAGCAGCGGCCGGATCACCGTCTCGAAATAAACACGGTCCGACGCATCCACCTTGGCGGCGATCCGCAATGGAATGCCCGCCTCGCGCGCCACGCGTATGGCGACCTCGGGCCCTTTTTCCGGCGCGATGCGTCCGAGAAACGCGAGATAGCCGCGATCGTTGTGCTCTGTGCACCAATAGCGCTGTGGAGAGATTCCGTGCGGCACGGTCTCGAGCCAATTGGCATCGGCCAGGGGGTAACGCTGGCGGTCGGAGATAGACACCAGACCATAGTTGGGCCAGTGCGCGTACGCGGCCGGCAGATCCTTCAGGTCGGTGCGGGAGTGCACGGTCGTCACGCTGCGATGCGCCAGCTGCTCGAACATCGGAAAGTGCAGCAGATCCGTGTGGAAGTGCAGGATATCGAATCGCTGGGCCGCGGCGCGCACCTCGTAGAGCATGCTCAGATGCGCCGCGAGGTCGGACTTCAACGGTACGGCGTCGAGCCTGAGCGACTGATCGCGCATCGGGAGCAGGCGTGCCTCGGTCGAGGATTCGGCGGACGCGAACAAGGTGACATCGTGTCCCAGCTCGACCAGTGCGTCGCACAGATGTGCGATCACCATCTCGGTGCCACCGTACAAGTGCGGTGGCACCGCTTCATTGAGTGGAGCGATCTGTGCAATCTTCATCTGGCATCCTGCCGTCTTGGGTTTCCCTGTTTCTTTTTTACCGTGCGGCAGCGGGATGCGTAAGGTTCAGCCGAGCCTAGCGCCTGTGAGAATTCTCTTACGAACTTAGACACGCCTTCGCGGCGCGTCTTCCTCGACCTACACCTCGCTAGCGACTGCAGACGATCAGGCTGCCGGCGCAGCCCGCGGTCCGGGCTCTGCGCAGACGAACAGCAGCGAGCTCGGCGCGCGCGCCAGCATCTCTGCCGCCAGCTCTCCGAGGAAAAGCTGCGCCCCTGGTCGCGGATTTACTCCCATCACGAGCAGATCGTGAGGGCGGCGTGCGAGCTCGCGCAGCACCGCGTTGCGCACCGTCCCTGATGAGCGGATCTCGCCGCGGACCTCGACACCATAGTGTTCTCCCATTTCGATGATCTCGCGGATGACCGCATCGGCGTGACCGCGCGGTACCAGAGGCTCGCCGAAGCGCAGCCGCCAAGGCGCGGCCCTGGAGTGCAACGCTCCGACATGCAGCGCGGTGACCGAGCCGCGCGAGGCCTGCGCCAGCACGATCGCCACTTCCGCTCCGCGGCGCGACACGCTGGTACCGCTCACAGTGACCAACACGTGCCGGGGTCCGCTCGCCGGCCGGCGCTGCTGTGCCCGTTCGATGGCAATTGCGAACGCGCCGGGGAAGCCGGCCACGGTGTGCGTTATTTGCGGAGCAAACGCATCGCCCATGACTGCCGGCTCACAGCCGATGAGCAGTAGTCCGTACCCCTTGTGCGCTTCGCTCGCCACGGCGGTGTGCACGCTCACGCCTGCCCCGTCGCGCACGGTGATGTCGATAGGGGCGGCGCCCGCTGCCATGCGGGCTTGATCGCCCGCTTGAGCTTCGGCGCCGGCCGCGGCCGCCTTCGCCAGCTCATCTGCCCAGTGTGCCGGAGAACCCGCCGGCGCTGCGGCACGTGGCGCCTCCAGCTGCAGTATGGTAGTGGGAGTGTGCCGGCCGGCCGCCAGCAACCCCGCCAGATGAGAGGCGAAGCGTCCGCTCGGACTCGAGTCGACCGCCACCAGCAGCCGGTCGACACCCGCGAGGAATGCCCGTGCCTCGAAGTCCTCCCGCTCGAGGCGCACGCGCTCCTGCTCGGTGAGCGGCAGGCGGCCGAAGGCCCAGCGCAACATGGGTGGCATCGCCATAGTAGTCACCACCGCCATCGCCACGATCGCCGTGAACAGGTGCAGGTTGAGCGCACCAAGTTGCAATCCGAGCGAGGCAACGATCACCTCGGTCGAGCCGCGCGCATTCATGCCGCAGCCGACCGCGAAGGACTCCGCGCGCGTCAGCCCGCCGAAGCGGCCGCCGATGAAGGCACCCAGGAACTTGCCAACGCTCGCGAGCGCGATGAGCGCAAGCGTAAGCCACAGGAACCGCGCCTGGGCGAGAGCCGCCACATCGAGAGTGAAGCCTACCAGCGTGAAGAACACCGGCATGAACAAGCCGATTATCAAGCCGCGCAGCTGCGCACTCAGCTGACGCGTGAGCATCGGCGACTGTCCGAGCAGCAGTCCGGCGATGAACGCACCGAGCACGAAGTGCACGCCGAGCATGTTGGTGAGCAGCGCCAGCAGTCCGGTGATCACCAGGATGGTAGTGATGTTGGCCATCTCGCTGGTGAGCGTGTCGTTCGACCAGCGCAGCACGCTGAACACCAGGCGCCGGCCGAAGGTGAGGCTGAGCGCGAGAAACAGCGCGGCACCGAGCACGCTGTGCGCCACGGCGGCCAAGTCGATGGCACCATGCAGCGCGAGACCGAAGGTCACCGAGATGACGATCCAGCCGATGGTGTCATCGAGTATCGATGCAGCCAGGATCACCTGTCCGACGGTGCGCCGCAGGAATCCCAGATCGCGCACCACCAGCGCGACGATCTTCACCGAGGAAATCGACAGAGCCGTTCCAAGGAAGAGTGTGGTGATCAGCCGGCGGTGCGCGTGCGGCACCATCGAGTCGGGCAGCAGCGCGCCGAGCAGGATCCCGCACAGGAACGGGACGATCACACCACTCAACGATACGCTGACGGCGGCGCGGCGCGCGTGCCTGAGCACCGACAGATCGGTCTCCATGCCGGTGAGGAGCAGTAGCAGCAGAATGCCAAGCTGCGCGACGGCATCGAGCATGGCCTGCTGCTGCGCGACCGCGGGGAACAACTGCTGCCACAGTCCCGGCGCCAATGCGCCGAGACACGACGGACCGAGCAGCACTCCGGCGACGATCTGACCAATGACCGCGGGCTGGCCGAAACGCTGCAGCAGTTCGCCCACGAGCCGGCCGACCAGCAGCAGTGTCACTAACTGTGCGATGAACACCGCGACTGACGCGCCATGCGTCATACACGCTCCGTGCAGGCCACAGCTGCTGCCAATGTAGCACTGCAGCGTCAGCGCTGGTTCCGCTGAAACACTCGCAGGGCCGCGCCCATGTCAGCCGTGGCTGTCAGATAAACGGCGCAACCACCCGACAACGCATCCAACATTGCACCTACAGCTACCGCCCAGGCTGCGAGTTAGGCTCATTGCCCAGGCGCGGCGGGAGGGCCGCCGCAACCAACAGGACGAGGTCATGGCCAAGCGCAGGTACAGCCGCGCCAGCGGCAGAAAAGTCAGACGAGCAATGCATGAGATGAAGCGCGGCAAGCTGAGGAGCGGACGCTCGCGGCGTAAGGTCAAGAGCCGCAAGCAGGCGATTGCGATCGGCTTGTCGGAGGCGCGGCGCTCCGGCGCCAGGGTACCGGCACGCAAGAAGTGAACAACTGAGCCGTTGAGTTGGGCGGAGGCAGACTATGTTGACGATCCTGCTGATCGTTCTGGTGCTGATCCTGATCGGTGCGCTTCCGACCTG
>Ga0075425_100009077_pt1 | contig 10574 bp, 9 predicted proteins | sample SoiMethybrSBSTD4_FD_75300 | JGI IMG/M metagenome (GOLD analysis project Ga0075425, IMG submission 75300) | Bulk soil microbial communities from a Populus tree surrounding site in Tennessee, USA - Soil MetaG P. TD hybrid SBSTD4 | ecosystem: Environmental > Terrestrial > Soil > Tree plantation...
GTCCACCTTGTCGACGGCGAAGCATCCCGTATCGGCGCAGATCTCCACTCCCACGCCGACAGGATTCGCTTGTTGGAAGCGCGGGACCTGCGAAACACAGGTGGACACAACGATGTAAAAAGAGACGCAAGCTGCCAAAGTCTTGAGAATCTTCTGCGCTGTTCGACGCTTCCCGGTGAACCAGAGGACCGGCGCAGAAACCAAAGTGGCTGCAGATCCGAACAGGGTGACGAGGAGAATCATGCCTCCGCCGAACGCGACAGCGACTGTGCCAACAGGTAAGCCGAGCACGAGTAGCAGCAAAGTCGAAGTTAACCTTGGACTCCAGTCTCGCGGCTTCGAGCGAATGACGTAACCGGCGACCTGAACCACGTACCATAGATTCGCGCGGCGGCGTCCGCGTTTCGGATAAATAGAATCACGATAAGCTTCCAACAAGTCACCGCATGCGGCTTCTGCGTCAGCGGGGCGCAGTACCGCATGCATGAGGGTTTGGGCCCATCGGGGCGGTCGAACAGCGCCGTCTCCGCCGCTTATATCGTTGCGCATCAGATTTTCAGGGGCCACCGAACGCCATGCCAAAGGTTTTTCATAGCTGCTCGTGCATCATTAAGCGCTTGAACGCCTGACGGCTGAAGCTGATAAAAGCGTTTGGCCCGACCGTCTCGAATCGGCGTTCCAACCCCGATGCGTGAACGGATCAGTCCTTTGCCTTCCAGCCGCTCGAGCGTCGCATGCACGGCGCCGGCGGCAACATCGCGCTCCAAACGCTCCTCAACTTCGCGCAGAATTCCGCGACCGTAAGCACCGTCTCGTAGCCGCACGATTGAGAGTAGAACGGCCTGCTCAAACGTCCCCAATGTTTCCGCCATTGCGCCTATATTGTAGGCAGTGCATGTGCAGGTCAAGCGGATGATAGACGCCGGCAGGACGCCGGGGGACGGCGTCAACGTGAACGTGCTGTGGGCATTGCGCGAAGAGTGTGAGCCGCCGCGTAGAATCTCCTTAGCCGCGGTTTCGGGCACGCTATCCTTCTCGCACCGACCGCACTATCCTTTCTCGCGTGCGTTCGATGAAACAACGAGTCGCCGCAGCGACCCTGTCGCCGGTACGCAGTTCCCTAAGAGGAGAGCGCCCATGAACATCTCCCGCAGGCCCACTCGTTGGCTCGCAGTGCTTTGTGTCGCACTGCCGTTCCTCGGTAGTTGCGCGGATCAAGAAGCGGACAAGGTAGGCACCCACTGGGTTGCCACGTGGGGTGCGAGTCCTTTCGGCTTCGTGGCGTTCGGCCCGGCGCCTGCACCAGCGCCTTTCGTCAACCAGACCGTGAGGGAAAAGCTGCGCATCAGCGTCGGAGGCGGGCAAGTGCGCGTCCGCTTCTCCAATGAGCTGGGCGCGGCGCCGCTCGTGATAGGCGCGGCCACGCTCGCGCTGGCCGGCCGTGACGCTGCGATCGACAGCGCGAGCCTGCGCAAGCTGACGTTCGGCGGTGCGGCCTCGATCAAGATTCCGGCCGGCGCGCCGGCTCTCAGCGACCCGGTCGATCTCGAGCTGGCGGATCTCGCCGAGATCGCCGTCAGCATCTATCTGCCCGACGAGACCGCGCCCGCGACGATGCACATGGGGCGCAGCGCGTACGTTTCCGGCGGCGGCGACCTCACCCAAACCGCCGACCTGCAGGGCGCGGAACAGACGACGAACCACGTCTTCCTGACGGGCGTGTACGTGAGCACGAACGAAAACGTCGCGGTCGTCGCGGCGCTCGGCGACTCGATCACTGATGGCGCGGCGTCCACGCCGCATACCTACAACAGTTGGCCCGATCATCTCGCAGCGCGCGTGGCCGCCGCCAACGTCGCGGTCGTCAATCACGGCATCTCCGGCAATCAGGTGCTCTCGGACGGCGCCGGCGTGAGCGCGCTGGCGCGTTTCGATCGCGACGTGTTGTCGACGCCGGGGTTGACGCACGTGATAGTGCTCGAGGGCATCAACGACATCGGCACCGGCGGCTTCAATTTCCCGGGCACCACGGGCCCCGTGCCGCCCGAGCGCACGGCCGCCGACCTGATCGCCGGCTACCGCCAGTTGATCGCACGCGCGCACGCGAACGGCTTGAAGATCTACGGCGCGACGCTGACGCCGTTCGAAGGCACTTTTGCGGGCTACTACACGCCGGCGAAAGACGAAGTGCGCCTCGCGACCAACGAGTGGATTCGCGGCAGCGGCGAGTTCGACGCCGTGATCGACTTCGAAGCGGCGATCCGCGACGAAGCAAACCCGCGCGTGATGCGCGCCGAATACGACTCCGGCGACAAGCTGCACCCCGGCGATGCCGGCTACAAACGGATGGCCGACTCGATCGACGCCGCGCTGTTCCGCTGAGCGCGCTGGAGCGTGACAAACTCGCGCGACGCGTGGAGAATCGGCGCTGCCCAACAACAAGAGACAACCACCATGGCCCGTTCCACTTTTCTCGCGCATCTGTGCAAAGGTTTGTCCGCGATCGGCTTGATTTGCGCGGCCACTTCCGCGCTCGCGCAAGCGCCCGCGCAGGAAGCGCCAAAGAACTTGCAAGTGCTGCCCAAGGATTGGACACGGCCGCAAGTCGTCGCCGTCATGCAGAACATCAACGCGGCGCTCGGCGTCGGCTGCGATCACTGCCACGTGGTGCCACAGGGCGCCCCGCCGGACTTCGCGTCCGACGACAAGCCCGAAAAGAAGTTTGCGCGCGCCATGATGAAGATCACGCAGACTGCGAACGCGTCGCTGGCCGAAGGATTCGGTCTGCCGGCCTCGGAGCTCACCCGCATCAACTGCATCACGTGCCATCGCGGCGTCGCGACACCGAAGCAAATCGGCGAGATCCTTGCGGCTACGTCCGCTGAGAAGGGCTTCGATGCCGCGCGTGCGCAATACGACGATTTGAAGACGCGCTACTACGGCGCACAGGCGTACGACTTCAGTGAGTCGGGCCTGATCGCGACCGCGCAGCCGCTGACCCAAACTCGCACAGACGAGGCGATCAAGTTTCTGAACATGAACCTCGATCTCTTCCCGCGCTCGGCCCGCACTTACATTGCGCTCGCGGGCGCGCAGCAGGTGAAGAACGACAAAGCGGGAGCCATCGCGAGCCTCGAGAAGGCGCTCCAGATCGAGCCGAACAACGCCGCTGCGAAGCGTACGTTGGATCAGCTGCGCGCCGCGAAGCCCTGAAGCTTACCTGTTCTCGAACGTGAACCGGCCGTTGACGACCGGGTTGCGGTCGGTCGTCGAATCACACTCCGTCTCGTCGATCATTCGGTTCGTGTCGGTGACGCGCGAGAACGAGAACGTGACCTTGAACGGCGCGGTGAGCGCCGCGGGGTCGTGCAGCGTGAATTCGTCCTGAAGCTCGTTCTTGCCGACGAGCCGCATGCGCTCCTCGAAGTGCAGCTGGTCGCTCATGCGGATCGACGTGAAGCCGCCCAGCAAGAGATCCGGCTTGATCGCTACCGTGTCGACGACGAGCGTGTCGCCGTCCCAGTGGCCGATCGAGTCGCCGGTGCGCGTGGGCCAGAGCTCGTCGCCCGGCGGGTGAGGGCGGCCGTCCGTATAGATGTGGCGGATGCCGTTGATCGTGTCGACGATCGTGGTTTCCTCGGGTGTGATGCGCCACTGATAGATCGCCGGTGACATCATGTTCATGATGAACGGCGGCGAGCCGCAGTTGTTGTAAGCGGGAGCCGGCGGATGATTGGGGTCCGCTGCGGCAGCCGCGTCGGCCGCCTTCTTGGCCGCGTCGAACTTCGCTTGCCATTCGGCGTTGAACGGAACTTTGGCGCCGAGGATCGTCATGCCGGCCTGCGCGCCGCTCGCGCTCAGGCTCTGCCCGATGCCCTCGCCGACGAACACGTTCGGCTCCCAGAGCCCCGACCAATCGGGTAGCTTGGCGAACGCGTCGAGACGCTCCTTCGACGATTGCTGCGCGTGCGCGAGCGTGCCTGCCGCGAGCGCGGCGGTCGCGACAACGACCATGCATCTCATCGTGTGACCTCCGCAGTGTCGCCGATGGGCTTGCCGTCGGCCGTCGTCACCGACACGACTTGGCCGCCGGGGCTGCCGTCGCGCAGCGGCCGCGCCTTGACGACGATCTTGTCGCCCGGCTTGAGGCTGCCGGGTTTCCAACCGTGCCGCGAGAGGCCGAGCGGATTATCCATCTCGATGCCCCACTCGACGGGCGCAGCGCTGGGTTGTGCCGGATTGGGCACGAGCAGCTGGATCCAGCAGTGCGGGCTCATCCACTGGAATTCCTTCACCGTGCCGGCGAGCGTCACTTCTTTGGCCGCGTCGAACATCGCGGCGGAATGGTGAGCGAGCGCGGAGCCGGTTATCAGTGCGGCGAGCAAAGCGACGAGCGTGTTGGGGTGCTTCATGTTCGGTAAGGGTACGTCGGCCTACGGCGGCGGCGCCAGCGTGAATTTGCCGTCGACGATCGGATTGCGCTCCTCGCCCTCGCAGTCCTCGTGCACCATGCGATCGATATGAGTCTCGCGGCGGTAGGTGCGCGTCATCTGCCAAGGCTCGGTCAGATTGTTGGGATCGGTGATCGTCATCCGATTCTCGAGCAGCCCGTTGTCGAGCATCCGAATCCTCTCGACGAAGCGCGCGTCCGCGCTCAAGAACGCGATCATCTGCGATTCCTCGATCCCGCCGAACGCGATGACGGCCGAGCCCTCTCGCCCCGGAAACGCGGATTTCACCGCGATCGTGTCGATCACGAGCGTGTCGCCTTCCCAATGGCCGACGGAGTCGCCCCAGGGTGTCGGCCACACGTCGCCTTCGGGCGGGTGGGCGCGGCCGTCCGTGTAGACGTGGCGGATCTCACGGCTCGAGAAGATCAGCGCGGTTTCCTTCGGCGTCGGCAGGATTTCGAACATCAACGGCGACTCGAGCATGATCGTCGGAAAGCCGAACGTGCAGGCAGTGACCGCGCCGCCCGGGTCGATGCCGTCGCGCATCGCCTGCATCGCCTTGCGCTGGACTTCAACGACGCGGTCGATCGCAGCCTGCGAGTCGGGCTTGAGTGGCGGCGACCACTCGAGGTCCTTCAACACTTGCTCGAGCGATTCGTAGAAGCCGCCATCGGGGCTCGGCGTCGCGCCGACGTTCTCCCATTGGCCGCTCCAATCCGGTAATCGGTCGACGCGCGAGTCGCAGCCGCACACGAGGAGCAGCGCGGCGGCCGCCGCAGCGGCACGTCCCGAGCTCATCGCGCCGGCTCCGGCGGAGCGAATCGCGACCCGACCAACGGGCCGTTCGGCCCTATGCCGGACAGGTACTGACCGCCCTTGATGCCCTCGCGCATCGGATGGATCGAGAGCGTGATCGCGTCGCCGGGCTTCAACGTCGCGGGCCGCCAGCCGGCGCGCGCGAGATGCTCGGGGCTCGTCATCTCGATGCTCCATTGCTCCTCGGCGCCGCCGTCGTTCTTCACGAGCATCTCGATGAAGACGTGCGGATTGGTCCAGCGGAATTCCTTGACGGTGCCCTCGAGCGTGACCGTCGTCGACTGGTCGAACATCGCGAACGAGTGGTGCGCGAGCGCCGCGCTCGCCGTCAGCAGAGCCGCGATCGCGAGGGATGATCGACTCAGCGCTCGGCTCATTCGCATCTCGAGTCTCGATCCGTTCAGGCGAACGCGCCCCGGTGGTCCTGCACGAACTGGCGGATCGTGATCGGCGCGCGGCCGACGATGTCGCGAATCGGCTGCGTGTTTTCCTTCGAGAACGCGCCGCCGGCGCCTGCCCGCGCCATCGCGAGCAGATGTGCCACGAGCCAGTCGGGCATGCCGCGCGCCTTCATGCCTTGCTCCGCCTGCTCGAGCGTGAGCGCCGTATAGGCGATGGGTTTCCCGATTGCGTCAGCGATCACGTCGGCGAACTCTCCGTAGGTGGTGGCAGCGCCCGTGAACGAATAGAGTTTGCCGGCGTGCTTGCCGGGATCTCGCAGCACGCGCGCGCCGAGAGCGGCCGTGTCGCGCACGTCGATCAGCGCTACCGAAAGGTCCTTCGGCCATGGCTGCACGATCTTGCCCTGTTTGATGTTCGCCGCCTGGGCGAGCATGTTCTGCATGAACAGGCCCGGGCTGAGAATGCACCACTTCAGCCCGCAGCTCTTCAGGTGCTCCTCGATCTCGAAGTGGGCACGGCCGTTGACCGACTCCACTTTGGGGCCGGTCACGGCGCGGCCGCCCGAAATCTTGACGATGAATTCGGCGCCCGCAGCTTTCGCCGCTTCGATCACGTTGATCTGCTGCACAGCCGAGCTCGGGTTGTGGCCGGTGACGATGAAGACGCGCTTTGCTCCTGCGAGCGCCTTCGTCATGCCGGCTCGATCGTCGAGCTCGGCAACGGCTATCTTGGCGCTCGACCCGAGCACTTCCTTGGCTTTGTCGGCATTGCGAACGATCGAGACCGGCTTCTCGCCGAGGTTCCCGAGCTCCTTCACGACTGCGCGCCCGGTATTTCCGGTTGCGCCAACGACGGCATACATCACGATCCTCCATTGGAGCGCGAGGCGCTCCCTCCGACATTCCGCACGTGACCGAGCGGCTCGATGCTAGCACGGCTCGACGAGAGCCCCCTCGTGTTGTCTACTACTGCGAGCCAAGCTGAGGCACAGAAATGCTCATCGCAACACGTGGGGTTGTCGCGGTCTTGACGCTGCTTGCGGCGTCGAGTGCGGCGCCGCAGGGCGTCGTCACGCAGCGCATACTCTCGCTCGCCGCGGCGCGCACGATCGCCGAAGCCGCGCTCGCCGCTTGCACATCGCAAGGCTTTCACACGAGTGTCGCAGTCGTCGACCGCTCGGGAAATCTGTTGGTCGTGCTCCGTCACGAGCTTGCTCATCCCGCTACTCTCGAGATGGCGCGCAGCAAGGCCTACACGGCTGTCGTGTTCCGTGGCTCCACGGCGGAGTTCCAGGCGGCGACGGCGAACGATCCGGCGCGTCTGCCGCAGCGCGACGTGCCCGGCATTCTCGCCCTCGGCGGCGGCGTACCGCTCTACTCGGGCGGAGAAATCATCGGCGCGGTCGCGAGCTCGGGCTCGAGCCAAAAGGACGACGACGAGTGCGCGAAAGCGGGCGCAGCAAAAGGGGCGAGCCTGCTCGAGTGACGATCATGCTGAAGCGAATCGCTGCAATTTGTCTTGCCGTCGCCCTCGCGCCGTTCGTGCAAGCGCAGGACGCCGCGCCCGCGGCAGCCGCGGCGCCGATCAACCGCGCCGTGATGACGAGCGACCAGGTCGTCCGCATTCTCGACGAGACGGTGGACTGGTACCGGATGCTAGGCGTTCAGCAGCAATCGGCCACTCAGCCCAGCGACCTGCTCATTCTCTATGCGAATCGGCAAGCAGCCGATCGCGTGGTCGCGCTTGCGTTCGAGCTCGCGCGCGCGAACGCGGAGCTCTTGAGTAGCCAAGCGGAGCTGCAACAAGAGGCTCAGTCGGACGCTCCGAGCTCGCCGCAGGTGCTGCAGCGAGACCAACGCGATCTCGACACGCGCAAGACCAACCTCCAAGCGGAGATCGAGGCCGCGCAGCGGCAACTCGGTGCGGCGGCGGTCGAAGAACGCGGCACGCTGCAAGCGAAGGTCGCGGAGCTGCAAAGCGAGCTCGACCTCGTGAGCGCCCGGCTCAACCTGTTGAGCAACATGATGGACTTCGCGCACGAAACAGACGCGAACGGCTCAGGAGTGGCGGCGCTCAGGGATCACATCAGCGCCATAGCGGCGTCGATCCCCGCCGCGTCGGGTGTCATGCCGGAGCTCGGTGGCGCGGAAGCGGGCGAAGGCGTCAACGCCGCGCCCGCGCCAACCGCGCAGGTCGGCGCGCGCCGGTTCGGGATTTGGGACCTCGGCGCCAACGCGCTCAGGCTGCAGAACAAGCTTGCGACGATCGACGAGGTCGACCGACGAACGGACGATCTTCAGCAGACCTTCATGCAGAGTCGAACGGCGCCGGAGGAGCAGATCAGGATGCTGTCCTCTCGCGGCGACGAGCTCGCGGCGCGGTCCGGCGGACGCGATGCCGCGGCGCTGCGGTCCGCGCGCAGCGAATACGACACGATCGCGTGGCTCTTTGCGCAAACCTCATCCATTCTCGTGCCCCTGACGAAGGCCGGCGTGCTGCTGGACCAGTACCGCAGCAATCTCGACAGCTGGCGCCAAGCAACGCGAACGCAGTACTTTGCCGCGCTGAAGACGCTGGCGGCTCGGTTAGGGCTGCTGCTCTTGCTGCTCGCCGCCGTATTAGCGGGCGGCGAGGTCTGGAAGCGTGCCGTGTTCAAGTACGTGCAGGAGACACGCCGGCGGCACCAGCTGCTGCTCGTGCGCCGGATCGTCGTCTGGGCCATCGTGATCGTGATCATCGGCATCGCGTTCGCAACCGAAGCGAGCTCCTTTGCGACGTTTGCGGGCCTGCTTACCGCCGGCATCGCCGTCGCGATGCAGAGCGTGCTGGTGTCGATCGTCGGCTACTTCTTCCTGATCGGAAAATACGGCTTGCGCGTCGGCGATCACGTCCAGATCGGCACCGTGTCGGGTGAAGTCATCGATCTCGGCCTCGTTCGACTACATCTGATGGAGCTCGGGCCGCAACACGGCCCGACCGGCCGAGTCGTCGCGCTCGCGAACGCGGTGGTGTTCCAGGCGTCGGGCGGCATCTTCAAGCAGATTCCCGGCGTCAGCCTGGCGTGGCGCGAGCTGAGCCTCACGTTACCGGGCGATGCCGACTACGCGGCGATCAAGGAGCGATTGCTCGGTGCCGCGTCCCGCGTGCTCGAGAACTACGGCGAGGAGCTCGAGCGGCAGACGCGCGAGCTGAACAAGACGTCGTGGGGCACCACGGACAAGGCGGAGGCGCAAGTCCAACTGCGGTTCTCGCACGACTCGATCGAAGCCATCGTTCGTTATCCCGTGCCGCTGCAACGCGCGGCGGAAGTCGAAGAGCGCATGTCGCGAGCGCTGCTCGAAGCCGTCCGCGACCGTTCGGGCGCAGCGCAGCTCACTTCTCAACCCGCTTAGCAACGCACTGCCGCGGACACTCGCGAATCGGCGGCGTATGATCGCCGGCAGGGGCGCTGCGCGCCCGAGGGGGAACAATGCGAACGACGAACTTCCGGCCGCTCGTGCTCGCGGCCGCCGCCCTGGTTCTGGCGCCCGCGCTCCAATCCGCGGCCGAGGTCACGCGCGCCGAGATCACGTCGCGTGCCGACGTGCAGAACGGCGCCGAGTTCGGCGCCGCCGGCGCGTACGAGCTCTTGAGCGGCCGCATCTACTTCGCGGTCGATCCGAAGAATGCGCGCAATCGGGTCATCGCCGATCTCGACAAGGCGCCGCGCAACGCTGCGGGCCTCGTCGAGATGTCGGCGGATCTCGCGATACTGAAACCCAAGGACGCCGCGCGGGCGAACGGCACCCTGCTGCTCGACGTCGTGAATCGCGGTAACAAGACCGTGGTGTCCGGATTCAATCGCGCGGCCGCAACTCCTCGCGACGCCGCGTCGGCGCCGAATGAGTACGGCGATGGCTTGCTGATGCGCCTCGGCTTCACGGTCGTGTGGGTGGGTTGGGAGTTCGACGTGCCGCAACGCGCGGGCGCCATCCGTCTCAGTGTGCCGGAGGCCGAGGGCGTGCGCGCGACGGTGCGCAGCCTCGTCACGCCGAATGCCGCGGCACCGACTGCGCAATTCCCCGATCTCTCGCCGTACGCGCCGGTCGATGCGAAATCGGCGGCGAACAGCCTCACCGTGCGCGACGGAATGCTCGGATTACCGACGCCGATCGCGCGCGAGCGTTGGACGCAGGACGGCACGAGCGTCACTCTCGAGGGCGGCTTCACGGCCGGCCGCACGTACGAGCTCAGCTACGAGACGCGAAACGCGCCCGTTGCCGGCTTGGGGTTCGCGGCCGTGCGCGACACCGTCGCATGGATCAAGCGCGCCCCCGACGCGCCCGCGCACGCGCAGCGTGCGCTCGGGTTCGGCGCGTCGCAGAGCGGCCGCTACCTGCGCACGTTCCTCTATCTCGGCTTCAACACCGACGAGCAGAACCGCCAGGTCTTCGACGGCGTCATGGCGCACATCGCGGGCGCCGCTCGCCTCGATCTCAACCGCCGTGGTTCGACACCGACGAGCCTCGGCATGTTCGACGCCACGTCGTTCCCGTTCGCCGACGCGGCGCTGAAGGATCCGGTGACCGGCGTCGCGGAAGGCGCGCTCGACAACCCGCGGACGAAGGATTTCGCGCCGAAGGTCTTCTACACGAACACGGGCGTCGAGTACTGGGGCGGCGGGCGCTCGGCCGCGCTGGTGCACATGACGCCTGACGGCAAGAAAGACCTCACGCCGCCCGACAACGTGCGCGTGTATTTCCTCACGGGCACGCAGCACGGTCCGGGACGTTTCCCGCCGGCCGAGCCCGGCAACGGCGCGCAGCGCGAGAATCCCACGGACTACTGGTACGCGATGCGCGCGCTGCTCGTCGCCATGGACGCTTGGGTTCGCGACGGCACGGCGCCGCCGCCGAGCCGCCATCC
>Ga0075425_100009079_pt1 | contig 10573 bp, 10 predicted proteins | sample SoiMethybrSBSTD4_FD_75300 | JGI IMG/M metagenome (GOLD analysis project Ga0075425, IMG submission 75300) | Bulk soil microbial communities from a Populus tree surrounding site in Tennessee, USA - Soil MetaG P. TD hybrid SBSTD4 | ecosystem: Environmental > Terrestrial > Soil > Tree plantation...
GGCGCGGCCGCGCCGGACGCGGCGTCTCGAATCGTCAGCGCGTAGCGACGGAACGGATGAGCCACGCGGCCCGGGACGAACAACAGCAGAGGCGCGCCTTCCGCCGGGGCCGGCGCCCGGCCCGACGCGACGAGCGGGCCGTCCACCTCGCGGAGCTCGTACTGGAGCCCGCGATCGAACGCCGCGCCGCCGAGGTCGACGGCGAGCGCCATCGATCCGTCATCGCCGAGGCGCACGACGGGCTCCTCGCCGCGGGTCGCGGGACGAAGCGTCGCCGGCGCCAGCGCCAGCGCGCCCCCGTCATGCCGCCCGAGCGTCCGCAGTTCCAACGCCTGATAGCCCACGACGAGTGCGAGGCCCGCGGCAGCGGCGTAAGGCAGCACGACGGACGCCCTCCATGGGCGCGGCACCGGCGCCGGGAACACCAGCGGCGGACCGGCGATCGCCGGCTGCGATTCGGCGTCGCGGGCCAGGCCCGCGCGCGCGCCGTCCGCCATCAGGGCGCCCAGGCGGATCTCTTCGGCGCACTCGGCGCATTGGAAGAAGTGATCCTCGTATTCGAGCCGCTCGGCGTCGGTCATCTCGCCGAGAAGATACCGCTCGGACGCCATCGAGTGGACGGCCTGCGTGTGAGTCACGGCGTCACTCCGTATCCCCGCGCGCGAGCGTCTCGCGGAACCGCGCCTTGGCGCGGTGCAGCATCACGCGCAGGTGGTTGCGATCGACGTGCAGGTCGCGGCAGATGGCGTCCTTGTCGCGGCCTTCGAAAAAGAGCCACGTGAGCAGATCGCGTTCGCGCTGCGGCAGGGCTGCAAGCGCCCGGCGGACGCGCGTGCGCTGCTCGCCGGCCACGATCGCGGCTTCGGCATTCGATGTCCGATCCGCCGTGTCGTAGTCCTCCGGGAGTTGCGAGGTGCGCGACGCGGATCGGTACATTTCGAACAGCACGTGGTTGCAGACCGCGTTGACGAAGCCGCCGAGATTTTCCGCTGCGTCGAGCCCGCCCTTCTGCTTCAACGTCGCGAGCACGCGCGCGAACGTCTCCTGCCGGGTGTCTTCGACGAGCGCCGGCGAGCGGAGGCGCGAGCGCAGCTTCAGCGCGATTAACTCGCCAAAGTACTGACTGAAATGACGCTCGGTGGTCGGGTCCTCCGCGATCAGTCTCTCGATGTAGGCCTGGTCGAAGTCGCAGCGCTGAAGTCGTGGCAAGCCTCCAATCGTAGCGCCAAATTCCCGGCCTTCGAGTCACTCGACTCAATAGTGTTCGCGCGGCGGCAATCGTTACAAAACTCGGCCTCACGGTCGAGCTTGATCCGGAGTGTAACGATCCGGCGTCTCCGATCACCAGTGACGTGACGCGGCTGCCCCGGCCGCGCAGAAGGACGGCGATGGCTGTGAGCGCTCCGGACTACGTCTCGCTTTCGGAAACCATGCAGTTTCACCAGATCATCGTCTCCACGAGCTTCAGGGCGAACATCCTGATCGTGTGCGACGGCGTGACAGTGAACAGCGTCGTGGACGAACTGCGCCTGCTGCATACGGCGGGCTGGTACGGCTGTCGCATTCCGGGCGTGCTCGACCTGCCGAGCGTCGGCTATCGAACGGTCCTCCTCTACGACGTTTCGCAGCTGACCGTTCTGCAGCAAATCGCGCTCTCGGACTGGCTCGCGCTCGGCCGCGGCCGATCGCGCGTCATCTCGGTGTCGCAGGTCTCGCTGTTCGACCGGGTCGAAAGCGGGGGGTTTCTCGAGGGACTCTACTATCGCCTGAATACGGTGACGGTCCGGGCCTCGCGCGGCAACGGGTGGCAGCGATGACCGACGCACCCCTCTCCGAGGCTTGCTTCATCGGCGACAGCGCCGCGGCGCAGACAATCCGCTCCGAGGTCGAAATGGCCGCGCGCTGGGATCTGCGCGTGCTCATCACCGGAGAGACCGGCGCCGGCAAGGACGTCGTCGCGCGGCTCATTCACCAGACGAGCGCGCGGCGGTCGGCGCCGATGGCGTCGCTCAACTGCGCCGGCCTCGCCGACACGCTCATCGCGTCCGAGCTGTTCGGGCACACGCGCGGCGCCTTCACCGATGCGCACCGCGACCGCGCGGGCGTCCTCGAGTCGGCATCGAAAGGCACCGTCTTCCTCGACGAAGTCGGCGAGATGAGCCCGCGGATGCAGGGCAGCCTCCTGCGGTTTCTCGAAACCGGCGAGATTCAGCGCGTGGGCGACGACCGGCGCGCACGGACTGTGGACGTGCGCGTCATCGCCGCAACCAACCGCGATCTGGTCGTGGAGGTCGAGGCGGGCCGCTTCCGCGAGGATCTGTACTACCGCCTGAACGTGCTTCGCATCCACGTGCCGCCGCTCCGCGAACGGCGCGACGACATCCCGCTGCTCGTGGCCCATTACCTCCAACGGTACGCGCAGCAGTATCGAATACCTTCGAGAGCGATCACGCGTGCGGCGCTCGATCGGCTCGCGGCGTGCGACTGGCCCGGCAACGTGCGTCAGCTCAAGAACGTCGTCGAACGCACGCTGCTGCGCTGCCAGGGGGCGACGATCGACGTCGGCGATCTGCCGACCGATGTGAAAAGGCTGTCGGTCGCACCGGGCCCGGCGGCGCCGATGCCGACGGGCAAGACCTCGTCGACGATTCCCGCTGATCAGCAGCTGGTCTCGAGGATGCTCGATACCGGCGAATCGTTCTGGTCGGCGGTTTTCGAGCCGTTCGATCGGCGCGATCTGACGCGGGCCGAGCTTCGCGCCGTCGTCTCGCGGGGCCTCGAGCTGACCTGCGGCAGCTACCGCCAGGTCGTCCGGCTCTTCAACATGCCCGACGGCGATTACAAGCGGTTCCTCCGTACGCTGCGCGCGCACGACTGCCACTTCCCTCCGCAAACGTTCCGCCGCCCGCACGCGGCGTAAGTGGCGGTCCACCGGATCGAGGCTACTGCGGCCGGCGCCGAGGGCTCCACAGTCCCCGCGCCGCGAGCACGAAGGTGAGGCCCCCGATCCCGCCGAGCGCCCAGAGCGTCCAGACGAAGAAGAAGCCGCCGGCAGACCTCGCGATCTCGGGGTAATGCGCTCCCCTCATGTGAAGGACGGGCATGCCTGCGGCGAACAATCCGACAAGCAGCATGATGACGTGACCCGATCGCCGTTCGGCAAGGACGAGCGTCCCGTACAGCAAGACCACGAGCACGACCAGCGCCGTGTTCGAGGACTCGGCGTTCGATATCCCGCGGACGATGTCGTCCGTCACGTGAAGCGTCAGCAGGAGGATCGAGAGCAGAGATGCGATCGGGAGCAGAGCGGCGGGTTTCATTGGAGGTCATCCCTTCGGCTTTCGGCGATCGGCGCAGATTATTTTCTGACGGTTCCGCTCACATATCCTAGCGCGGCCAGACGTTCGCGAAGTTCGGCGGACACGGCGCGCGGCGTCGGCAGCGCGATGGCGGGCGATTCCGTCAGCGGTCCGAGGCGCTGTGACATTCCGGCCAGCACCGCCGGCCGTTCGGACGCGAGGTTCCGCACTTCGCCGGGATCGCGTTCGAGATCGTAGAGCTCGGGTTGCGGCGCGTCGATGAGTTTGAATCGATCGTCACGAACCGCGCGCAGCGGCGCCCCTCCGAAATGCGCCGGATACAACGACTCGGAGTACGCGGCGCGATCCGTTGCGATCGGGCGGCCTTTCAGCGCGGGCATCAGGCTCGTTCCATCGATCTTCGGCGTCCCCGCTCCGACAAGATCGAGCACGGTCGGCATCACGTCCACGAGACTCGCCACCGCAGTCACGCGCCGCGGCTGGAGGCCGTGCGCGGAGATGATCAGGGGCACACGAACAACGTCTTCATAGAGCTGGAGGCCGTGACCCTCCTCTCCGTGCTCGCCGAACGACTCGCCGTGATCCGCGGCAATCACGACGACCGCCTGGTCGAGGAGCCGACGACGCTCGAGATCGTCCAGGAGCGCGCCGACCTGCGCGTCGGCGTAGGCGACGGCGGCGGCGTACGGGTCTTCTTTATAGAGCGATCGATACGGTTCCGGAGGATCGCACGGCGCGTGCGCGTCGTACAGATGCATCCACAGCAGAAATGGCTCGTCGCCCTGCTGCGATACCCATTGCAGGGCTTCCGCGACGACCTCGCCGCCCGGCCTGCGAAATCGCCGCGACCAGGAGTCGGACACGCCGTCGCGATAGACGTCGAAGCCGCGCGAAAGACCGCGCGAGGCCTGCAGCACGGCGGAGGCCGCGAACGCGCCCGTGTGGAAGCCACGCCGCTGGAGGATCTCGGCGAGCGTCGCGTGATCGGCGGCGAGCGGATCCGCAGCGTTGTCGCGGACGCCGTGATGCGGCGGCAGCAGTCCGGTGAACAGGCTGCTATGCGCCGTCAGCGTCAGCGGCGCGACCGTGGTCGCCTTCTCGAACAGCGCGCCGCGCCGCGCGAGGCCGTCGATGTTCGGCGTCGAAACGCGCGTCGACCCGTACGCGGAGATGTAATCGACGCGCGTCGTGTCGAGCGTCACGATGATGACGCGCTTCGCCAGCGGCCGCGGTCCCGCGCACGCCGCGACCGACAAGAGGAGCGCCGCGCCTAGCGGATACCGCACTACCGTCTCGCCGTCGCTGTCGACGCCCGAACGAGCGTCAGGCGATGATCCGCGGCTACGCAGGTGGTCGGAGTGTTGTGGGCGGTGACGGTGAGCGTGCCGCTCAGCGCAATGGCAATCGTGCCGCCGTTCACAGTTCCGGTGCCCGTACCGACGGCGGTATAAATGCCGGCTCCGTCAGGCAGCGTCTCTGCCAGATCGTAGTGCAGCCCGTAATATTCGAACGACGTCAGATTCAGCGTCACGCTCTTCTCGATGATCCGGCCGTAGAAGATGTTCTCGGCGCCGCCGTAGGCCGGATCGCGCTCGAACGCCGCTCCGCCGAGCACGACCCGCAGGCCGGCGACGTTCTGGGTAATCGCCGCCGTGTATGTCCGGTGCCTGCCAATGTCGCCAAGGCCGGTGCAGGAGGGCGACGCGTCGATTGTCAGCTGCCACGCGCCCGACACGTCCGTGGGCGGGACGACAGGCGTCAGCGTGAAGGAGAGGCTCATGTTCGACGCCACGTTCACGGTTTGCGAGCGGCTCACATACCCGTCAGCCGATGCGCGCAACTCCGCCGGACCAGCCAGACCGAAGATGCGGTAGCCGCCGTACGTGGTCGTCGTCACAAACCGGCCCGCGCCCCTTCCCGAAACCACGTCCAGGCGTGCGGAGCTGAGTCCGCTGGCTCCGTCCGTGATGGAACCGGTGACGGTGAAGGTCCCCGGCTCCAAGACGACGACCGTCCTCGTCGCGCGAGTCGTGGAGTACTGGACGGTCACGATGGCCTCACCATCGGCAAGGCCCTGGGCGCGGCCCGCCGCGACCTGCAGCACGGAGGGATCCGACGACGTCCACGTGGCCTGAGCGGTGACGTCCTCGGACGCGCCGTTCACATGAAAAGCGAGCGCGGTGAGCTGGATTGACGACCCCGGCGGGACCGATGTCGAGCCGGTAATCGACAGCCCCCTGAGCGGGCTGTCAATTGGCGTCGTCGGCCCGGCGGGAGAACTCTTGCTGCAGTCAAGGGTCGCGGCGATGAGCGCCGCAAGCAGAACGCGTCTCAGCATGGCCGCCCTCCAGGCTATGGGGCGTCCGACTCAGAGTCCTTATGAAGGTCTTCGCCTTTCCTGAATCGGCCTCTGCCCTTTTGCCCTCTGGACGGACCGGGCGGCCGCTTTTCCTGAGTCGACCTGGTAGAGCGGGAAAATCAATGACGTTCGACTCCGCGTATATTGTTGAAGCAGTTACAAACAGTCTCACGCAACTGTGCAGCCTCCGAAACAGTTTTCTCCCGGCGTGATCGACTACGACGGCCGAATGTCGGCCCGCTATCAAGACGGGCGCAGCCTTTCGTCAGAGGCCGCGAGCACCTGGTCGGCGATTGTCGCACCGTTCGTTCGTCGAGGGGCGAACACGAGAATTCTTGATCTTGGCGCAGGCACGGGCCGGTTCTCAGCGCTGTTCGCCCAAAAGTTCGAAGCGCACGTGGTTGGAATAGAGCCCTCGAAAGGGATGCGCGAGGTAGCCCGTGCCGGCGCCAGACTGAAGAACCTCGTTTATGTGGCAGGGTCTGCAGAGGCCATCCCATTGCGGAGCCAATGCTGTGATCTCGCCTGGTTATCGCATGTCTGGCACCATATCCGGGACCATCACGCCTGCGCTCGAGAGCTTCGCCGGGTTGTGACACGGGGCGGTCACGTTCTCGCGAGAGGGACCTTCGGTGATCAACTCGACGGGTTTCCGACATTGTTTCGCTTCTGGCCAGCAACCCGAAACATCTGCGAGCAACTTCCGACTATTCAGCAGACGGTCCGAGTTTTTGAAGCGAACGGATTTGTATTAACGGAGCACCGACGGGTTCCGCAGACGACTTGTGCCAGTCTTGACGAGTTCGCCAGACGAACTCGAGCACGGGCGGACACCGCGCTCGCGCTCATTTCAGATGCGGAGTTTCACGAGGGCCAGGCGACGCTCGAGGAGGCGGCCGCTCGCGAGCGGACGTCTGGTCCCGTCATCGAAACGATTGAACTGTTGGTGTTTCGCGATCAGACGACTTCAGCCACAGCCTCCTAGACTGCGTCATCGTACGACTGCCGCGGCAACCATCGCCGCGAACGCGTCATCCCTCGTGCCGCGACCATCGATGTACGGCTTCCGCGTCTCCTCGATGGCTGAACGGTCGACAGAAGAACTCGTCGATGTCCTCGACGACGCGTCACCACGCGTCACCCAGGCGCCACCAACGACGTTGGAAGAAGAGGTTCAGAAGGCGCTAAGTGGAATGGAATCAATGGTGAGCCTAGACAGTTGGAACCAAATCGCTGGAAGGCTGTGGCGGCTGCAGGGGCTCCAACTCGGTGACCGAACCTCAGAGCCAAAAATGGATCACCAGAAGGCGGTGCGAGGCCGCGAGCTCTACACCGAGGCGCGCCGGGTGCCACGAAAAGCGGGAAACCACGCCGACCGGTTCGTGACAGTTTCAGCTCTACTCGCTCGAAGAGGCAGGCGCCGATCCGAACACCGCGGTGAGCTTACAGAAACCGGCCAGGCTGCCGTCGGGACAGATGCAGGAGTTTCCGGTCGCGGCATTCGCGATCATCGAGTAAAGTCGATACGCTGACCGACGATCAGCGGTACGCGGTCATCGAATGGTTGAAGACATTCTAGCTCTGTGACGCCTCAACCCTCGGCGATTGGCGGCGGCAACGGACATGACTGTTACGAGTTCGGACCGTTCCGCCTCGACAGCAGCACCCGCGAGCTGTGGCGCGGCGAGGAAGAGATCGCGCTCACGCCGAAGGCGTTCGAGCTGCTGCGCGTACTGGTCACGTCGGGTGGGGGCGCGATTGAAAAACAGCAGCTCCTGACGCTCGTCTGGCGCGACAGCTTCGTCAGCGAGGACAGCCTCACGCAAAACATCGCGACCCTTCGCAAAGCGCTCGGCGATTCCGCCGATCGTCCGCAATTCATCGTCACCGTGCCGCGCCACGGATATCGATTTGCTGTTCCAGTGCGCATCCTGTCGTCTGCTGTACGCGTGGACGATCGTGATGCGCGCGACGACAGCGAACCGATCGATCGAGTGGAGGAATCCGTCCAACGCGACCCCATCGCGCCAGCCGGTAGCGGCCGCCGTCGCGCCTGGGCGGCGGTCGCGATGGCGATCCTGATTGTTGCAGCCGCGTTAATGGCGCTCCTGCATTTTCGCAACGCGGCGACGACGCCGGACGTCGTGCGATTCGTCGTCACACCTCCTCAAGGGACGAGTTTCAGCGCCTCCGCTTCGTTGCTCGCGGTCTCGCCGAACGGCCGGCTGCTCGCATTTCTCGCCTCGCGACCCGGAGAACCGCGGCGGATCTGGATTCGGGCGCTCGATTCGCTGACCGCGCGCGAACTGCCGGGCACCGACGGCGCAGTCAGTCCCTTCTGGTCGCCCGACAGCCACTTCGTTGCGTTCTTCGCGGACGATCAGCTGAAGAAGATCGGTCTGGTCGGCGAACCGCCCGAAGTGCTGTGCCGCGCACGAGCCGGAGGCGTCCCCAGCGGTGCGTGGCACGCCAACGGCGTGATTCTTTTCTTCCGCGCTGACGGCATCTACAAAACATCGGCGAATGGCGAGTCCGCGACGCAAGTGACGTCAGTCGATCGCCAGCGTGGCGAATCGGCCCACATATTGCCCGGGTTTCTTCCCGACGGCCGCCACTTCGTTTACACCGCGCGCGTGGGCGTCGAGGGCGCGACCGAAAGCTGGATCATGCTGCGATCGCTCGACCGGCCGGATGATCGGCGGATCGCGGCGTCTCGCTCCCAGGCGTTTTACGCGAATGGACAGTTGCTGTTCCTGCGCGACGGTGCGCTGGTGGCGCAGCGATTCGATGCCGATCGCTTGCAGCTGGTTGGCGAGCCCGCGGCGATTCCGGATGTGGAGCGCGTCGGATTCAATCCCGCCGGTCCGAGAGCGATGTTCTCCGTTTCGGAGAACGGCGTTCTCACGTACCGCACGTCGCCGGCTCTCGAACTCGGCTGGTTCGATCGAGCGGGAGCATCTCTCGGATCGATCGGCGTCGCGGATCTCGATCGCGGTCCGGCGCTGTCGCACGACGGCCAACGTGTCGCCGTCACTCGATACGATCCGGCGACCAACACGCGCAGTCTCTGGATTCTCGATGCTGGCCGGGGCGGCGTGTCATCACCTCTGACTTCTCGAAATTCATGGGACACGTGTCCGGTGTGGTCGCCCGACGATACGCGGATCATCTTTGCACGACGCACACCGAACGGGTCCGCCCTGTACGAGAAGGATGCGAATCGCGGGATCGACGAGCGTCTGGTCGCCGAGCGCGTCATCGGTTGTCCGATCGACTGGTCCGCGGATGGCCGGTATCTGCTCTACGGAACGGGCGCGAGCTTTGGTTCAGCGGAAAGGCGGCTGTGGCTCGTGTCTCCCGACGGCGGCGCGCCGCAGCCGCTCGAAGGCAACTGGCCGGGGGGCGCGCGAACGCCGCAGGGCCGCATTTCGCCGAACGGCCGGTGGCTGGCCTACGAGTCCGAAACCGCCGGTCGCACCGAAATCTTCGTGCGCTCATTTCCCGATGGCGCGGCTGGAACGTGGCAGATTTCCTCCCATGGCGGCATCGAACCGCAGTGGCGTCGCGACGGGCGCGAGCTGTTTTTTCTGGGCGCCGACCAACGGCTGATGGCAGTGCCAGTGGAAACCGCACGCGAATTCCGGGCGGAGAGGCCGATGGCGCTCTTCAAGACCGCGCTCGATCCCGCAGGTCTGCCAATCGTCGGCCGCAATCAATATCTCCCGGCGCCTGACGGCCAGCGGTTTCTGATCAATCAGCCGCCGAGCGACGCGGGGCCTTCGCCGGTGACGGTGGTCGTCAACTGGCCGGCTGCGCTGATGCGATAGATCAGCGTTTTCAGCAAAATCTCAACCCAAGATCAGCGTCCTTTCAGGACTTGCCGCGCAATTCCGCACGACACTTCCGTCTCTTCGAGCTGCCCGCCCGGCGATGCAGCTCGATGAAGGGAGGAATGATGAAGACGCGACTACTCGGTCTCGGGGTGCTGTTGATCCTGCCGGTCGTGGCGTTTGGTACGCCGCGCTCTGGCCTGCTGTTCCAAACCGTCCTCAACCGCGCGACGGCGGAAGCGCCGATTCACACCACCGCTCATGCGGGTTCGTGGAATGTGGTGTTGCAGACAAATGGACCGTCCGATTTCTTTGTGCAGTACAGCGGCTACATTCCTGGCGGGTACACCGGATGGCACAGCCATCCCGGACCGGTTCTGGTCACAATCAAACGCGGAACCGCGGTGTGGTACGAGGCATCAGATCCAACGTGCACACCGCACGTGTATCCGACCGGTTCGGCGTTCGTCGAGCCGGCCGGATCGATTCACACCCTTCAGAACGAAAGTGCGACCGAGCAACTCGAGCTGGTCACCTCGTACATCATTCCCGTGGGTGCCGCGACGAGGCAGGACGAGGCGCAGCCTGTGGCGTGTCCGCATATTCCGTAGGGGGCGGGGAGAGTGTGGTCACCCAATTCCTGATCGTCTGAGATTGCCAGCGAGATAGAGCTGCGAGAGGAGCCGCATTGGATACCCGACGAGTCAGCGATGAGGGCGGCGGGTTTCATCGATGATTATCCTTTCGGCTCCGCATATATTGATGAGGGAGTTAAGAACAGTCTCACGCAACAATGCAGCCTCCGACTGCGCCGCCGGCCCAGCCGGACAGATGAGCGCCGCAACGAGCATGACACCGATGCCACGGAGGAGAAGAAGGCGCATGCAACGGCCGGATGCTTAGAGAGTGAAGCCGCGGCGCTTGACGCGCCCCTTGCTGTCCCAGACTTCAAAAAGGTACGCCGTTCCTCGCGTCAGCGCGAATGACGGATCCTGCGGAACGGATGCATTGAACTGCTGATGGCCAGCCGCGAACGACGCGGGATTCGAACCCGCCCTCAGCGT
>Ga0075425_100009081_pt1 | contig 10571 bp, 4 predicted proteins | sample SoiMethybrSBSTD4_FD_75300 | JGI IMG/M metagenome (GOLD analysis project Ga0075425, IMG submission 75300) | Bulk soil microbial communities from a Populus tree surrounding site in Tennessee, USA - Soil MetaG P. TD hybrid SBSTD4 | ecosystem: Environmental > Terrestrial > Soil > Tree plantation...
TGACGCGCAACGTGCTCAACACCTACGTCGACTGGCACGCCCAGGTGCTGCACGACCTGCACGAGTCGGTGCCGTATCTCTACGACAACACGGTCGGCGACGGCCCCTACAACGCGTGGATCGATCCGATCCTGGCCAGCGAGTGGCAGATGATCGGCTACCACAACGTCAACGAGATGACGAAGTTCGGCATGCCGGGCGTGTTCACGCACGGGACGTTCGACACCTGGTCGCCGGGCTATCTCATGTTCATCGCCGCGATGCACAACGGGATCAGCCGCCTCTACGAGACGTTCGGCAACGGCGGCGCCGACACCGTCGAGCGCACGCTGAGCCCGAACGACACGGCGCGCACGTGGTACCGCCCGAACCCGCCGCTGCCGAAGACGCTCTGGTCGCAGCGGAACAACAACAACTACCAGCAGACCGGCCTGCTGGTCTCGCTCAACCAGTTCGCCGACAACACGCAGTACTTCCTCAAGAACTTCTACCTGAAGGGCAAGCGATCGATCCTGAAGCCGGCGACCGAAGGCCCCGCCGCCTACGTCTTCCCCGCCGACGATCCGCGGCCGGGCCCGCAGGCCGACCTGCTGCGGATCCTGCAGCTGCAGCGCGTCGAGATCTCGCGCGCGACGCAGCCGATCACCGTGTCGATCCCGGTGAAGAACAAGCCCGACGAGTCGAAGACCTTCCCCGCGGGCTCCTACGTCGTCCGCATGGATCAGCCCTACAGCCGCATCGCCGACGCGCTGCTCGACTATCAGTACTGGGCGCCTGACGATCCGCAGCGGCAGCCCTACGACGACACGGCGTGGACCTTCCCGGAGCTCTTCAACGTCAAGGCGACGCGCGTGATGGACGCCGCCGTGCTGAAGGCGCAGATGGAGCCGGTCAAGGGTGGCGTCAAGGCGACGGGCGCCGTGACGGGCACGGGGGACATCTTCCTCGTGAACCACAACGCCGATCCCGCGCTGATCACGCTGCGCTACAGGCTGAAGGACGCGAAATTCGACATCGCCGAGGAGCCGTTCGAGGCGGGCGGCACGAAGTTCAACCGCGGATCCTTCATCGTGTCGAACGTCAGCGCGGCCGACTTCACGAAGGCGGCGGACGACCTCGGGGTCAAGGCCGTCGCCGTGGCGTCGGCGCCGGCGGTCAAGACACACTCCGGGAGCGCCGCGCGCGTGGCCCTGCTCCACACCTGGATCAACACGCAGGACGAAGGCTGGTGGCGGCAGACGCTGGACCTGCGCGGCGTGCCGTTCGCCTACATCAGCACGCAGGCCGTCGCCAGGGAGAGCGACCTGCGCGGGAAGTACGACGTCATCCTCTTCCCCCCGGTCCGCCGCGGCGGCACGCAGCAGATCGTCGACGGCACGCCGATGTACGGCAACCCGATCCCGTGGCGGACGTCGGAGTTGACGCCGAACATCGGCAAGGAAGACTCGACCGACGACATCCGTCCGGGCCTCGGCTACCAGGGGTTGATGAACCTGCAGAAGTTCGTGAAGGAGGGGGGCGTGCTGGTGACCGTGCAGGACACGGCGGAGTTCGCGCGCCAGTTCGGCCTCGCCACCGGCGTGTCGACCAGCGAGTCGGCGAAGTTGAAGGTCGTCGGCAGCATCCTCCGCTCGAAGACCGTGGACGCGGCGAGCCCGCTCGTCTACGGCTACGGGGACGACCTCTCGATCTACGCCGACGCCCCGCCGATCTTCGGCGTCAGCGCCACGGTCGGCGGCCGCGGCGGCCGTGCGGCGGCGCCGGACAGCCCGCCCAGGCGGGCGACCGGACGCGGCACGCCTGACGATCCCGACACGGTCCCCGGCTTCTCGCCGGCGCAGGCCGCGCCCGATCCGCCGAAGGTCGAGCCCTGGCAGTACGCGCCGATCCTGGAGGAGCAGCGCCGCAACGCGACCAACATCATTCCCCCGCAGTTCCGTCCGCGCGTGGTGATGCGCTACGGCGACGCCAAGGATCTCCTGGTGTCGGGGCTGCTCGACGGCGGCGGCGACCTGGCCCAGCGCCCGATGGTCGTGGACGTCCCCGTCGAAAAGGGGCACGTGGTGCTGTTCTCGAACAACCCCATCTGGCGCGGTGAGACACAGGGGAGCTATTTCCTCGTGTTCAACGCGCTGCTGAACCACGACCATCTCGACGCGGGCCGCAAGCTCGACGAAAAGTGATTTTGGCCCTATCCCCAGGCCCTTTTTCCCCGGCCCGAAAGCGGTGTCCAACCGTCTAACGACCCGGAGGCGCCAGTGCCACTGTTGCCGGTCGCATCACTTCTCTTCGTTATGACGTCGGCGGTGACGGCGCACGTGCAGCCGCCACCGCCTCCCCCGCCGATGCCGGCGGGCCAGGGTCCGGTTCGCGATCCCGGCCGGCGTCCGCCGCCGGAGCCGACGGGGACGGCGATCATCCGCGGGCGCGTGGTCAGCGCCGACACGGGCAATCCCATCCGGCGGGCCAACGTGACGCTGATCCCCGCCCCGCCGCCCGTGCCGCCAGCCGCCACCAGTACCCCTCCCGCGGGGACGACGCCTCCCGGCACGACCGTGACGCGGCCGGTCGTGATGGGGCCCAACGGGACAGTGATGGAGATGGGCGCCATGGGGATTCGTCCGCGGTCCGCGGTGACGGATGGCCAGGGCGGCTTCGAGTTCACCGGGCTGCCTGCCGGGACCTACCGCGTCCAGGCGAACGGCGGCCAGTACCAGGCGGCCTACCTCGGCATCGCCTACGGCGCGAAGCGGCCGATGGGGCCGACCGGGGATCCCGGAACGGCCATCGTGCTCGCCGACGGACAGGCGTTCGACAAGGCGACGATCGCGCTGCCGCGCGGCGCCGTCATCGTCGGTCGCGTCACCGACGACAACGGCGAGCCGATGGCGCGCGTGCAGGTCTACACGCTGTTCTTCCCCACGCCGGCGGCGCGCCCGCAGCGCACCGGCTCCGGCGCGCAGACCGACGACCTTGGCCAGTTCCGGCTGTTCGGCCTGCAGCCAGGGGACTACGTCGTCGCCGCCGAAGCGCGCGCCAACACGTTCGTCGCGCCGAATGCGCCGCCCGAGTCGGAAGAGGATCGCGTCGGCTTCATGACCACGTTCTATCCGATGGCGCTCGACGAGGCCGCGGCCCAGCGCGTGCGCGCGCGCGCCGGCGGCGAGACCGGCGGCATCGAGATCCGCATGGCGACGGGACGGCTCTTCCGGATCTCGGGGCTGGTCACCGACTCGCAGGGACGCCCGGTCAGCCGCGGCAACGGATCGATCGTCAAGCGCAGCGTCGGCGGCTCGACCAGCAACTACGGCTTCCCCATCGACGAGCAGGGGCGTTTCCAGATGAAGAACATCGCTCCCGGCAACTACCGCCTGACCGTCCGCCAGCAGGTGCAGCGGATCGTCAACGGCCAGATGCAGCCGTCGAACGACCCCGGGGAGTTCGCCAGCGTGCCGATCACCGTTGCCGCCGACGTCGAAGGCCTGCTGATCGTCACCGGTCCGGGCGCGACGATCACCGGCCAGATCACCTTCGAGCAGGGGCCGCCGCAGCCCACGTCGGGATCGCCGAACGGACCTGTCCGCATCAGCGCGACGCCAGGCGATCCCGAGAACCAGATGGGCGTGCCCCCGCCGCCGCCGGTCACCGCCGCGCCGGATTTCACCTTCACGATGAAGGGGATGATGGGGGAATACCTGCTGCGGGGCGGCACGCAGGGGCAGTACCTCAAGGCCGTGATGCTGGGGTCTGAAGACATCACCGATACGCCGCGCGAGTTCAAGAGCGGCGAGCGCGTCACGATCGTGATGACCTCGCGCGCGTCGACCGTCGAGGGCAACGTCACCGACGACAAGGGAGAGCTCTCCGCGGACGCCGGCATCGTCCTGTTCTCCGAAGACAAGACGTCGTGGCGCCAGAACTCGATCCGCACGCGCCGCAGCGGCGTGCAGCAGAACGGACACTACCGGATGCAGGGCTTGATGCCCGGCCGCTACTTCATCGCCGCGGTGCCGCGGGAACGGCTGAACGGCCCGCTCGACGCCTCGCTCTTCGAACAGTTGTCGAAGGAAGCCACGACCGTCGTCGTGGGCGAGGACGAAACGCGCCAGGCGGATCTGAAACTGCTCGGTGGCGGAGGGCTCTAGTCCGGCAGATAATGCGTGCGGCGTGAACAGCCGCCAGGGAGCGAGTCATGGCTGCCGCAGTCCTCTTCGCCGCTCTCATCGCTCCGCTGCTGAGCGGCGCGCAGCAGGTGCCGCCGCGTGACGCCGCGCCGAAGGCGGACGTCACCGGCACCGCCACCATTACCGGCCATGTGCTCGCCGGTGAGACTGACCGCGGCGTCTCGGCGGCGGTCGTCTACCTGACAACCGAGCCGATGACGTCGGATCCCCAGTTCGCGCTGACCGACCGCACCGGGCGATTCGCGTTCGACAAGCTGCTCGCAGCCACGTATCGGATCAGCGTGATGCCCCCCGAGCACAGCGGCCGATTCGTCTTTTCCGACGACCGCGTTGCACCCATCGATCTCGGGGTTGCGCAGACCGTCGAGATCCCGCCTGTCCGTCTCCCGTTCGGCGCGTCGGTGTCCGGGCAGGTGGTGGATGACCGCGGCGAACCGATGGCGAACGTCGAGGTCTATGCCTTCGCCGAGCAGCCGGGGAACCCGCAGCGGGAGCGGGTCGGATCTCCCTTCTGCCGCACGGACGATCTCGGACGGTATCGGCTCTTCGGTCTGCGAGCCGGCAACGTGCTCGTCGTGGCCACTGCCGAGAATTCAATGCTCGGTTCCGATTCCGCCGCGCCGGCCCGCCTCGTTCGCACCTACTTTCCCGACGCCGTCACCGAATCGGAGGCCAGTCCTGTCACGCTCCGCTTCGGAACTGACGTGGAGGGCATCGACATTCGGATGTCGCGCGTGCGAACGTTCCGGGTCAGCGGTACGGTGACCGATTCGCGCGGCATGCCCTATCGCGGCGAGCTGGGCTTCCGCCGCAGGACCGCGGACGGCAGCAGCACTACGTCGATTCCGATCAAGGGTGAGGGATCGTTCGAGGTGACCGGGGTCGTTCCCGGAAGTTATGCGATCGTGGCCGGCAGTTTTACCGGCGGTCCGTTCGAGCGCGAGAACGCGAAGGAATACGCGAACCTGCCCTTCGAGGTCACCGAGGGCGACGTCGAGGGGCTGACGGTGGTCACGAAGCCCACGGTCGATCTGACCGTCCGCGTCGAGTTCGAACCGGAGCCGCCGTCGAAAATGCTGCCCGACTTCGGCATCTTCGCGCGAAGCGTTCCCGACGGCGCGTTCTACAGGCAGGGGCTCATCGAAAACGACTCGAGCGTGCTTCTCAAACAGCTTGGCGGTCCCGTGCTGCTGCGGCCGATCCTGGGCGACCCGACGAGGGCGGGCTGGTTTCTCAAAGGCATCTTCCTCGGTACGCGCGACATCACCGACACGCCGGTTGAATTCACCTCCGCGGACGCGAAACGCGTCCGCCTCGTGCTCACCAATGGCGGCGGAACGGTCGCCGGTACGATCAGTGACGAGAAAGGCGCTCCCGTGCGCGACCAGGCGGTCGTCCTCTTTCCCGTCGATCGTTCGCGGTGGACGATGGAGTCGACCGGCGTGCTGAGCGGGAGGTCCGACAAGGACGGCCGCTACATGATCCGCGGCGTGCGCGCCGGCCAGTACCGCATCGCGGCGATCGACCGCGCGGGCCTGAGCCGTCTCTACACCGACCGCGCCAGCCTGCTCGAGTCGCTCTTCGACGCCGCGACGCCGGTGACCGTCGGCGAGGACGAACAGCGGCAGGTGGACCTCAGGCTCGTCCGGTGATCTTTGCGCTGCTCGCGGCGATGATGCTGGCGATAGCGCCTCAGACCGCGCCGCCGGAAGCAGCCGCCGCGACTGCCGCCGCGCACGCATCACGGGGGTGGTCGTCGACGCCCAGGGCAGCCCCGTTGTTCGCGTGGTCGGTTTCGTGACCAGGCCGGCGAACAGGATGCGAGGCGGGGCCGGTTCTCCGTTTACCACCGATCAGTTCGGGCGCTTCGACGTCCGCGATCTGGCCCCCGGCAACTACCTGCTCAGCGCCAGCAAATCGCCCGACAGCCACGCACCGGCGCCGGCGCGTCCGATGGAATTGGCGAACGTGACGCTGACGATCACGGGCAGCGACATCGAAAACCTGATCGTACGCACCGCACCGGGGACGTCTCTCCGCGGGCAACTCGAGTTCGATCGGCCGCCGGCGGAATCCGCGTCTCTTCGCGTGTCCGTGACCATCGGCAACCCCGACGGCACGTGCGTCGAGCGCTCGTCGGTGACGACGTTCGCCGACGACAACCATGCTTTCGAAGTTGGCTCATTACTGACACGGCCCACCGCTTCGCCAACGGCGACCGCGTCACGGTCCTCCTCACGTCTCATACCTCGACAGTCGACGGCACCGTCGTGGACGACGGCGACGCGGCGGTCACCGACTGCGAAGCCTGAGCGGCACACTTTTCGAAGAGCTCAGCCGCCGGGCGACGGCGTTCGCGGTCGGCGAGGACGAGACGCGTACTGTTGAGCTCCGCGTGATCGATTCGTAGCCCTAGAAAACCAGTGGTGGGGCGACTCGTCCTCCGAGGATCATGGCGCGCGACCTCATCAATACGTATACGGCAGAGGTATAGCCGTCTTCTGTAATCCGAAGCTCGACATCGGTACAGGCGGCTGAGCTGAATCGGTCGAGCTGAGCCGCTAAAACCCGCCTCTTTCCTTCCCTGATCACAAGAGTCCGTTGGCGCTGCGTTTGCCCTAGGGACGCGCACAACCCTTATGAAGATCTCACACTCGCTCTGCGGGGTGGCGCTAGCCCTGTCTGTCGCCACCTCTGTCTCCGCCCAGTCCCTCGCGACGTGGACGCAGCCCGTAAACGTGGCGGCGACCGATGGCGCACTCACAAAGACCGGGGGCTGCGATGGCTGCCCCGATGCCGGTGCGCGCGCCGCGGTCTCGATCACCGGCGACGGCTACGTCGAGTACGCGCCGTCAACGGGCTACCTGGTGTCTGCAGGCCTCTCGGCCAGCGCCACCGCTCCGCCGTCAACCGCGATCGACTTCGGGTTCAACACGTGGCCGAGCGGCGCGTGGGAGATTCGCGAGAAGGGCGTCTACAAAAGGGAAGGCTCGTTCGTCGCCGGCGATCGCCTGAGCGTCAGCGTCGAGTCGGGCAAGGTGGTCTTCCGCAAGAACGGCGCGATCGTCTACACCAGCGCCACCGCGCCCGCCGCGACGATGACCTTCAGCGCGACGCTGCTGACCGCCGGCGCCTCGCTCAAGAACGCGGTCATCGGCCTCGGTTCGCTGCCGGGGACCACGACGCCGCCTTCCACGACGCAGCCGCCGACGACGACGCAGCCGCCGCAGCCGCCCGCCACGGTGTGGCCGACCGGGCTCGTCTCGATCGGTCCGTACCGGGCGATCGTCGAGCGCCTTCCTCACGCGAAGCCGGCCGTGCCGGCGCTGGGGCCCGCGAACTCGACGATCACCGACCCGGTGTTCCAGTCGAAAGTCACGCGCGTCACCGACGCCGCGACGCGGCCAGGACTGCCGAACCGCTCGTATCGTTCGCCGTCGGGTCCGCACCAGAACGCCTGGAGCGTCAACGGCACTTACTTCTACGTCATCAGCGGCGACGGGGCGGTGGTTCCGTTCCAGTTCGACGCCACCCAGCGCAAGGCCGCACGCCTGCAGCCGTCGGCGTCGGGCAGCGGCGGGCTGGTGCTCAAGTTCTACATCGAGCCGCAGTTCAGCTACGTCAGCGATTCGCTGATCTACGGCAGCGCCTCCGGCGGAACGCTCCGGACGATCGATCAGTACGACTTCTCGACCGGCCTCTACACCCGCCTCTTCGATCTCGACACGCTGGTGCCCGGGCTCAGCGGCACCTACGTCGGCGGCATCATGTCGAGTGCCGGTGCGACGGAACGGATCGAGACGTTCTTCGGCGGCACCGCGCAGGACCGGCACCGCTACGTGCTGGTCTTCGACAGGGCGAACCCGCAGAATCGTCTGCTGCTCGATACGATTGGCAACACGCTGAACGGTCAGCCGACGCCGATGGCGCTGAGCTTCTCGCTGCACCACGCGGCGATCGATCGCAGCGGCCGCTACGTGATGCTCTATCCGAGCGGCGCCGACATGCAGTCGGCGCGCAAGGCGGCGCAGTCGTACCTCTGGGACACGGTGACCGGCACCTTCACCGAGATGAACGTCTCGGCGCTCCCCTACGGTCATGATGCGTTCGGCTACGGAATCTCGATCAACCAGGACTGCTGCACCTCGAGCGCGTGGGACGCGGCGCAGTGGCAGTTCCGCACGCTGGCGGCGCCGCTGGCCACGCGCGACCTGATCGTGAACGTGATGCGGCCCAAGGAGATCTATCTCGCCGAGCATACGACCTGGAACAACGCGCGGCCGGGCGTTCCGGTGCCGGTGATCAGCGGCCTCTACCGCGAGCCGACCTCGACGACCGAGTGGCGTGCGTGGGACGACGAGATCGTGGCCATCCAGACCGATGCGCCGGCAGGCGTGGACGCCACGGTGTGGCGCTTCGCCCACCACCGCAGCGATGTTCGCAACGACCTCGATCCGACCGGCTCGCACTCGTTCTGGTACACGCCGCGGCCGAACGTCTCGCAGGACGGGCGATGGGTGATGTTCACCTCCAACTGGGACAAGACACTCGGCCTCGATCCGACGGGTGACGCCTCGACACTGTACCGCCAGGACGTCTTCGTCGTGGAACTGGCCTCGTCGATCCCGCCCCCGCCACCGGTAGCGCTGAGCAGCACCACTCTGCCTTACGGACGCGCGACGGTCGCCTACTCCACGACGCTTGCGGCCACCGGCGGCCAGGGCACCTACGCCTGGAGCGTGACCGCCGGGTCGCTCCCGACGGGGCTGGCCCTCAATGGCGCCACCGGCGTGCTCAGCGGGACGCCGCAGGCTGCGGGCACCTACAGCTTTACGATGACGGTCGCCGATGCGGCGGCGCCCGCCAACGCCATCAGCGGACAATTGACCATGACGATCGGCGCCGCCCCTGTCGGCGTCACCACGACATGGCTGCCTGGCAGCCGCGCACTCGCTGCTTACGGAGCGACGTTGCAGGCGTCGGGAGGGACTGGCAGCTACACCTGGAGTCTCGCGTCGGGAACGCTGCCGGACGGCCTTGCGCTCGACGCATCCGGCACCGTGTCCGGCACGCCGTCCACGGCGGGCACGTACACCATCGGCGTCGCGGTCACCGATCCGGCTGACACGACGAATTCCGCGGCGGCGAGCCTCTCGGTCGTCATCGCGCCGCCGGCGGTTGGGTTCGCGATGCCGGCGCTGGGCAACGGCCGTCTCACCGTGCCGTATGCGGCGGCCCTGCACGCCTCGGGCGGCACGGGCGCGTATACCTGGACGATCTCCAGCGGTGCGCTGCCCGCCGGAGTCGCGCTCGATCCGGCGACAGGAGTCCTGAGCGGGACGCCGCTGAGCAAGGGCACCTTCGCATTTGCGATCACCGTTGCGGACGCCTCGGACCCCGCGAACGCGGCCTCCGCCGGCGGATCGATCGCGATCGGCGCGGCGCCGGTGGCCATCGGGACGGCGTCGCTGCCCGCCGGACGGAAGAGCATCTGGTACGCCACGACCGTGACGGCAACCGGCGGAAACGGTGTCGTGACCTGGTCGGTGGCCGGAGGCGCACTGCCGGCCGGCCTGACGCTGAACGCGTCGACCGGCGTGATCTCGGGAACGCCGACGACGGCGGGCACGTACGCCGTGACGATCCAGGCGACGGATGCGGCCGACGCGGCCAACGTCGCGGTCGTCGCGTATTCGATCGACGTGGCGGCCTCCGTCAAGGTGTCCTCGCCGCGCGTGATTCCGACGGCCACCGCCGGCGCGCCGTACTCGTACCAGATGCTGGCGTCCAACGTCGTCGGCACGGCCATCTGGAACGTTCAAGGGGGCGCGCTGCCCCCGGGCATCACGCTCAGCTCGACGGGGCTGGTTTCCGGCACGTGCACCGTGCCGGGCACGTATTACTTCAACGCCCGCGTCGCCGATCTCAACACCAACCACACGCTCACGATCACGCTGATCGTGCAATAGCCGGCATGGCGCCAGCGCGATATGCTGGCGCCATGAAAACGTTTACTGCCCTCGCCGTCGCGATCCTGGTGATCGCGGCGGCACGGGTTCCCGCGCAATATCCCGTCCCCCTCAAGATCACCGACAAGGTTGCCGCCGCCGCGGTGCCGTTCCGCCTCGACGAGGTCCGGCTGCTCGACGGGCCGTTCCGCGACGCGATGATCCGCGACCAGGAATACCTGCTCAGCCTCGATGAGGATCGGCTGCTGCACACCTTCCGGCTGACCGCGGGCCTGCCGTCGACCGCGCAGCCCCTTGGCGGATGGGAAGCGCCGGACGTCGAGCTGCGCGGGCACGCCGTCGGCCACTACCTGTCGGCCGTCTCGATCATGTACGCGAGCACCGGGGACGCGCGGTTCAAGGCGCGCGCCGACGGCCT
>Ga0075425_100009082_pt1 | contig 10571 bp, 6 predicted proteins | sample SoiMethybrSBSTD4_FD_75300 | JGI IMG/M metagenome (GOLD analysis project Ga0075425, IMG submission 75300) | Bulk soil microbial communities from a Populus tree surrounding site in Tennessee, USA - Soil MetaG P. TD hybrid SBSTD4 | ecosystem: Environmental > Terrestrial > Soil > Tree plantation...
AACTGACAGCCTAATAACGGTGGTCGTTTCCATGATAAATAGGGGTGTGAGAGGATGCTGTGTGTATGTTGCGGAAAGAGCGCATCGGAAGGGGCTCACGATTCTGTGCGCCCTCGGAGGCGCTCCGCCGTCCAGGACAATCGCGGGTACGCTCCTGCCCCCTAGTTCGTACGCTGTCGCGAGCTGCCTCGGCGGTAGACGTCATTCAAAGTGTTCTTGAATCTTGGTCCTCGGGTTGGGATCGGGAAGCGCGTTCCCCACACACCCGCGTGCCGCACGCTCTTTTCCATCCGCACGCCGCCCTCATTCTCTGCGCTTGAGGATTTCACGCAGGAGCGCATGGACGTCGTCCGAACGCCGGTCTCACTCGAGCGCGTAACGTTCGACAAGCGCAGTCCATTGGCGGCAAAGCCCAAGTATCGGCATCTGCTGCAGATTGAGCCCCCGCCAACAACCCGGAAGCGTGCCTCTATTGCAGATGTCCCGGCGTTACTATGTCACTTCGACGGTGGGAAACGCACCCGGTTGCCCGGTTGAAGGTGGCGCCTTCAGACCGACATGAGCTGGTTACATCGTCAGCCCGCCGAAGTCAGAGGCTGTGTCAGAAGGATGCATGGCGGCCATAAGAGGGTTGTTCCTCCGGTATCATCCGGTGCACAAGTATGCTTTCTGATACCGCGATATCAAATGCGCCAAAGCCGGGGTTGCACATGGCGACATCAGGCACAAACGAGAACATCAGGTACGTCGTTGAAGGTGGACACAAGCTCTCGGGGACCATCGAGCCCAGCGGAAACAAGAATGCGGCCCTTCCCATCATTGCGGCGACCCTGCTCACAGATGAACCTGTGCACCTGTCGAACGTTCCCCGTATCCGTGACACGGAGACGCTTGTCGACCTGATCCGATCGATTGGAGCCAGGGCGAACTGGACCGGCAAGAATGACTTGTCGGTGCATGCCAAGGAGGTTCGCTCGCCAAGCCTCGACCCCGAGTTGTGCGCGCGGATACGCGCTTCGATACTCCTTGCCGGGCCAATGCTCGCACGGTGCGGGACGGTCGAGCTGCCACCACCCGGCGGAGATGTGATCGGGCGCCGGCGCATTGACACGCACCTTTTAGCCTTGGAGCAACTCGGAGCGAAAATCACCGTCGACCGTTCCTACCGGTTTACCGCGGGGCGACTGAGCGGTGCCGACGTGTTCCTCGACGAGCCGAGTGTCACAGCAACGGAAAACGCTCTGTGTGCTGCGGTCACGGCGGCAGGCATCACAACCCTGCGCAACGCCGCATCGGAGCCACATGTTCAAGACCTCGCGCGCTTCCTGATCGCTCTGGGTGCTAGGATTGCGGGAGTTGGCACGAATACATTGACGATCGACGGCGGGAAGCCTCTCTCCGGCGGCGCCTACCGCATCGGTCCCGACCACATCGAGGTGGGCTCGCTGATCGGACTGGCGGCGGTAACGCGATCTGGGATCACGATCCGGAATGCCGGTGTGGAGCATTTGCGCTCGACGCTCATGAATTTCGGGCGACTTGGAATCAGCTGCAGGATCCAAGGCGATGATCTCGTGATCGGTGCCGCCCAGTCTCGCAAGATCAGGGAGGACTTCGGCGGTCACATTCCCAAGATCGAGGATCAGCCCTGGCCAGCGTTCCCGGCCGACGCGATGTCAATTGCCATCGTGACGGCGACACAATGCGAGGGCATTGTCTTGATGTTCGAGAAGATGTTTGAAAGCCGCCTGTTTTTTGTCGACAAGCTGATTGCGATGGGAGCCCGAATTGTCTTGTGTGATCCCCATCGCGCGATCATCGCCGGGCCTTCGAAGCTGCGGGCGGCGCGACTGGAGAGCCCGGATATCCGCGCTGGCATGGCCATGTTGCTCGCAGCGATGTGCGCGGAGGGCACCAGCACCATCAACAACGCGCAACAGATCGAGCGTGGCTACGAGAGGATGGACGAGCGGTTGAATGCACTGGGTGCCAGGATCACGCGCGATCCTGTCCGGGTGGAATGACGTGTCCGCGGCTCAGCCGCGAAACCGTTCCAACTATCCCGGCGCACGCTTTGGGCACCAAGACCCTCTGTCCCTGCCGACAGCCTCCACCGCTAGGCCGGCTGTGTCACCCCTTTGATAACTTCAAGATCGGCCGTGAGCTTTTTGCCTTTGGTCTCGGGTCCGAGCAGCACGGCAATGATGACGATGACCAAGAAGAACATGGTGCTGATCATCATTGGCATTGCGAAGCCCATCCCCATCTCCACCGCCAGATAGGTGAGCGCTGGCGCGATCAAGCCGCCCCAGATCGCCCCTTGGTGATAGACAAATCCGGACGCGGTGGCGCGCACCTCAGTCGGAAAGCGCTCGGACAGGTAGCTCGGGTTTTGGCCGTAGATCGATCCACCGAAGATGCCTTGAGCAATGAAGCCCCCGATGATCCAGGTGGGGTCCCTGCTCCAGAGGTAGAGGGGAGTGACGAGGATGGCGATTGCAGACGGGACAATGATGGCCGGGCGGCGTCCCCACCGATCGGCCACCAGACCCCAAATGCTGTTACCAGCGAAGACCACGATGTTGGCCCAGAACAGCGGCGTAGCCACCATCAAGGGGGTCCAGTTGAGTTCCTTCTGCAGATAGCTCGAGAACAAAGCCCAAATCGAGTAGTAAACGCAAAAAGACGCCCCCATCCACAGGCAACCCGTCAACGTATTGAGCAGCATGCCGCGTTTGAAGATGGAGAACAGGGGTGCCCTCACCTCGGCCTTCATCTCCCGTTGCTGCCGTATGTTTTCGACCCAAACTTCGGGCTCCTTCACGTAGTAGCGAATCCAAACGACGGCGAGGGCAGGCAATATGCCGATCCACAACAGGCCGCGCCAACCGATGTAATTGTAGAGGAAGCCGTAGGCTATTGACGAAAGTGCGAAGCCGAGCCCCCAAGAACCCTGCAGAACGCCACTCATGAACCCTCGGGAGCGTGCCGGCCAGGTTTCCATTGCAAGCGCCGCTCCGGCCGGCCACTCCGCTCCCATCCCGATGCCCAATAGCGCGCGGAAGAAGAATAGAAACGCGAAGGTCGGCGAGAACCCGGCGATGAAGTTGCAGAGCGAGTACCAAGCGATGGAAATCATCAGCGGGGCCTTGCGACCCATGCGGTCAGCCATCCAGCCAGCCGCCGTTGCGCCGAGCAGACGCATCCATAGGGTGATGGTGAAAACGGCCGTCACCGCCGTCAATGGCACGTCAAATTCCTTGGCGATCGGCACCATGATGAGCAGGAAGATGGTGAAGTCGAAGGCGTCGAGGGTCCATCCGAGCCAGGCTGCAACATACGCCTTCCACTGCTCTCTGGTTGGCTCCTTCCACCAGGAAACGTTCGCCGCGGTATCAGCGATAGCAGCCATGAAATCCTCCCGTCGACATTGTTGGGAGTTTCTGCTTGGGGCACGGACGCTGTAGCCAGCGCACTTAGTTACGGCGATTGGCGGTTGCGAGCGTCAGCGGCGGGCGACGGACCTCGCCGTTCAGGGGCCTCTCCGAGAAGGAAATCGCCATAGACCCGAGATGTCAGCGCAACAGCAGGCCTAACAAAGCGCATTTTACATGGCAGGCAGTTGAAGGGAGAGGGACGAAATACCTAGGGGAGTTGCCCCTAGGGTTGCGCCGCCTGTCGCGGCCGCTTCCCTCCTGAGCTACCTTCCCCATCAAGCACGCATCTTTGGACCGGCTAGGGGTTTGGCGCCAACTTCGCTCCACATGCCAGGCAACCACTCGAGACCTCCCCATGCCATAGGCGCTTAATAGGCGCTGGCGGTCGGCTACGATGGTGCCGGGTTGCCCGGCAGCGATCTCCGAATTGGAGCGAGCGCAAGAGCATTCGGAGGACGTGAACATGACCCACCAATGCGTTCTGTGCGCAGCGGCATCATTGGGAACGCTCGTGCTCATGGCCACGGCACCGGCCGTGGGACAGGTGGCGGAGGAATCCGTGCCGCTCATCATGATGAAGCCCCAAGGCGCAAGCTTCAGCACTTCTAGTCTTGGCAAGCTCTATGCCGCCCTGAAGAAGCGCGCCGGCAAGGCGACCAACCAGATCCTGCCGCTGACAAGAACGGAGGTATGGACGGTTCCGAAATCAAGGGTCGACGACGTTAGGAAGGCGGCTGCTCGCCGTGGCGTGATGATGAGCGCGCTCGGCGCGACATGGAACCATATATTCCGCAAGGCTCCATCCGACACAAAGATGAACGATCAGCAGAAATCGATGTTGGACAAGGCCAAGGCCTCACGGGCGACCATGGGCGTCGACATCATGACGGCCACCGCGGCTCCGATGGTTGAGTATGCCTTGACCAAAGATTTGAGCGCGCCAGACCCAAGGAACGCTCCCAGCATTACGGTCGCTTTGAGCGATGCCACGGTCCTCACAATTCGCCGGACCAGCGTCGACGTCCGGTCGGACATGTGTGTTTGGAGAGGCGTGGTGGAGACTACCGGCGCGCCGGCAACGCTCATGTGGTGGCCGGGCGGAAGAATGACAGGCACGGTCGAGCACCAGGGGCGCATCTATTCCATTCGCCACATGGGTGGGCAGATGCACGCCGTGGTCGAGATGGACGAGGACCGGATGCCACCGGAACATGCCGCGATGACGCCGCGCATGCGCAGCGACGACCCGAACTTGCGCGATGATCCCCTGGTCCGACAGGGCGACGCGAGCATGCTCAAACATCCAGTTTCTGCTCTTATGCACCCTTCCGAAATAAGGCCGCCTGCTGCGGGAGTTGAAGGAGGCAGCACTCCAACCGACGATATCGTCATCGATGTCATCGTCGCCTATACCAAGAAGGCCGCGAGCAACTATAGGGACGTGAAGCGCGAGCTGGTGGACCTGTCGATTGAGGAGGCGAATGAGTCCTTCCGCAGGAGCGGTATCGACCACGTGAAGCTGCGCCTGGTGCACGCTTATCAGACGGACTACGTGGAAGAAGGTTCGCACTTCGACCACGTGTGGCGGTTTGCTGACAAGGGTGACGGCTACATGGACGAGATTCATCCGTTGCGCGACAAGTACAAGGCTGACGTGGCCGTGCTGATCGTAGACGACCCACAGGGATGTGGCTTGGCTACGCGGGTTTTTGCCGATGCGGATGATGCCTTTGCGGTCGTCCATCACGAATGTGCGGCCGCCACCTATTCACTGGCGCATGAGATTGGCCACCTCATAGGAGCGCGCCATGATCTGAAGCTCGACCATATGATGACGCCATTCCCCTATGGCCACGGCTACGTGAACGGCACTAAGTGGCGGGACATCATGAGCTACAAGGAAAGCTGTGGCGGGTGCCCGCGCCTACCGGTCTGGTCGAACCCGCTCATTAAGGTCAAAGGCGAGCCTGCGGGTACTCCGGAGCTGGACAATGCGCGTGTGATCGCAGAGCACGCCGCCCGAGTCGCAGCCTTTCGATGACTTGGAGGCTATCATTATGGGCGCTCCTTCCACTCCTTGAGTTCGTGTGGTCTTTGAACCGGATTTGCTGTGTTCGGGGGTCAAGATGGGCGCAAGGGCCTGCCTAGGGACGCTGCCCTAGGGCCCGGTCCCCTCGTACGTTGCCCGCATGGTTTGCCGCGCGGCATGCGGTGGATGATCTTAGCGGCGGCACAATGCGAACCCGGGACATTCCTCGCGTGGGGCTCGGCAGGTGCGTGCATCGCGTCGATCCTGGACCATGAATTTCTCTGCTCGACCGGGTTTGCGGCAACGCCGGAGCTCCCGGAGTGTGCGGCGCGGTCAGTCACGATGCGACGGCGGTTCGGTGGGTCCCATTCCCCGTCAAGAGGGCCCCGTCAAGAGGGCCCCGTCAAGAGAGCCCCGTCAAGAGAGCCCCGTCGAGAGAGCCCCGTCGAGAGAGCCCCGTCGAGAGAGCCCCGTCGAGAGAGAATGTCCGCCCTCACCAGACGACCGATGCGAGCAAATTTCGGTTCGCCACTCTTGTGCACGCAATAAAGTGCGGTAATCTGGGTCACGGAGGCAGGGGTTCTGCCCAGGCCTTCGCCAAAGAAAAAATAAATCCGTCGCGCATGAGCGCCACCTTGGTCCAAGCGATCGAGGCTGAAAACGAGCGGCGCTTCTTGCGCATTCGAAGGGGAAACGCCATGCCGACCCAAAGCGTCGGGCACGATTGGACGTGCTCATCCGCCTCCTTCCTAACGAGAAGATCCAGATCGAACGGCACATACCGCGTGCAGGCGCGTATTTGGGCCATGCTCGCTCTCGCGTTGCTGGTTGCAGCACCAGGCATAGCAAGGGGATCAGGTTCTGAAGGACAGCTGACTTGGGGCGTGCACGTTTCGCTGGCCCCGACGTGGTTCGATCCCGCTGAGATGCCCGGGATCATAACACCGTACATGATCTACTATGCACTGCACGATGCGGTGCTGAAACCGATGCCGGGCAAACCGTTTGCGCCGAGCCTCGCCGACTCTTGGTCACTATCCGATGATGGATTGATCTACGAATTCGTGCTGCGCAAGGGGATCAAATTCCACAATGGCGAACCCGTCACAGCCGAAGATGTGAAGTTCTCATTCGAGCGCTACAGGGGCTCGTCAAGCCAGCCGCTGAAGGACCATGTGGCAACGATCGAGACGCCCGATCCCCAACGTATCCGCTTCAAGCTGAAGCAACCCTGGCACGACTTTCTCACCTTCTATGCGAGCGCGACGGGGGCGAGTTGGGTCGTACCCAAAAAGTATGTGGAACAGGTAGGCGAAGACGGGTTTAAGAAGGCGCCTGTCGGCGCCGGGCCCTATAAGTTCGTATCCTTCACTCCCGGCGTGGAGTTAACCCTTGAGGCATTTGATGGATATTGGCGCAAGACCCCCAACGTCAAACGCCTGGTGTTCAAGTCGATCCCCGAAGAGGCCACGCGTCTGGCCGCCCTCAAGCGAGGTGAGGTCGACATTGTCTATTCGATCCGCGGCGAACTGGCCGAGGATCTGGTGCGCACCAAGGGGCTCACGCTAAAGCCTACGATCATTCAGGCTCCCTTCTGGCTCTACTTTGCTGATCAGTGGGATCCAAAGTCCCCCTGGCATGATCAGCGCGTGCGGCTCGCTGCCGGCTTGGCGATTGACTATCAGACGATCAACCAGGCGCTAACGCTCGGGCATTCAAAGATCACCGGCAGCATTGTCCCGGTCACCTTCGAGTACTACTGGCAGCCCCCTCTTCCAACCTACGATGCCACCCGGGCAAAACGCCTGCTGGCGGAGGCGGGTTATCCCGATGGCTTTGACGCCGGTGCCTACTACTGTGACGCGTCATATTCGAATTTGGCTGAGGCCATCATCAACAACCTGCAACAGATCGGCATTCGCACCAAGCTGCTGCCGCTCGAGCGCGCTGCATTCTTCAAGGAGTACTCGGAGAAGAAGCTCAAGAACCTCATCCAGGCGGGGAGCGGCGCCTTCGGTAACGCGGCCACACGCCTGCAAGCCTTCGTCGCGAAGGGGGGCACCTACGTCTACGGCAGCTACCCTGATATCGACGCCCTTTTCGAACAACAAGGTGCTGAGCTTGACCCAAAGAAGCGAGAGGCGACGCTGGATAAGATGCAGCAGCTTGTGCAGGAGCGCGAGATATACGCGCCCATTTGGCAGCTAGCCTTCATCAACGGAACTGGTCCGCGCGTTAAGGAGGCGGGACTAGGCCTCATCCCGGGCCACGCCTACTCGGCCCCGTACGAGGACGTTGCGTTAACAGAGAAGTAGCAGCTGTGGAGACGAGACCGACGATGGTGCAAGCGCAAGGCTGAGCTCGCGCCACGGGGGTGCATAACAACGAAAACGACAGGAGGAGATAATGGCTCGCATTACGCGTCGTGGACTTCTGAAAATATCCGGAGCCGGTGCCGTTGCCGCGCAAACCGGCGGGCTTGCTGCCATCCTGGCCGCCGGACGGGCCCCGGCCTTGGCGCAGGAGAAGACCGTCCATTGGTTGCGCTGGGCCGATTTCGTGCCGGCTTCCGACGTCCTACTCAAAGGCCAGATCACCCAGGAATGCAAGAAAGAGACCGGCATCACGCTCACTGTCGAGACCATCAACGCCAACGATATTCAGGCGCGCATTTCCTCCTCAATTCAGTCCGGGACGGGTCCCGACATTTTCCTAGCCCTCAACAATTGGCCGCAGCTCTATGCCGCCAGTGTCTCCGACGTCGAGGATGTCGCCGATGAACTTGCCAAGGCGCAGGGCGGTTTCTACGACGTGTGCAAGGTGGTTGCGACGGTTGGTGGCAAGTGGATCGGGGTGCCATGGTGCGTCGGGGGTGGCCTGGTAGCCTACCGAAAGTCATGGCTGGCCGAGGTGGGGTTCGATGGCAAGTTCCCCGCAACCTGGGACGAGTATCGCACCGCCGGGCAAAAGTTGAAGAAGGCCGGCCGCCCGTATGGTCAAACCGCCGGGCACACCTTCGGCGATGCCCCGGGATGGTGGTATCCGTATCTGTGGTCCTGGGGAGGCAAAGAGGTCGAGGCCGACGGCAAGACAGTGGTGCTCGACAGCAAGGAGACGCTCGAGTCGGTGAAGTTTGCGGTGCCGCTGTGGAAAGAGACGATGGACGAGGGCGGGCTCGCCTGGGACGACACCAATAATAACCGTGCCTTCCTGTCAGGCACGATCAGTGCGACCAACAATGGCGCATCGATCTATATTGAGGCCAAGAAAAAACCCGACGTATACAAGACCGAGAAAAACACGCCGATGAAGGACGACATCCTTCATGCTGGCATCCCCGGCGGATCGGGCGGTCAATTCAATCTGCCCGGTCCGTTCACCAACCTCTTGATGAAGTATTCGAAGAACCAGGCGGCAGCCAAGGAGTTCCTGCGCTGGATGTCATCGAAGGAGATGTTCGACAAGTGGTTCGTTTCGCAGCAGGGTTACACCGCCGGGGCCACCAAGATGTGGGAAAGTCATCCCGTGTGGAACGTCGATCCGATTCTAGCACCGTTTAAGCAGATTCCGGTCACCGGGCGGTTGACAGGCTATGCTGGGCCACCCAATCAGAAAGCAGCCGAGGTGCAGACCAAGTACATCATCGTCGACATGTACGCGAAGGCCATCCAAGGCATGCCCCCGGCCGACGCGGTCAAGTGGGCGCACGCTGAGCTCGTCAAGGTCTATGCCGGCTGAGCATCTCCAGGCGCGATATCGGCGACATACAAATTGGCCGGTCGCCGGCGATTGACCGGGCACCCGGTGGACACGGGGGCGCCCGGCCGCGCTGGGGATGAGGATTGGACCTTGCTGCCAACGGCCCTCACGCTGTGGCCCGAGTGCAGACTGTTGCTCTGCACTTAGGTCCCTGCAGGAGGAGGGGACGCGGCGTGCCCGGTCAGCTCGAGGTCAGCTCGAGGTCAGCTCGGGTGTACCCTGATGCAACCCGCCAGTCCGGCATGACACACTCGCTCGGGCACGCAGGGTCGGCGGACTTGGCCCCGCGACCTTGCAGCGCCTGCAAAATCACATGCGAGGAGCGCTAGGTCCCCAAGCCACCTTGCTAAGTACGGGCGCCGGCGCATCGCTTCACTGCTGAGGACATTGAGTGATGCGAGCGAGGCACGCAGCATGAAGGTTCTTTTAAGCTTGCTGGCCGTCTTGGTTGGGGTCTGGATTGCTTGGCGGGTGCGCTCGAGGCGGGCCCTCCTGCCGTGTCCTGCCGAGTTTGCCTGGCTGGTGGAGATCGAAAACCCGCTCGCGCGCGCGACCCGCTCAGAGCAGATCGTCGAGCAGCTTGCGCCGCGTCCAGGCGCGCGGGTGTTGGATATCGGGTGCGGTCCCGGCCGGGTGACAATCCCGCTCGCGCGCACGGTCGGCGCCACCGGCGAGGTGATTGCCTTGGACATTCAGGCCGGGATGTTGGCGAAAGTGATGGAGAAGGCCAAGAAGGAGGGTATCACCAATGTGCGGCTGATGCAGTCGGATGTGCGGGGTGCACAGATCCCTGATGGCTCCCTCGACGCGGCCGTTATGGCAATGGCATTGGGCGAGATTCCCGAAGGGGCCAGCATTTTCCCAATCGTCTTCTCCGCACTCAAGCCCGCAGGGCAGCTGCTGGTTGCTGAGAGCATCTTCGATCCACACTTCGTTAGCCGGGGACGACTGCGAAGGATTGCCCAAGCAGCTGGTTTTGCCGAGCGCGCTTACTCCGGAAACGTCTTTGGCTATAGCGTTACCTTCGAGAAACCAGGCGCCAGGTGACGCACCTGCCGCCGCGATGGGTCCGCTGCAGGGCTGCCGAGTAGTCCTACTGAGTCAGACTGAGTCACCACGTCGCAGCTGTGTAGCTCGCGATTCGGCTCATGGTCGAGATTGACGTCAAGACCAGGAGCTATCATGGAAAACGACATGGGCGGCGGGGGTCGCGCCGGCCGCTTTGCGGCCTATCTTGCCGATCTGGCCAGCGTGCTGGGGGACGCTCGGCGTATTGCGGCAATGATCAGCTATTGCACGGGCTTGTTGTTGCCGTCGGAGCGCAAGAGCGTCGAGCCCATAGCAGC
>Ga0075425_100009083_pt1 | contig 10570 bp, 14 predicted proteins | sample SoiMethybrSBSTD4_FD_75300 | JGI IMG/M metagenome (GOLD analysis project Ga0075425, IMG submission 75300) | Bulk soil microbial communities from a Populus tree surrounding site in Tennessee, USA - Soil MetaG P. TD hybrid SBSTD4 | ecosystem: Environmental > Terrestrial > Soil > Tree plantation...
GGCTGCGGCTGTGCGACTCCGAGCATGGCTCAGGTCGTGGGCTGCTCGACCGGCCGGGCGGCTGTGGTGGCGCGGCTCAGCAGCGAGGGGCCCGCCGCCTTGCGGCCGTGGTCAAGGCACACGCGCACGCGTCCGCTGACGACGGCGTCTTCGAGCAGCTCCAGCATCGACTCGAGGTCGCTCCAGGTGCTGCGGCTGCGGCGCAACGAGAGCACCGTCACGGTCGCCACCGCCGTCGACACCAGCCCCGAGGGGTGCTCGAGCAGCCCCGGCGCATCCACCACCACGACCTCGCCCTCGCGCGAGCCCGCGAGCGCGTCGCGCAGCCGCGGCAACGACGACAGCACCGCGGTGCCCGCGTCGACCTGCGTCCAGCCGGAGTCGCCGGAGCGGGCGATGCCGCTCTCCGACAGCCACGTGGTCGGCCGGCCCGATTTGGCGAACGAGTCGGCCAGCGTGCGTGACAGCCCGCCGCCGTGGTCGCCCTTCGGCGTGACCACCGCGATCACCCCGCCCTTGGCGTCGACGCCGCCCACCTCGGCCAGCGCGCGCAGCGCCTCCACCGAGTCGGGCTTGGAGGGATCGACCCCCAGCGCGCGAACGCCGGCGGCTCGCAGATCGCCGGTGCTGCGGATGCGCGGGTCGGCCTGGCCGATCCCGAGCGCGATCGCGATGCCGAGGATGATCCCGGCGAGGATGCCGCCGGCCACGAGCGCCGCGCCGGGCAAGGTCTTCGCGGCGGAGGTGGTCGTGGCGCCGTCGGCGTGGATGCCCTGGGGGAGGTTGTTCGCGGCCGTCTGCAGCTGCGCCACCGCGGTCGCGTCGCCGCCGTGTGACTGCAGCGTGTTCGCGGCCTGCAACAGCTGCTTCTTCTCGCTGCTGATGCGCTGGTGGACGAGCGCCTTCACATAGGCGTTGAGGCGGGCGGCGACGACCGCCTCGGACGAGCTGTCCGAATAGCTGAGCTGGATGTCGGTGGGGTCCACCGCCACGAAGCCGAGGTTGTCGAGGTACTGGCGGGCGGTGGTGCCATTCTTCAGCGCCGCGGCGGCGGCCGCCTGCGGGTCGACGAATTCGTTCTTGGTGAGATCCTGCACGGAGTGCACAACCGTGAACGGCTGCGGCTGGCCCTGGAACTGGTAGGTCACCGTCGTGTCCTGAACGTGGACGCGGGCGGTCGCCTTCGCGTCGGAGATGTGGCGCCCAGACAGCGTCGTCGCCGCGATCGCCACCACTACGGCGCACAGCGGCAACAGCCACCAGCGGCGTACGACATGCGCAGTTGCCCTGCCCAGGGTCAATTCCGGTCTCACCTGACTCCTCCCAACGTTGTGCCCGCTCCATGGTACCGGCGATATTCGCCCGCGTACATTGAGCCCGCGTGAAGGGGTAGGGTGGGGTCGTGGCTGGGTTGATGGAGCGGCTGTCGCGGGGCGTGGTACTGGGCGCCGAGGGGTATCTGTTCGAGCTGGAGCGACGTGGCTACCTGAAGAGTGGCCCGTATGTGCCCGAGGTGGTGCTGGATCGGCCGGAGGCGGTGGCGGAGCTTCATCGCGAGTTCCTGGATGCGGGAGCCGAGGTGATGGTCGCGTTCACCTACTACGGCCACGAGGAGAAGCTGCGCATGATCGGCCGTGAGGGCGACCTCGAGGCGCTCAACCGCCAGGCCGTGCGGCTTGCCGTCGAAGCCGCCCGCGGCGGCGACGCGCTGGTGGCCGGCAACATCTGCAACACCTGGGCGTATGACCCTGCCGAGCCGGAGGCGTCCAGTGAGCGAGTGCGGCGCATGTACCACGACCAGGTGGCCTGGGCGTTGGAGGAGGGCGCCGACTTCGTCATCGCCGAGACGAACGACTACCTGGGCGAGGCGCTGATCGCGGTCGAGGTGATCAAGGCGTTTGACGTGGCTGCGGTGGTGACGTTCGCCTCCTCCGAGCAGACCACGATCGACGGCGCCTCCTTCGAGGACGCCTGCGCGCAGGTGGAACAGGCCGGCGCGGACGTGGTCGGCCTGAACTGCTCAACCGGTCCCCGCACGATGCTGCCGCTCCTGGAGCGCGTCAGGGACGCCGTCTCCTGCCCGGTAGCGGGCCAGCCGGTGCCATACCACACCACCCCCGAGCAGCCCACCTTCCAGTCGCTTCGCGACGCCGATGGTCGCCGCGTGTTTCCGCTGGCGCTCGATCCTTTCGTCTGCACCCGTTTTGAGATGGCGGAGTTCGCCACCGCCGCCCGCGACCTGGGCGTTGGCTACATCGGCATCTGCTGCGGCGGTGCCCCCCACCATGTGCGGGCCATGGCCGAGGCACTGGGCCGCACCGTGCCCGCCAGCCGGTACTCACCCGACCTGTCGCTTCACCCGATCCTGGGCGACGGCGCCGCCGACGTGGCCGAGCGCTACGACAACTGGCGCGACAAGGATTCGTAACCCGCCGGGGGCCGGAGCCGTCAGGGCGCCAGCTGCCGCAGCGTCCAGCCCTCGCCGTTACGGCGAAACTGGCGGCGCCGGTGCAACCGGTGCTCGCCGTGCTCCCAGAACTCGATCGCGTGGGGCACCAGCAGATAGCCGCCCCAGTGCGGTGGCCGTTCCACCGCGCGCTCGCCCCAGCGCCGCTGCTCCTGCGCATAGGCATCGAGCAGCACCTCGCGCGACTCCAACTCCCGGCTCTGCTGGCTGGCCCACGCGCCCAGCTGGCTCTCGCGCGGCCGCGATGCGAAGTACGCGTCGCTGGCCTCGTCGTCGAGCGGCCGCACCGGGCCCTCGGCCCGCAGCTGCAGCCCCGGCGGCTCCCAGTAAAACGCGATCGCCGCCCACGGGTTCGCGGCCAGCTCGTCGCCCTTGCGGCTCTCGCGGTTCGTGTAGAAGCGGAAACCCTCCTGGTCGAGCCCGCGCATCAGCACCATTCGCACCGACGGGTGGCCCTGCTCGTTGGCCGTCGCGAGCGCCATCGCCTCGGGCTGCGGGGCGCCGGCGCCGGCGGCCGCGTCGAGCCAACTCTGTGCCAGCGCGATCGGATCGGGGACGGTCACGCCGGGATTGTCCCTCAGGTCACGGTCAGCTTGGCATTCATACCCAGCGCGCGGTGCCCGGGGATGCCGCAGAACACCCAGTAGACGCCCGGCTTCAGGTTGACCGTGATGGTGGCCGTGCCGCCGCCGCGGATACGACCGCTGGAGCCGTACTGCGTTCCGTGCTTGCGGATCTTGATGTTGTGGTCGTCCTGCCCGAAGTTGTGGATCGAGAACGTGATCGTGCCGTGCTGCACCTTCAGCCGGCTCAGCGTCACGCTCCACTCACGCTCGGACACGCCCACGGCGCCCCCGCCCGCGGCACCGCTCCAGGCGGGCGAGACGAGCACGAACAGGCACAGCGCAGCGGCCAGTATCACGAGACCCCTCATCGCCCCTCGTATCGACGCGGGCGCCGGCGGTCACCATCCCCCGATCGGCCGATTCACCCGTATGCTCTCCCGGTGTCGGGAAGAACCGGTCAATGACCCTGCTCCTGCGTGTCATCTTGGTGGTCGTCCTCTCGGCGATCGTGCTTGCGATCGCCTACGTGGTCGTCACCGACCCGGGATCCGGTACCGACGTCACCGCCCGCGGGCACCGCTCGCCGGTGCAGGCCCAGGTCGGCCACGCTGTGGAGCTGGGCCGGGGGCGCGCCGTGATGGCGTCGGGGCCGGCCGGCCTGTGGGTGGCGCGGCAACCCCCGACCGGCTCCCCGGGGGAGGTGGAGCGGATCGACACCACCACCGGCAAGCCGGAGCACGCCTATCGGGTCAACATCCTGCCGGAGGGGATCGCCGTCGGACACGGCGTGATCTGGGTGCTCGGCACCAAGCGCCCCGACGGCCCGGCTACGCTGCTTCGGATCGATCCGGCCAGCGGCCGCGTCCAGCACCGCCTGCAGCTGGCCGAGCAGAGCTCGTGCGCCACCGAAGAGCGCGCCAGCTGCTACCCGGTCGCGACCCACGACGGCGTCTGGGTGCCGCTGATCAGCGAAATCGTGCACGTCAACCAATCGGGCACGATGGCCGACCGGACGGCGCAGGTGAACGGCCACGTCTGGGATCTGACCGGGCGCGTCGGCCAGCTGTGGGCGCTGGCAGAGACCGCGATCTACCGGATCACCGAGCGCACTCGCGTCCCCCAGCGGATCGGCCTCAAGCCGAGCCTGGGCGTGGGCGTGCAGTCGAACCACGTCACCACCGACGGCAACTCGGTGTGGGTCTCGAGCTTTCCCCGCGACACCAGCCCCAACCCGGGCCGCCTGACTCGCATCGACCCGGTCGGCCAGGCACCGCAGGTGACGGTGTCGCGGATCTACCCGGGCGCGGGCGCGCTGGCGCTGGTGGACGGCGGCCTGTGGGTGGCCCGGTTCGACGGCCAGGGCGAACTCGACCGGCTGAACGCGGCCACCGGCGCACTCACCGGGCCGTTCAAGGTGCTGCCCGACGACCCGATCGTGCTGGTTCAGCGGGGCGACGACCTGTGGGTGCTCAGCTACCGATCCACCGGCAACGTGCGCACGGTCACGAAGGTGACGCTGACGCCTGCGGCGAAGTAGATTCCAAGCGTGCGCATCGCCATCATCGCCCCGGCCTGGTTTGCGGTGCCGCCCACCCGGTACGGCGGCATCGAGTGGGTGGTGTCGATCCTGGCCGACGGGCTGGTCGACCACGGGCACGAGGTGACGCTGTTCGCGGCCGGCGACTCGCAGACCAAGGCGCGGCTGGTGACCAGCTACGACGATCCGCCCAGCATGCGCATCGGGCTGTCGATGCCCGATCTGCATCACGCGCTCACCTGCTTCGCCAACGCCGACCAGTTCGACCTGATCAACGACCACTCCGGCCCGCTGGCGGGCGCGCTCGGCGGTGCCTGCGCAGCGCCGGTCTGCCACACCGTGCACGGGCCGCTGTCCGGTGAGCCGGGCGACGTCTACTCGCTGATCGGCCGCGTCAGCCCGTCGGTCGGCCTGATCTCGGTCTCCGACCACCAGCGCACGCCGCTCCCCGACATCAACTGGCTGGCCACCTGCCATAACGCGATCGCGATTGACGCCTACCCGTTCCACGAGGCGAATGACGGCTACCTGCTGTTCCTGGGCCGGATGTCGCCCGACAAGGGGGCGCACAACGCCGTACGGGTGGCGGCCGAGATGGGGTTGCCGATGATCCTGGCCGGCAAGATGCACGACGTGGCCGAGCGGGAGCACTTCGAGGCCAACGTGGAGCCGTTTCTGTCGGACGACATTCGCTACGTGGGCGAGGTCAGCCATGACGAGAAGGTGCGGCTGTTGCAGCGGGCGCGGGCGACGGTGTTCCCGATCCAGTGGCCTGAGCCGTTCGGCCTGGTGATGGTGGAGTCGATGGCCTGTGGCACGCCGGTGGTGGCGACGCGGTTCGGGGCCGTGCCGGAGGTGATCGAGCAGGGGCGCAGCGGCGTGATCGTGGACGAGTTCGAGGGACTGGCGGCCGGGGTGGAGCAGGCGCTGTCGCTGGATCCGGCCGAGTGCCGGGCAAGCGCGGTGGAGCGGTTCTCGCCGCGGCGGATGATCGAGGACTACGAGACGGCGTATCTCCAACTTCTGGCCGGTTAGATGTAGAGTTGAGAGCGATCGTGCGCCGGATCCTGATCATATTTCTGTGTTTCTTGGGTTTGGGCGTGCTGCTGCTCCTGGTGCTGCGCTCGTCGCGCGGGCCTGCGCCGGAGATGGACGAGCCGGAGCGCGAGCCGTATTGGGACCGTGAGCCGGTCGCCCAGGCGGAGCCCGAGCCGGAACACGAGCCGGCCGCTGAGGCGGAGCCGGTCGTCGAGGCGGAGCCCGAGCCTGAGCCGGCCGCTGAGGCGGGGCAGGAGACCGAGGAGATACCGGTGGTCGTCCTGCCGCAGCACGACGTCGTCGCGCCGGCGTCGAAGCGCGACGACGGCAAGGGCCGGATGGCCGAAGCGGCGGCGCTGCGGGCCGAGATTGTGGAGCGTGTCGAGCGGCGGCCGCTGTTCGTGATGGCGGAGGAGCGAAACGTGCCCTACTTCCGGCTGTTCTTCATGACCAAGCCGGAGCTGCTGGAGGCGATCCTGGAGGTCGAGCACGTGCCTCCGGACGACGTGATGCCCTCGCAAGAGGCGCTCGAGCGGGTGCGGGAGATCGCGGCCGAGGCGTACCGCAGGCACGCGGAGATTGCAGCCGAGGAAGCCGAGCTCAGGGGCCAGGCCTCAGCCTGAACCTGCACGAGCAGGCGCTGAGCGCCGCCGGGCCGTCAACCCCTCGATGCCCCAAGCAGCGATCGGCTCCCATACACACTCGCTCGCGTCGACCTCGAACAGCACCCCCGATTCCCGGCACCGCTGTGAGGTCGAGTGCAGACAGCGCAGACCCGCCTCGTCGATCGTGACCAGGTCGGCAAAGTCCAGCCTGAGCCGCGGCACGCGGTCCTCCAGCGCCCTCTGGATGATCGCCTGCAGCTCGCCACACGTCTCGTGGTCGAGCTCACCCCGGCAGACGATGACCTCCGAGTTGTCTGAGCGGCTGTGGAGTACGTCGAATCTGGATGATTCCACTGGAGCCAGCCTCCTTGGGAGTTCGCGCCCCTCTCTTTACGCATACCCACCGCGTGGAGATTTCATGCCTGAGAGCAGACTGCGCGGGTCAGCGACCGCGACCGGTCACCGAACAGCGGTCCGGCCGTGGCCGGCGTAGCGGGCATAGGCCCAGACCAGAGGAGACTGAACGTGTTAGGGTCGAGCGTCCGCAACGGGAGGAGGATGGAATGCATGCAGTTGTCGTGCGGGTCAGCATTGGTGACCCCGAGAACGCGCAGGAGGAACTGCGGACGCGGGTCGTCCCCGGCGTCTCCCAGGCACCTGGCTTCGTCGCTGGATACTGGACGCGCAAGGACAACGAGGGGTTGTCGATGACCGTGTGGGAGTCTGAGGATGCCGCGCGTGAGGCGGCGGAGCGGATAACCCGGAACATGCCGCAAACCGTGGAATTGCAGGACTACGAGATACGCGAGGTTGTCGCGAACGCCTGACGGTTGGTGGGTCGCCTTGCCCCGCAACAGGGCGACCTGCCTAAGCCTCACAGCTGTGATTCCCCGCGCGTCGCGCACTCGAACCGGCGACCCGGACGTCCGGCCCGGCTACGCGCTGGCCGGTTGATCGTTCGGTGGCACGACCCGCAACGCCGCCGCGCGCGTCTCGAACACGGGAAGCAGCGCCAACACTCCCGTCAGGTCCAGCGTCCTTCGGACGGCGCCCTGCTTGGGCACGACCAGCAGCAGATCCTCTCCCCGCTCCACAAGGCGAAGCAGCGTGCGAATCACCGTCGAGTCGATGAACGACGCCTCGCTGAGATCCGCCACCACGGTGGTACCGGTCTCGGCGATCCGGTCGCACGCCGCGTCGATCGTCGGCACTGTCGAAAGGTCGTGCTCCCCGGCAAGCTGGAGCACCCAAAGCGAGTCGCCTAGCCGCTCAATCTCGACTGTCCCCAGATCCCTGTCCACCAGAAGCTCCTCTCGGTGACGAAGCGAACTTGTGGAGGCTGGAAGCCTCGCTCTATGTGCCCCAAAAATTTACCGCCGGCGGTCGTCGGGATCAACCCTCCCGAGCGGCACGACGCTACGACGCCCACTGGTGCGCGCTGCCCTCGTGTACCGCCGCGTACACCCGATCTCGCAGCCGGTTTGCCTGCGCGGCCGTGAGCGTTCGCGTCGGGTGCCGCAGCACCAGCCGCAGCAGCACGTTCTTCTGCCCCGGCAGCAGGCCGATCCGGTCGATGGCCTGGGGCGGCAGCCGCTCGCCGGGCGTCTCGGCCACCACCGCCACCTCCTCGACCGACTCCAGCGCGGCCGGGCCGAGGCTGTCGCGCACGCGGTCGCCCAGCTCCTCGGCCGAGACGTCGGCCGCCACCGCGATCGACAGGTCACGCCGCGTTGCCGGCATCGAGCTGACCTCCTGGTATGCGTCGAGCGTCTGCATCTGCGCCGCGACCCGCGGGTCGTCGCTTCGCAGCAGCCGAATGTCGCCGATGCCCTTGCGCAGCATCAGCGCCCGGTCGAGGCCGAGGCCGAGCGCCAGGCCCGACCACCGCTCCGGGTCGAGCCCGCCGGCGCGCAGCACGTGGCCGCCGGCAAGGCCGCACTCGAGCAGCTCGACCCACTGCTCGCCGACCAGCACTTCGACCTCGAGGCCATCGTCGGTGTAGGGATGCTCGGCCGCGATCGTGCGATGACGGCTGCCGGGCAGCACCGCCGAGACGACCAGCTCGATCATCTGCTCGAGGTCGCGGCGGTCGAGCCGCGGCCCGCTGCGTATCCGCCACAGGTCGAGCTGGTGCGGCTCGCCGACGTGCAGCCGGTCGACCACGTCGCGGCGGTAGACCAGGCCCGGGCAGGCCACCACCACGTCCTCGTCACGGCCGGCCAGCCGCCGCAGGGCAGCCGGCACCATGGCCGAGGTGTGCGAGCGCAGCAGGTGCACCTCGTCCACGTAGCGCGTGTAGCGGGCGTCGCGGGTGGCGGCGTCCGGCGGGTAGCCGAGCAGCTCGTAGTTCTCGGCGACGGTCACCACCGGGCCGGCCCGGTGGACGAGGACCGGGCAGCGCCAGCGCGCGGCCAGCGCCTCGGTGATGGCGGCGGCCACCCGCTGCATGGCGTGGGGGCCGCCGGCCGGGTCGGACAGGTCGCGCAGCGCCAGCGCGGCGTCGAGCTGCTGGGGTGTGATGGTGCGGGGCATGACTGATTCCTCTCGTTGCGATGGACGGCGGCGGGAGCCCCGGCCGGCCCGGCGTGAGAGGAACGGCGATGCCTGCGGCTACGAGAGCCCGACGCGCGCCGACACCCCAGCCTGCGGCCGGGGCGAGGTAAACAGCGAGCTGCTGCGCGTCGACATCATATGATCATTGTAGCCAGCGGCTCAGCGCGTGACCAGCCACGCACCGGCCGCCACCAGCGCCAGACCGATCACGCGCTGGGCAGAGATGGCCGTACGCTCCAGCCCCAGTAGGCCGTACTTGTCGATGATCACCGATGCGGTCAGCTGGCCGACCAGGCCGGCCGCGAGGATGCCGGAGGCGCCCAGCGTGCGCACCGTCACCAGCAGCGTCGAGACGAACACCACGCCCAGCAGGCCGCCGGTCAGGTAGTACCAGGGCACCGACGTCAGGTGGATCTGCCCGAAGCCGCCCGCGAACGACACCACCACGACCAGCGCCAGCGTGCCGATCGCAAACGAGATGAACGCCGCCTGGAAGGTGCCGATGGCCTTTCCCAGGTGCGAGTTGATCGGCGCCTGTGCCGCCACCAGCGCGCTCGCTGCGATCGTCAGCGCGAACGCGCCGTTTCGGTCCATGTGACCAAGTTCGCCCCGCCGGTGCGCCAGTCCTTCACTTGACGGGATGGCGGCTATCACGGATGTTTGCCTGCATGAAACCGCGCGTCGCAGCCCTGATCGGCCTGGTCGCCGTGGCCGTGATCGTGATCGGGGTCGGCGGCTACTGGTACGTGAAGGTCCACACCCGCATCAGCCAGGCCTCGCTCGAGTCTCAGGTGCTTGCGAAGGAGGGCGGCCGCAAGGCCACCTGCATCAAGAAGGACTCAAACGCCGCGCACTGGCTGTGCGCCGTCACCGTCACCCGCCGCGTTGTCAAGTGTGTCAAGACGCACGTCCGGCCGTGGGGCTCGGTCAGCGTCATGGACGGCTACCTCAAGTGCCGGGCGGATCCGGCACTGGCGCCGCTCTTCCCGAAAGCGACACATAAGAAGAAGAAGCATAAGAAGAAGCGGCAGTCCTCGGCGTGAGGCTGGAGGCCTGGGCGAGGTAGTACAGCGCCATCCCCGCCAGGATGCCGCCCGCGATGTCGGTGGGCAGGTGCCAGCCGTTGATCAGCAGGCAGACGGCGACCGCCACGCACCACACCGCCAGCGCGGCTCGCAGCGCCGGGACCACCGCGGCCACCGCGCCGGTGATCAGGATCGCCCGCAGCACGTGGCCGCTCGGAAAGGACGAGTCGAAGGTCAGCCCGAAGCCGTGCCAGATGCCGCTGCGGTGCTGGCCGACCACCAGCTTGGAGACGACCTCGACCACCAGCGCCAGCGCCAGCGCCGCCGGCCAGGCCGCCGCCGCCCGGGTGCGGCCGCGCGCCAGCAGGCAGATCGCCGCCGCGGCGATCACGAGCGCCGTGATCATGGGTCCGGCCGGGCTGACCAGCACCGTTGTGGCCTCGAGCATCCGCGGGTGCCCGTTCCCGCCCGCGAGAGGCTGCAGGTGGTGTACCGCGAACGCGTTCAGGCGGTCGAAGTCGGTGATGTCCACGAGCGCGGCCAGCACGACGAACGCTGCGGCGTACCACAGCGCTCGCCGAGTCAGAGGTGAACGCCGGGGCACAGATAAACGGTACACGAGCCGGATTTGGGGATTGACGGTTCACACATGTAATGGGATTGTAAAGGTGGCTCCGTCGGGTACACAGTCGGGAGGCAGAGTGGGGCAGACCCACCGGGGGCCGCTGCGCGTGCGCGCGATCCCGGTGGCTCTGCCTCCCGCTGTGGACCGGCGGGGC
>Ga0075425_100009085_pt1 | contig 10570 bp, 7 predicted proteins | sample SoiMethybrSBSTD4_FD_75300 | JGI IMG/M metagenome (GOLD analysis project Ga0075425, IMG submission 75300) | Bulk soil microbial communities from a Populus tree surrounding site in Tennessee, USA - Soil MetaG P. TD hybrid SBSTD4 | ecosystem: Environmental > Terrestrial > Soil > Tree plantation...
CTGTCAGCGTTTGGAATGACCCAGACGGGACCTACCAAGCCAGTTGAGAATACATTGAGTCTCGACGAACGGCTTGGCACCGACGATGGCGCGGCTCTGGCGATTTTGTTTGGCGCCAACATGCGCGGGAACCTTGATTTGTGTGATTGCATCTATCCGCGCGGTGGACTGGCTCGCCGTGTCGGATATGTCGAGGCGTTCAAGCGAAAATTCAAGGATACACCGGTAGTCCAGGTTGAGGGCGGCTACTTTTCCTTTGGGAGCATGGGGTATCCGATGGCTGATCTTCGCAACGAGCAGGCAACTCGTGCCTACAGCCGATTCCTGCCGGATGTGATAAATCTTGGTCGCGACGACCTCCAGTACGCGGAAAAGCTGCTAGCACGGGAAGGCCTGAACGAGCGGTCACAAAAATTCCCGATGATCAAGAACATCATTTCGGCAAACGGCGTTTTCTCACCCGACGCTGTAGCTCCTCCGCCATTTTTGATCAGAGAAGTAAGCGGTCCTCGAATCTACGCCGGCAAGAAGAAGCTTAGAATCGGGTTTGTGGGAGTGGCTGCTCCGAACAACCCGGGTGCGGGTCTTAGAGATGCGACGGTAAAAAATATGTTCGAGTCTGCGACGCAGGCGGTGATTGCGGCGCGGAGGGAGTGCGATGTTCTCGTGGTAGTTGCGCATTGCGATTTGGAATCTGCGCTCAAGCTGGCGTCAGAAAACCTGGATGTTGATGTGGTTATCGCCGCCGACTCGGGTGGGATCTACAATCCCCGACGAATTGGCAATACACTGGTGGTGAGCGCCGCGCCCGGAAATACGCAGGAGAGCGATCTCCGATTGTATATGTCGGGCGACGGGCAGATTACTTACAAGTTTCGCGCTAATGATCTGGATGTTCTCGTTCCAGTTGATCCTGCGGCAAATGCGTTTGCCGAGGCAGCGCGCGCGGAACGGAATGGCATTTTAAGGTAGTAGGTCGTTTCGGAATTAAAGCAGGAATAGACGATTGCCAATCAGCTCTCTCCTCTGGTTGATACAAAGCCGATCGTCAGTTTTTTGTTCGATCTCTTGAATTTGCGTGTATCCTTAAGTTGGAACGTGGGCATTGCGTCACGTGATCGGCGGGTTCGAGAGTTTAGATATTCACAGTCTGATGAGCTCCGATGAAAATAGAATTTGGGACTCATCAAATGCCTGTAAATCCAAGTAGCTAAAACTCTTCGAGGCCGGTTTGCCCCAACCTGAGCGGTTAGCTATTATAATTGTTTGTCGCTCGTGACAGCTCAGTAACCATAACGGAGGAACGATGAGTAAGCCATCTATCAGAGCAACACTGCCGGTTGATCCGAAGGAGATTATTTGGAATCCCTCCGCTGAGGAGTTGCGGCGTCTTACCGAAGAGATGCCGAACACGCGCGTCACCTCTTACGACAATACCAATACTCACACCAGAGTCGATGCCCGCTCCAAGCTTTCCACTTATGTCGTCACCGATACGCCGGAACGATATGACTCTCAGACCATTACTCGCGTCGAGTATGACCGAGTCTCGAAGATTCAGAACGACTACATCCGCGGCTGCGAGATGATTCTGGTCGATGGATTTATCGGCAACGATGTGGACTTCCGAGTGCCGGCTCGACTGATCATCGAGCGATCGAACGCGAACGTCGCCGCGATGCAGAAACACCTCTACTATCCGGCAACCGAAGAGGAGCTGCGAACATTCGAACCGCGATTGACGATCATCTATACGCCGAACCTCGAGATGAAAGGGTACCCTGCCGATCGGCTTATCGCTGTCGATCTGGACAACGGCGTAACTCGAGTGTTGAACAGCGATTATTTCGGCGAGTCAAAGAAGGGCGGGTTGCGAATGTGGAACCAGATCGTCTACGACAGAGGCGGTCTCGCGCTGCATGCCGGCAGCAAGGTGATTCCCGTCGGCGACACCAAACGAGTCGGTCTGATCATCGGATTGTCCGGCACTGGAAAAACCACTACGACTTTTACGAAACAGAACAACTCATCGCCGGTGCAGGATGACTTTCTTGCACTGATGCCTGGCGGAAAGATCTATGCAACTGAGAATGGTTGCTTCGCGAAGACATTTGCGCTCAACGAGAAAGACGAGCCGACGATCTACAAAGCGGTTACCAGCAAACACGCATATCTCGAGAATGTTTCGCAGAAGGATGGTGGGCTCGATTTTTATGATACGAGCTACACTCAAAACGGCCGCGCTGTCGTGCGAATGCAGGACATCGACGGAGCTCTCGATGCTCGAGAAGTTAAGTCAGCGGACTTTTTGTTGATTCTCAATCGAAACGACAACATCATTCCAGGTGTCGCTAAACTCGATCGGCATCAGGCGGCTGCTTACTTTATGTTGGGTGAAACGCGCGGCACCTCGGCCGGTGGTGCTGCAGAGGCAGGAAAATTCCTTCGCGTACCGGGCACAAATCCGTTCTTCCCCTTGAAGCACGCGCAGCAGGGAAATCGATTTTGGGAGCTGCTTGAAACATCGCCGATGGATGTTTACCTGATGAATACGGGGCGGGTCGGCGGTCGAGACGAAGACGAGCGTTCCAAAAAAGTCCGAATTCACCATTCGTCCGCGATCGTGAAGGGCGTAGCTGAAGGCACCATCGAATGGGAACAGGATCCTGACTTTGGGTATTTGGTTGCGAAACAGATTCCGGGTATCGATGAAGATGGTTTGGAAATCCTCCAGCCTCGCAAGCTCTACGAACGTCAGGGCCGAATGGATGAGTACAACCAGATCGTCGAGCGCCTAAAGACCGAGCGTCGCGAGTATATGGCGAAGTGGGAAGGCTTGAATCCCGAGATCGCAAAAGCTGCTGGTTAAGCTCGATCGAACGTCTTACTACTTCCAGAAAAAGAGATTGCAGTAGTTGATCGCGGGTCCTTCCGCGAAAAAGCGAGTTCTACTCGAAGACGAATCGTTATCGCGCGCAAGACGCCTGCGCTTCCTCAATCCCACATTCTGGAAGCGTTTGGTCCTCGCACCCATCCAGGTCGAGAGCCTGACTCTGAATCCCAAACACTGAACTTTATTCAAGCCGGATTGCCCTCCAGTTAGTCGCGAATCTATAATCGCCGCGCTGCATTTTCTCAATTCTTCGGGTGGTAGCCGGCTGACAACACTGCGTAAATCCCAATCAACTTATCCAGAGAAGCGATGGCGAGTTATCGCCTGGCTGATACTCGTTCTTTGTGTCTCCGCTGGAGGATGTGCAAGCAAAGTGCAGCCCGACGATAACACGATTCGTGTAGGCGTCATTACCTCGTTCACCGGACCCGAGGCTCGCTTCGGACAAGCACAAAAATACGGCTATCAAATGGCTCTCGATGAACTCGAATCAAAAGGAGTGCTCGGAAAGAAGATCGAGTTGATTTATCAGGATGATACTTCGAAGCCTGAAGTAGCCAGCGTGACTGCAGAGAAGCTCGCAGACCGAAGCGACATCGTGGCGCTCTTCGGAGCCTACTCGAGCTCGGCTACTTTTCCCGCCGCCGCCGTTGCCGATCGGTATCAAATTCCAATGATCTGTCCGAGCGCCACAACCGAAGAAATTACCAAACAAGGATACCAATGGGTGTTTCGCGTTTGCGCGTCCGCGAGCGACTACGGCAAAACGCTGGTTCAATTTCTACGATCGGTCGTTGATGCGAAAAAGCTTGCGGTTGTTTACGAAAACACGCAGTTCGGATCCAGCACCGCACGGGCTGCCCTGGAAAACGCTCCCAGAGCCGGTATCGAGATAGTTGCTCGCGAAGCTTACGATCAGGGAGGCACCGATTTCACACCCCTCCTGACCAGAGTAAAGTCAGCAGAACCCGATGCTGTCCTCTTTGTTTCATACCTCGCTGACGCCACATTGCTGATGCGTCAATCAAAAGAGATCGACCTGAATCCCAAAGTATTCACCGCGGGCGGTGCGGGCTTTTCGCTTCCTGACTTTTTAAAAGGCGCCGGCGACACTGCCGAGTACACGATTTCTGTGACCCAATGGACTCCCGACGCAAAGTGGACTGGCTCGCGCGAATGGGCTGACAGCTTCAGAGCGAAATTCAACTACGAGCCCTCATACCACAGCGTTCAGGCGTACATGACGCTGATGGTACTTGCGGATGCGATCGAGCGCGCGGGAACTACTGAACATACCGCCGTGCGCGATGCAATCCGTAGCTCCAGACTCGATTCGATTTTTGGCCCGATACGCTTCAACAACGTCGGTCAGAATGAACACCAGGTAGCAATCACTCAGGTGCTGAATGGAAAGTTCGTCACCGTCTGGCCGCAATCAGTTGCGATTCGAGAGCCGCTTGTTCCGACACCGTCGTGGCGGGCTCGACGCCCAGCATCAGAGACAGGTGACATCGAAGCCGGCACTCACAAGACTGTTTCGGTATCGAGCGAAGAGAAATTGTTTCAGACTATCGTCAGCGGACTGCTGACAGGCGGAATCTATGCGCTCATCGGAATCGGACTGACAATCATCTTTGGCGTGATGCGAGTCGTTAATTTCGCGCACGGCGCATTGGTTATGGTCGGGATGTATGCGACGTACTTTCTGTTCACCGGCTTGGGAATCGATCCGTTCCTTTCGCTGTTAGTAGTTATTCCCGGGATGTTTGTAGCCGGTCTGATTTTGCAAAAGACATTGATTGCTCCGGTGTTGAGGGCTCCCGAGCTGAATCAGATCCTGTTGACCGAAGGAATCAGCATAGTTCTGATCAATACCGCTCTGCTGTTGTTTACTTCGAATTATCTGACGATGTCTACGAGCTATGCGGGAGCCACTTTTCATTTGAGCGGGGTGTCAGTGAGCAAGCCTCAGATGGCTGCTTTTGCTATTGCGGTCGTGATAACCGGCAGCGTTTATCTTTTTCTCGTTCGTTCGTCGACAGGGCGACAGATCCGCGCCGCCGCCCAGGATGCTGAAGGAGCCAGGCTTCTCGGCATCAACATCATGCGAGTGCAGGCGCTCACATTTGGATTGGGCGTAGCTGCGGCCGGCGCCGCGGGTTCGCTGCTGATGCCAATCTACTATCGCGTCGAGCCTACTGCGGGATCGCCTTTCACACTGAAGGCATTTGTCGTAGTCGTCCTTGGAGGCATGGGTAGCGTCACAGGAGCTTTGGTTGGAGGGCTTGTGTTGGGAATCGCGGAATCGCTGGGCGCGGTCTATGTTTCAACCGGCTACAAAGACGCAATCGGATTCGTGATTTTCCTGTTGGTACTGACGCTGAGACCTGCAGGACTGCTCGGCAAATCGAAAGTCTGAAATGTGACCGATCCTACAATTGTGTTAGATGCGAGCGTGTTCAATTCGTTAGAAGTGTCGGCAGTCAACCCAATATGAAGAGGGGTAATATCTATCTTTCGATTCTAGCAGTGGTGTTGGTTGCGGCTCCGCTCTTCCTCGAGTCGCGATACTCTCTTCACGTTTTGATTTTGGTTTTGCTTTACGTGGCGCTCGGCTCGGCGTGGAACATTCTCGGCGGTCTTGCCGGTCAGTTGTCGCTGGGGCACGCGGCGTTTTTCGGTATCGGTGCTTACAGCGCTGCGTTGTTTGCGAAAACATCCTTGTCGCCGTGGTTGGGAATGATCGTCGGGCCGATTGTGGTGTTGCCGATCGCGCTGGCGGTCGGTTGGATATGCTTCAGGTTGCGAGGCCCTTATTTCACTCTGTCCACGATCGCGGTGGGTGAAGTTGTGCGGTTGGTCGCGCTTAACTGGAACGATCTCACGGGTGGCGCAGTCGGGATTGTGATTCGTCCTTCTGTGTTCAGCGGAACCAGCAAGGTTCCCTACTACTACATCGTTCTGGCGATCGCCGCAGTGACGGTGATGCTCTGCAAGTCAATAAATCGACGAAAGCTTGGTTACTACCTTCTTGCGATAAGAGAAGACGAGGAGACGGCTGAGTCGATTGGAATCGACACCACAAAATACAAACTGGTGGCGCTTGCGATAAGCGCTTCGCTGACGTCAATCGCCGGAGCGTTTTACGCAAACTATTTCCTGTTTGTAGACCCGACGATCGTGTTGCCGTTGGCGCTCTCGGTCGAGATCGTGTTAATCGCAATTGTCGGCGGGCTCGGCGCCGTTGCAGGTCCCGTCCTTGGAGCGGTGCTTCTAAAACTATCTTCTGAAGGATTCAGAAATGAATTCGCACAAGCCAATCTTCTGATCTACGGGCTGCTGTTGATCATCGTGATTCTTTTCATGCCCGGCGGGCTTATGGGCGGGTTTCGTCGACTTCAGGAGTTCGCCTCGAGGAAATCTCAACGTGCATCTTCTTGAGGTTCAGGACCTGACAAAAAGATTCGGAGGCCTTGTCGCCGTCGATGGTCTCAGTTTCTCTGTGAGCCCCGGCGAGACCGTGAGCATAATTGGGCCAAACGGCGCCGGGAAGACCACAGTTTTCAATCTGATTGCCGGCTTTCATAAGCCAACCAGCGGCACGATTCGTTTCAACGGCTCCGATCTCGTCGGTAGTAAACCTCACAAAATTGCGCTGATGGGAGTAGGCAGGACGTTCCAAATCGTAAAGCCATTGCGCGGTCTCTCGGTTTATGAAAACGTGCTTGTTGGCGCCTTCGCTCAAACCGGAGATCGAAGTAAAGCGCAGGCAATCGCCGGTGACGTTCTCGAGTTCACCCATCTTTTCGATTTGCGCGAGGCGACTGCCGACGGATTGCCGATTGGACTGCGAAAACGACTCGAGATCGCGCGAACACTTGCGACCGGGCCAAAGCTGATCCTGCTCGACGAGGTTATGTCCGGGCTGAATCCGACCGAATCGAACAATGCGGTCAATCTTATTCGAAGATTGAAAGATGAGCGCGGGATCTCGGCAGTCGCAGGTGTGGAGCACGTGATGCAAGTCGTGTTGAGCATCAGCGATCGAGTGATCGTTCTCAACCAGGGATGCAAAATTGCCGAAGGACCACCATCCGAGGTTATTGAAAATCCGGATGTGATTGAAGCCTACCTCGGAAAATGAACGCCAGGCCGGCGGCCTGCTCACTAACTCTGATCAATTTGAAACTTCGGTAGTCGATTTCGTCGACTATGGCACCGCGACTCGCCAATTCGTTGTAGGCAGAAGTATCGTCGCCACCAATAATGAGTTTGTGCACCGAACCGTTGTTTATGTAACCCCGGTCGGCTTCCACCCTTTGCATTGATGAATCTTGACTCCCGATTTCCTGTTGGCGAGAAGAAGCGTTGCCAGGCTAAAGTTTGCCAAGTCGGGTGAGAGATTGGCTGGTTGGAATTGGGTGTTGAAATTGTCAGGCGATCATTCGAGAGGGTTTCATCCAGGACAGCTGCACCAGTGCGTTCTGAGGTACTTGATTGGGGTCACACACTCCGCAGCGGATGCACGGATCAGTTGCAGGACACGGCTTCGTGATCTTGTCGGCCATCGCACGTTCATATTCCTTCTTCATGAACTCCGTCGTGAGACCGATGTCCACTATGTCCCACGGAAGAAGCTCATCGAGCGAACGTCTCCGTAGTGAATACTCGGTCCACCCGCGCATCGCTTGTCGCCAATTGCCGGTGCGGTCGGCTTCAAGAATAAACTCGGAAATCCGTCGGTCGCCCAATGAGAGCATCGCTTGAAGTTGAGCAATTCTGGATGACATCGCCCGCACTTCAACATTTGGTATTCGCTTAAATGCCTTCGTCAGGTATTTGATCTTTTGATCGATTACCTTTTCGGCTTGAATCGGCTCCCACTGAAACGGGGTTTGGGGTTTTGGTACGAACGCATTCAGCGAAACGATGATCGAACCCACTCGTCCGCGAGACCTTCCGGTTTCAATCATTCGCTCTCGAATCAAATTTGTTAATTCGACGATCGCATCCAGATCTTGTTCTTCTTCTGTGGGCAGACCAATCATCATATACAGCTTCAGATTCAGGATTCCGCGATCGAAGATCATCTGGGCGATGTCGACTACCTGTTCGTTTGTTAAGTCTTTGTTTATGACTCGACGCAACCTGTCGGAGCCGGTCTCCGGAGCGATCGCGATCTGCTGGTCGTTTCGGCGCACCAACGCATCCAGCAACTCTGGCGAGATCTGATCCAGCCTCAACGAAGAAACGGAAACCTGGTAGTCAAGCTCCTCGAGCCCCGCCAGTATCTGATGAATTTCGGGGTGATCGCACACCGCGGTTGCAACAAGACCGATCTTGTCGGTGAACTTGCGCATCTCGGTGGCTCGAGCCAAGAGTTTCTCAGCCGAGAATACCCGAGGAGCGAGGTAAGAATACCCGGCCCAACAAAAACGACATCCCATCGAACAGCCTCGCGAAATTTCCATCAGATAGCGGCCGCTCATTTCCGTGTTGTCAGTAAGGATCTCGCTGGCAGGGATGAAATCGTCATCAAACAGACCCGAACCTTCCTGCTTTCGCATCGGGTTTCGCATCGTGAAAACACGACGCGGAGCGCCGTTTGAAATCTTTAATTCCTTTACGCTCCCGTCTTCGTTGTAATCAAAATCATAAAAGCTCGGGACATAAAAACCCGGTTCATGTGCAAGACGAGAGAGAATCTCGCTTCTGGATGCGCTTTCTTTTATGATACCGATAAGCTCCTGGACGAGCACTTCAGCTTCACCGACACAAACGACGTCGACGAACTCAGCGACTGGCTCTGGATTGAGAAATGCCGCGGCGCCGCCCATCACTACCAGAGGATGCCATTCGGTTCGTTCAGAAGCGCGAACTGGAATCTTCGATAACCTGAGCAGCTTTGGGATATTCAAATAATCAGTTTCAAATGAGACTGAGATTGCCAGCACATCGAATTCGGAGATCGGTGTTCGCGACTCGAGCGAAAGAAGTGTCGAGTTCGTGCGCTGAAGTTCGGTTTCCAGTTCTGCGTCCGGTACAAAGACACGTTCGCATGATACTGCGGAGTAAGAGTTGAAAAGTTGATAGACAGATTGAAAGCCGAGATTGGACATTCCAATGTAATAAGTATTCGGATATGCGAGCGCCACATCCAGGCCCCGACCCAGAGGCTTGGAGCTGACCAGTCCCTGCTCGCCGTCGAGCAACTGCTTATATCGTTCGTTCAGTTTTTGCGATCTGCCCATTGCTGCTTTCAGTCTCCGCCTATCAATCGAAAATATCGAGTAAATCTGAAATCGATTCCGCCATAAAATCAGGCCGCTCAGACTCGAGCTCGAGTCGAGATGCCGGCCCCCACAATGCAGCCACTGAGGAAACACCCGCCGCACGCGCGGCGACAATGTCATGTCGACTGTCGCCAACGTAGACTGCCGACTCGCAAGACTCGCTCAATTTTTCTAAAGCAGCAAGTATCGGTTCTGGATTTGGTTTGTGTACGCCAGTGTCCTCCAGAAAAACCGCAGAGTCGATCAGATGGTCGAGTGAACAGAGTTGAAGACCCCGGAGTCCCAACTCGCGACCCTTTGATGTCACCAACCCGATCGAGTATTGACGTCGTCTGAGCTCGGTCAAGACCTCCGCGGTTCCGTCGAAGGGTCGCGCGAGTAGATCGTGGTGAGCTGTGTTGTAAGTTCGGTACTCCATCAGGAGCTGGTCCACAATTGTATCGTCGGGATTCCCGGAGAGATGTCCATTCGACAGCGACAGCAGTCGGCGCATCGCCTCTCGAAGAGGCGTGCCGAATGTTTCCAGGAGTACTTCTCGCTGATGGTTAAAGCCGCAGACAGTTTCCCACGAGTGTTTGAAGCACTCAAGGATAAGGTTTGTGCTATCGAGCAACGTTCCGTCTAGATCAAAAAGGATGGCTCGAGTCTTTTTTGGCAAGCAAGAACCTCTACGACCGCGCTTCTGGATTAGGCAAACTGGCATTATATGAAAGTGCATTGAAAATAGGCAAATCATGAATGTTGAAAGCGAAGGCGTGCGGAAATGCGGAGACCTCTTAGTACTTCTGTTTACATAACATTGGGTTTAACTCTGCGGTAGGAAATGGATAGTCATCCGCCGAATGGATAGTGACTAAGCGCCCGATGGGCAGAGAGTATCCAACGTGGATCCCTAGTCTTAGTTATATTGTCGGAATCGCTCAATCTACCGAGTACTTTATCTGTCTATATCCCGATGGTTTACAGCAATTTTTTTCGTGTTGTTGCAAATCTCCAGTTAAGTGGCACGGGTGATGCAAATTGCCGAGAGGCGCGATTTGCGTCTAACTGTGCGTTATCCAAGGGTTAGCAACTTTTCGAATCAGCTTATCTATTGTCTCTAAAAGAGATCGCTTTATTTGATGCCTTCTTTTTTTTGCAGGTTTTACACTGTCAGTTTCTACTCGTAGCCTCGATGCTGATGCGGTTCTCGGTCAGCGACGAAGGCGCATTCAAAGATTTCAGTTTCGCAAGTAAGTTGAAGCGAGGCCGGTAAGAAGGGCGGTTAAGGCCTCGGTGGCGGCCTGCGGTAATGACGCGGTCGCTGACGCCTCGAGCGTCGGGCTAACGGCTCGAGATGTTGAAAACGGCTTTTAGTTCTCCATCCGGTGATTTTGGGATGAGA
>Ga0075425_100009086_pt1 | contig 10569 bp, 9 predicted proteins | sample SoiMethybrSBSTD4_FD_75300 | JGI IMG/M metagenome (GOLD analysis project Ga0075425, IMG submission 75300) | Bulk soil microbial communities from a Populus tree surrounding site in Tennessee, USA - Soil MetaG P. TD hybrid SBSTD4 | ecosystem: Environmental > Terrestrial > Soil > Tree plantation...
TCCGGCGGCCCCGCGGTTTCGAGTACCACCTCGACATGAAGCCGGGCACGCGTCGGTCGCGCGGCGCGACGGTCGAATACGACTACGGCGACTCCAAAGAAGTGCTGGAGTTCACGCCGATCCTCGACTTCCAGATGAAGGGGCTCGGATACCTGAACCTCGAGTGGGGGCACGGCGTCTGGCACGGCGAGCAAGCGGAGGGGACGCAGTCGTGGAGGATCGACGAGCTCGACCCGCTGGCGTGGGACAACGTGCACGTCGAGCAGCTCTGCAAGGTGCGCAGCGGCGATCGCGAGGGGATCGGCGTGCTCGAGCAGCTGCCCATCGGGCCGCACGCGCCCACCGGCTTGAAGAGCTACACGGACGGCGCGCCGTAGTCTTTCGGGAGTGCCCGTCCCGGAACCGACCGAGCGTCTCGCGTTCCGCGAGATGACGTTCGACGACCTCGACGATATGGCGGATCTCCTCGGCGATCCGGACGTGATGACCTACTACTCGCATCCGAAGGACCGGGACGAGGCGCGCGCGTGGATCGAGTGGAACCTCGATCTGTACCGCGACCACGGGTTCGGGTTGTGGGTCATCTCGTTACGCGAGACCGGCGCGTTCGTCGGCGATTGCGGGTTGACGATCCAAGACGTCGAGGGGGTCGACGAGGTCGAGGTCGGCTACCACGTCCGGACGCTCTTCCAAGGCAATGGGTACGCGACCGAAGCCGCCGCCGCCTGCCGCGATTATGCGCGCGACGTCGTCGCGTGCTCGCGACTGATCGCGATCATCAAGCCCGACAACATCCCATCGCAGCGCGTGGCGGAAAATATCGGTTTGACGCTCGAACGGGAGCTCGCCCGCCGCGAGCACCTCGTCCGGATCTACTCGATGTCGCTCGTCTAGACGATCGCGACGCAGGTCACCGGCGGTTCGCCGGTCAGTGCTTCGGTCCAGGTGCCGCCGCCGTCTTCGCTCACGAAGATCTTTCCGTCGGTCGTGCCGGCGACGGCTTCGTGGCCGCGCGCGTCGAGGCAGTGGGTGTCGAGGTTGTCTCCGAACCATTCCGGCAGGCCCTTCTCGCAACGCTCGAACGTGCCGCCATCGATCGGACGCCGGTAGAGCGCTGCCTTGCGACCGGTGTGGCTCGTCGAGGCCGACAGCAACAGCGTGTCGCCGGCGATCGCAACCGCGCGGCAGTACGCGGCGTGCAGACCTTCGTCCCCGAACTCCCATGTCTCGCCGCCGTCGATCGTCGTCGCGAGGCCGATCGCGGTCGCCGCGTAGGCGGCGCCTGGGCGCTCCGGGTGCGCGAGCACTTGATGTACGTCCGAGTCGATGTCGAGCGAAGTTGCTTGCCACTTCTCGCCGTCGGGCGAGGTCGCGATCCCGCCGACGTGGATGTTCGCGTAGACGACACCGTCGGGCCCGCGGGAAAGCGAACGCACGTCGGCCGGGCCGCCCCACGGCGTGTACCAGTCGTCGCGCGTGGCGAGGCGGTCGAAGGAACGGACGCGCTCCGACTTGCCGCCGGCGACATGCACGAGATGCGCTTCAGAGGTTCCGACGATCGCGCCGCTGTCGAGCGGGACGATGCAGTTCGCGCGGAGGCCGCGCAACGATGTCTCTTCCTTCCACGTGCGGGCATCCGGCGACGCCCACACCTTGTGGCCATCGGTGGTCGCCCACCACCCGTTCGCGTCGTGTCCGACCGCGTTTGGGTTGTCGAGGAGCGCCTCGTCCGAACCCAACTCGTGCAGCGACTTTTCGGTTCCGATCAGGATGCGCGTCATGTGACCTCCTTCAACGCGCGCTCGAACGCGGCGTAGGCGTCCGAGTCGAACAACACGAACCGCACTTCCTCGACCGAGGTCTCCGCGCCGGTGACGGCGCGAATCGCGACCGGCGCCGCGAGGTCGAGCGGGTAGCCGTACACGCCTGTAGAGATCGCCGGGAAGGCGACGGTCTTCGCGCCGAGCTCATCGGCGACGCGCAACGATTCTGTATGGCACGAGGCGAGCAGTTTCGAACGGTCCTCGTTGTTGTTGTAGACCGGCCCGACCGTGTGGATCACCCAGTTCGCTTTGAGATCCCCGGCGGTCGTGGCGACTGCCTTGCCCGGCGGCAAGCCTTGCTCGAGCGTCGTCGCGCGCAGGCGCTGGCACTCGAGCAGGATCGTGCGACCGCCCTTGCGGTGGATCGCGCCGTCTACGCCGCCGCCGCCCATCAGCGACGAATTCGCGGCGTTGACGATCGCGTCGACGTCTTGCTCGGTGATGTCACCCTGTAGCAGTGTGATGCGCGGCACGCCGCAATCCTATTCCGGCGGCTGCAGCGGCGACACGAGACACTGCGACCCGGCGAGGTGCGCCGGGTCGTCGAACTGGTACACGCACGCCGACGCGATCTCGTGGGTCTCGGCGTCGAACTCGAGCAGACCGAACCCGAAGGTCCCGGTCACGTTCGACTTGATGCCGTTCGCTCCGCTCGTGCCGTCGGAGATCTGCAGGACGGTTCCGTCGACCGACAGCGCTTGCTTGTGCGTGTGACCCCACACGAACACCAGCGGCTGGTTCTCCTTCTTCGCTTCCTCCGCCGCGCACGCGCCTTGCCGCGGATCGTGGACCATAAGGATCGTCGCGTGCGTTTGCTCCCAGCGGCCGAGCAGCGCCGCGCACGACGCCGGGATCTGCGCCTGCGCGGTCGGATCGAACGGGTCTGCCGAGATCGTGTACGAGTTCGGGTCGCTGTCGCCGAGGATCGTGATTCCGTTTCCGAGGTCGACGAGATCGGTTCGGTCGTGCTCGAGCAGCGTGACGCCCTTCAATCCGCGCACCCGATCCATCGTGGGGCGGTCCTCGTGGTTGCCCCCTACGACGATCTGCCGCGGAGCCAGCTCGCCGAAGCGCGCGAACAGCTCGGCTTCGGGCTGGGTACCGCGATCGGTGAAGTCGCCGGCATTCAGCACGATCGATGTGCCGAACTCCTTGACGAGCTGCTGCGCGATCAAAAGCCCGAGTGGATTGTTGTGGACGTCGCTGATCACGAGCATCCGGACGGTCGGCCGCGTCTCCAACGGGGCGGCGCTGTCCACGATCTGCGCATGCAGCCGTTCGAGGCCTTGCGCGACCTTGTTGATGTTGCGCCGCGCACCGGCGACATCACGGCCGACCTCCTTCAATATGGCGAGCACGCGTGGCGCGTCTTCGATCGGACCTCGATACGACGGATGCTCGAGTCCTTTCGCGTCGAACGTGAGGATCGTCGCGCCGACGAGCACCCCGCCTGCCGCCATCACCGACAACGCGCCGATCCCGGCCATGATCGCGCGTTTGCGGATCGGTCCCTCCACGAGCAGCAGCCCGAAGAACACGCCCGTCAACGCGAGCCACGGCAACTTGCGCAAGAGGAACTCGACCCGGAGATCGCGCAGTTGCTCGAGGTCGGGAAGCGCGCGCGGGTTGCGGCCCACGACGAACGACGCCTTCACGTCGACCGGCGTGCGGTGGGTGTGCCAGGACAGCTCGCCGAACGGGCCGAGATCCAGCATCACGCGGCCGCCGGGGATCGCGGGCGACACCTTCGCAGTGAGCTCGCCCGCGCTGAATTGGAACGTCGTCGGCGCGACGATCCGCGTCGCCGAGAACAACAAGCCGGCGAGCAGCAGCACCTTCAGCGCGATGACGCTCCGAAAGATCCGGGGAAGCTTCATCGTGTGGATGCTATCGGTGCGATCCGAGCATCGCTTTCGTGCTCGTAAGCTGGCGGAATCGCATGCGGTTGTACACGATGGGTCACGGAACGGCGAGTGAAGAGACGTTCGTCGCATTGCTCTCTGACGCCGGTATCGCGCGAGTGGTCGACGTCCGCACCGCACCCGGCAGCAAGCGCAACCCGCAGTTCATGCGCGCGGCGATGGAACGGTGGCTGCCGGATGCGGGCATCGCATACGAGTGGGAGAAGGAGCTCGGCGGGTTCCGGAAGGCCGACGCGGAGTCGCGCAATGTTGCGTTGCGACATCCGGCGTTCCGCGGCTACGCGGATCACATGCGCGAGCCGTCGTTCTGGAGCGCGTTGGATCGTGTGCTCGACATCGCGGCGCACATGCCGACGGTGGTGATGTGTTCCGAGAGCGTCTGGTGGCGTTGCCACCGGCGGCTTTTGTCCGATGCGGCGATGCTCGTGCGCGGTGTCGACGTTGTTCATCTGATGCACGACGGCAGGATCGTGCCGCACGCACCCACGGAAGGCGTCCGGCGGGAAGGTGAACTTCTGGTGTACGACGCCGGCCAGGGACGGTTGGGATAGGCCTCGCTTGGCTTTGACAAGACGGGGTAGGCTATGGCCCGCCTGGAAGGAGGCCTGCATGCTGCTGAAGGAGATCATGAGGGCGGACGTCATCGACGTCGAGCCCGCGGCGACGCTTCAGGAAGCGGCGCAGGCCATGAGAGACGGCAAGATCTCCTCCGTTCTCGTCACCGAGGACGGGTACCTGATCGGCATCCTGACCGAGCGCGATATGGTCAAAGCGGTCGCGGAAGGCATCGACACCGAGGTCGTTCACGTGCGCGACTACATGACCCCGACGCCGGTCGCGGTCAACCCAGACACCTCGGTTGAGGAAGGCGTCAAGATCATGCTCGAGCACGGCTTCCGGCACCTGCCGGTCGTGGACGGCGAGCGCGAGTTGAAGGGCGTCGTGTCGATCCGCGATCTCGCCCGTGCGGGGATCAAGCTGCCGGCGGAAGCCGTCACCAAGTAACGCCCGAACCGCCCAGGCCACTGTTCCGAACCAACCCCGGCGAGGGGTTTTCCCACCTTTGCCGCCCGCGGGCCGGGCCGCATAATCTACCGCCCGGTAGAGAGCCGAAGGTGGGGGGCTTTCGTGATCCGGCAGGCGCTCCAAGGTAAGCGCATCGCGCTCACCGGCGTCAGCGGCTTCCTCGGCACCGCGCTCTTCGAGCGACTCCTCATCGACATCCCCGTCGAGCGTCTCGACGTCGTCATCCGCGGCGACGCCGCAGCGCGCTTGCAAACGATCGTGGGCGGGTCCGCTTTCGAGTCTGCGCGCCGGTCGTTGGGTGACGAGGCGTTCGCCGAGTTGGTCGACTCGCGCGTGCGTCCGGTCACCGCGGACCTGTCCGTCGCGCCACCGGAGATCGCGTCCGACGTCGATCTGGTGATCCATTGCGCGGCGACGGTGCAATTCGATCCGCCGGTCGACGACGCGTTCCGAACGAACCTGTTCGGCACGACGCGCTTGTACGAGGCGGTCGGTGGGCGGCCGTTCCTGCACGTGTCCACCGCCTACGTCGCGGGCGTGACGCGGGGGATCCAGCGCGAGGAGTTGCTGCCGCGCTCGGTCGACTGGCGCACCGAAGCCGAGTCGGCGCTGCGCATGCGCGCAGAGGTCGAGGACGAGTCGCGCAAGCCTGAAGTCTTGGATCGGCTGATCGCTCGCGCGAAGTCTGCGGTCGGCAGGGCGGGACCGCAGTCGGTCGCGGCGCGATCAGAGGAGCATCGCAAGGAGTGGGTTCAGCGGCGGTTGGTGTCGCTCGGGCGAGCGCGGGCGCGGAGCCTCGGTTGGCCCGACGTGTACACGTTCACGAAGGCGCTGACCGAGATGGCGCTCGACGAACTCGCCGGCGATAACCCGCTTGCGATCGTGCGGCCGTCGATCGTCGAGTCCGCGCTGGAGCGTCCCTTCCCGGGGTGGATCGAAGGGTTCCGCATGGCCGAGCCGGTGATCCTGGCGTACGGCCGCGGGGCGCTTCCCGACTTCCCCGGCATCCCGGAAGGGGCGTTGGACGTCATCCCCGTGGACCTGGTGGTGAATGCGATCCTCGCGGTCGCCGCGACACCGCCGGAACGCCGTCGCGTGTATCACGTGTCGAGCGGCTCGCGGAACCCTTTGCGGTTCCGCAATCTCTACGAGCTCACGCGCGAATACTTCCAGCGCGACCCGCTGCCCGAGCGCGGGCGCGGATCATTCAAGGTGCCGGTGTGGCGGTTCCCGGGCGCGCACGCGTTGAACAAGCGGATGCGCGGCGCCGAGCGCGCGGTCGAAGCGGCCGAGCGCGGCGTCCTCAAGCTGCCGCGCGGATCGTTCGCGCGCGACCTGGCCCGGCGGGTCGACCGGGTGCGTGGACGGCTCGACTTCGTGAAGCGGTACGCCGGGCTGTACGGCGCGTACACCGACGCTGCGGTGATCTACACCGACGAACGCGCGCGGGCGCTGCACGAGACGCTCGAGGGAAGCGACCGCGAGGACTTCGGCTTCGACCCGACTTCGTTCACCTGGCAGCACTACTTGCAAGAGGTGCACCTGCCGTCGATCACCGCGCTGATGCGCTGGCCGCGTCCGCCGCGCGAAGAGCCGCGCGTGGTCGTGGCGCCGAACGGCAACGGTTCCGATGGCAACGGCGCGGGATCGCGGGTGACGCTCGCGGTGTTCGACGTCGAGGGGACCATCGTCGCGTCGAACGTGCTCGAGTCGTACCTGTGGTTGCGGATGTCGGAGTCTGGAAACGGCGAGCGCGCGCGGCACGTCGCCTCGGTCGCGGCGCGGGTGCCGTCGTTGCTCGGCGCGGAGAAGCGCGACCGCGGCGAGTTCCTGCGCGCGTTCTACCGCTCGTACGAAGGTGTCGCCGTTTCCGACATCGAGGAGCTGGCGCGGGAATCGACCGGCGAGCTGCTGTTGCGGCGGCTCGCGCCCGGGGCGGTCAAGCGGATCCGCGAGCATCGCGCGGCCGGGCATCGTGTGGTTTTCGTGACCGGATCGCTGGACTTCATCGCGTCGGCGCTCGCGCCGCTCGCCGATGAGATCGTTTCTGCGTCCTTGGCGGTGCGCGACGGCCGGTTCACCGGCGATCTTTCGGAGCCGCCGCTCACCGGCGAGGCGCGGGCGTCGTGGCTCGCCGGGTACGCGCGCTCGCTCGGTGCGGACGTCGCGACGTGTTACGCGTATGCGGACTCGATGTCGGACCTGCCGATGCTCGAAGCGGTTGGCAAGCCGGTCGCGGTGAATCCCGATGTGCCCCTCGCGCGGATCGCGCGCGCGAAGGGCTGGCCGATCGAGGAATGGGACGCCGCTGCCGGGACGCCGCGGGTTCTGATCCCGGAGGGTGTGCTGTGAGCACGCTCGCGCTCGAGGTCCACCGATCGGTTCCGCGCTATATCGCTCAGCGCACGATCGGAAAGCGCGTCCCCGGATTGCTCGCCGGGCCGATCTCGTCGCTGCGTCTCGTGCATCGCGAAGCGCCTTCGGTGCCGGCCGCCGAGTGGGCACAGGTGCGACCGCTGCTGTCCGGGATCTGTGGTTCCGACCTGACGACGCTGAGCGGCGACGCGTCGTTCTACTTCTCCGCGCTGGTGTCGATGCCGTTCGTGCCGGGCCACGAGGTAGTGGGGGAGCTGGCGGCGGACGTCGACGGCCTGGCCGCGGGGCAGCGCGTCGTGATCGATCCGGTTCTCGGATGCGCTGCGCGCGGTATCGCGCCGCCGTGCGAGCCGTGCGCGCGCGGCGATCACGGCTTGTGCGAGCGCGTGATCGGCGGCCACGTTTCGGCGGGTTTGCAGACCGGATACTGCACGGACACCGGTGGCGGGTGGAGTGGCGCGTTCGTCGCGCACCGCACGCAGCTGCATGCGGTTCCCGACGCGCTCGACGATCAGACCGCCCTCATGACCGAGCCCCTTGCTTGCGCGATCCACGCCGTGCGACGGGCCGCGGTGCCACGCGACGCGCGCGTGCTCGTCGTCGGGAGCGGCACGGTGGGGCTGCTCACGATCGCGGCCTTGCGTGAGTTCTCCGAGGCCGGGCCGGTCGTCGCCGTGGCCAAGCACGGGCATCAAGCCGCGCTCGCGAAGGCGTACGGCGCGACGGACGTGGTGCCCCCGGCCGAGGCGATCGGTGCGGTGCGCCGCGCGACGCAAGCGTTCCGCATACATCCCGAGCGCTCGTCGCCGTTCTTGCTCGGCGGCACCGACGTGTCGTTCGAGTGCGCCGGGTCGCGCGCGTCGCTGGACCTTGCGCTGCGCTCGACGAAGGCACGCGGCCGGGTCGTTCTTGCGGGGATGCCGCCGAAGGCCGACCTGTCGCCGGCATGGTTCCGCGAGCTCGAGGTCGTCGGCGCGTACTCGGGCGCCGGCGCGTTCGGCGACGCGCTTTCGTTCTTGGCGGGATCGGATCTCGGCAAGCTCGTCAGCGCCACCTATCCGCTGTCCCGATGGCGCGAGGCGATCGACCACGCGCTGTCGGCCGGCCGCCTCGGCTCGGTGAAGATCGCGTTCGACCCCACGAAGGAGTGACCCACCCATGAGCAGACCCGGATTCGTGCTGGAGGTCGACGAACGAACGCCGCCGACGCTGTTCCATCACGGCGAAGGGTTCCGGCTCGAGAAGCTCCCGCTCGGCACGCGCGTCGTCTACCCGTCAGAGCCGCTGCCGGGCATCCGCGACGTCGACGCCGCGATCGACGCCGCGCTGGAGAATCCGCAGGGTTCGCCGCCGTTGCGAACGCTGCTGACGCCCGGCACGCGCCTCACGATCGCGGTGGACGACATCTCGCTGCCGCTGCCCCCGATGCGCATGCCCGACATCCGCGGCCGCGTGATCGAGCACGTGCTCGAGCTCGCCGCGCGCGCCGGCGTGGACGACGTCAAGATCACGATCGCGAACTCGCTGCATCGGCGGATGACGCCGAAGGAGATCAAACGAGCGGTGGGGGAGCGCGTGTTCCGTTCGTTCTGGCCCGAGGCGCTCACGAACCACGACGCCGAGGACCGCGCGAACCTCGTGCACATAGGGCAGACCGACCGCGGCGAGGACGTCGAGATCAACCGCCGCGCCGCGGAGAGCGATCTGCTCGTGTACGTGAACATCAACCTGGTCGCGATGGACGGCGGGCACAAGTCGGTGCCGGTCGGGCTCGGCTCGTACAAGTCGCTGCGGCATCACCACAACGTGAACACGATGCTGCACTCGCGCTCGTACATGGACCCGACCTCGTCCGCGCTGCACGATTCGACCGGTCGGATGGGACGGCTGCTCGCCGACAAGCTGAAGATCTTCACGATCGAGACGACGCTCAACAACGACACGTTCGGCAAGCCGTTCGACTTCCTGCAGAAACGCGAGTGGGAGTGGTCGGTCGCCGATCAAGCGGCGTTCCTCGCGGCGAAGCGCTCGACCGATCGCACGCCGCCGCACGTCAAGCGGCAGATCTTCCACAAGATCGCGGCACCGTACGGCGTGACGGGTGTGACCGCGGGCGAGACCGAAGCCGTTCACGCGATCACGTTGGAGAACGTGCACCGCCAGCAGGTGGTCGAGGTCGACGGGCAAGCCGATGTGCTCGTCGCCGGGCTGCCGTACATCTCGCCTTACAACGTGAACTCGATCCTGAACCCGATCCTGGTGACGTGCCTCGGGCTCGGCTACTTCTACAACATGTATCTGGGGAAACCACTCGTGCGGCCGGGAGGCACGATGATCATGTTCCATCCCGTCCGCAAGGAGTTCCATTCGGTCCATCACCCGTCGTACATCGACTTCTTCGAAGATGTGCTGGCGGAGACGACCGATCCGGTGCAGATCGAAGCGAAGTTCGAGGAGCAGTTCGCGAACGACCCGTGGTACATCCACCTGTACCGCTCGTCGTACGCGTACCACGGCGTGCACCCGTTCTACATGTGGTACTGGGCGGCGCACGCGATGGACCAGCTCGGCGATGTGATCTTCGTGGGCGGCGAGCGATCGACGGTGTCGCGGCTCGGGTTCCGAACCGCGTCGACGCTCGGCGACGCGCTGGACATGGCGTCGGAGACGGTCGGCTCCTCGCCGAAGATCACGGCGATGAAGTGCCCGCCGCTGTTGCTCGCGGAAGTGCGTTGAGATGGGTGCGCTGACGAAAGACGTGCGCCGGGTGGCGTCCGGCTGGCGCTGGACGCATAAGCCACTGGTTCCGCGAAGCGTCGAACCGCCCGAGCAGGAGCACCGCGACTTCCCCACGGCCTGGGCCCGCACCGAAGCGGGCAAGGCTGCGCGGTCGTTCCTGCAAGGCTACGGCCTGGCGCCGCTGCTCCGATTCGAACTCACCACGCGCGTCGAGGGACTGGACGTGCTGCAGGCCTTGCGGCCGCCGGTGGTGTTCGTTGCGAACCACTCGTCGCATCTGGACGCGCCACTCGTGCTGACGTCGCTGCCGCCACGCTGGCGCGCGCGAACCGCCGTCGGCGCCGCGGCCGACTACTTCTTCGACGTCTGGTGGCGTGCCGCCGCGACGGCGCTGGTGTTCAACGCGTTCCCCGTAGAGCGCGCAGGTTCTCGCAAGTCGACGCGCTTGGCGCGCGAGCTGATCGGCGAAGGCTGGAACGTGGTCGTATTCCCGGAAGGGACGCGTTCGCGCGACGGCTGGGTCGGAGAGTTCCGCGCCGGCGCCGCGCGTCTCGCGGTAGAGAACGGCATCCCCGTCGTGCCCATCGCCATCCGCGGCTCGTACCAAGCGATGCCGCGTGGCCGAGGCTGGCCGGCCAAGGGAAAGCCGCCGGTGACTGTGCGCTTCGGCCGGGCCGTTCGTC
>Ga0075425_100009087_pt1 | contig 10568 bp, 11 predicted proteins | sample SoiMethybrSBSTD4_FD_75300 | JGI IMG/M metagenome (GOLD analysis project Ga0075425, IMG submission 75300) | Bulk soil microbial communities from a Populus tree surrounding site in Tennessee, USA - Soil MetaG P. TD hybrid SBSTD4 | ecosystem: Environmental > Terrestrial > Soil > Tree plantation...
GCCCCCGGAGGCAACGAGAACGAGTCGACGAATTCTCGTGGGACACTCGAGCAGCATGACCTGGGCAACCCCTCCACCGAACGAGTGGCCGACGAGGTCGACCCTTTCGAGCCCAAGAGCCTCGAGCCATTGTGCCATCACGTGGGCATGCCACCGAAGTTCGTAACTCGCGTTGGGGCGTTCCGAGAGACCGTACCCTGGTAGATCCGGCATCAGCACACGTCGATCGACTGCCAGCTCGGGAGCGACGCGCTTCCAGGTGAGATAGGAGTCGTTGAGGCCATGAAGGAGCACCACGGGTGTCCGCTGGCTCGCTTCGCCCGACTCGGCCCAATGCAGGCGCATCCCGTCGACAGACGTGAACGAGTGCCGCGTTCCGAGGTTCATCGGTCCAAAGCTTGCGTCGACCATCGCGCGGATTCCCATGCACCCCCTAGCATCGAGTGATCGCGCGATCGAATCGACCCGATGCATGCCCGGCATGCGAACATTCGATGCGCACGAGATTCGTCGCTCGGAACTCGGCCCGCGCTCGATGAGGACCCATCGATTCCCGGCATGGCGGGAATGCGCCCGCCCAATGGTCGCAAGGTCGACTAGCTATCTCGTTGCCCCGTCCCCAAGATGTCAGGTTGGCGCAGCCGCCGTGCGCGCATGGAGACCCCAATGATGCTCTCGACCGTATTCGCTCTTTTCTGTCTGTTCGTCGCTTTCATGATCACGGCATTGGAGCCGCGCCTCACCGCAAGAAGCATTCGCCTGGCGCGTTATCGGGGAGGAGACTTACCGGAGTCGCCCCAAGCCGCGAACGCAAGAGGCTGCCGTTGATCGACGCGCCCGTCTGCAGTGCAACCGCCGTCCGAGTGAGAACGACACCCTCGCAGTGCGCGGTCGTGCCCAGATCCACCGGACCAGCGACCCAATCGGTGCTAAGGTCTCACCGATGAAACTTTCCGGCATCGACGCGAACCTTCTCGCGGCGCTCGACGCGCTGTTGCGCGAGAAGAGCGTGACCCGCGCGGCGCGGCGCCTCGGAGTTGGACAGCCGGCGTTGAGCCACTCCCTCGCGCGCCTGCGGGATCACTTCAAGGACGAGCTCCTGGTGCTGAAAGGGCGCAACTACGTTTTGACCGCCAAGGCGGAACGACTCGCGCTCGCCGTCGGGAATGCGACGCGAGCGATGGGCGAGGTGTTCGACGAGCAACCGAGTTTCGACGCGGCAACTTCATCGTATCGCTTCGTAGTGGCTTGCTCCGATCTCTTCGGCATTCTCGTCATCCCCGAGCTCTTGCGGACCTTGAAACGCGAGGCCGAGCACGTCGAAGTCGAATTGCGCGCCATCGTCGCGACGTCGAAAGAGTCGATCCTCGATGGGGGCGTCGACCTCGCGCTCGGCATCTTCGAAGACGTTCCAGCGAACATCAACCAGCAGTCGCTCTACGAGGATCCCGCCGTCTGCGTCGTGCGTGCTGACCACGAGCAGGTGGGCAAGCGGCTCACGCTGGAAACTTACGGCAAGCTTCCGCATCTCGAAATTGGACCCACCGCCGACTCGCTCCCCGGGCTGCACATCGATCGCGCCCTCGCCGCCATCGGCAAGCGCCGGCACGTGACGTTGCGCGTCCCGTATTACTTGCTCGCGCCGCACATCCTCGAGCACACCGATCACGTGGCGACGCTGGCGGCCAGTGGGGCGGAGATCCTTGCCAAGATGGCTCGCCTGCGGGTCGTCGAGCCGCCGATCGAACTGCCGCGCTATAGGTTTTCGCAAATCTGGCAGAACAGCCACAACGATGACCGCGCACACACGTGGCTTCGCGAGCGAATCGCCGCCATTTGCACGCGCCGGCTGCCCGCTTTCGCGGACGCTTGACCGTGACGCGAAGATGGGGTCAAGGAAGCGGCAGGCTTTCGAACCAAAGCTGATCGACGTAGCACCAACCCCAGACTTCACCGGGTTCGATCGAACGAACGATCGGATGCCGCGTCGCGCGGAAGTGCTTGGTCGCGTGCTTGTTCTTGGAGGCGTCGCCACATCCGACGTGACCGCACTCCATGCATAAGAGCAGCTGAATCCAGACGTCCCCCAACCGCACGCACTCCGCGCAGCCAGTGCCGGTGGGTTTGACGTTGCGAATGTGTTCGCCGTGCGAGCACGTCATTGGCTTTTCGGCTTCGTTCACGACGCATGGAAGGTGCGTAGATCGCGCGCCCGTGTCGAATCGATTGATGGCATGGGGGCCATGCCGCGCCTCGATTCACGCGCTCCTATCGGCAATCGACGAGGCGCATGTCAGTCATGCGTGCGATCGTACTGAACATCCCGAGGTGATCATCCTCGGGGAGCGACGGCGGCGCTGCGGGGCAAGCGAACGCGGAACGTCGTGCCGTCGGCTTCGGACGAGGTTGCGGCGATCGAACCGCGGTGCGAGTGGGCGATCTCCTGCGCGATGAAGAGTCCGAGCCCGAGTCCACGCGTCCGCGAGGGATGGTCGGTCCTACCCTGGCGGAAGGCGTCGAAGATGAACGGAAGCGTTTCTGCCGGAATGGGCTCGCCTCGATTGGCGATCTCGATGACGACATCGGTCTCTCTGCCGTCGACCCGCAAGTCGATCGACGTTCGCGGCTCGCCGTGCTGGACGGCGTTGCCGACGAGATTGGCGAGCAACTGGTACATCCGATCGCGATCCCAGACACCCGTCAAGTCGCCCTGCATATCCACGCGGAGCGGCCTGTCTGGATGCGTGATCTCCGTCTCGCCGCACACCTGCCGACAGACGTCGTTCATGTCGAAGCGCTGCGGATCGATCGGAATGCCGCCGCCCAGTCGGCTCCTGGTCAAATCGAGCAATTGATCGATCAGGCGCGCCGCCAGCGACGCGCTTCTCGTGATTTTCCGCGCCAGCTCGGTTTCCATCTCGCCGAGGCCTTCGCGTTTGAGCAAGAGATACGCCGCCAACAGGATCGCGCTGAGGGGGGTGCGAAGATCGTGGCCGACGATGCCGAGGAGCTGCTCGCGGAACTCGCCGATCTCGTCGCTGCGCGTCTTCTCGAGCGCGACGGCTGCCTGATCTGCGAGCGCCGACAAGAGCCATTCGTCGTGCTCCGCGCCGCCCGAAGCGGCCGGCCGAATCACCAAGAGAATCCCCTTGATCGCTCCAGCGACGACGAGCGGCACCCCGAGAAACCTCTCCGGCGGCTCGTCGAGGAGCCCCGCGAGGTGCTGCGTAAGCCCCTCGCTGAGGGGCTCGTGAACCCGCTTCGCCAGGGCGACGTCGACGCCGTGCGACGAGCGCATGGCCAAGAGGCCGTCGCCGTTCGCGACCAAGAGGAGGGATTTGTCCGCGTCGAGCAGGTCGGCGGCGCGGTCGACCGTCAACTGAAATATCTCTTCGAGCGACGCCGCATACGTGAGCGCGCGGCTCACCTCGGTGAGCTTGCGGATCCGTTGCAACCGGTCCGTCTCTCGAATGAAGCTCTTCACAGGCGCCCCTCGACGATGCGGACGCCTCGAGCGTCGATCTCGATCTCGCGCGACTGAAGATCGTGGGCGATGCCCCGCGCCTTCGCGATGCGGAGGCTCCGTACGACGATCCCCTTATGCGGACGGACGTCGAGGAAGACGATGTTGTCCGACATGTGGCTCAGCCGGCCGTGATTCTCGTCGCTCGCCATGATGGGCGGGTCCGTCTCGAGCGTGAGCAGGCTGCTCACACCCATGACCGCGAAGTGCTGGACCATTGCGTAGAGGTAGTCGTGCATGCGCTTGGCATCGCCGGCAGCCATCGCCAGGTCGCCGAGCGCGTCGATGACAACGCGGCGGATCGTGTTCCGGCGAAGCGCTTGGAAGATGCTGACGACGATGCGATCGATGGAGAGCTCGACCGCCGAATAATAGAGGAGCTCCAATCGACTGCGGGCGTCGTTGTCGAGCTTGCCTCCGATCTGTTCGAACTGATGCGCGAGCTGCGTGGGGTTCTCCTGGAAATTCACGAACAGGCACCGTTCACCCCGGCGAAGCCCCTCGACGATGAATTGGATGCCCATCGTCGTCTTTCCGGAGCCTGTCGAACCGGCGAGAAGCGTGGCGCTTCCCGTCCAGAAGCCGCCCTGCAGCATCGGATCGAGTCCGGGCACGCCGGACGGCGTACGGCTCGCGTCTCGCTTGTAGGAGGCTGCCTCGACCGGGCTGACGAGGCGCGGGTACACCTGCAGGCCAGCCGCCGCGATCTCGAAGGCATGAAACCCTTGCCGATAAGCGCTGCCGCGGAGCTTGAACACGCGGAGGTACCGCTCGTCGCGCGTACCGAGGGCGTTCCTCGCGAGCTCGATGATCCCGTCCGCCACGGCGAATTCGGGAAACGTCGCGATGTCCTCGTGCCGGTACTCTCCGACGAGGACGACGGTCGTGTTGTAAGCAGCGAGGAGCCCGGCGACCTCGTGCAGAACGAGCCGCATCTCTTGGGGCGACGTCGCCAGGTCGTGGATCGCCTTGAAGGAATCGATCACGATGATCTTCGGCGACAGCGTCTTGATCACGTCTTTGAGCTTGGGTAAAAGCGCGCCGAGGCCCTTCTCTGCCAGCTCGTCGCCGAACGCCTCGTAGAGGACGGTGCGGCCCATCTTCTCGACGTCGAAGAACCGGAATTGCTGAAGGTACTTGATGACCTTGTCGAGCGGCTCGGAAAGCGTCGTGAGGTAGAGGATGGGTCGCCTCTCGTCGTTCGCGTTGGCGAACATGAACTCTTCGGCGAGGGTCGTCTTGCCCGATCCGGGCTCGCCCATGATGATGTTGATCGAGTTCTCCGGGATTCCTCCTTGGAGGATGTCGTCGAGCTCGCGGTTGCCGGTTGGGAGGCGAGCGAAGGAAGCGCCCGCCGGCCCTCCTGCCCCCTTAGCTTCATCGCTCATGTTGCGTTCTCCTTAGTCGTGCGGTTCGCGCTTCGAGGAGTTGCCGCACCGTGTTGACGAGCGTGTGCTCCGCGAGGGGTTTCAATAGGAAGGCATCTGCCCCGGCTTCCTTCGCTCGGCCGGCCGCCGCCAGGATGCTGAAGACCAGCACGGCGATCTCGCGCGTGCGAGGGTCCGCCTTGAGCTGCCGGCACAGCGAAAGGCCGTCGAGCGCAGGGACGAGGATCTCCGTGATGATGATATCCGGGACGATCCTCCGAGCCTGCTCGAGGGCGCTTTCTCCGTTCTGTTCGAACTCCACGACGTAACCGGCCTGGTTTAGGAAGTGCGATTCGAGCTCGCGCACGTGCGGATCGCGATCGACGACCAGGATGATCGCCTTGCCATTTTCGCTCGAGTTAGGCGCGGACATTGTGGTGGGAGCCGTAACGTAGGACCTCACGCACGTGAAAGCGAATCGATATTCGGCATGACTGTCATGCTTCGCCACGATGACGAGCGTTCACGCATCGGCTGCACTTTTCACTCAAGGCGGTGGCGAGTCTCGCGCGGCATGGTCAGCATGCCAACTATCGATTGGCTCGACTGGAAGGGCGCGATAGAGTTGCCTTACCTCACCCCATTCATGCTCGCGTGGATGCTATCGCTTCGTTATCCCGCGCTGATCGCCTCGCTCGGAGCGATCCTGATCGTAGGTTGGTCCGTCAGAGCTTCGGCCAAGGAGCCCAAAGCCGTGCCGCAGCCGGTCGCCGTCGATCTGAATCGCCTGGGCGCGGAGCTCGATCTCTTCGCCGCCGAGGCGCGCCGCACGAGGCTGGCGACGGCCGTCACGGGCCTCAGCATCGGCTCGGCCCTCGTTCCGGCGGGAATCGTGCTCCTCGGGCGAACGGACGGTGTCTCCCAAGCGCTGGTGATCGGCATGATCGTCGGAGGCTCCGCGCAGCTGGTTTCGGTGCCGTTCGGCTTCATACCGACGCGGATGGATGACATTCGCACGAATCTCCAAGAACGTGTGGCGGCGAACACGGCCACCCACGACACTGTCCACGCGATCGAGAGCGAGTGGCGAGACGCTGCCGTCGCGAGTCGGAGCAGGCGCAAGTATGTAGGCGCGACGCTCTTGATCGTGGGGTCGCTGAGCTTGACGTCAGGCCTCACCTTATTGCTCGCACCGGAGGGCATCCTAGGTATGTCACGTAAGACACAGTACACCTGGGGCGGCGTAATGATGGGCACCGGTATACCGGTGACCACGCTCGGAGCGCGCTTCCTTCTCGAATGGAGCCCGGAAGAAACGGCGTGGGAGGCCTATCGAACGATGAAGGCCACCGGCCCTCCGCTGCAAGGACGACTAGGCTCGCCTTCCATCGCTCTCTTGCCCACGCAGGGCGGCGTCTTGGCCTTCGGCACGCTGGCGTTTTGAGGCAATCTCACGCCCATAGGCAACCCAGCCGCTCGTTACGGTTGGACGACAGCGCTGCCGTCGAGGCTGACTGCGGTCTGCGCGAGCAGTCTGCCCTTGATCGACGCGCCCGTCCGAAGGGAGACCGACGTCTGAGTCAGAATGACTCCCTCGAAGTGCGCGGTGGTGCCGAGCTCGGCAAGGCCGGCGACCTGCCAGAAGACGTTCTTGGGTACTGCGCCGCCGGTCAAGACGATGCTCGTAGCGCCGCTCATCGTGAGATCCTGGGCGATCTGGAAGATCCAGACGTCGGTGGCGCTACCGGCGAGCGTGACATTCGTCGGAATGAGAAGACCGGTGCCCCATTTGTAGACGCCGGGCTGGAGGGTCATTCCGCCAATGTTTCCAGCGCCCAACTCGGTGACGCTGGGTGCGCGCCCCGCTGCGTCGGTGAAAGCAAGCTGCATGTCGCTGATCGCGGTAGTGAGGTTCGAGGGGGTGGGCGCAGTGTAGTCGGATGCGTACACGTTCCCGGTCACCTGCGGCGAAGTCGAAAACACGTTCGTGGAATCCGCGATCAAAGAGAATCCCGTGATGTAGGTCGCAGCTGCCGGGCTGACTCCCAGGTTTCCCGTGATGGCCGAGGTGGGCACAGTCGAAATTCCGCTTTTTGCGAGGATCGCGTAGTCCCCAGCCGTTCGAAGATTCACGGCCGACGTCATGTTGCCACCGCCTGTCGTGGTCCCACCGCCTGTCGTGGTCCCGACGCCTGTCGTGGTCCCGGCGCCCGTCGTAGTCCCGGCGCCTGCCGTGGCACCAGCGCCTGTCGTGGTCCCAGCACCCGTCGTGGCACCAGCGCCTGGCGAGGTCTCACCGTCTGAGCTTCCACAGGCGGCGCCGAGCGACGCCAAAAGGAAAATCGCTGATTTCGACAGACTCGACTTCATCATCGTCATTGCTGTGAATCGTGTCATAAGGACTCGCTTTCTTGAGCGACGGCTCGCGTCTCGGCGCCCATTAGGGGCACGTCCGCGCGCTCGGTCGATTGAAACGGCAAGGTAGTCATCGTCGCAAGAGACCGCTCGCATTCGGCCATGCTCTTAAGGAGTAGGTCGTTATTCCGTAAATCTCGGGGCGAAGAACCGAATCGGCGTGTCTTCTTTGGACGATCGCCATATCGTCGCGCCTGCCATGAGCGACCCGAAAGCTTCGACCGCTCGACAATCGAGGGCTCTCAGCTGGTTCGCCGTCGGCGCCGTCATGGTCATCGCATGGATCGCCATGCCAGTGAGTGTCGGCCTTCTTCTGGGGACCTTGATGGCCTTCACCCTGCAGCCGGTGTACGAACGACTCGTCGCCCGTACGCGTCGCCCCAAGCTCACGGCAACGGGCTGCGTCGTCGTCGCAAGCTTCGGCATCGCCGGAATGTCTGCCGGCGTTGCTTATCTCCTCGTGTCTCGAGGAGTCGCCATGGCTCAGGCGCTGCTCGTCTCGCTGGGTCCCGAGGGACCCGCGCGAGCGATGGTCGAGCGGTTCGTCATGCGCTTACCCCAACAAGTTCGCAGCGAAGACGTGATCACGAAATTGCGGGACGCCGCGGCGGAGCTCGCGTCCCGCACCGCATCGATCGCCGCTGCGCTGGCGAACGCCGTGGCCGACGGGCTGCTGACGGTCTTCTTCATGATCATGATGACCAGTTTCATCTTGCGTCACTGGACGCTCATCACGCGCCGCGCCGAAGACATGCTTCCGCTCGCCCGCCGCCACACGCACGCACTCTTCGAAGAGTTTCGCAGGGTGGGACGGACGACGCTTCTCGGCACCGTGGTCACGGGTGTGTCGCAAGGGGTGCTCGCTGCCATCGGTTATTGGATCACCGGGGTGCCGGAGGCGGCCTTCTTTGGGGCGCTCACCGCAGTTGCGTCGCTTTTGCCCGCGGTTGGGACACTGTTGGTGTGGGTGCCCGCGGGACTTTTCCTACTCGGCACGGGCCATCTCGTGAGTGGAGTGGTCGAGCTGGTCTACGGGGGCGCCATCGTCGTCGGCTTTTCCGACTATATCCTCCGTCCGAAACTCGTCGGTGGACAAAGCGAGATGCCGGCACTTCTGACGTTCGTCTCGCTCTTCGGAGGCGTCGAGGTCTTTGGAATCGTCGGGCTGATCCTCGGTCCACTGCTCGTGTCCATCGCCATGGCGCTGCTTCGCATCTATGCGAAAGAGACCCGCGAAACCGAGAAGGCGCTCGCGAGGAACGACGCCTAAAAGCGCCGAACGGCTCGGCCGTTCGGCGCTTCAGGAAAGCAGTGATGACGAAGACGAAGACGTCGCTCTATCGGCCTTCGACCGGCTGAACGATGATCTCGACCCTTCGATTGTTGGCTCGTCCCTCGGGAGAACCGTTGTCGGCGACCGGTCGATTCAGACCGAGTCCTTCCGCTCGGATTTGATTCTGGGGCACTCCCCGCGAGACGAGGAAGCTGACCACCGATTGCGCACGTCGCTCGGATAGTCCCTGGTTCGATGCAGCAGACCCCTGCGAATCGGTATGCCCCTCGACCACGATCTTGTGATCGTCTTGGGTCTTCAGCGCGTCGGCGACTTGACCGAGCCTCTCTTGTGCGGCGGGCAAGAGCGCATCCTTGTTCGACGCGAAGAGGACGCTACCCGAGAGGGTGATCACCATCCCACGCGGTTCCTGTTTCACCGCGCCAATCGACATCGCGAGCCGATCCATCGCATCCTTTGCCCTCTTGTCGGCATCGGCGTGTGCCTTCTTCTCCGACTCGAGCTGCTGCTGACTTCCGGCGAGCGCTTGCGTGGTCGATCCGAGCTGTGCGCCCGTCAGGGCGAGCTGCCCTCGGGTCTGAGCGAGTTGACCCTTGGTCGTCTGCTTGGTGTCGTTTTCGGCTTGGCCCTTGACGGACTGGGCCTGGGAGTTCGCGGCATTGGCTTCGGCGAGCTCGGCCCTTCGTTGTGCAACGTAGGCCAGGTCCTTGGTTTTCTGGTCTCCCGGGTCGTCCACATACGACTGTTCAGCCTTGTCGAGGGCTACTTTGGCTTCGTGCACCTGGTCGGGCGTATATTGCATTGCTGGTCCCGACTGGGCGTGTTGGTAGGCCGAGCGAGCGTCCAAGAGCTCCTGGGGCGTTGGCGTCGAGGCACATCCCACGACCGACAGCGCCAGAAGGCCGGTCATCGTCACAGCGGTTTTCGTTCGAAAGAGTTTCATCGAATTCTCCATTTCATTCTTCGTGACGGCGTTCAGGGCGTGGGCGGCGTGCCGGAGCGGACGGCGCGCGCTTCGTCGACGGCGGTGCCCGCCTGTACGTTCGAGACCGCTACGTGGGAGAGTGCGATCGCAAGCTCGGCATCGGCCTGGGCCCGCATCAGTACGTATTCAGCCCGCTTGTTGTCGTTGTCGCGAATCAACGCTTTCGCACTTTGAAGTTGCTCTTCCGCGAGCTTCAAGTGAAGAGCCGCTTGGGGGACGTTCTTGCTCCCCGTCTCCTGAGCCGCCCGAATGGCGGCCTCGGAGGACGCCATCCTCGCATTCGGCACCTGGCTGCTCGCGCACCCGGCGATTCCCATGACCCCTACCGCCGACAGTCCGAAGGCGGCCCAACCCAAAATTGATCTCATGCTCTCTCTTTTCCGCTCGTCCAACTCGTCGTGAGTCGCTTATGCCCAAGTAACGCGGCATGTCCGACGAACGGTTCGTGTAGAGCGATTATCGTGCCAGATGCTCTTAGAACCCGTCACCTAACTCGCTTCCATGAAAGGCTGCGATGCGAGGCGGAGCGAAGTCGATGTCACGGTCAGCCACCGTATCGCCCTTCGCGAGAACGGCCGCCTGGTCCATCGCATTGCGAAGCTCACGCACGTTGCCCGGCCAGTCATACTTGACGAGCTCTTCCGCTGCTTCGGGGGAGAGCGTCTTCGCCGGCATGCCGTAGCGGTTCGCCGCGAGGCGAAGAAATCGCTCCGCGATGGGAACGATGTCTTCCTTGCGCTCTCTCAAAGGAGGGAGTGCGATCGTCAACACGTTGAGACGGTAGAAGAGATCCTCGCGAAAAAGCCGCTTGTCGACGAGATGCAATAGGTCGCTGTTGGTGGCCGCCACGATGCGCACGTCGGCCTTTTCTTCCCTGTGCGCCCCTACCCGGGTGTAGCGGTGGGTTTCGAGGACTCGCAAGAGACAGATCTGCGTCGCGGGATCCATCGTTCCGACTTCGTCGAGGAAAAGCGTGCCCCCTTC
>Ga0075425_100009089_pt1 | contig 10568 bp, 14 predicted proteins | sample SoiMethybrSBSTD4_FD_75300 | JGI IMG/M metagenome (GOLD analysis project Ga0075425, IMG submission 75300) | Bulk soil microbial communities from a Populus tree surrounding site in Tennessee, USA - Soil MetaG P. TD hybrid SBSTD4 | ecosystem: Environmental > Terrestrial > Soil > Tree plantation...
GAGACACATCGGATGACCGAATTGCTTGACAAAGTCAGGTGTTCCACCTTTAGGGAAAGGGCTTTTCCGCAGTTACGCAATTCTTGCGCTCCCACATGCTGCGAAGCCTAACGCGAGAAGGCCCATGCCTTACATCCCAAGTCTCTGGATATGGCTTGGCATTATCGCCAGCATCACACTTTCTGCGCTCTTTTCCGGCCTCAATCTTGCGGTCTTTACACTCAGTCAATTGCGTCTCCAACTCGAGGCGGATGGCGGAAACAAGGATGCGGCGCGTGTTCTTGACCTACGCAAACATTCCAATGACGTGCTCGCGACCGTTATCTGGGGTAACGTGGGCACCAATGTCCTTCTGACACTACTATCCGGCTCGGTTCTCGCAGGACTCGGTGCGTTCACCTTCTCGACGGTGATGATTACGTTGTTCGGTGAGATCGGCCCGCAGGCCTATTTCTCAAGAAACGCTTTGCGGATGGCGGCACGATTTCTGCCTTTCCTGATTTTCTGGCGCACCGCGTTGTTTTTTGTGGTCAGGCCGACGGCGGCACTGCTCGATTGGTGGCTGGGTGCCGAAGGTATTGTTTATCTTCGTGAGCGCGATGTCAGGTCCTTGGTTGCGCGGGCCGCTGCCAGCGGCGGGGACATCGGTAAGTTGGAAGCGACGGGAGTGCAGAACTTTCTTGACCTCGACGATTTGGTGGTTACCGAGGAGGGCGAGCCCGTAGACGCGCGAAGCGTTATTAGTCTGCCTCTCGCGAACCGCAGATGCGTCCTACCGGCATTCAATCCTTCGCCAGACGACCCTTTCCTTCAGCGGGTCAGTGCCTCAGGCAAGAAGTGGATCATCGTCACCGATCCGGACGGTGAGCCCGTCTTCGTGCTGGATTCCCACCATTTCCTGCGTGACGCCTTATTCAATCAACCCGACAAGATTCAGGGCGTATGCTGGCATCGGCCGTTAATCGTGCGGGACATAGAGACGCGGCTCGGTGACGTCATTGGGCACCTAAAAGTTGTGCCGGAGCGGCCGGACGATGATGTCATTGACAATGATTTGATCCTGGTCTGGGGCCCGCAAAGGCGCATTATCACCGGATCCGACCTGCTGGGTCGCCTGCTCCGAGGCATTGCGACCGTCGAAACGGGAACCACCGCACAGCATTCGGGAGTACGTTAGGTCGCGTGGACGATTTGATCCTGGTCTGGCACATGGGCCGCGAGGAAGTTGATCGAAAGCGAGTAGCCGTCACAATGCCTGCGAAATACATTCTTGAGGCCGAGCGGCTTTGCGCTTTTGAGATTCCCAGCGACAACATCTCGGGAGCGTATTGAGATCATGGCTGGTCCGAACCAATCCATCATCGAGACCCGCCGGCACCAAATGTTCCCGATGTTGGAGTCGGCCGAGATTGAGCGGGTGCGGCGCTTTGGCAAAGTCCGTGCCTATGAAGCGGGAGAAGCGCTCGCGACCGTCGGCCAGGCTGATCTAGGACTGACCATCATCCTGGCAGGGAACGTCGACGTCACTCAGCACGATCAGTCCGGCCGCCGCTCCGCCATCGTCAGCTATGGGCCAGGTGCTTTTATGGGCGAGCTGGCGCAGCTGGCTGGCGGGCCCGCGCTAGTTGATGCTCACGCGCGAACTGCGGTTGAAGCCCTGATCATCCCACCTAACCAACTGCGGGCCCTCCTGATTGCAGAAGCTGAGCTCGGCGAGCGCATCATGCGCGCCTTGATTCTCCGACGTGTTGGATTGCTAGAAACTGACGCCGGTGGGCCCGTAATCGTGGGCCGCGCCGGGAATGGTGATGTGCTGCGGCTTGAGGGCTTTCTCCAGCGCAATGGACATCCGCGTCAGCGTCTCGATCCCGAGACCGATCCAGAGGCCAAGGCGCTGATCGACCGCTTCCATGTGGATGTGGGTCAACTGCCCATCGTGCTTTGCCCAGGCGGGCAGCTGCTGCGCAATCCGAGCGAGGCAGAGCTTGCCCGTTGCATCGGTCTGCTCGGACCCATCGATCCAAAGCGCCTTTATGACATTGCTATCGTGGGTGCCGGGCCGGCCGGCCTTGCCGCTGCCGTCTACGCGGGTTCGGAGGGACTGTCCGTTCTCGTGCTCGACTGCCGCGCATTCGGGGGCCAGGCTGGTGCCTCCGCCAGGATCGAGAATTATCTGGGTTTCCCCACGGGCATCAGCGGACTGGCGCTCATGGCGCGGGCGTACAGCCAAGCCCAAAAGTTTGGGGTCGAGATGGTGATTCCGGAAGAGGTGACTAGCCTGGAGCCGGCCGCGGAGGGTGGTGACGAAGCCTTACGACTCAGGTTGTCAAACAACGAATGCGTCAGCGCCCGCTCGATCGTGATCGCAACAGGGGCCCGCTACCGGCGGCTTGATGTCGACGACCTGGAGTCCTTTGAGGGCACGAGTGTGCACTATTGGGCGTCGCCGCTTGAAGCTAAGCTCTCAGCAGGTGATGAGGTCGCCTTGGTGGGTGCTGGCAATTCCGCAGGACAAGCCGCCGTATATCTAGCAAGTCATGTCTCAAAGGTGTGGCTAATAGTGCGTGGCGCAAATCTTGCGGCAAGCATGTCTCGTTATCTGATGGACAGGATCACCGGCCTGCCTAACATTGCAGTACTGACGCAAACAATCGTTACCGGCCTCGAAGGACACAATGGCGTCCTGGAAGCGATCCGCTGGCGTCGACGAGACTCACAGGAGGAAGTCCGTCGAACTATTCGCCACCTGTTTCTATTCATTGGGGCTGACCCGAATACCGCGTGGCTATCAGGTTCCGGAGTAAAACTGGATTTGAAGGGTTTCGTGCTAACCGGTGTGCACGACAGTGCGAGCCGACACCCACTTGAGACGAGCCGACGGGACGTCTACGCAATGGTGACGTACGATCAGGCTCAGTTAAGCGTATCGCCTCAGCCGTTGGTGAAGGTGCTCAAGTGGTTGCCGCGTTGCACCTTATTGGTACAAAAGACCAAAGATAGAAAAAAGCATTGGTTGCAGGGGATTTGCATTATCGACATCGCGGTTGTGGGACCGCGATGAGATAAATACCCAGATTTACTTCAATATCTGGTGAGGGCACGGATGCCGACCGTGCCGACAGGAACGGACGGCTTGCCGTCGAGATGTACGGTGCAAGCGCCGCATTGCGCGATGCCGCAGCCGTATTTGCTGCCGGTCATGAAGGGTGAGTGATCTTCGCGTCTTTCCAAGGGGCGGATACACCGAAATACGGCGCGGCGGCGCGGTAATAAATTCAGGTCACCGTGAAAGCCGGTACGCAGGAATTCAGTGACGTTATAAGCGACATAATCTGGCTCCGTCCGCAATGGCAACGGCCCGGGCGCCGCACGATGAAGGCTTCGTGCAGGATCCATAGGGCTCCAACGCTTGTCGGCCGGAGGCGAGCCCGATGCCCAATACAGAACCTCCGGAATGATGATCGCGGCGTCAATCCAAATTTGAGCGGTCTCCGGTCGCATCTGTTCAAACATGTAGAAGTCGTTTTGATGCCGGAGCTCCACATTTTCTCGAAGACGCTGACATCCCCACGCGGAAGGTAGGGAACGCTCAAGCGGAACAACGCTGCAAATCGGCGAATGAGCTGCACCCCAGTCATGGCCCAGAAGGATGGCGCTGGGGATCTTCAGCGCACGGAGCAGACCAATGAGGTCACCGGTCGTTTGCAGCGGCGTGTAACTGCGTGCATAGCCGCGCATTTCTTGAGCAAGCGGAACCATCCCACAGTGATGGGAACTTTCGACCGTGCAAAATCTTGGCTATCGCCGCTAAAGTCGGAAACCAGCCCGTCACGTCGGCGACGGGCCAGGTTGGGACACGATTCGCGGATGCTTGACGGCGCTCGGTACTACGACGCGCCAAGCCATGGCTTCTCGGCGACTGCCTTCTTTACCGCCGCCATGAATTCGGTTGACGGCCCTGCCTTGGTGTCCACCGCAAGCGGCTTGCCGGTTTCCAGCAGACTTTTGAGACCCGAGAGAATCTTGGGCCATCCGCTCTCGCCGCCCTTGAGGATGTCGCGCGGGATGTCCCAAGAGTGCGATTCCGTCATCGTCAACTTGATCGCGTCGCCCGACGGCTCGATGTCATAGGTCACGAGGCATTCCGGCAGCTCGCCAAAATCCTTCATGCCCTCGACCAGCCACGAGCAGGAGAAGCGGCGCGGCGGCGACCAGTCCACCACTTCGCCGGTGACGTGCAGGCGACCGTCCGGCCAGGACAGGCGGAAGTAGCCGCCCAGCTTCGGCTCGACGTCTACGGCGAAGCCGAAGAAATAGTGTTTGCTGAAGGCGGGGTCCGTCAGCGCCTGCCACACCTTCTCTGGCGTCGCGGCGATGTAGATGACGTAGACCGTCTTCGGCTTGAACTTGGCGGTGTCGATCATGGCAGACTACCCTTGAACGCGAGGTCGCCGGTTTCAAGTGGCGACCTCGGCTTGCCCATCTTTACTCTTCTGTCCCTTCTTCCAGCGCTTTCTTCATATCGCTGAGGGCCTTAAGCCGCCCTCTTTCAAATTTCCCTATCCAGCGTTCGCCGATTTCATGGATCGGGACCGGATTGAGGTAGTGCAGCTTCTGCCGTCCCCGTCGGACCGTGGCGACGAGGTTGGCGTCCTCCAGGATCGCCAGATGCTTGCTGACCGCTTGGCGCGTCATGTCAAGGCGCGCGCAGAGTTCGTTCAGCGTCTGGCCGTTGTCGGCGCGCAGCCGGTCGAGCAATTCACGTCTGCTCGCATCGGCCAGCGCCTTAAAGACCGCGTCCATCGTGAGAATCCAATATGCAACTGTTAAGTTGCGTGTCAAGAACAAAGATAAAGGTGCGCCCTTGTGAGCGCACCTCACTACCTCTGACGCCGACCATGGTCCCACGATATGTTCGGATGCACCACAAACATCGCGGCGTGGGCAGTGAGCGCTGGTTCGCGCGGTAGAAAACTTCGCCGGGGAAAATGCTCACGGCGACCGGCAGATCAAGCCGCTGCGTCGAGAAATCGGTCCCGAAACTCTCATAGGAGAGGCGCGCGGAGGACGCGGCCGTGTCGGTCAGTCAATAGAGCGAGATGTTGTCGAGCATCTCGTCGCGCGAGATCTCCCGTTCCGGTTTGTAGCTGCTGTCGGTCCGCTCGCCGAGCTTTTCGTAGATCCACCACGCCATCCATCATCGACCGAGTGGCGCAGTCCTATTCGGCGACCACGGCGCTACTCGCCGCCACCGCCAGCAGCAGGCGGCCCTGGTACAGCGGAGTGTACACCGGAGGCCCGCGCAGGAACGCCGCGCAGCTCGCGATCACGAGGGCGGGTGGGCCAGGAATGCCGACAGGGCTGCACCCGCGCCACGATGGCGCCCGCGCCCACTTGACGCCCAGCTACCGGTGCGCGAGGTCGTGCAGGCGAGACCGATCACCAACACCCTGCTCGGTGGAATGACGCCGGGGGCTACGGGAATGAGGCAGGGACCGCCGGGCGGTCAGACGATGCCTACGTGGCGATCATCAAATTGCCCGCTGGAATCGTGGCGATGAATGCAAGCCAGGGCTGCGCCTTCCGTATCGTGCTATCCAGTGAGCCGTGGACGTAGCACGCACCCCCTACCTAGCAGGAACGGAATGAACCGCCTCGCAACCGCTTGCCTAGCCTTGTGCCTCGTTTGCTCCCTCACCGCCGCCCCGGCTCCCGCTGCCGATGTCAGGATCGGAGATGTCTCCCTGCGCCTGCCGCAGTTCCCCGGCCATTGCGAGCTGGACCCGGTGGCGGCGGCAGACGCCCGGCTGTTCGCGAGCCTGCACGCCTCGCTCGCCAAAGCGGGCAACCGCCTGCTGGTGCTCAGCGCCGACTGCTCCGAACTCAAGGACTGGCGCACCGGTAAACGGCTCGTTCTCGATCACCTCGCGCAATACCAGACCGTAATCGCGCTCCAGAACGGCGACCTGCCCGATCCTCCGCAGGTCCTGGTCGATCGCTACTGCAACAGCATGCTTGCGGCAACCGAGCAATCGATGCCGGGCACAGGACCTCGGGCGGAAGATCGCGTGGAAGCTGCGTCGAGGATCGTAAGAGTCAACGAGATGAAATATCTGGGTGTCGCCGCCGCAGAACCGTTGGTGTGCTACGCGGCCACGATGCACAAATTCGCCGTCGAAAACGCTGGCGAGTTCACCCAGGTGACGCTGATCGCCACAACAGTCGTCAAGAACAAGGTCGTCATCTGCTACCTGTTCGCGCCCTATGCCGGACGCGACACGATCGCCAAGCTGCTCGCCTCGCAGCGGGCCAACATGCGCCAGCTGCAACGCGCCAACCACGGCTGACCGCCGGGCTGTGGCGTTCGTCCTGCGCCAGGGCGCTCAAAGAAAGCGATGAAGCCGCGGCCGATCGGGGTCGTCAGGTCTAGGTGTGGCTTGTCGAGCACCTTGATCATGGCGCGTCGCGCATGGATACGCTCGATGATGTGTGCCGGATGTCAGCGCGGCCGGGCCTTCGTGTTCATCGAGAACGAGCTTGGATCTTCGAGCAGGAATTTCTGCTCAAGACGTGCCTCTCGGATTGGAACCGGGTGACCGCAAGCCTCGATGTTTTGCACTGGAATAGCTCTGCCATCCGTGCATTCTTTGCTTTGCTCAACCATGCCCGCCACATCGAGGTGCGGTGAGGACCTGGCGCCTCGTTTGCGGCAACGGCCGAGGGCTTATGGCTAGCAGGCTCGCTGGCAGGGCTTGCTGGCGATACGGTTGCATCCGCGTCTTCTGTCGGGCCTTGCGATGCATCTCTATCGCCTTCTGGGCGATGGCCAGCTGTGCGGCTTGTGCCTTCACTGCTGGCGGTTGCGAGGCCGGACGAGGTTTCTTGACCTTCTGTTTGGCTCGCGCTTGGCGAGCCATCTTCCGCTCAGCCCTCCGTTGGGCCTTGCGCGCCCTTCGGGCCGCCTTGACCAGTTGAGCCCGCTTCACCTGACAACGCCGTCGATATGCGGCCCAAGCACTTTCAAAAACCCAGATGAGCAGACGATCGAGCGGGCGAGGCGCTGTAGAGGCCATGAAACCGCTCCTAGGGTTTGCAGGGTGACCCAAGGCGGGCCATTCCGTGGACACTGGTTTAGGTGAGCGAATACTGCGATTCGCCACAACTCGCGAGAACGACGGCGAGGAAACAGGCGCATACCCGCGGACAGGGAGCATGCCGCGCCGACGAAGCCAGGCGAGGTCGATGCTGGGGGTGCTTACGGACGTCGGCGCCGAAGAATACTGCCGCGCGTCACGCAAGCTGTCACGTCGTTCCGAGTGGTGACGTCGAGCGCAGCGATGTTCTCCCCGAAATTCCGTGAATCCAATGGTAGCGGAGGCCCGCTACACCGCATTTACCCATGGCTATGACGTAAATTTCCTCTTCTATGGGCGCACAGCGTGGTGCCAAGACGATCATGCATCGACGACATTGAACTGCATCGACCTCCTGCTGGCAAGAACTGGGAGAGAGGTGAATGTTTCGCTGTTTATTAGCACGGAGCATCAAGTCCTTGTGACTTCTTCCGCGATCAGCCTGTCCCAAAAGTTTGCAGTGATGAAGTCGCAAGTTAAGGCCCCCCGGCGCGCTTTGCGCCGGCCAAGCGAGAGGAACTGACTGCCGGCGCTCATACTTGCCCGGCTTTGCCGGCTGCTACTGCCCCTGATCCACTCGAGAACTCGTCCGCTACCACGTTACGGTGTTAGACTAAGTCCATGCTCGGAGCGTCCAATGTCATCGCGTTTGCCGCGACCGTCGACAGCGCCAAAGCTCGCGCATTTTATGAGCATGTGCTCGGCCTTCAATTTGTCTCCGAGGATGAGTTCGCCGTCGTCTTTCACGCGCGAGGCACAGAGCTGCGCATTCAGAAAGTGCGAGCGTTTACTCCGCAGCCGCATACACAACTCGGTTGGTCCGTCAATTCGATCGAGCAAGTTGTTCGAGTTCTCCGGGACCGAGGCGCGGTGTTTGAGAGGTACTCATATTTGAAGCAGGATTCGCATGGGATTTGGACCGCACCGTCCGGCGCGAAAATCGCATGGCTAAAGGACCCCGATGGCAATCTACTTTCTGTGACCCAACAGGTCGGCGGCTGATTGGGCAACAGCGCCTGGCAACCCAGGTGCCACAAGGATCAAGCCAGCAACGTATTACTTCTCTCATCAGATTGCGATCATGATCGTTATGCCGATTGCCGTCGATTCCACGATGAACCGTTCACACGGCGCCAGTCTGCCCGTTTCTCACTCCTGTCACGCGCCCTGACGACACCAAGATGTAAGTCTGTCCAACCCCAAATATCGCACGGTGCAATGAGCCTGCTTCGAAATTCCGTGCTACGAGCCGCGCCACTGCTGAACGTCCGGGATTCGGGCTCTCGAGTCCCGGCTGGCGCACACCGCCCTGCGGCACGTGTGTTCCGCCTTCGACAAGACCGGGGCTTTCGGGCTCCACCACCACGACTAGCGCATTGGTAGAGCGTTAGATGGTGAATCTAAGGGTCGTGGGTTCAACTCCGACGTCGTTGCCAATGTTCGTTTGTCACGAACACTCGCCTGTTAAGCGAGCCAAACGAACCGCAAGCCCGCTGCTCCCCACTTCTCCAGCTCAACGTTGAAAGTCCGGCCGAGATGGCGGTCGGAGCGGCAAGCGTCGAGGCGCTCAGCGCGGATACCACGCTTTGCCCCGAGCCGGAGGGCCTGGCACCTGCATGTTCGATCTCGGATCGGCGTGGACGCAGCCAGGCGCGAAGGATTGGGTCCTCCGGCTCAAGCGCTGGCCCGTGGCCTCGACGTGGGACTGCGGCCAGCGACCTGCTGAGCATGTCGTAACTGGTTGGGAACGCTTGAGATTGGAGCATGTTGTGCTGTTCAAGCTCCAAATCGTCGTGAAGGACGACGAGGGCGCCGTGGTGCCGCGCTCTTTGACATTGTGAATGCCAGAATTGGATGCGGCGCCGGATTTCCGGACCGTTTCAAGCACGATCGCGCCACTGTTGGTTCCGTGCAAGTATCGGGGCTGAGTGCAGCGGCATGCAAGCTGGCGCCTTACGGAGGGAAAAGTGAAAGCTCGGCATCTCATCGGAACTGCGTCTTTCGGGCCAGAAAAGCTCAATATCCTCTACCGAGCCTTCGACGAAGCATGAAATGACATCGCGCCCAACTTCGGCGACAACCGCCTGGCCATTGAGGCGGCGCGGGTCAGGCTTGCAAATGTCATACTCGCGATAGCCCAAAGTGAAGGCAGCGATAGAGACCCCGAGCACATCAAGAACACAAGCGCTTCAGATTATGGCGAAGGATGCGCGAACAGGGGCAAGCTGATGGCCGGGCGACTAACCCACCGTGTGTAGGGTGACACATTGGGTTGCCAGAATATCTATCCGGCTCTGGTAGGATCGCTGTTCATGTCGAAGTGGTCGCTCATTTCACTCAGCGCTGAGGTCGTGCTCCTGGCTGCTCGGTGTCGTAAGTGATCCAGGGCGACCTCCGCCTTGAGCGCCAAGGCAATGCACTAATCGTGCACTCGAAGCACAACGCCAGGTGGGTTGGAGCGCTGGTGGGGGGCTTCGCGCTATATCTCATTTGGCGCATCTACGGGATTGGAATACCCAATCAGAGTGTGGTTGCCTTGGTTGCCCACTGGTTCGGTCTCATGATTGGCGTCATGTTCGTCGGCATCGGCGTCTTTCTTTCAATGCCTCGTGAGGTCACCACCACTTTTGATCTGCGCTCTCACCTAGTCGTCCACGATGTCCGCACCTACGTCTTCGCGGAGATCGCGGGCTTGCGTCTGAACGAGTATCGTGGTGAAGATTATTCCTACATGCCGGTAATGACACTCCTGAATGGTGAGACGCGGTGGCTCGGCACGGCAAACGGCAGCTATCTGATTTGCTCAATGACAATCGAGGCGATCTGCGCAGTAACCGGCTTGCAGAAGCTCGGCGTCGCGCGTTAGCGCTTGATCGAATAATTTGACTTCAAACGAACCCTACTGGACGCGCTCACGATCGCCGTAGGAACGGCAATTGCTCACTCTCTCAGAAGGACCAGCCGAAGCGATCCGACGCTCCGGCTTTCGATCGGCCCCGCGGCGCGGCAAACGATAAAGCAACTCGAGCGCTGGCGAGCAGACGCGGGGAAGGCAGGGCACAAGATCACCCGCATCGCCGTAGCCTTCGAGACCGGCCGGGACGGCTTCTGGATCCGCCACACGCTATGCCGTCACCGGAGACATCGATGCCGCTCGGACGCGGATGGGCGCCGCCGACCCCGACGACCTGATCTACCCTTGCATTAGAACGCCTGATAACTTTGCTCGGGAAGGTCCCGTGCATCCTTCATCATCTGAAGGACATCAACGGCGGCAGAGGTACGCACAACCGCGCCGGGCCGCGTAGTATCGGGATTGACCGCCAACACGCCGGCCACGGCGACTGTAGCGGTGATGACAGATGTCGCGAGAACAATAGAGATCTGGCGCATTGTGCTCTCCTCTCACTCGAAGCACGGCTCGCCAGACTTCTT
>Ga0075425_100009091_pt1 | contig 10568 bp, 9 predicted proteins | sample SoiMethybrSBSTD4_FD_75300 | JGI IMG/M metagenome (GOLD analysis project Ga0075425, IMG submission 75300) | Bulk soil microbial communities from a Populus tree surrounding site in Tennessee, USA - Soil MetaG P. TD hybrid SBSTD4 | ecosystem: Environmental > Terrestrial > Soil > Tree plantation...
ACGATCGTGCCGGACTTTTCGTCTCCGTGATACTCGACTTCCTGTATCTCATATCTCGGATCGAACGGTCTCTGCATCGGATCGGCATACGCGTCCGGGCGCATGGCCTGAGGCAGCAAGGGTGCGAGCAGGCCTTGCGGCTGATAGGCAGGCTGTTGCTCAAAGTAGCTCGGCTGCTGCTGATAGACGGGTTGCTGCTGCGGCCGGTAGCGACCTTGCACGTGCGGATCGCCGAACAAGAACTCGATGAAACCGCCTCCGAGATTGGAGCGCTCGGCATAGGCGGTGCGCATCGGAACTGGCGGTTGCGGCTCTTGCGCGTAGATCCCGGTAGGTTCGCGAGGCGTTCGGTCAAACGCTGCGGCTTGATTGTTGGCCGCACAGAGGCAGGACGCGCCAGCAAAGAGCGCGAGCGAAGAGTTTCTCAACATCGGCGTACTCTCTACTGGTTTCGCCAAAGCACGATTTCGTCAGGTCGAAACGCAATCGCGTTTAGCTCATTGTTTGCGCATGATCTCCGCGCAAACGACTTTTGCGTTTGTCGCGATGGAAAACCGGTGCCCACTTTTCCGGATCTTGCGCTAGCGCAGCGAGTTGCGCGCCGATGGCTAATAAAGTTCAAAACCGCATCGGTTTGGTAAACGGGATCGGCGTTTCGATTCACCACATCGGCAGTCGGCCGCGGTTTCACGCGGTAGCCTTTATTTTCGATGAACGCGCCTGGTTAACCGGCGGTGTGCAATGCCGACGAACATTGCGCGTGGGTTCCGGCGTGAACTCGATGTTAAAGTGCATCCGGCTAGAACTCGCTCGGTTTAGTTGAGGATGAGTGCATGGTGGTTCATCGCAAACGTTTTCGCATCGAGGACGCCCTTCGCGGCGGAATGCCGGGCCCGGAGGTCGGAGAGGGCGAAATCGGTCCCATGCATCGCGAGATCATGGCCGAGCTGCGCGCGATTCGAGCCCTGATGGCGGCTCCCGGCGGGAGCGCCGCGACCGCCCTGACCGAGGGACAGGTGAGGCACGACGTTGCCGAGGCGCGCGCGCTTCTGGACACCTATCGTGCGCAGATCGAGCAATGCGAGAAGCTCAAGGTCGAGCTCGACCTGATCCAGGATGCCATCAATCGTACCAAACGCGAGATCGCGGTGTTGCACGGCAAGAGTTTCGACGGCAACGAGATGACCAAGGTCAACGGCGAACTCGGCGCCGTGGTCGGCGGTACCGAGCAGGCGACCCAGCAAATCCTCGAAGCCGCGGAATCGATCGATCAGGCCGCGAGCGCCCTCTCAAAGGTGAACTCACCGGAACAGCAGAAGCTTCTGAGCGAGGAAATCCAGGAACGAGTCATCTCCATCTTTGAGGCCTGCAATTTCCAGGATCTTACCGGTCAGCGCATCAGCAAGGTGATGTCGACGATGCGGTTCATTGAACAGCATATCAATGCGATGATGGAAATCTGGGGCGGCGTCGACGCGATCAGGGCGCACGCGCCACACATCATTGACGCGCGGGAAGGAGACGCGCGGCTCCTGAACGGCCCGAAGCTCGACGGCGATGCCGGTCACGCCTCACAGGACGACATCGACGCCCTGTTCGATTGACGTTCGCGACATCGGAAAGAGGGCCGGCGCCAGGCGCCGGTCTTTTGTCTTGTTGCCGTAGCTCATGCGCGCGGCGCACAGCGGACATAAACCATGTTGCCATAGCGGGTCGCCGCATCCTTCTCGACGAAACGGGTAATCAGCACACGCCCGTCGAAGGAGATGATTTCGCGATCCTGTTCGCCGCCCGGCGCGCCAGCCGGGCCGATGTAGTTCTTACCGCTCTGGCTGCCCTTGATCCGCAATTCCTGTGGGGTCGCCTGATCGGCCAGATGCATCACCACGCCGCCGGACTGGCCGGCGCCGATCACATAAGGTTGCTTGCACTGGGCCTGAGCCTGCTTCTCTGTACGGGCGCGGTCGGCGGGATTTTGGTAGGAGGCGAGTCCCCATTTGCCAACCAGTTCGTCGCCGCGAATCGTCGCGGGAGCCTCCGGGGCCAGGCCGGCCTCAGGCGGCGCCGACGGCGTGGATAGGCTGAAGCTGGAGCAGGCCCCGAGAAAGGCCGTCAGCGCCGCAGCGACTGAAAGATTGGCGCCTGTCCGCACGTATCCCAGAATGACCATGGCACTCCCCCGAACAGATCGTGGCCGTTCCCCTTCTACAGCCAACCCTAAAACAGTTGTCGGAGCAACAACTACGCCCACAGTTCCGATTCGTTTTCGTACAAGAATTTGCGCAATCGGCGTCAAAAGGGGTTTAAATCCTGTTGCTTGACAGGACATCCGCTAAGCCATATTCCGGCGCGATTAGCACTCCGAGAGCTTGACTGCCAGTGCGCGGACGGCTTGACGCGAACGACGCCGCGCAAGATGGCCGCTCAACAGCTCCGCTTTCGGCTGCAACAAGAGGCGAGCCTGTAAAAGGAAATCTCATGGCAAAACAAAAATTCCGTCCGCTGCATGACCGTGTGGTGGTCAAGCGCATCGAGGCCGAAGAAAAAACCCAGGGCGGGATCATCATACCCGACACCGCCAAGGAAAAGCCCTCGCAAGGCGAAATCACCGCAGTCGGCCCGGGCGGTCGCGACGAGACCGGCAAGCTCATCCCCATCGATATCAAGGTTGGAGACCGCGTGCTGTTCGGCAAATGGTCCGGAACCGAGGTCACGATCGAGGGCGAGGAAGTCCTGATCATGAAGGAATCCGACATCATGGGCGTGCTGACCTAAGTCGACAGGCGACATCACAGCATCTCCTTCCAACGTCGCGCCCGACTGATCCGGGCATCGATCGCTCTTCAAACGGAAAGATGCCGGGTCCAGCCCGGCGATGACGAGCGAAAATCCCGCGGGCGCATCAATCGAACAATTCAGGAGCATTCAAATGGCTGCCAAGGACGTAAGATTTGCCGGAGACGCGCGCGAACGGATGCTGCGCGGGGTCGATGTTCTCGCCAATGCGGTGAGGGTAACGCTCGGTCCGAAGGGCCGGAACGTGGTCCTCGAGAAGAGCTTCGGCGCGCCCCGCATTACCAAGGACGGAGTGACGGTCGCCAAGGAGATCGAGCTCGAGGACAAGTTCGAGAACATGGGCGCGCAGATGCTGCGTGAGGTTGCTTCCAAGACCAACGATACCGCGGGCGACGGCACCACCACCGCGACGGTGCTGGCGCAGGCGATTGTTCGCGAGGGCGGCAAGGCCGTCGCCGCAGGCATGAACCCGATGGACTTGAAGCGCGGGATCGACATCGCGGTCGCCGCCGTCGTCAAGGACCTGGAAAAGCGCGCGAAGCCCGTCGCTTCATCTTCCGAGGTCGCCCAGGTCGGCACGATCTCGGCCAACGGCGATACCGCGATCGGCAAGATGATCGCTCAGGCGATGCAGAAGGTCGGCAACGAGGGCGTGATCACGGTTGAAGAGAACAAATCGCTCGAAACCGAAGTCGACATCGTCGAGGGCATGAAGTTCGACCGAGGCTATCTTTCGCCCTATTTCGTCACCAACGCCGAAAAGATGACCGCGGAACTCGAGGACCCCTATATCCTGCTGCACGAGAAGAAGCTCTCGGGACTACAGGCGATGCTCCCGGTGCTGGAGGCCGTGGTCCAGTCGAGTCGGCCGCTTTTGATCGTCGCCGAGGACGTCGAAGGCGAGGCGCTTGCGACGCTCGTGGTGAACCGCCTGCGCGGCGGGTTGAAGGTCGCTGCCGTCAAGGCGCCGGGCTTCGGCGACCGCCGCAAGGCGATGCTCGAAGACATCGCGGTGCTCACCGGCGGTCAGCTGATTTCCGACGAGCTCGGCATCAAGCTCGAAAACGTCACCATCAATATGCTGGGCCGCGCCCGCAAGGTGGTGATCGACAAGGAGAACACCACGATCGTGAACGGCGCCGGAAAGAAAAAGGACATCGAGGCCCGCGTCAACCAGATCAAGGCGCAGATCGAGGAGACCACCTCTGACTATGACCGCGAGAAGCTGCAGGAGCGGCTGGCAAAGCTTGCCGGCGGCGTCGCGGTCATCCGCGTCGGCGGTGCTACGGAAGTCGAAGTCAAGGAGAAAAAGGACCGTGTCGAGGATGCGCTGAACGCGACGCGCGCCGCGGTGCAGGAAGGCATCGTGCCGGGCGGCGGAGTAGCGCTCTTGCGTGCGAAGCGGGCGGTTGGCCGCATCCACCACGAAAACGCTGACGTGCAGGCCGGCATCAACATCGTGCTGAAGGCGCTGGAGTCCCCGGTTCGTCAGATCGCGGAGAATGCCGGGGTCGAAGGCTCGCTCGTCGTAGGCCGGATTCTGGAGGAAAAGTCGGAGACCTTCGGCTTTGACGCGCAGACGGAAGAATATGTCGATCTGGTCAACAAGGGCATCATCGACCCGGCAAAGGTCGTGCGCGCGGCACTACAGGACGCCTCCTCGGTGGCGGGGCTCCTGGTCACCACAGAAGCCATGGTCGCCGAGCTGCCGAAGGAACCGGCACCCCCGATGCCGGGTGGCGGCGGCATGGGCGGAATGGGCGGCATGGGTTTCTAAGTCCCGCCACAACCGCCATCGATCAGGAAGGTCGCCTTGGGGCGGCCTTCTTTTTTTCCGCAGGCTATTGCAGGTTTGCTACTTAGGGCGCCCAGTCATCGAGGATATCATATGCGCGCGCTCCTGTTTTGCCTGGCGGGTCTGTTTGCGGTCGCCTCAAGTGCCGTCATGGCCCAGATGAAGCTCTCGCCGAAGGCGGACCCCAACGCGACCGAGGTCAGATATTTCACCGCGATTGAGGGGCTGATGGACGGCAATGCCGACGTCATCCTGAAGGAAACCCGCCAAGGCAAGGCGATCACCGCGGCCGTGCTCGACGTTTGCTATCCCGCCGAGAAAACCTCCGACCGCAAGGACCGCTTCGTGGTCAATCTCGCCGTCAACGGCCAAACGCTGAGCGGCACCACGCAGAGCATCGGCGACAAGTTGCCAGTCACTGTCAGGCTCATCCGCAAGCTGACGGGCGACACTTTCGATTTCCGCGGCCAGATCACGATCGGCTCGACCGTAACGGAGGTGGCTTCCAGCGAAAATTCCGATATCAGCGAAAAGGAATTCAAGGAGAGCCAGGTCGTCGATGACGGCATCACGCCGATGCCCAGGGATTTCACGGAAGTTTCGCCGGAGTCGGTGGGCGTGCGGGTCAAGCTCGACGGCGTGGCGGATTTCCTTAAGAGCCTGAAGGGTCAGGACGTGGAAGTCGCGCTCAACAGCCTGCCGGTCACGTGCGATGCCTTGCGCGCAGGGCAGCAGACGATCAACATCACGGTCGATCCTGAGCGCGCCGGCTCGTTTATCAGCAAGGCGAAATCGACACCGGGTGTCGCAGTGGCGGGTTGGACCACGGGCGTCGTCGAGATGGACCGCGCGATCCGCATCTCCGCCGCCGAGTACCGTGACGGCGACGAGCTCAACAGGGACAAGCTGCTCGCCGCGGTCTCGAACGTGCTGGCCAGAACGCTGGCGGCGAGGCCAGCGACGTCCAGCTGGAGCGCGACGACCGGGAAGCTGAAATTGACGTTCAAGCGTCCGAGCAAGATCTATCCCGCGCTCGAACTCACCGACACAATCGAGGTGGTTGGGCTGGTCGGCCCCGACAAGCCCGGCGGATCGGACAAGCTGCTCTTGTGGGTCGGCAATCCCGTCACGACCACCGCCGATGAGGGTAGCGGCGCCAGACTCATCCTGTCGGATGAGTCCGCGGGCGAAGACGAAAGCGACGTCAAGGATGAAACCGGCTCGATTGAGGCGCTGACCCGCGAGTTGAAGGGCCAGCGTTGGGATGCGGACAAATCGATCTGGAAATGATCTTGCAGCGCGCCTTTCGCGCCGTTCAGTTGGTGTTGAGGCGGAAATGCAGCGTCCTGGGTCCAATAAAGGAGACGAGGTCGCCCTGCCGCTTCCATGTGGTGGCCTCGCTTAGCGCCGCGATCAATTCATCGTCGAGCTGAGCGCGCGTGGCCGGACAGGCGCGGTCTTCCATCGGACCGGGAACGAAGATCACGGTATTGCCGGCGATCGAGAACTGGCCCGTGCCGCCCTTGCACCACAGCTCGAGGACGACCTCGCCGTTCTCTCCAATGTCCAGATCGGGAATCCGTTTCGACCCGGGCTGCCGGGCCGCGTCCAGCGTCATTTCCATACCGAAGGGAAAGCCATCGTCTGCCCGCACTGGGCTGTTGATCGAAAGAAGTGCGAGTGCGGTGAGCGCAAGACAGCTCGCGCCGGATAAAAGCTTCAGGAAAAACATGCCACCCCGTACGATCAATCGAATTGACGGCGCACTTCTATTCGACGCGCGGTGCATTGAACAGGTTTGCGCGGACAAAAATTAGGCTTGAAAAAATCCCCGCAAGCCTTCTTCGCCGGCGGGGATTCCTGTTGAAGCGCAAATCGTGCCTAAAAGCCTACTTCAGCACCATCAAGGTGAACGGATAGACGTAAGCTTGCAACATCACCAGGACACCGACCAGGCAAGCCAGCACGATCGAATGCTTGAACACGTAACGCAGGATCGTCCCTTCATGGCCGTACCAATTGGTCGCCGTGGACGCCACGACGATCGATTGCGCGTCGATCATCTTGCCCATCACGCCGCCCGACGAGTTGGCGGCAGCCATCAGGATCGGTGACAGCCCCAGCTGTTGGGAGGTGATCTTCTGCAGATTGCCGAACAGAATGTTGGACGCGGTGTCCGATCCGGTCAGCGCCACGCCCAACCAGCCGAGCAGCGTGCCGAAGAAGGGATACAGCACCCCGGTTGCCGCGAACGCCAGACCGAGCGTCGCGTCGACGCCGCCAAGCCGGGTCAGCGTGCCGATCGCAAGCATCGCAGAAATCGTGATCAGCGAAATCGCGCAAATCTTGATCGTGCGGGCATATTCGGAGACGAGCTTGGCAGGTGAAAGACCCATCAGCAGACCGGAGATGATCGCCGCGATCAACATGCCGGTACCGGTGAAGGAAAGGTATGTGAACGCAAACGTCGCGCCTTCCGGCGTCGGCTTGGGCACCACCGGCGGCATCTTGTTGATCATGTTGTGCAGCTCGGGTACCGGGAAGTTCCAGGTGAAGATCGAGTTCGCCCAGGTCTTGAACGCACCGCTGCCCCAGATCAGCATGACGACGCAGACGATGATCCACGGCAACAGCGCGCTCCATAGTTCCTGCTGGGACAGCGGCGTCGTGTCGAGCGGCTTCGCTGGCGCCATCGTGGCGGCTGATTCATCCTGGCCGCGGAGCGCCGGCGACAACCAGAGCTCCCTTGGACGCCAGACCCTCAGGAACAGGATCAGGCAGCCCATCGAAATCAGGGATGCGCCGATATCGACGATCCAGGGATTGATGAAGTTCGAGATCACGAACTGCGGGATCGCAAATGACACGCCGGTGACGAGAATGGCGGGCCAGACCTCCTTCATGCCCCTCCAGCCCGCGAACGCCCACACCACCCAGAAAGGCACGATCAGCGAGAACACCGGCAATTGCCGGCCGACCATCGCACCCAGAATGTAGGGATCAAGCCCGGTGACGGACGCAAGGCCCTGGATCGGCGTGCCGAGCGCGCCATAGGCAACGGGGGCCGTATTTGCGATCAAAGACAGGCCGGAGGCGGCAAGCGGGGAGAATCCGAGACCGATCAGTACCGAGCCCGTGATGGCAACCGGCGTGCCGAAGCCGGAGGCGCCCTCGAAGAATGCGCCGAATGAAAAAGCGACCAGCAGCAGCTGAAGGCGCCGATCTTCGGTGACGCCGCCGATCGCGCGCTTCAATAACTCAAATCGACCGGTTGTGACCGCGATCTGGTAGAGGAAGATGACGTTGAGAACGATCCAGCCGATCGGGAAAAAACCGACCACGATGCCAAGCAGGGAGGCACGGATCGACATGCCCGCGGGCATGGTGAAGACAAAAATCGCGATGAGATTGGTGACAATCACGGCGATGATTGCCGCAATATGCGCTTTCACCCTGCCGCTCGCGATCAGGATCAGGAGCGTCACGACCGGGATGGCGGCGGCAATCGTCGACAGCGCAGCATTGCCGAGCGGGTCATAGATTTGATTCCACATTGCGGTTCCTCCCCACGCCAGTCCGTCTTGCCTGATCCGCGTGGTGGATTCAGGCATGGCAGGGGTGGTGACGGAGGTGCCCATGCCGTGTGCGAGACGAGCCCAAGAATTTGGCAGCGCCAAATTCCGCTCAACAACCCGCGAAGTCTGAAAACCGTCCCACCCGACGCCCTCATGCTCATGCTAGGGTCGGGAGGAAGGCCCGGACAAGATGACCGGCACCGCGACGCTTACGACTTTAGTCTAACCATCCACAGTTCCCTGAATCAGGGCGCCGGCCCCGGCCGTGCCAGGAGAGCCTGATCTTTGCAAAATATGCGTTCGACCCTCGCGATCGTCTGGCGAATCGCATCTCCCTATTTCCGCTCCGAGGACAGGTGGGCCGGCGGGATCCTGCTTGCCTCGGTCATCCTAATCGAGCTGTCGCTGGTTGCGATCGATGTCCTGGTCAACCAGTGGAACAACCGCTTCTACAACGCGCTGCAGGATCGCGCCTGGGATACCTTCCTGCACGAAACCCTCATTTTCTGCCTGCTGGCGGGCGCAAACATCGTCCTTGCGGTCTATCAGCTGTACCTCAATCAATGGCTGCAGATCCGTTGGCGACAGTGGATGACAAGGCGCTATCTCGGTGAATGGCTGCATGATGCAAACCACTACCGCATGCAATTGCAGGGGGACGCTGCCGACAATCCGGACCAGCGAATCACCGACGATGTGAAGCTGTTCGTGCAGCAGACCATCTCGCTTGGCCTCAGCCTGCTCAACTCGATCGTGACGCTGATGTCCTTTGTCGTGATCCTGTGGGGCCTGTCGGCCGCGGCGCACCTTAATTTCTTCGGCACGCACGCGGTGATCCCCGGCTATCTGGTCTGGTGCGCGTTGATTTACGCGGTCCTCGGCACGTTGTTGACGCAGTGGATAGGCTCCCCTCTGGTCAACCTCGATTTCCACCAGCAGCGCTACGAGGCCGATTTTCGGTTCAATCTGGTCCGCGTGCGTGAAAACTCCGAGCAGATCGCGCTGTTGCGCGGCGAAGAAGCGGAGCGGGAACGGCTCTCGGACCGCTTTCGCCACGTGATCGAAAACTGGTACGCGATCATGAGCCGCACCAAGCGGTTGGTCGCCTTTACCGCGAGTTTCGATCAGACCGCCGTCATTGTGCCCTATGTTCTGGTGGCGCCTGCCTATTTCGCCGATCGCATCCAGCTTGGCGGCATGATGCAATCCGCCTCCGCTTTCGGCAGCGTGCAGAAGGCGCTGTCCTACTTCGTGTCGGCCTATCGCGAGCTCGCCCAATGGCGCGCGGTCATTGCGCGCCTTGACGGCTTCGAGCGATCGATCGAGGCAGCCGCCGCCCTGCCGCGTCAGCCACCCGCAATCGACATTCTGACACATACCGGAAGCGACAAGATTGACCTGACGCAGCTATTGGTCAGGCTGCCGAATGGAACGCCGCTGGTTTCGGCCGACCGCTTCAGCATTCGCGGCCAGGAGCGCATCCTGGTGACCGGACCTTCTGGCGCCGGCAAGTCCACCTTGTTCCGCACCATCGCGGGGATTTGGCCGTTCGGCACTGGTGAGATCGCGATTCCCCGGAACGCCACGCTGATGATGTTGCCGCAGCGGCCGTACTTGCCGATCGGTTCGCTCAAGGCTGCGGTCGCCTATCCTGCGCCGGAGACCACATTCGACGCGGAACGAATCAGAGAGGTCCTCCGTGCAGTTGGCCTGCCCAAGCTCGAATCGCGGCTGGATGAGGAAGCGCACTGGAGCGGGATGCTGTCGCTCGGCGAACAGCAGAGACTGGGGCTCGCACGTGCGCTGTTGATAGCGCCGCAGTACCTGTTCCTCGATGAGGCGACAGCGGGACTCGACGAAGCCTCGGAAGCGCGGCTCTACCGCCTGATTAAAGAAAGACTACCGGGGACCACCATCGTGTCGATCGGTCACCGCTCGACGCTTCACGCCCTCCACGATCGCCACGCCGTGCTCGCGCCCGATGGTGCGCAATTTGCGCTCCGCGGCCGCGGTGAGGGCGACAAGCCGGATACCGAGGCTAGACCTGGTGCTGCCGCCAAGGTCGGCGGCGAAGCCAGCCAGACATAGCAAACAGAGCGAGGGGGCGGCCGCGCTCCGCGACCGCCTGTAACGACAAAGGGCGGCAGTTCATTCTGCCGCCCTTCGTTGATCTCCAAACAGGCCTATTTCAGGCTGGTCATCGCCGTGAGGTCAGCCGACAGCTTGGCGATGCCGGCCGATCCGCACCAATTGGAGCCAGCGCCACCCGGATTGATCGGTGTCACGTTGGTCGTGCCGGTCGCGTTGAACGCGCTGGTAAAAGCGTTGCAATTGCCTTTGCTCAGATCGGTGTCTGAATAGCGCAAGTCGAGCGTGAACACCTTGTAGGTGAAGCCGATGCC
>Ga0075425_100009092_pt1 | contig 10566 bp, 10 predicted proteins | sample SoiMethybrSBSTD4_FD_75300 | JGI IMG/M metagenome (GOLD analysis project Ga0075425, IMG submission 75300) | Bulk soil microbial communities from a Populus tree surrounding site in Tennessee, USA - Soil MetaG P. TD hybrid SBSTD4 | ecosystem: Environmental > Terrestrial > Soil > Tree plantation...
GCGGGCGGGAGGGAGCCTCCGTGGTGGAACTGTGGAAGTTTCGGGGAGGCGCCTCAAGCCCCCACCGGGGCCGCTTCGGAACACGGGTGGGACTTCCCAGGGTCGGCTTCCACGGATATCAGTCAATTCTATCCGATGGTTACGGTCGCTTCACGCGGACGGAAGGGTGAGCCGGAACTCGACCTCCGGGGGCCCCGCGCGGGCGAGCTCGGCTCGGCCGCCGTGCGCCTCCGCGACGGCGCGGACGATGGCGAGGCCGAGCCCGGTGCCTCCTCCGGCGGCGCGGGTCGTCACGAACCTGCGAAAAAGCTTGGTCTGCACGTGCTTGGCCACGGCGCCCGGGCTCACGACCCGCACCGCGACGCGCCCCCCGTCGCGAGAGACGATGATGCGCGAAGCGCCGCTCGGCTGACCGTGGACGATGGCGTTGTCGACCAGGTTGTCGATGGCGCGAGCGAGCCAGTTCGGCTGCCCGCGCACGATGGCGTCGTCTTCGAGGGTGAGTTCAAAGATGGCGCCCCGATCCTTGGCCGCCTCGCTCGCCGCGCGGGCGAGCGCGCCAACATCCACCTCGGACGACGAGTCGACGCCGCGCGCCTCGATGCGAGCGAGCGACAGAATCTCGCCGAGCAAGGTCTCGATTCGCGCGGTCGCCTCTCGTATGCGCGCAACGAAACGACGCGCCTCTTCCGGTTCGGCCAGCGCCCCCTCGTCGAGCACCTCGGCGCTCGCCCGAACGGCCGCAACCGGGTTCTTGAGCTCGTGCGATAGATCGGCGGCGAAGGTCTCGAGGAACGGGCGCCCCTCGAGCTCGCGGCGCATGGAATCGATCGCCTTCGTGAGGCGCTTGACCTCTTGACCGTGGGCCTGAGGGGGCACCGCGCTCGTCTCCCCCTCGCTCACCCGAACGGCGAAGCTCGTGAGCCCTTCGATCGGGGTCGCGATGGCGCGGCCGATCACGGCGGCGGCGAGCGCAGCGGCGGCCCCGAGGGTCACGCTGATGAGGAGGATCGTCGGCGCGAAATCGGCGAGCAAGCGCCGCATGATGATCGTGGGCTTTATCACCCGAATGCGCCCGAGAAGGTGACCCTCGACCATGATCGGCGTTTCGACCATGACCGTCCCCAGCTCGCGTTCACTCTCGCCGAAAAGCACGCGTCCGTCGGCGTCGAGCAGCACGAGGTGCACGTCCGCGTTCGTTCCCTCGTGCCGCATGCTCGTGGCGATGTCCCGAATCGAGACCGCGTCCGCCCGCATCTCGGCGCCGACGAACCGCGCGATCGCGTCGGCCTCGTCGCGCGCAGCCTCGGTGGCGAGCAGCGTCGCGCGGGCCTCGATCCGATCGAGGACCAGAAGCCCGACACCGAACGCGAACGTCCCCACGATGCCAGCGAGCGCGAGAAAGATCTGCATACGGATCGACATGCCCGCCGTACGCGCCCGGACGAGCCTCTGGGTGATGAAAGCCACCAACAGAATGAGGCCGATCGCGCCCGCCGAAACGACGATGAGCCGCATCATTTCGCCACCGACGCCTGGGCGGGGCGCTCGTTCACACGGTAGCCGACGCCTCGCACCGTTTCGATCATCGCCGGGTGCCCACCTGCTTCGGTCACCTTGCGCCGCAGACTTTTCACGTGGCTGTCGATCGTGCGATCGGTGATCGCGAAGCCGTCGCCCCACACGCGATCGATGAGCTGAGATCGGGTGAAGACGCGCCCGGGACCATCGAGCAAGCAAGTGAGAAGGTCGAATTCGATGCGAGTGAGCTCGACCTCTTTGCCCAGCACGAACGCGCGCCGCGTCGCCTGTTCGACGACGAGCGGAAGGGCGCTGCCTCGGGACGGCGGCGTGGACGAGGGAGACGGCGGTCGCGACGAGAGGGCCGCCCCGTCGCGCGGCTGGGCGCGCCGTAGCACGGCGCGCACCCGGGCGACGATTTCGCGCGGCGAGAATGGCTTGGTCACGTAGTCGTCCGCGCCAATCTCCAGCGCCGCGACGCGATCCGCCTCCGCGTCGCGGCTCGACAGGACGATGACCGCGATGCCGGTGTCTTTTTGCCTCACTTTGCCGAGCAGGTCGAAGCCGCTCCCGTCGGGGAGCATCAAGTCCAAAACGACCAGATCGACCCCTTCGAGCTCGCGCTCCGCCTCCGCCAGCGTCGGCGCGATGGCGACCGCATAACCGTCACGCCGAAGGCCGTACGATATCGACTCGGCGATCGCCGGCTCGTCCTCGACCACCAGAATACGCGGCATGTGTCGACACCTTACCGAACAGGGACTAGAGGGACATACCCGAGAGGAGAACCATAGCGTGAAAAAGCCGAACCTTCGATTCGCAGCCGCTTTTCTTCTGGGCGTCTCGTGCGCGCCAAGTACATCCAATGCCCCGAAGCTCGCCGCGGCAACCGGTCCCGCCGCCGCCTCCTCCTCGCGGGGTGCGCCGGGCACGTCTGAAAATGCGCGCTCGGTGCCGGTCACCAAGGACGCTCTCGCCGCCGTGAACGCGCCCGATCGCTCGGAAGCCGACAAGAAGCTCGACGTGGGGCGCCATCCGGCCGAATTGTTGAGCTTCTTTCGAATCGCCCCGGGCATGAAGGTCGCCGAGATCGCCGCCGGCGGCGGCTACACGACCGAGCTTCTGGCCCGCGCCGTGGGACCCGGGGGCAAGGTGTACGGCCAGAACTCGAAATGGATTCTCGAGCGTTTTGCAGAGAAGCCCTGGAGCGAAAGGCTCGCCAAGCCGGTCATGAAGAACGTCGTGCGCGTCGACCGCGATTTCGACGACCCCTTGCCGCCCGAGGCGAAGGATCTCGACGCCGTGTTCTGCGTGCTCTTCTACCACGATCTGTTCTGGCTCGACGCCGACCGCGACAAGATGAACCGAGCCGTCTACGCCTCGTTGAAACCTGGAGGCGTTTACGCGATCGTCGATCACAGCGGGCGCGAGGGGACGGGTTCGACGGAGGTGAAAACGCTGCATCGCGTCGAGGAGAAGCTCGTTCGAGCCGAGATCGAGAAGGCGGGTTTCCGACTTCGCGCCGACGGATCGTTCCTTCGAAACCCGAGCGACACGCGCGACTGGAACGATTCGCCCGGCGCCGCCGGTGAACGACGCGGCACGAGCGATCGATTCGTTTTGGCGTTCGAAAAGCCGTAAAGACTGGCCGTCCGCGGGGCAGTGCTACAAATGCCGAACGCACGATGGATAGCCCCTCGATGTCGGTCAAGCAGGGAGCTACGCCGCCCGCCTGGATAGGACGGGGGCGGCTCCGGCTGCTCGCCGACGTGATCGGCGGTTTCCGGCAGAACCTCGACAAAATAGTCCAGCTCGCCGGGTTTCTGCTCGCGCTCTTACGCCCGAGTCGCGTGCGCGCCCGTCTCGAGCGACTGCGTGAGCTCGGCCACGTCGACGTCGCGCCGAGCCTGCCCCAGCTGCTGGTTGCGGGGCGCGATCAGATGATCGTGAGCGCCAGCACCGAGACGAAACTCTTTTACGCGAGCCAGGGCATACCGTGGATCTTCCACAACGTGCGCCGCTTCCTGTCGGGACCTGCGACCGTTCTCGACCCGGTGGGCCTTTTCGCGCCGCGTGACGCCATCATTCACCACGTGCTCCAGACATTTCACAGACACCCGGTCTACGATCTCGTTCTTTTGCGCGCGCACGAGGGGGGCGTCGAAGAAATGGAAAAGCAGGCGACCGCGATCGTGGCCGGGACCCATCCCCACCAGCGCGCGCTGACCTCGCTCGTCGAAGATGGCTCGTACCACGCCCGGCTCGTGGGTGAAGTCGCCGCTTTTCGAGCCAATCCCCTCTTGCCAGCGCGCCCCGTGCCCGAGCATCTCGTCGACGACCCTCATCTCATGCTGGCCATGGATCAGTTCAAGGACATCCGTGGTTACACGAGGTACGCCTCGCGGCTCGACGTGACGCTCGGCGCGGCGCTCGTCGCTTGGCTCGAGGTCGTGTACGACGAATCGATCGGGTATCTGATCGGAAAAACCCTCGGGCCGAAGCGCGTCCAGGAGGACGCTTGCGACCCCGACATCCGCGCGAAGTGGCTTTCGAGTAACATGGCCAGCCAATGAAACCGCTCGTTGCGATTTTCTTCACGGGCGGCACGATCGCGATGAAAGTGGACGCCGCGCGGGGGGGCGCCGTTCCAGCGCTCTCGGGTCGAGATCTCATTCGTTTGACGCCCGGGATCGAGCAGGTCGCCGAAATCGACGTGATCGATTTCGCCTCTCTGCCGGGGCCGCACATGACGCCGCCGAAAATGCTCGAGCTCTCGCGCGCCGTCGCGGCCAAGCTCGCCGAGCCTCGCGTCGCCGGCGCCGTCGTGACGCACGGGACCGATACGCTCGAAGAAACCGCATACCTCCTCGACCTCGTGCTCTCGGAAGAGAAGCCCATCGTGTTCGTCGGGGCGATGCGCAACAGCTCCGAGCTCAGCTGGGACGGGCCCGCCAATTTGCGCGCCGCCGTCCAGGTAGCCGCCGAGCCGAGCGCACGCGGGCTCGGCGTCGTCGTCGCCATGACCGATCGCCTGATCGCCGCTTCGGAGGCGGTCAAGGTCGATTCGGAGGCGCTCCATACGTTCCATTCGCGCGACTTCGGGCCTCTCGGAATCGTCGACAAGGATCGCGTGATCGTGAGCCGCCGGCCGGCGCGGCGCGAGCACATTCCGACCGACGCGCTCGAGGAGAGGGTCGACATCATCCAAGCGGCCGCCGGCGTCGACGGGCGGTTCATCGAATGGGCGATCGACGGCGGCGCTCGAGGGCTCGTCCTCCAAGGGTTGGGACGCGGCAACCTTCCGCCGGCAACGATGCCCGCCGTAGAGCGCGCGATCGGCACGGGGCTGCCCGTCGTCGTCACCTCGCGGTGCCCTCGAGGGAGGGTGCTCGATACCTACGCCTACGAGGGGGCGGGCAAGCAGCTGACACAGCTCGGCGCAATTCTCGGAGGCATGCTGCCGAGCCACAAGGCGCGGCTCAAGCTGATGGTGACGCTCGGCGCCGGCTGGTCCAAAAGCCAAATTCGCCGCTCGTTCGAGGGTTGATGCGACGAGGGGCGCGCGCTACCTCGGCCAACCGAGAACCACCAGAACGCCGATCGTGTCGGGCCCTGTTTCGGGGCGCGTCCCCTGCGCGACGCCGACGCCGACGTAGCGGGCGGCAGGATCGAAGAGCTGCTCGATCTTGGTCGCGTGCTCGAGGGAGATCACGGGGAGAAGAAAGGTCTGGGTCACTCGCATGCGGCGCGCGATCGGCGAGCCTCGACCGCCGAGCGGGCCGACGATCTCGCCGTTGACCCGCTGGACGATTCGATCCTGCGGCTCTGACGGTTCCTGAAAAAAGAGAGCGGCCCCCCTCCGCGCGGCGTCGCTCAGCACCGGGTCGACCTCCAGCCTACCCGCCCCCGCGGATGCGCGGCGCGCGTTGATGATGCGGAGCAAGTCGTCCGGCGCCGTGGCCAGATCGATCGACTTCGAAACGCCGCCGAACTCTTCGGTCGCGACGATTTGCGAGTGACCGCCGTTGGGGTCGATGACGACGCCGATGCCGACGTGGCTCAAGTTCGGGTCGAGGGCGTTCGCCCGATGCCCCGGACTGTCGAGGAGCATCGTGTGCACCTCGTCCGCGGTCGAACCTCGTCCGATGTTCTCGGCGATGAGCACGAAACCGAGCCCCCTTTTTCGCACGCGGGCCGCCGGATCGCCGTTGATCGGCGATATATGACCGAAGAACCCGGACCCCACCATGTCCTGGCTGTGTGCCGCGGCGACTTCGGCGAGGCCGGGGTGCTCCTTCAGTGCAGGAGCGCCGGCCGCTTTTCGGGCGGCGTTCAAGAGGACGAGGAGCTTCGCGGCGACGGCGACCTCGTCGCTCGGCTGCGCCATCGGCGACGCCGTCGATGCCGCTGGAGCCATCGTCGGCTCGTCGACGCCGGCGAACACCGGGAAGTTTGCCAGCACCTCGATGCCGTAAGGTCCGTCGGCCAGGAGCTCGAGGCGGTGCACGCCGCGCTGCGCAATCGGAGCCACGAAGTCGAAGTCGGCGCCGGCCTTCTCGGCGACGTGTTTTACCGACCCGTTGGGCAATGTAATTTCGAGCTGAGGGTGCTTGTAGCGATCCTTGAGCCGCCCGCGGAGTATGAGCTTCGATCCTGGTGCGGCGCGCCGGCTGACCGGCTCCATCTCCGCGCCCGCCGCCGACATCACGACGACCGCGAGCTGCTGTCCGAAGCGCGGGACGACGGTGATGCCGTAACGATTGTAACCGACGTTTTTTGGAGCGCCGCGCATCATCTCCTCGAGCGTTTGCGATAGCGTGGTCTCTCGGCTCGACCCGAACACCATGAACAGCGGGACGGGCTCGACGAGCCCGAGATGGCGCGCGTACGCATCGACGGCCGACGAAGCAGGCGGACTGCCGGCCGGGTCGACGGCTGCCGCAATGAATGTCGCCAGATCGGCGAGCCGGCCGTCTCCGACGAGCTCCATCGCGCGCGCGCGACCGACTTCGAGAAGCGCGTGCTCGATCCGCTCTGCATCGGGCCCGCCTCGGACCGCGCGAGGTGTTGGACGGGTCGTGTACCAATCGGCTCCGGGCTGCGCTTGAAACGTAAACTCCGACGAGCTTGCCCCGAGCGGCATCGAGGGGGCCCGGCCGCTAGCCCCGGACTCTGCGCACCCGAGAAGCACAAGGATCGGCAAGAGTCGCGCCGCGCGTTGCATCGCGCGCGTAGCGTAGAGGAGGACCAGGTGGTTCACCACCTCTTCACTCGCTCGAGCCTTGAATCGCCCGCCCGCCGAGCTCGAGTGGGGCTTCCTTCCGACGAGAACCACCGGCCGTTCGGCGCAGTCCGGCGACGAGGATGGCGCGAAACTCGCAAGACCACGCGGGTTTGGGAAGGAATTTGCCGGTGCGAAAGACGACTTTGATTCTGGCCCTTCCGGTCGCCCTATGGGCCCTTTCGTGCACGCCGCTCGCCGACGTGCCGCCGGCACCGGCGATCCCGACGCCCGATGAATCAGTGACCGACGGGCACGCTCTCGCGCTCACGGCGATCGACTGCGTGATGGCGCCGGTCGTCTACGACACACCCCCTTGGGCCACGAGCGACGAAGAGGTCGCGTCTTTCGGTCCAGAAGCGGCAAGCTGCACGAGCACGGCGAGGGTCGTCCACGTCGGCTCGGCGCGTCTCTATCGCCTCGACCGCGACGCGCTCCTCGACCTGCGTCACGCGATCCGTCGAAGTCCGGCCGGCGCGCCGCCGACGCGCGAAGCGGTCGACGCCCTTTCCCTTTTCGATCACGGCGTCGGCGCGGTGATGGAGGGGCGGCGCGCCCGCACGGCGCTCGTGCGTGAGACGCTGAACCCGAGTCCCGAGGTGATCGAGAAGATTCGTTCGCGCGAGATGCTGGTGAAGCTCGATGATTTCGGCCGCGAGAAGGGGGGCACGACGGGCGTCGAGGCGCGCGCGATCGCCATGCTCGTCGCGACGAAGAGCTTCCTTCAGGTCGCGCGCGTGCATCGTCCGGTCCGACCCTACGTCGCCGAGCCGCTCTTCGCGATGATGTTCGGCTCCGAGTTTCTCCCGCAGTCTTCCTACGGGGCGCCGGGCTCGTGGACGGATTACATCGCCGCGGCAGCGCGAACCCTTCCCGAGCGCTCCGCTAGTGCGATCGGCGGCGGACCCATCGAGAGCGAGCGCCGCAACCTCGTCACCGTGACGAACGCCGTAGCCCGCGAGATGAGCCGCGTGGAGGTCGAGCTTGCTCCGGGGCCACTCCGAGCCGCGGTCGGGCGTACGGTCCGCGAGCTCGGGACACTCGACGTCGAGTCCGCTCTCTCCGAGCGGTAGCGTGCGGAACCTCCGGAAGCGCGCCACGAAAATTGCGCACCGATCCCAAAGGCAGTAAGTAGGTTTGAGATGGAATCGGTGCGGTACCTCATCGTCGGCGCGGGCATCACCGGCCTCGCGACGGCCGCGTTTCTGCGCGACGACGACTACCTGGTGCTCGAAGCCGATCGCGAAATCGGCGGCTACTGCAAGACGATCAAGCGCGCCGGCTTCGTCTGGGACTACTCCGGGCATTTCTTCCATTTCAAGCATCCCGAGATCGAAAGCTGGCTCCGCGCGCGGATGGCGGGCCAAGAGGTGCGCGTCATCCACAAGCGCTCGTACATCTCGTACGGCGGGCGGCTCATCGATTTTCCCTTCCAGAAGAACATTCACCAGCTCCCGCAAGACGAGTTCATCGACTGCCTGCACGACCTGTACTTCGCCCGCGCCGGGCAGGGTGAGCCGCCGCCCGAACGAAATTTCAAGGAGATGCTCTACGCGCGATTCGGCCGGAGCATCGCCGAAAAATTTTTGATTCCCTACAACGAGAAGCTCTACGCCTGCGATCTCGGCACCCTCGACAAAGACGCCATGGGGAGGTTCTTTCCGCACGCCGACCTTGCCGACATCATTCGCAACATGCGGGCGCCCGACAACAAGAGCTACAACTCCACCTTCTCGTATCCCGAGGGCGGGGCCATCGAGTACATCAAGGCACTCGCGAGCGAGGTTCGCTCGGGGGGCATCGCGCTCGAGGAGCCGCTCATCGGCGTCGATCTGGCGCGTCACGTCGCGCGCACGCCGAAACGCGAGATCAAGTTCCAGCGCCTGGTCTCGTCTGCGCCGTTCGACAAGCTCGCGAAGCTGACGGGAGTGACGCATGACGCCGCCGTCTTCAACTGGAACAAGGTCCTCGTCTTTAACCTCGGCTTCGACAAGAAAGGCCCGCGCGCACCGCACTGGATCTACTACCCCGATCGCGCGCGTTCGTTTTATCGGGTCGGCTTCTATGACAACATCTTCGACTCGGATCGGTTGAGCCTCTACGTGGAGCTTGGCTACCCGCGCGACGGGCGCGTGGACGAGCGGGCCGCTCTCGCGCGCGTTCTCGACGATCTTCGCGCCGAGGGGGTCATCACCGATCACGAGCTGGTCGCCCACCACTCGGTCGTGATGGATCCGGCCTACGTGCACATCACCCGCGCATCGATCGCCGAGCACGCCCGACTGAAGAGCATCTTGAACGCAGACGGCGTCCACCCGGTGGGTCGCTACGGCGGATGGACCTACTGCTCGATCGAGGACAACATCGTCGAAGCGAAAGCCCTCCTAGCCGGGCTGAACGACTTGGCCGAGTGATCATTGGATCGGGCCAAGGTCCGACGCTGCGCCGAAAAATTGCGAGCTAACTAAACATTGGGCAAATTCCGTCGCTCCAATGACCATGGGGATCAACGACCGCACAGGGCCGCGTCAGCTTGCGTTGCGCAAGCTCGGACTCCTCTTTGCCCGCCTGGACGAAGCTTATTCCAACGGAGAGATCGGCCGAGCGAAGGAGCTGATCGACGACGTGCGCTCGGCCCTGAACGAGGCGCGACAGAGCGAGCTCGGCGCGGACAACATGCACCCTGCGCGGCCCGTCGAAGACAACAGCCGGCACAACTCGACCATCCGGCCGATCGCCCAGTTGGAGCCCCCCCCGCTCTCGCGCGCGGGCCAGCGCTCGAGGTAACGCCCCGCCGATCCGTCGTGCTACTTCGACTCGGCGGACTGGACGACGATCTCGACACGGCGGTTGGTCGCCCGCCCCTCGGGTGACTGGTTATCCGCCACGGGGCGCGTCGAGCCCAAGCCCTGCGCCCGGATGCGATCGGAGGGGACGCCGCGCGAGACCAAGAAGTCTCGGACGGCCTGCGCGCGCCCCTGCGAGAGCTCCTGGTTCGACGGATCGGTACCTTGCGAATCGGTATGCCCCTCCACCAAAATGGCACGCCCCGGTTGATCCTTGAGCGCGTCGGCCACGAGCGCGAGTTTCTGCTGGGCGTTCGGCAAAAGCGTGGTCTTGCCCGAGGCAAAGAGCACGCTGCCAGGAATGGTGATGACGGTGCCGCGCGACTCCTGCTTGATGGTACCGGCCGCGGTCGCCGCGAGCTTGTCGAACGCTTCGCGCGCTCTCTTCTCCGCTTCTGCACGCGCGCTCTTCTCGGTGACGAGCTGCTGCTGAGTGCCGGCGAGCTGCTGCTGCGTTCCGGCGAGCTGCTGGCCGGCGGTCGACAGCTGCGCGCGCGTCTGCGAGAGCTGCGACTGCGTCGCTTGCTGGATGTCTTTTTCGGCTTGCGCCTTGTCCTGCGCCGCCTTCGCGTCACGCGATTGGACTTCGGCGAGCTCGGCTCTTCGTACTGCAACGTAGGCGAGATCTCTCGTCTTCATCTTGCCGGGTGACTCGATGTACGATTTTTCCGCCCTGTCGAGCGCCACCTTGGCTTCATGGAGTTGGTCTGGGCGATACTGTGCGGCGAGGCCCGATTCGGCGCGGATGTAGGCCGTGCGCGCCTCCAGCAATTCGGGCGGAGCGGGGGTCGAAGCGCATCCCCATGCGGCGGTCAGTCCGAGCAAGCTACCGACGATGGATCGCCAGGCGAAATGACGTGTGTGCCGAATCATGATCGAGCCCTCCTACGGAAGCGGGTTTTGCGCGGGAGCCGGCGG
>Ga0075425_100009094_pt1 | contig 10566 bp, 11 predicted proteins | sample SoiMethybrSBSTD4_FD_75300 | JGI IMG/M metagenome (GOLD analysis project Ga0075425, IMG submission 75300) | Bulk soil microbial communities from a Populus tree surrounding site in Tennessee, USA - Soil MetaG P. TD hybrid SBSTD4 | ecosystem: Environmental > Terrestrial > Soil > Tree plantation...
TGTCCGCCCATTCGCCTGCCCGCCGGTTCGCCTGTCCGCCCTCATTGAGTCGAGTCCGCGCTCAAGCCCATCACGTCCTTCTCTTCCTCGACATAGACCCGCGCCGCGTTCCGCCGGCGCCGGGAGTTCAGTGAGACCGGTCGGTTCTCGTCTGCCGGCGGCAACGCGTCCAGCGCGCGCTTCATGGGTACCCCCTCCTGCACCGCCGCCCGCATCTCGCCGCGGAGCTGAGTCACGTACGACCGGGTGCGCTCGATCAGCACTGCCGGCTCGGCCGGCACGACGCCGTGCCCCGGCACGACGGCGGCGGGGTGCAACGAGTCGATCTCATCCAGCGCCCGGAGCAGTGCGGGGGCGCTGCCGTCGACCATCATGGTGACGCCGTCTTCCACCAGGATGTCGCCGGTGAAGAGTACCCGCTCCTTCGGAAGCCACACCATCAGATCGCCTGGCGTGTGAGCCGGCCCCGGCGCGAGCACGATCATCGTGCGACCGCCCAGCCGAAGCGTATCGGCTCGAGTGACCGGGCGGTCGGGGGTATCCGCGTATTCGAAGCCCCGCATCGCGTCCAGTCCGACGACCCGAATCCAGTCTATCATCTGGTTGTCGGGTCCCCCCTGCGACGCGAGCGTTCGACTGTCCGGGTGCGCGATCACCTTGGCGCCGGCCTTCTTGAACACTATGGCGCCAAAGTGATGATCGGGATGATGATGGGTGAGCACCAGCCAGCGGATTGGGGCGCGGGACACTGATCGCACGGTGCGGAGCAGTGTCTCCCCGTCCCTGGGGCTGCCCTCGGCGTCGATGACGACCACGCCATCGCCGGTCACCACGAAGCCGGCGTTGGCCCGGCCCTCGGAGCCTCGGCCGGTGTCGCCCATGACCGCGTAGACTCCGTGCGCAAATCTGCGGAGGGCGAACAGCGGCGGCGGGTCGGGCGTGAATGCGCTCCATCCGACCATTGCAGCATGGAGCGCGAACAGAAACGCCACTAGCAGGGGAGAGTCGCTCGGGTTCAGGCGGCTGCGAACGCGATGTCAACCGACTGGCTGTACACCGCGCCCTTGTTGTCCTTCCAGGTCATCGTGAGCGGTCCCTCGCGGTCCGCTCTGAGGCTGAAACTGACCACCGGATCGCGGCTGATCCCCGAGGTCCACTCGAACCGGGCCACCGGCTCGCCGGCGTAGGTCACCACTACTTCGGTGATGAAGTAGGCTGGAATCGGGTCGCCTTCCTTGGTTCGGAAGAAACCCGTGTCCATCGGATGTGAAATGATCGAGTTCACCGTGATCACCTCATCCCGGCCGATCCGATTGGGAACCCGGATCCGCGCGTCACCCACGTTGGTCCCCATGTCAGCCACACCCGTTCAGAGTCACCAGCACCTTGGTGTAGTCGGCCCAGAGCTCGCCGGCGCTGGTTTCCACGATCGCCCGGACCCACGTGGTGCGCTTCATCTTGATGCGCGTCGTTACCGAGACGCGCCCGATCGCGGGCGTGAGATAGAACCCGGCCAGGTGAGCGTCGGGATTGTGGTCAACGATGAGATGAATGCCCTTTACGTACCGCTCGGAGGTCATCGGCAGATCGCTCTCGATGATGACCGGGACGATCCGGCCGTCCTCCGCCACCGCTGGCATATCGAGCTGCACGTGACCCCGCGTGATCGGTCGGTCCCCGAACCGCTCGCGATAGATCTTGGCGACCGCTTCGTTGGGGATCTCCGGGTCTTCCGGCCCCTGGGCCGCCGAGACGGCCAGCAGCCGGTCCGGCCGGATCAGCCCGCCGGATCCAACCAGCGCAACCGTTGCCAGGGCTACCCTCTGGAGGAAGGAACGGCGAGGCAGCTCATCGGGCTGGGACATTCAGGTTCTCCCTGGAGAGGGCGAGCCGCACCGGCTCCGGACCCTCGCGAAGTAACATATTGGCGGTGTCGGGCTTCGGGAAAGGACGCCGGGTTGAGCAGGTCAATCGCCGGGCGTCCCGTGACCTTTGTACCAGGGTTTGCGCTCGACCGGCGGAGTGTCACGATCTTGCCCGGCAGAGACGGCCTGACCCTTGCTATCCCGTTGCACGATCTGGCATTCCGGCCCCTGACTGTGCATTTGTCACAACCTTGTCTGGTCCATCGTAGTGGGGTACTTTAAGCCGTTCTGGACAAGGACTTTCGGGGCCGCCCCACTCCTTCATTAGAGCCGAGGCATCGTGGACATCCAAACCCTGCAACAGGCCGCGCTGTTCGATAAGTGCCGTCAGTTCACAAGGGCGCGCGAAGTTCAGGCGGCGGGACTGTACCCGTACTTCAAGCCGATTTCCGAGTCCGAGGACACGGTTGTCGTCATTGAAGGTCAGAAACGGCTCATGCTCGGGTCGAACAACTACCTGGGGCTCACCCATCACCCCAAGGTGCTGGACGCAGCCGCCCGGGCACTATCCCGCTACGGCTCCGGCTGCACCGGTAGCCGGTTCCTCAACGGCACCCTCGACCTCCACGAGCAACTCGAGCACGCCCTCGCTGATTTTACCGGCAAGGAATCGTGCCTGGTCTTCTCCACCGGCTATCAGGCCAACCTGGGCCTCATCTCGGGGTTGGTCGGCCGCGGCGAGGTGGTGTACCTGGACAAGCTGGACCACGCCTCGATCGTGGATGGCGCCAAGATGTCGTACGGCGACACGGAGCGCTTCAACCACGGCGACCTAGCCGGGCTCGAGCGCAAAATGGAGCGCAGCCTCTTGGGCCGGGGCGCAATGATCGTGGTGGACGGCGTCTACTCGATGGAAGGCGACATCGCCGACGTGCCGGGGCTGGCGCGGGTAGCCCGGAAGTTCGGCGCCGTCCTGGCCGTGGACGATGCCCATTCCATCGGGGTGCTCGGTCCCAACGGCGACGGTACCGCCGCTCACTTTGGCCTGACAGACGAGGTCGACATCATCGCGGGCACCTTCTCGAAGTCCCTGGCGTCGATCGGCGGCTTCGTGGCCGCCCCGGAAAGTGTGATCCACTACCTGCGGCATCACTGCCGGCCGCTCATGTTCACGGCGTCGCTCCCCCCGGCCAACACCGCGGGTGTGCTCGCGGCGCTGGAGGTCTTGCAGCGGGAACCCGAGCGAAGGGAGCAGCTGTGGGCCAATACCCGGCGGCTGCAGGAGGGTTTCCGGAGCCTGGGCTTCGAGATCGGTCCCACGGAGACACCAATCGTTCCGGTGCTAGTGGGGGCGATGGAGAAGACCTTCCTGATGTGGCGCAAGCTCTTCGATGCTGGTCTGTTCACCAATCCGGTGGCGCCGCCGGCCGTGGCGCCCACCCAGTGCCGGCTCCGGACCAGCCTCATGGCGACGCACACCTTCGACCAGATCGACTACGCTTTGGAGGCGTTCGGCCGCATCGGCCGCGATTTGGGGGTCATCTGACCGCACCAGTACGCGTTCGGCCGGCGCGTGACAACGCCGACCTCAGACGCTTCATCGATCTACCGTATCGACTCCACGCGCGGGACCCTCTCTGGGTCCCGCCGTTGCGTCGGGACGTGGCGAGCCTGCTATCCCGGAGCAAGAACCCATTTTTCGAGCACGCCAGCGCCGAATACTTCCTCGCCGAGCGCGACGGGGAGGTGGTCGGCCGCATCGCGGCGATCCAGAACCGGCTGCACAATGAGACCCATAGCGACCGGGTAGGCTTTTTGGGGTTCTTCGAGTGCGTGGATGAGCAGGAGGTCGCGGATGCGCTCTTCGCCGCGGCGGCCGAGTGGCTCCGGCCGCTGGGGCTCGACACCATGCGGGGGCCGGCCTCGTTCTCCGTCAACGACGAGTGTGGGGTCTTGGTCGAGGGGTTCGAGACGCCGCCTACCCTGATGATGCCGCACAACCCGGCGTACTACGTCGGGCTGCTGGAGCGCGCCGGTTTCCGCAAAGCCAAGGACCTCTGGTGCTTCGAGGGGCGGAAGCCCATCGGCGAGTCCGCCGACCGCGTGACTCGCGCGGTGGATGTGATCAAGCAACGCTACGGCATCACCCTGCGCAGCCTCAAGATGAAAGACTTCGAGGCCGAGGTGGGGAGAATCAAGCAGCTCTACAACTCGGGCTGGGAGCGGAACTGGGGGTTCGTCCCCATGACCGAGCACGAGATTGATCACTTGGCCGAGCAGTTCCGGCCGGTGGTAGTCCCTGATCTTGTGTGCTTCGCCGAGAAGGATGGGCGGACCATCGGATTCGCCATCTGTCTGCCCGACTTGAATGTGGCGTTCAGACCGAATCGGTCGGGCGCGTTTCTCCCTGGCCTGCTTCGGGTGCTTTACGGGCTCAAGACCAGGCGCATCGGCCGCCTCCGAGTCCTCCTCCTCGGCGTTCTTCCTGAGTACCGAGCCAAGGGCGTGGATGCCGCGCTGTACCACCGGATCTGGCACATGGCGATCGCAAACAAGATCTACTGGGGCGAGGCCGGCTGGATCCTGGAGGACAACCCCGCGATGATCGCTGGCATGGTCAAACTCGGCTGGAGACACTACAAGACCTACCGGCTCTACGATCGCTCGCTATGAAGGCGCTGGTGACCGGCGCGACCGGGTTCGTCGGCAGCCACCTGGTCGAGGCGCTCCGCCGGCGCGGCGACGAAGTGACGGCCCTGGTTCGCTCGCCCGCCAAAGCGGCCCTGCTCGCCGAGCTCGGCGTCAGGCAGACACCCGGGGATCTTCGGGACGGGGCGGCACTCGACCGCGCGATGGATGGCCAGGAGGTCGTCTTTCACGTAGCCGGACTGATCGCGGCGCGCAGCGAAGCAGAGTTCTTGGAGGTCAACCGCGAGGGCACCGCGCGTGTGCTCGACGCCGCCAGCCGCGCCAACGTCAAGCGATTCGTGCTGTTTTCGTCCATGGCAGCCGCCGGCCCTTCGACGCCGGGGCGACCCCTCACTGGGAGCGAGGCCGCCCATCCGGTAACGGCTTACGGGCGCAGTAAGCTGGCCGGGGAAAGCGTGGTGCGGGCCGGTCGGGTGCCGTGGACCATTCTGCGCGCACCGATGGTGTACGGCCCGCGAGACCGGGAGTTGCTCAAGGTATTTCGCGCAGCCCGTACCGGGCTTGCCCCCGTGTTCGGCGACGGCACCCAGGAGCTCTCGGCGGTTCACGGGGCCGACCTCGCGCTGGCAGCCGCGGCGTGCGCCACGCCGGAGCCGGCCCTCGGACGGACCTACTATCCCTGTCACCCCCGGACCTTCACTAGTGCGGCGTTCGTGCGAGCCGTTGGGGCCGCCCTTGGCCGACGGGTCATGATCGTCCGCGTGCCCCAGTCGGTCGGTCGGTTGGCGCTTTCGCTTATGGGAGGGGCCGCGAGGCTCGCGGGCCGCGCAACCGTCCTCAGCGCCGACAAGGCCAACGAATTCTTCGAGCGGGCCTGGACCGGTGATCCGACACCGTGCACCCGCGACACCGGTTGGGTGCCGGCGATAGACCTCGAGCCCGGGCTCGCCGAGACGGCCCAATGGTATCGGTCGGCGGGATGGCTTTAGCGGAAACCAGGGTGTTCGCGATCTCGAAGCCTGCCGATCTGCGGCGTCTCCGCCCCGTCGACGCGCTCCTCCTTGGCTACGTTGCGCTGGTCTCCGCCGTGGCAGCGGCGCGGCTCGCGATTTTCCCCAACTGTATCTGGCTGCTCGCGGCCAACGCCCTGATCGTGGTGCTGGTGGTGCTTGTCACCCGGAGCGATCTGGGCCCGTTTGGACGCGTCGTCCGCGACGTGTACCCGATCGTGCTGCTCCTGGCACTCTACAGCTCGGTCGACGTGCTCAACGGCGGTGGACGGGTGCGAGTCCACGACGCAGCAGTACAGGCGTGGGAGGCGGCGCTGTTCGGCGGCCAACCGAGCCGGGACTGGTGGCGCGCGGCGCCCAGCCGCTTCTGGTCCACTGTTTTGCATGGCGCCTACCTCTCCTATTACGGCGTCATCGTCGCTCCGACGTTGGCGCTTCTTCCACGCGCCGATCGTGCCCCACTTCGCCGCTTCGTGCTCGCGGCGGTGGCGACCTTCGTCATCTGCTATTTGTGCTTCATCTTCTTTCCGGTCGCAGGCCCCTATTATACGTTTCCCCGCCCCACCGGCGACTTTCTCGACAACCCGGCGGCCCGCCTGGTTTACGCGGTGCTGGCGCAGGGCAGCTCCTATGGTGCTGCCTTCCCGTCGTCACACGTGGCGGCGAGTGTCGCCGCGACCGTGGTGACGTGGCCGGCATCGCGGCGACTTGGAATTGGGCTCGCCCTCGCCACCGGACTGCTGACCGTGGGCGTAGTGTACTGTCAGATGCACTATGCGGTGGACGCGATAGCGGGGGGGCTGCTGGGGATGACTGTCGGCCTGCTCGTCAACAGCGTAACTGGTGAACGGTAAACGGGAGGTTCCCGGACCCCGGAGCCTCCCGTTCAACTGTTCACGCCTTTCCTAGTGGACCGTCACCTCGCCCGTCATCCCCAGCGCGTGGTGAGGCGCGCAGAAGAACTTGTAGGTTCCCGCCGGAGCGCCAGCGAACGACAACTCCAGGCTCTCGCCGTCCATCTTCATCGACTCGCTGACAATGTTGCCCCCCTTCTCGGGTGGGGCGACGGCGAGCGCCTTGATCGGACCGGGAACGTTGGCTGGAATGCTGTCGGGATAGAATTGGACGTTATGTGGGCCACCGCTCGCGCTGGTGAACTTGATAACGTCGCCGGCCTTGATGGTCAGCTTGTTCGGCACGTACTTGTACGTCGTGCCTTCAAGCACCATCTTGACGTCGTGCGTGGATCCCCCGGCGGCCGGAGCTGCGGGGCCCGGGGTTGCTGGTTGCTCCGCAGCAGGGGTGGTGGTGCTGGGGGGTGCTTCAGCCTTCTTCTCGCCGCCACCGCAGGCCGCCACACCGATGGCTAGCCCCGCCGCCAAGGTAGTCATGCGCATCGCTGATCTGCCTCCGAAAACGTGGACGTTTGTGTTTCAGCCGACTGGCACCCACCGCAAAGGCCGGCAGGCGATTGTGAACCGTTTCACAAGGTCACTTTGAGGCGTCAATCTGGCAACCCGAACCCAGCGAAGCAAGCCCCATAGTAGAGAGGTGCCCGCCTGCACCAGCCTCGGCGCGCACTGTCGGAGCCTGCGCGTGTTGCTGCGCGTTGGTGGCCTCGACGAGGGACCGGCGTCGCTCGATCACGAAGGCACCTGGTTGCTGGGCCATACCCAGCACATCACCTTCGGCGACCTGTGGGAGGGGGACGGCGACCTCTACACCGACGCCGTGCTTCACGTGCCCTGCCGTTACCTCCAGGCCGAGAATGGCGGGGCTCGCTGCCGGGCCCATGGGTTCGAGGGGCCGACGCCACGGGGCCGGCCCCAGCCACCCCAACCCCGCCAATTCGGGGGCGACGAGTTCAGGGTGGTCGAGGACATGCGGATTACGACGCGGGAGCTTCGGTTTCCTCGGGGCCAGCTTCCGGTGTTGAACGGCGAAAACCCCTGTGCCACAGCCCCCTGTCAGACCGCAGACCATGCCCGGGGGGGCGCCTGCTGCCGCGACCTTCAGATAGAGATCATGTGCACCCCCCGGCAGCGCCGGCTCGAGGCACTGGTGCGAGCCCGGAAATCGCCTTATTTGTGCAAGGTGACCCGGCCGGGGGATTTCTCCCTGGAGGCCGAGATTATCTCCGCCTGTGGCTATCTCGGCCCGAACCAAACCAGTTGCACGCTGCACGGACGCAAACGGACCGATGGCCGCCCCGCCAAACCCGACCTCTGCAGCGACTGGCCACCCAAGGGTGAAGGCCTTCATGCCGGCTGCGTCTTCGCGCGCCGACGACGCCGTGCGTCGAGCTGAGGCGGACCTCGCTTGTGCAAGTCTGACCATCGGTTGGCGTCCTAGTGGCGACACCGGTGAGCGAGTATTCCCAGAACTGGCCGGCCTTTGCGGGCCGGAGGGTGTGGTGAGCGACGAGTTCGAAGCCCTCTACGCGTCAACGTACACGGCCGTAGTCCGATTTTTATACCGGAAGGTGTGGGATGCCGAGCGGGCCGAAGACCTGGCGCAGGAGGTCTTTGTCCGCGCGCTCGCACACCGACCGGAGAAGCCACGTGCCTGGCTGTTCGCGGTCGCTGCCAATCTGGCGCGCGACGAGGCCCGGGCGGCCGTTCGCCGGAAGCGACACCTGACCCTCCTCAAGGGCGACCCGGTCGCCCAACCGACCTTCGAGCCCTCCCCTGAGGACCAGGTGGAGCGGGACGAGCAGATCGCGGCGGTTCAGGATGCATTGGGGACGCTCACACCGCGGGACCGGGAAATCCTGCTACTGTGGGATGCAGGGCTGAGCTATCCGGAGATCGCGGGGCAAACCGGCCTTGCCGTGGGCGCCGTGGGTACCACACTTGCGCGGGCCCGAAAGCGACTGGTCGCCGCCCATGGACGGCAGCACCTGGGGGATCATGCCGCACATTCCTGAAGCGGAACTGCACGCGTATCTCGACCAGGCGCTGAATCGCCTCCGGTGTGTGGAGATCGAGAGCCATCTCGCCGACTGCACCCCATGCCGGGAGGCGCGCGACGAGATCGCGGCGCTCCGCGACCGGACCACCGCCATGCTGGCGCGGCTCGCGCCCCGGGGAACGCTGGCGCCGCCCATCACGGAGATCCGGCGGCGCGCCGCGGCCCGCGTGTTCCAGCGGGAGCGGTTCCGCCAGCGTGCTGCGTGGGCTGCCAGCGTCCTGGTCGCGCTGGGTGTCGGCTGGGGTGGGGCGAGCTATCTGGCCCCCGTGTCCTCGGTCCGAGCCGTCGCCCCGGTCAATTCCGGCCCGGCAACCTCCCCCCTCCGCACCGACGGTGGGGCACGGCTGACGGCCCCGTCCCAGACGATCGCCACCACGGGACCTGAAGTGTCGACGACCGAGCCACCGGCGCTCGAGCGCCGGCCGGAATCGATGTCACACCGTCTGCTCCCCCACCACGCACCACACCAGCCGACCAGCAGGCCGGATCAGTCCGGGCCCGCTGAATTCGCAACCGCCGGGGGGACCCAAAGCGACCGTCAGGCCGAGCCAGTCGGTCCCTGGCGAAACCCACGCTGGGAGCGGGCACCGGAGCAGGCCAGCAACACGGCGGCCCGGACCGAGGGCCGGCCGGGCGCCGACGGACAGGCCCAGGCCGGTGACACCGGACGGAAAGCAATGATGGTGGTGACCCAGCAGCTGAAGTCCGGCGAGGTGGTCCGGACCATCGAGGGCCCGGTCAGCGACGTGGCCGCGCTCTTCGGCACGCGGCCCGGCGAAGCCTCCGAGTCCTCCGCCAGCGCGGCTGGATCTCCTGGCGAAGCGCCGGCGCCAGTGGGCAGCACGTTCTCCTTCCGGCACGGGGATCGGATGCTCTCCGCGCCCGGCACCCTGCCTAGCGATTCCTTGCGCGCCATGATGCGGCGCTTGAATCTGATGTCGAGAGTGAGATAGCTGCCGGCGAGTTACCTGCCGCCTTTCCTCCGCTCCAGATCCTCCTCGTGCACAAAATCCCGGTCGGCATCCTCGTGGTCGAAGATCTCGACTTGATGGTGCCCTAGCTCGCGCCGCAGCGTGATCTCAGCCAGGCGGGGTGATACCATCGGGAACGTCCGCCCGAACAGGGCGTAGACGAGCAGATACAGCCCGGCGAACAACAGCGTGGGGGCCAGCTCCGGCCACCCGAACACCGGCTCATCGAACGCAGTGATCGATGGGACGACCAGGATGTAGCGCTCGAGCCAGAGCGCCGAGAGGCTGATTGCCGCGAAGAATCCGAGGGTCGCCCTGGTCTTCTTGGGTCCGACGCCGAGGAGCCCCAGGAACGGCACGATGAACATCCCGACGAACACGAGCTTCCCGACCGGCCACCAGTGGCCCCACAGCCGGCTGAACACGAACCCGGTCTCTTCGGGGAGATTACCGTACCAGATCACCTGGAACTGGGCCCACATGAGATAGGTCCAGAACACGGTGAAGCCGAAGCAGAGCTTGCCGAGGTCGTGGCGCTGCTTGGGAGAGATCAAGTCGGCGATGGCAAGCTGCCGGCCGCCGTAGATCATCATCAGCGCCAGCAGCATGTGCCCGCCCAGGAACGACCCCATGAAGTACCAGCCGCCGAACAGGTTGGAAAACCAATGCGGCTGGAGCGCCATCATGCCGTCGAATGCGACCAGGGTGAACACGATGGCGTACAGGGGGACGAAGGCGGCCGCGAGGCGCCGGATCCGCCGCTCGTTGGCCTCGATCGATCCTTCCGATCCATCGTAGCCGGCGGTCATCCGGTCGTACAACGACCGGCGCCCTCCCTGGACGCGGTCCTTCGCCGCGAACATGTCGGGCACCAGATCGGCCCGCACCAGCCTCCAGCCGATGCCGTACAACAGCACCAGCCCGATGAAGAGCCGCCAGAACATGACCCCGTGGGAGAGCCACACCGCCTTCCCGTGCTGCAGCGTGTGGAGCTGTCCAGCCATCGGCCCGTAGATGTAGGGATAGCCGGCCGTAAAGATCGCGATGAGGCCCAGCAACGAGATCGGGAAAAACGCGCTCGACGCCTCGGCAAAGCGCAGC